>Ga0302320_10029837_pt1 | contig 10418 bp, 9 predicted proteins | sample Bog_T0_3_FD_202130 | JGI IMG/M metagenome (GOLD analysis project Ga0302320, IMG submission 202130) | Peat permafrost microbial communities from Stordalen Mire near Abisko, Sweden - Bog_T0_3 | ecosystem: Environmental > Terrestrial > Soil > Wetlands > Peat | place: Sweden: Abisko, Stordalen Mire... | reverse complement strand
CAATCTTACGGGAGCCGAATTGAGCGGCTGCTCCCTTGACAACTACCTAGGTAGTCACTTATCATCATTTTAATATGAATAGCAAAAACGCTTGCATCCGGTAACGCTCAAACCGCTATCGAGCGGTTTAGACGAGCGCTTCCGGTGTCCCAAGCGCAAGACGATGCGTCGCCCGCAGAGTTCATCCATGATAACAGCATCATGGCTGTTATCTTTGATATAATTGAATATAATCTCTTTAGAAGCTCATCCGCCAACACAAGAGAACCCTCATGGACGTGCCCAAAATGCAAAACTTCGAGGCCTCCAATGCGCTCGTTCAGATGGTCCACAAGGCGCATCACGCCAGCGACCTGCTGAAGGCTCTCGCGCATGAATCCCGGCTGACGATCCTCTGTATCCTGGCCGAAGGTGAAAAATCCGTCGGCGACCTGGAGGCGCTGCTGGGGCAAAGGCAGTCGACCGTGTCGCAGCAATTGGCGCGCCTGCGTCTGGACGGGCTGGTCTCCACCCGCCGGGACGGCAAGTCGATTTATTACAGCATCGCCGACGAAAACGTGCGCACCATCCTGAATGCGCTCTACGAGGCTTTCTGCGAGCCGCAACTCGCGGCCGCCGAGTAAGCGCGCGTCAGCGCGACAATCCCTTGGCCTTGAGCTCCGCGAGATATTGCGCCCACAGGCCTTCGCGCCCGGCGCCGATCTCGCGCAGGTATTCCCATGTGTAGATGCCGCTGGCGTGCCCGTCGTCGAAGACGAGCCGCACCGCGTAACTGCCGACCGGCTCGACCGCGCGCACGCTCACCCGGCTCTTGCCGGGGACCGTGGTCTTCTGCGCTGGCGAATGACCCTGCACTTCGGCGCTCGGACTCACCACGCGCAAGAATTCCGCCGGGAGTTCGAATGTCTCGCCCCCCTCGAAACTCACGCGCAGCATTTTTCCTTGGTCCATCAGCCGCAATTCGCTCGGCCAGACATCTTCGGCCATATTCATCCCCGATTCTTCGATCGTCACGCGCCATGTTGCATAATATGGGTTCCGGCCGCCAGTCAGGCGGCGGCGCTTCCGGTTGAGGTCAAGCGCAGACTGGTATAACAGGGCTTTGGCCCTTGGCGCATCCTTGACGCCTCCAGATCCATTGCGGGAGTTTGGCGCTTGAGCACGACCCATTCGTTGCAGCATGCCGTTTGGTGGACCTGGATCATGCCGCTTGGCGCCTTGGCGCTGGCCGCGGCGAAATTCGCTCATCTGATCGACCCCGAACAGGGCGTCATCGTGGTTATCGCCGCCGTCTTCCTGCTGGGCGCGGTTTTTTCCGCCGTGCATCACGCCGAGGTGGTGGCGGTCAAGGTCGGCGAGCCTTTCGGCTCCATCCTGCTCGCCGTCGCGGTGACGGTGATCGAAGTTGCGCTGATCGTGTCGATGATGGCCTCGGCGACCAACGGCAACACCGCGCTCGCGCGCGATACGGTGTTTTCGGCCGTGCTGATCGTGTTGAACGGCGTGGTCGGCATGTGTCTGCTCGTCGGCGGCGCGCGCTATCGCGAGCAGTCGTTTAAATCCGAGGGAACCGCCTCGGCGCTGAGCGTGCTGGCGACGCTGGCGGTGCTGACCATGGTGCTGCCCAATTTCACCGTCACCAAACTGGGGCCGCAATATTCGCCGATCCAGCTCGTCTTCATCGGCGTGCTGTCGCTGATCCTCTATGCCGTCTTCATCTTCGTGCAATCGATCCGCCATCGCGATTATTTCCTTCCCGACGCAATCGACGGGCTGGAGGCCGACGAGGTGGAGCCTCCCTCCGCCTGGATCACCGCCTTGAGCGCGGTCCTGCTTCCGGTTTCGCTGATTGGCGTGGTGCTGCTGGCCAAGACCCTGTCGCCGGCGATCGAAGCCTCGGTGGAGGCAGCCGGTCTTCCGACCACCTTCATCGGCGTCGTCATCGCCGCGCTGGTGCTTCTGCCGGAAGGATTCGCCGCCGTGATCGCGGCGCGGGCCAACCGCATCCAGACCAGCCTCAACCTGGCGCTCGGATCGGCCATCGCCAGCATCGGCCTGACCATTCCGGTGGTGGCCGCCGTGTCGCTCTATCTCGGCCAGGAATTGACGGTCGGGCTAGGCATGGAGGAAATGGCCTTGCTGCTGCTCACCCTGTTCGTCAGTTCGCTGACGCTGGCCAGCGGACGGGCGACCATTCTCCAGGGCGCCGTCCATCTGGTGATTTTCGGCGTATTTCTGCTGCTGGCCGCGGTTCCCTGAGCATGTCCCGCAAAAGTGGACGCCGGTTTTGCGGAAAGGACATGCGTTTTAAAAGAAGTTCGCGAGGGAGGCCGGCTTGGATCAGGGCGCACTTCTCGATCACCCGGAAGCTGTTTTCCTCCTGTCCCTTGCCGGGCTGGGATTGGCGGCTTTCCTTGGCGCTTTCGGCCGTCGGCGCCTGCGTCCGCTGCACCACGACGAGCAACACGAATATGACATCGTCCAGACGGCGACCTTGACGCTGCTGGGCCTCATCGTCGGCTTCACATTTTCGCTGGCGGTCAGCCGCTATGACTCGCGAAAATCGCTTGAAGAAGCGGAAGCCAATGCGATCGGCACCGAATTTTTACGCGCTGATCTTTTGCCCGAAGCGGCCGCCACCTCCATGCGCGAAAAATTGAAGGCCTATCTCGCCCAACGCATTCTGTTCTACGAGACTGCGGAGGAATCCCGGCTCTCCACGGTGGGGTCTGAAACGGCAAGACTGAATGCCGATCTATGGTCGCTGGCGCGATCCGCCGCCGCCGCGCAGCCAACCCCCATCACCGCACTGGTCGTCACTGGTTTGAACGACGTGCTGAACGCCGAGGGTTTTACCCGGGCGGCGTGGTGGAACCGCATTCCCCCGGCCGCCTGGTCGCTGATGGCCGTGATCGCTTTCGGCTGCAACCTACTGCTGGGCTATGGCGCCCAGCGCGTCAATATCGCCATCTTTTTCATCGTGCCTCTGACGATCGCGATTTCGTTTTTCCTGATCGCGGACATCGACAGCCCGCGCGGCGGAATCATCCGCGTTCTGCCCCAAAATCTGATCCACCTGGCCCATTCGCTGGACGTTCGATAAGGCTTGCCGCCTAAATAGGAGAAGCATAATCTCTGGCGTGGACTGTGCCGGCACGCGGCGCCGCCTCGATCACTTGGGTAACTGAAATTAATTTTGGGAGAAAGTGGATGAAACGCCTCATTCTTGCAAGCATGATATCGGGATTGGCCCTGGGCCTCTTTGCGGCTCCGGCGGTCGCTCAGACGAGCACGAAAGCTGGAATTCTGTCCTGCGACGTGTCGGCGGGCGTCGGCTTGATCCTCGTGCAGAAACAGACCTTGCGTTGCATCTTCACCCCGGCGTCCGGCGCCGCCCCCGATGTCTATACCGGCCGCATCGATGAATATGGCGTCGCGCTCGGCGCGGTAGAGCAGGGGCATTTGGTATGGGGCGTTCTCGCGCCCGTCGAGGGCGTTCCCCACGGCGCGCTGGCGGGAACCTATGCGGGCGTCGGCGGAGAAGCGACCGCCGGAGTCGGGCTCGGCGCCAATGTGCTGATCGGCGGCACCGGCCGCGCCTTCTCCTTGCAGCCTGTTTCCGTTGAAGGGCAGGTGGGCGTCAATGTCGCGGGCGGCATCACCACCGTGACGCTGATCGCGCACCCCTGAGCAACACGGCCGGAAATGCCGGGCGCGCGGGAAGCGCCCGGCAGCGGCTGGTCCTGCTTAAGGCGCTGTTGGACTTGCGGTAAATTAATTGTAGTGTTCGCTTGAAATTGCCGAGCAACATCATCAGGGATTCGTCTATGTGCTGGGCACGGCGGGCGGGCCGCCCGACAGGAGACAGAAATGCTGAACCTTGCCTCTAAGGCTCTCTTCGCTCTCGGACTCATGTCCGCGGCGCCAGTACTCGCCGCCGATCTTCCTTCGGTCAAGGAAGCGCCCGTGTTCTCCCTGGCGCCGGCTCCGAGCGACTGGCGTTTCGAGGCGACGATCAACGGTTGGGCGCCGAGCCTGCTGGTCAATACGGGTTTCGCCCGCCTTCCGAGCACCTCCGCCAGTATTGGCTTCTTTACGCTACTCAGGCACCTCTACGGCAATGTCCCGGTAAGCTTTACGGCCCGAAACGACAATTTCATCACCGGCCTCGACCTCTACTGGGTTCGCGTGGGCGCGAACGCGCATTTCAACGTGGAGCCGGGAAGCCCCTTCGGCGGCGTAAACGCCGGCCTGACGATGGGCGAGACGATCCTGACGGGTTACGGCGGCGTGAAAATTCCGTTCGGTTCGCCCAATTTCAGTCTCTACGGGATCGCCGGCGCCCGCTTTGTCAATTTGAATGAATCGCTCGGATTGGGCGTCCCCGTCCTCGGTTTTGACCGGAACAGCTCGATTACGAGGAACTGGGTCGACCCGATCGCGGGTTTGGTCATGCGCAACAAGTTCGACGACAAATGGTTCGCGGACGGCGAACTGGATGTCGGCGGAACCGGCGGCAGCGCGACGTGGCAGGCCTTTGGCGCCGTCGGATACAACTGGACGCCGTCCATTTCCTCGACGCTGGGTTTCCGCGCGCTCTATCTCTACGATCAGCAATATAACCAGTTTGGCGGCAGCTTCCGCATTCATGAGACCATATACGGACCCCAGTCGACGATCACTTACAAATTCTGAACGTATGAACTCATCTGTTCGGAACTGCGCTTGACGCTTTCTTGGTGGATGCAAAAGTTTTCGTTATAACACAACGCTTTATCGCCCTTATATCGGGGCGAGCTATAACTTCTGAACCGACCTAATGTAACACATGAACAAAAAACCTGGGCGAAAGGCCCGGGTTTTTTTATATTCTGATGCCAAAACCGCACACAGTTTTCGGATGAGGAAGGGGAGGGCGAAAGGCTTCAAACAAAAGGAAAAGCCCGGCTTCTGGGGCCGGGCTTCAATTCGTATCTCAAGATGGGTTGATCGTTCGATCAACCCATAGCTTGCAGATCAATACTTGGCCAGGACCGGAGCCGGGGCGGCGAAGTGATAGTTGATCGCGGCGATGATAGCGTTGTCCGTCGGATGCTGCTGGATGCTGAGGAGACCGCCATCATAGCTGGAGACATACTTGCCGTAATCGGTCCAGCGGTATTCGAGGCGGGCGCTCCAGTTCGGGGCGAAGGCGTATTCCACGCCGCCGCCGATCGTGTAGCCCGAACGCTCGGTCGAGATCTTCTGCTGCAGGTAGTTGTTGATGTTGGGGTTGTTGTAGGTCTGATCGATGTTCTCGTAAGCCCAGCCGCCGGTGGCGTAGAACAGGGTGCGGTCCATGGCGAAGCCGAGACGGCCGCGGACGCCGGCGCCGAAGCCATACTGCGAGTTCTGGCTGGCGTTGAGGCCAAGAGCGTTCGTGGAGAAGCGGCCCTGGTTGCTCGAACCGGTCAGATCGCCTTCGACGCCGAGGACGAACTGGTTGATCTGGTAGTTATAGCCAACGAGACCGCCGCCGACGACGCCGGAGGTGTTGTAGCTGCCGGTCGTAAGCAGCGTGTTGCCCGTGTAGTTATTCACGAGCGACGTGGAGTTGTTGCCCCACTGGCCGCCGAACTCGGCGCCGACGTAGAAGCCGGTCCAGGAGTAAACGGGGGCCGGAGCGAGGTAGACCGGGGCTTCTTTGCGCGACGGAAGATCGGCGGCGAAGGCAGTGGCCGAAACCGAGCCGAGGAGAGCGACGGCGAGAGCGCCGCGAACGAAGGATTTCATGATGACAACCTCAAGTTTTTATTGATCGAATTGATTTGGCCCGTCAGCCTTCCCGCCGGATCGGGGCGGAGGGCTGAAGTTCCATCTTCTACGTGACGTTCATCCGTGCCGTGCGAATCGCAGGAACTGTCGCGACCCGTTTAGCCTGTGATGACCCATGAACCAACCCCGTTGAAGCCGGGCCTAGATGTGTTGGGCGCCCCTGCCGACAAGTTGCCGACAAGATCGCCCTGGGCCTGACTGAATGTCTAGGCTCGAAAAACTAATAAGATCATTAAAATTGTCGCGCCATACCGTTCACGACAAATCTGTTGCAATTTTATCGCAGCGTATGGTCAATTTTCTATTTACATCCTTGCGAAATAAGCCTGCCGGGGCCTGAGCGGCTGTTGGCTCTTGCGCTCAGGGCGCAACTATCGGAATGAAGAAAGCGCAGCAAAGATCGCGCGCGAAAGCCATTCCGAAACAGTTCCACGCGTCCGCAGGGTCACACCATGTACGAGTCAAAGCGTTTTTCACGGCGGGGCGTTTTGGGCGCCGCAGCAATGCTGGCCCTTTCGGTGCTCACCGCCTGTTCGACGGTGGAGCCAGGCGTGCGCACGCCGGCGGCCTATCGGCCCTACACGACGGTTCTCGGCCTGCCCAACGGGCGCTTTTTTGTCGATGATCCCAAGCCGATGCAGGCGGAGCAAGCGCTTTCAATCGAGCGCGAGGCGCGCGCCCTCGGCATTCCCAGAGGCGGCGCGCTGCCTGCTATTTCGATGCTTTCCTTATCGGGTGGCGGCGACGACGGCGCTTTCGGTTCGGGCCTGCTGGTCGGCTGGACGGCCCATGGCGACCGTCCGCAGTTCAAGCTGGTTACAGGAGTGAGCACCGGCGCCTTGATCGCGCCTTTCGCTTTTCTTGGAACCGCTTATGACGCCACCCTGGCCAAGGTTTATACCGACATCCAGCCCTCGGAAGTCTTCGTGGCGCGCCCGATTGTGCTGGCGGCGCTGACCGAAGACGCGCTGTCCGACACGGGACCGCTCTACATAACCATTTCGCACTATATCACTGAGGATATTCTCGCGGCGATCGCCGTGGAATACCACAAGGGTCGCTTGCTGCTGATCCAGACCACCGATCTCGACGCAGGGCGTCCGGTGATCTGGAATATTGGAGCCATCGCCGCGAGCGGAAATCCACGCGCGCTCGATCTTCTGCGTCACATCATGCTGGCGTCGGCGTCCATTCCCGCGGCTTTCCCGCCGGTCATGTTCGATGTCGAGGCGAAGGGGCAGGTGTTTCAGGAACTGCATGTCGATGGCGGCGCGGTCAGCCAGGCCTTTCTCATTCCGCCCAGCATCGACACCAGGACGGGCCTGAAGGCGTCGGGCTATTCGAGAAAAGGCCCCGCCTCCGCCTATATCATCCGCAATTCGCGGCTGACGACAGAATGGAGCGATGTCGAAAAGAAGCTTCTGCCCATCGCGGGCAAAGCCGTCACCACCATGATCAATTATAATGGCGTTGGCGATCTCTACCGTATGTACATGGTCACGAAGCGCGCGGGCGCCAGCTTCCATCTGGCCTATATCGGCCCTGATTTTAATGCACCCCACAAGTTCGACTTCGATCCGGTCTATATGCGTGCGCTGTTCAATTTTGCGCATGACAAGGCGGCGAAGGGCTATCCCTGGGACAACGCCCCTCCGGGTTTTGCCACCAACAAGGGCGGCGCGCCCGCGCCAGAATGAAGATCCTGCCGAAATGAAAGAGCCCCGATCCGGCGACCCGGATCGGGGCTCTTCTTTAGGTTTGTCGTCCCATTTCTTATTTCGCGTCCGATGCGGCTTTTTGCGCGTCCATCAGCTTCGTCACATCCTCGGGCGTCAGCTTGGGCGGGTCGAGCGCGATGGTCAGCTTGTCGATCTTTCCGGTGAAGGCGAAGGGTACCTGATAGTCCTCGTCATCCACCGGCGTGCCGGTGTCCGCGCCAATGTCGAAGGTTTCGTCCCAAGGCAAAACCAGCGGAATGGTGCGCTCCATGGTCTGGCGCGCGACTTCCACGCCGTCCACGCTCAACACGCCCGTTCCCGGACGCCCGAGGCCGCTCATGTTGTTGAAGGCGATGGTGGCGAAGCCCAGACCGTCGTATTTGAAATCATAGACGATCTTGTGCTTGCCCGGCGCGAGCGCGGTGTCGCTTTGCCATTTCACCCGCTTCAAGTCGAGCAGGTTCCAGGTGAATACCGGCTTGCCCTTGAGCAGGTAAAGGCCGTAGCCGCCGAAGCGCCCGCCATGGGTGACGACCAGGCCTTCGGCGCCATCCTTCGGAAGGTCGATGTCCGCCGTGATCGTATATGAGGTGTTGAGCAGGTTGGGCGCGGCGGACGCCGGAATACCGGTCACCTGGTCTCCCGAATAGGTGAAGACGTTTCGTCCGGCGACCGCGCTTGGACGCGGATAGGCGAGGCGCGTCGCCACCGCGGCGTCGAGCGGCAATACCTGATATCTGCCGAATTCGGCAAACATCTGCGCCTTCATTTCCGTTACTTTTCCGGCATTGGCGGCCGCGACGTCGGTGTTCTGCGTCCAGTCTTTCCCGGTGTCGAAAAGCTCGAACTTGTAGGCGGTGGCTGGGTCCTGGATCACAGCGCCGAGCAGTTGCCACGGCGCGCGGTTCGGGACCGCGCTCAGCATCCAGCCGTCATTATAAAGGCCCTGCACGCCCATCATCTCGAAATATTGGGTCTTGTGCGTCGTCGGCGCATTGGCGTTGGCCTTGTCGAAGGTATAGGCGAGGCTCACGCCCTCGATCGGCTTCTGGCCGATGCCGTCGACGCTTTCGGGCGCCTTGATCCCGGTGACTTCCAGCAGGGTCGGCACAATGTCGATGACGTGATGGAATTGCGCGCGGATACCGCCCTTGTCGGCGATATGCCCCGGCCATGAGATCGCCATGCCGTTGCGCGTGCCCCCGAAGAAGGACGGAATCTGCTTGGTCCATTTGAACGGCGTGTCGAAGGCCCAGGCCCAGCCGACCGCCATGTGGTTGTCGAGATATTGGCTGCCCCAGAGGTCGTAAAACTTCAATTGTTCGGCGACCGGCAGTTCGACGCCGTTGAACTGCATCACTTCGCTCGGCGTGCCATTGGGCGAGCCTTCGGCGCTCGCGCCATTGTCGCCGCTGATATAGATGATCAGCGTGTTGTCGAGCTTGCCCATGTCTTGCACGGCCTGAATCACCCGACCGATCTCATGATCGGTATAGGCGAGATAGGCGGCATAGACGTCGGCCTGCCGGATGAATAATTTCTTCTCGTCGGCCGAAAGCGTGTCCCATTGCTTCAGGAGGCCGTCGGGCCAAGGCGTCAACTTGGCGTCCTGCGGAATCACGCCAAGCTTTTTCTGGTTGGCGAAAATCTGGTCGCGCAGCGCGTTCCAGCCCTGGTCGAAAAGATGCAGGGCGCTGATCTTGTTGATCCACTCGGGCGTGGGATGGTGCGGCGCATGGGTGCCGCCGGGCACGTAGTGGAGGAAAAATCTCGCCGAGGGATCGATGTCATTGGTCTGGTTGAGCCAATGAATGGCGTCGTCGGCCATGGCCGTGGTCAGGTTCCAGCCGGGATTCCCGACATAGGGGGCAATGGCGGTCGTATTGCGAAACAGGTTGGGCTGCCATTGGCTGGTGTCGCCGCCGACAAAGCCATAGAAATACTCAAAACCCATTCCGGTCGGCCATTGATCGAAGGGGCCGTTCTGGCTCGCCTGATAAGAGGGCGTGTTGTGGTCCTTGCCGAACCAAGAGGTGTGGTAGCCATTCTCCAGCAGGATGCGGCCGATTGTGGCGCTGTCCTTGGTGATGATGCTGTTGTAGCCGGGGTAGCCGCTGGAGGTTTCCGAGACGACACCGAAGCCGACCGAATGGTGGTTGCGGCCGGTGATGAGGGCGGCGCGCGTCGGCGAGCACAGCGAAGTGGTGTGGAAATTGGTGTAGCGCAACCCGTCATTGGCGATGCGGTCGAGCGCCGGGGTTGGAATCACGCCGCCGAACGTGGAAGGCGCGGCGAAGCCGACGTCGTCCGTCATGATCAGCAAAATATTCGGGGCGCCGGTTGGCGGCACGACCCGCGCCGGCCAATAGGGTTTGGATTGCGCGGCGTTGAGTTCGATCTGCCCCTTGAATGCCTGGGGCGGCGGCGGCAGCACCTTGCCGTCGATGGTGATCGTAGCGCTGGGCGCGCCGGGCGTCCCGTGGATTTGCTGCGCGCCAGCGTCGGCAGGCGCTAAAACGGCCACGAGCAGCAGCGCGCCGCCCAGTGTTGAAAATTTTGGACGAAGCTGATCGGCGGTCTGTAAACTCATCGCCCTCTCCCAAATCGGCACGTCGGCCTGACTTGCGCGAACGATACTTAACCGGCGCCGCACCCACAATTAGACTTTCCTAGCTTTCCTCGGCCCCGCTCGTGCCGCCCATCGCCTTCGTGAACAGCCAATAAGCCTTAAAGCGTCTCCCGCCACTCGCCGGGGGTCGTTCCCGTCCAGCGGCGGAAGGAACGTGAGAAGGCGCTGATGGCGGAATAGCCCAGCGCGTAGGCGATCTGCGAGATCGGCAGGTCGGTATTGGCGAGCAATTGCCGCGAGACTTCACAACGCAGCCG
>Ga0302320_10029834_pt1 | contig 10419 bp, 8 predicted proteins | sample Bog_T0_3_FD_202130 | JGI IMG/M metagenome (GOLD analysis project Ga0302320, IMG submission 202130) | Peat permafrost microbial communities from Stordalen Mire near Abisko, Sweden - Bog_T0_3 | ecosystem: Environmental > Terrestrial > Soil > Wetlands > Peat | place: Sweden: Abisko, Stordalen Mire... | reverse complement strand
GAGGCTGGCGTTGAGCGTGGGGCATCCTGATCCCGGGGGTCATCCCCGTGGAATGGGAAAGGCTGGCCCGAACTGTGCCCTTGCTGCGAGCAGCCGCGCTTGGGCGTTTCCAGGGACGGCTCCGCCCAGATCATCTCGGAGAAATCAGGCCGCGGCGTAAGTCTCCCGGGGAGGGAGTTGCCCATCCGTCAACATCGGAAGCAGGGTGCCCCATGCTCAACGCTCGGCCCCCAATGGGAAAGTTGGGACACGGCAAACCGTTCGCAGCAGCTTTAGTGCTGCGAATGGTCACTGTGGGTCGGCGCTTCTGCTCGGGACCCGCGCTGGGTCGGCGCCAAGCCGGGGACCCGGACGAACCATCTCGGAACCCCCGGCAGGGCAGGCCGCCCTGGGACGAAAGGTCCAAACGGCAGAAGCGAGCCGGGGACCCGTCCCCGGCTCGTTTCCTTGCGTGTCGGTCTAGCCCTCGGTTTCGGCTTCGGCTTCCAGTTCGGCATCCTCCGCTTCGACCGTGCCATTGACCGCACCGGGGATGGCGGCCTTGGCCTTGATGCCGGATTTCTGTTTGCCGGCCTGCTTGTGGGCCTGGGCTTCCAGCTTATCCAGGGCCTGGGACAGGCTGAGATACATGTCGTCAGTCTCGGCGCAGGCGACGAAATCGCTGCGCCGGGTCTTGAGCGTTATCTCGGCCTGGTGGCGGTGCTTTTCAACACTGAAAATGACATGGACGTCAATAATATCATCCAAATATGTCGTCATTTTGTCGAGCCGCTCCTGGGTCGAGGCCCGCAGGGAATCGGAAACTTCGACGTGGCGACCTGTATAGATGACCTTCATGGTGGACTCCTGTGAAGGGGGGCCGGGGTTGGCCCGTTGTCAAATAAGATGCTTCGCCGGGAGGGTTGGTTCACCGTCTCCGCCGCCGGGATGCGGGCGGGATCTTCAGTTCTTCGCGGTACTTGTTGACGGTTCTCCGGGCGACTTGTATCCCGTCCCGATCCAGCAGCCTGGCGATGGTCTCATCGGACAGCGGCTTGGCAGGATCCTCGGCCTGCACCAGTGCCTTGATGCGATGCTTGACCACGGTCGCCGATACCTCGTCCCCTCGATTGGAGCCAAGGCTGGCGCTGAAAAAATAGTTGAGGTCGAACAGCCCCTGGGGAGTATGGATGGTCTTGGCCTTGACCACCCGCGAGATGGTCGATTCGTGGAAGCCGGTGGCCTCCGCCACATCCCGGAGCACCATGGGCCTCAGGTGCTCGATCCCGTGTTTCATGAATTCCATCTGAAGTTCCACGATGGCCACGGAGACCCGCAGCACGGTGCGGTTGCGGTCCTCCACGCCGCGGATGAAATCCCGCGCGGAGCGGTACTTCTCCCGGATGAAGTCCTTGTCGCCCTTGGCCTCGGTGGAGGCGAGGAAATGCCGGTATTCGCCGCTCACCCGCAACCGGGGCACGGTCTCGTCGTTGAGGTAGACCTTCCAGGTATCGTCTTCGCCCTTGAGCACCACCACATCTGGCTTCACCACCCGTTCGCTTTCCGGATCGAAGGCCCGGCCGGGGGCGGGGTGCAGGTGGCGCAGCAGCGCCAGGGCATCGTTCAGGTCCTCCTCGGTGCAGCCGATGGCCTTCCTCAGCTTGACGTTGTCCCGCTGGCTCAGGAGATCGCAGTGGTCCTGGATGATCCGCACCGCCAGGTCGTCCGGTTCGGCACCGGCGTGGCGCAGTTGCAGCAGCAGGCTTTCCTGCACGGTGAAGCAGCCCACGCCCGAGGGGTCGAATTCCTGGAGGATGTCCATGAGCTCGCGCAGCTGGTCCGGTTCGATGCCCAGTTCCTGGGCCAGCTCGGCCGGGGTGGATTCGCTGCCCAGATCGGGGTCCACCCGCAGGAAGCCCTTGGCGTCCACGTGGTCGATGAGGGATTCCATGACGGCGGCCCGGGGGTCGTCCGCTTCCAGGGTCTGGTAGAGCTGGGCCAGGAGATGCTCCTGGAGGGTCTCGGTGCTGCTCAGCCGGTCCTCCCAGCTGGTGCGCTCGTCCTCGGGCAGGCTGCTGGTGCGCGGCAGCTCGGTATCCCAGGAATTCTCGGCGCCGATCTCGGTCTCCTGGACCTGGTCGATGCCCTCCTCCCGGGAGGCCTCCGGGTCCAGGGCCCCGCTGGGGTCCTGCAGGGGGCCCAGATCGACGGAATCGACCCCTTCGGGCAGTTCCACGCCTTCCTGGGGCTGGGCGGCGTCCACCACCTCGGAATCGTGCCCCTCTTCCAGGGCCTCCAGGGTGGGCACTTCGTCGCCGTCCTCGAGCAGTTCCAGGAGCGGGTTTTCGCCCAGCTCGCGCTCGATGGTCTGGCTCAGTTCGAGCAGGTTCATCTGCCAGAGCTTGAGCTTGAGCTGCATGGCCGGGGTGAGCGCCAGGGTCTGGCTCTGGGATAGGCGTTGGGATAGGTTAGGACCGAGGTTTGCCATCAATCCAGCCGGAAATTCTCGCCCAAGTATACGCGGCGAATGTCGGGGTCCTGGGCGATCTCGTGAGGTAGGCCGGTTTTCATTATCATTCCATCTGCAAGGATGTACGCCCGGTCGGCGATCTGCAAGGTCTCCCGAACATTGTGGTCAGTGATCAGCACGCCGATGCCCCTGGCCTTAAGATCGGCGATAAGGCTCTGGATCTCCATCACTGATTTCGGGTCGACACCGGCGAAGGGTTCGTCCAGGAGCATGATCTTGGGGCTGGTCACCAGGGCCCGGGCCATCTCGCAGCGCCGGCGCTCGCCGCCGGACAGGCTCATGCCCAGGGTTTCCTTGACTTTGCCAAGGTGGAAGTCGCTGATCAGCTTGTCGCAGCGGTCCACCTGCTCATCCCTGGGGATGGGCTGGAGTTCGGCCAGGGCCATGAGGTTCTCCCAGACCGTCAGGCCCCGGAACACGCTGGACTCCTGGGGCAGGTAGCCGATCCCCTTGCGCGCCCGGCGGTGCATGGGCATGTGGGTGATGTCCTTGCCCCACCACAGGATGGTGCCCTGGTCGGGGGCCTCGACCCCCACCACCATGTAGAAGGTGGTGGTCTTGCCGGCGCCGTTCGGTCCCAGCAGGCCCACCACTTCGCCCGGCTCGACGATCAGCGAGACGTCGCGCACCACGGTGCGGTCGCCATAGCTCTTGCAGAGGTTCCTGGCCTCCAGGCGCAGGTCCGGCGGCGCGCTCAAGGGTTGACCTCGGTGACGGCCTTCACCCGGCCGAGCCAGGTGGCCGTCTTGAGGCCGGGATCCAGCACCAGGGCGTCGCCCCGGCCCTCACCCATCCTGCCGCGCAGAAATACCGCTCCGTTACCGTTCACTTGTTTCACCATGTTCCCTGGACCCAGCGTTACTGATATACGGTCGGCTTGCAAGCTCCACCCCTGCCCCTGGGCCTCCACCCGGCCGTCCAGGTTGATCAGGTTGCGCTGGACCTTGCCGCGGTCGGCCTGGAGGTTGATGTCGCCATCCAGGGCCGCCAGGGCCCCGGCGATGCCGTCGGGAAAGTCCAGCAGGTCGCCGGTGCGCACCAGCCGGGGCCCGGTCAGCCGTTCCCGGAACCGGTTCACGGTCACCGGCCGGCCGGTCAGGGTGAAGGTGTTGTTCACCCAGACCAGGGTTTCGCCCTGGCCGGTGGAGCCTTCGCCGAAATGGGCCAGGATGGGGCCGTCAAACTCCCAGCGCGCCGGATTGCCCCGGCCTTCGCCGGCGCTGAAGGTGCCCATCTCGCTGCGGCCCTGGGTCGGGGCCTGGATCTTCCACTGGCGGGTCTTCTGCCGGCCTTCGATGCGCGGGCTGCTCAGGGAGCGCTGGCCCCAGGTCAGCACCGCCTGGGACTCGGCCCAGGTGTCGCCGATGGGCAGGTCGGCCGGCAGATCGCCGCCGGGGGCGGTGCGCTGCAGCACCCGGGGCGCCTGCAGCAGGATGTGGCCGTTGTTGTCCAGGGGCTGCTGCAGGCGCACGTTGCCCTCCAGGCGCAGCCCCGCCGGGGTCCACCGGGCGCCGTCGGAGAGCACCGATTCGGTGCCCCCGGGGATGGCCCGCATGGCCCGGAACGTCGTGAAATCCACCTTTTCGAAGGCGCCGCCTTCCGGGGGCCGGGGCGCCCGGCCGCCGGCGGCGTCGCCGTGCCAGCCGTCGTCCCGGGTGAAGGTGACGGGGGCGGACCAGCGGATCCAGGCCGGATCGACGTCCACCACCTGGGCCTTGACCTGGCCCCCGGTCAGATCGCCGGTGACCTGTTCCAGGTGGCCGGTCTTGTTGCCCAGGGCGGCCCACATCCGTTCGGCCTCCATGGTCTTCACGGCGCCGGTCTGGGCGGCCTGCCAGACCACCGGGCCCTTGTCGACGATGAATCTTCCATCCAAGCCCCGGTACCATCCGGCCGGCAGGTTCCACCGGCCCTGGCCGCTGCCCTGGAGGTCGTCCCACACCAGCGGGGCGAGTCCGTGCCAGACGCCCCGGTCCCAGCCCAGGGCGGGCCCCGGGTTGCTGATGTTGCCCTTGCCGAGCACGGTCTTGCCGTCGGGCAAGGTGTCCTCGATGTCCATGGGGCCGTACAGGGTCCACACCCCTCCGGCCTTCTTGGCGGTGGGGGAGTTCATGTTCCAGGTGGACTGGGGCTCCTGGAGCTTGCCGACCACCTTCTGCAGCTGCAGGTCGTCCTCCGCCCCGGTGATGGTCTCGTAGGACATGACGAACAGGCCCGTGCCCAGGGGCTCGGTCACGGTGCCGAAACGGCCCTGGGTCACGCTGCCGACCGGGCCGGTGTCGTTGGTCGGGCGCAGCGGCCGGGGCCCGCGGATCACGTAGAGGGTGGTGACGCCGACGATCACCAGGATCATGGCGCTGCCAGTGACCCGCCAGAGGGGATTCCGGGTGCTGACGAACTGCCATCCCCTCATGGCGCCCCCGCCGGTTCCAGAAAGTTCTCCACCCGCCAGCTCCGGCCCCACCGGGCGCTGTCCATGGGCGCCACCGCCAGGCACAGGGTCCCTTCCAGTTCCCGCCCGTCGCCGGCGAACAGGGTGAATTCCTCCGGTTCGCCCTGGAGCCGGAACTTGCGGTGCCCGGCGCCGAAGGTCTTGACCGGCACGCAAAGTCCGCCCTGGACCACCAGCAGGGGCTCGGGGAAGGCCTGGCCGAACGGCTCCAGGCGTTCCAGGTCGGCCCGGCTGGGGGCCAGGGCGGTGCCCAGGCCATCCACCAGCAGCGCGGCCGCGGGCGCTTCGCCAGCCTGCTCCAAGGCGACCCGCTCCAGGGTCTTGCGGATGAATCCCAGCCTCCCGACCGGGAAGGTCAGGCCGGCGGCCAGACGGTGGCCGCCGCCGGACAGCAGGTAGGGGCGCAGCAGCTCCAGGGCGGGCCGCAGATCGTAGCCTTCCGGGGCGCGCACCGAGCAGTGGGCGATCCCGTCCAGCACGGTGCCCACCGCCGAGGGGCGGCCGGTGGCACGCATGCGCTGGCCGGCGACGATGCCGATGACGCCCTTGTGCGCATCGGGCTCCAGCACCAGGTCGAACGGGGCGTCCGCCGGCGGCGGCAGCTTGAGGCTCAGGGCCTGCTGGATCTCCCGCCGTTCCAGGTTGAGGGCCTCCACCCGGGCCATGAGGGTTTCGGCCTCCCGGGCGTCGCGGGTCAGCAGCAGGCGCACCGCGTCCTCGGCGCCGCCCATGCGGCCCACGGCGTTGAGGCGGGGTCCCACCCCGAAGCCGATGTGCTGGGCGCGCACCGGGCCTTCCACCTTCGCCGCCTTGAGCAGCTCGGCCAGGCCCGGGCCGTTGGCCCCGGCCAGGGCGTTCAGCCCGCGCTTGACCAGCAGCGCGTTCTCGCCAGCCAGGGGCACCATGTCCGCCACGGTGCCCAGCGCCACCAGCTTGAGCAGGCCGTCCAGGAAGGCCTCGTCCCGGGGCGCGGGCCTGGGCGCGGCGTCCAGCAGGGCCTGGGCCAGCTTGAAGGCCACGCCGACGCCGGCCAGGTGCGGATTGGCGTAGTCGCCCAGGCCCGGATGGACCACCGCCGCGGCCGCGGGCAGCACCTCGCCCAGGGCGTGGTGGTCGGTGATGATCCAATCAAGTCCCAGGGACTGGCTGGCCTCCACCTCCGCCACCGAGCGCACGCCGCAGTCCACCGAGATCATCAGGGCCGGCCCCCGGGCCGCCGCCAGTTCGCGGATGCAGTCCAGGTGCAGGCCATAGCCGTCGTTGAAGCGGTTCGGGATGAAGAAGCGCACGTCGGCCCCGAGCTTTTCCAGGACCCGCACCAGCAGCGCCGTGGCGGTGACCCCGTCGACGTCGTAGTCGCCGTAGACGCAGATCGCCTCATGCCCGGCCAGGGCCTGGCGGATCCGTGCCACGGCGGCGGCCACCCCCGCCAGCAGGAAGGGATCGGTCGCCCGGGCCCAGGACGGATCCAGGCGCCAGGCCAGCTCCCCGCCCGCGCCGGTTTCGCGCATCCAGGCCAGGCGCGCGGCGGCGGGGCCAAGGCCCCACTCCCGCTCGAGCCCTTCCCAGGGGACCGGCCCCGCGGGCACCGGCCTGCGCATGCGCCAGGGCAGTGCCTTCACGAGGAGAAACTGCCCATGGCCGAGAACTTCTGGTAGCGCTGGTCCACCAGTTCATCCGGGCTCATGGCCGCCAGGCCTTCGAAGGCGTTCAGGACGGCCGTCTTCAGCAGCGCGGCGGCCTTGTCCCAGTTGGAGTGGGCCCCGCCCAGCGGCTCGGCGACCACGGCGTCGATCAATCCCTGGGCCAGCAGATTGGGCGCGGTGAGCTTGAGCGCCTCGGCCGCCGCCGGCGCCTTGCCCGCGTCCTTCCACAGGATGGAAGCGCAGCCTTCGGGGGTGATCACCGAGTAGATGGCGTATTCCAGCATGAGCACGCGGTTGGCCACGCCCAGGGCCAGGGCGCCGCCGGAACCGCCTTCGCCCAGCACCACCGAGACCACTGGCACCCGCAGCTTGGCCATCTCCTTCAGGTTCCGGGCGATGGCTTCGGCCTGCCCGCGCTCCTCGGCGTCCAGGCCCGGGTAGGCGCCCGGGGTGTCGATGAGGCAGAGGATGGGCCGGTGGAACTTTTCCGCCAGCTTCATGAAGCGCAGCGCCTTGCGGTAGCCCTCGGGCTTGGGCATGCCGAAATTGCGCTGGATCTTCTGCTTGGTGTCCCGGCCCTTCTGCTGGCCGATGACCATGACCGGCTTGCCGCCGATCCAGCCCAGGCCGCAGACGATGGCGGCGTCGTCGCCGAAGTTCCGGTCGCCGTGGACCTCCTCGAACCGGTCGCAGATCCGCTCGATGTAATCCAGGGTGTAGGGCCGGCGGGGATGCCGGGCCAGCTGGGTGCGCTGCCAGTCGGTGATGGAGGCGAACACCTCGGCCTTGAGCTTGTCCGCCTTCTTGCGCAGCTTATCCATCTCCTTGGCCTTGCCGGGGTTCATCTCCAGGGCCCGGATCTGGGCCTCCAGTTCCAGGATGGGACGCTCAAGTTCGGCAAGATCGGTGGGTTGTCCGCTCATGGCACCTCGGAGGATTGAATTCCAGTCTAGAGGCCCCGCCGCTCCCTGGCCAGCGAATCGCTTATTCGCCATGGTTCAAGTGGCTTTTCAACGCTTCCGGGGTGTCCACGTCCAGCCAGTGGGCGCCGTCGGCGTCCAGGATCCGGGCGGGCAAGGCTTCGCTCAACGCCATGAGCGACCGGCCGCCGGCCCGGGCCAGCCCGGGCACCAGCGCATCGGCCAGGAACCCGCCCAGGGGCTGGATCCGGCCACGCACCCGGGCCAGCACCCAATGTTCCGCCCCGGGGTCGGCCGCGGTCGCCGCGCGGTGCCAGGCGCGCAGGGCTTCGGCAGTCCAGCCGATCTGATCGCAGGCGACGATCCACCAGCGCTCTGGGTGGTCCTCGGCCCCTGATGCCCAGTGGCGCAAGGCCACCGCCGGCCCCTGACGGGGATCGGCCAGCGGCGCCAGGTCCGGCCGGTCGGGCAGGCCCTCCCCCAGGACCCGGGCTGGCCCGCCGGGGAAAACAGCTTCGAACACCGCGACCAGGTGGCCGCCCCAGGTGCCGCCGGCGGGGTGCGGCTGCAGGTGCTTGGGCGCGCCGAACCGGCGGCCGAGGCCCCCGGTCAGCAGAAGCAGGCCGGCGGGCGCCATGGTCAAGGCCGCTTGGCTTCCTTCTCCACCACGTCCTGGACCCAGCAATAGGCGGCGACGGTGCTGGGCATGCCCAGGGTCGCGGTGGCCAGCACCACCACCTGGGCCATCTCCTCGGCGGTCACCCCGGCCTTGAGGGCCTTGCGCGCGGCGGCGTGGACCGCGCCCTCCTTGAAGGCGCCGATGGCCACGGCCAGTTTCACCAGCCGGCTGGTGCGCTGGTCCAGGGGGCCTTCCTCCTCGGCGGCGTGGATGGCTTCCCAGGCCTCGCCCAGCTTGGGGAAGCGTTCGATGAAATCGGTGTATTTCTTGGGGGGCGCCGCGGCTGGCTTCATGGGTACTCCAGTGGCTCAAAAGTATACCTACGTGTGTGGCCCGGGATACCTGTGGAGCGCGGAGGCTGAACCTGCGTTTCCGCAGCATGACGGGAAAAGCTATTAGCCGGGGATGAAAGGGATGAAGGGGATACTGCCAGTTTGCGGGCGACTGGCTCCGACCCACCCACGCATGCACACCCTGGCCCCGCCATTGGCGGGGTCCCGGGCTTCGCCCGGGAGTTCGGGAGTCCAGCGGCCGGATGCACACGCCCCGGGCAAGCCATTCAAACCACCATGTCCAAGCCGGGCGCGTGCATCCGGCCGCTGGACTCCCGAACCCAAGGGTGCGCATGCTCGCGGCGCGATTAACACCGCGAGTCACAGTCCCTATTTAGGCTTTATCCCCTTCATCACCGGCAAATTTTTTTTCTTAAGCGCGCGCTAAATTTAAGCCGTGAGACGGTGATCACCGACCGAAGATCGTTACCGCCCCCGCAACTGTTCGAAAGCTGCTTCCATCCGATCCAGATAGCCGCCGGGAGCGTGGTAGGCCTGCACCATGCGCGGATCAGGCTGGACCACCGGTTTGCCCGTCAAGATGGCCTGACGCAGGCGCTCCGCCTCGGTGTCCCGGCCGTCTTCCGGAACCAGGGCCACGGCGGCCGCCACGGCGGCGCCCAGGGCGGCGCCGGCCTGACCGGCCTGGACGGCGGGGCGGTTCCAGATGGCCGCGATCCGGGCCATGATGCCGGCGCTGGCGGAAGGGCCGCCGCAGATGCTCATGGCCTGCCGGTCTTCGCTGCCGGCGGCGATCTTGCGGCCATAGCGGTAGACCAGGCCCAGGGAGCTGTCCACCACCGCGGCATAGTCGCCCTGGAAATCCGCAGGACCCGGGTCCAGGCGCACCAGTTCCGGGTCGGCTGCCACCACCGGGAAGGATTCCGTGTCGGGGTGCCAGAACCGGAGCCGGCTCCCTGGCGCGGTTTCGGCCAGGGCCGCGTCGCAGGCGGCGTAGTCCTTGGCGCCCAGGCCGTAGCGCGTGCGCAGCCGGTCCCAGGCCAGGGCGCCGTTGGTGCGGCAGCCGAAGTTGAAGGAGCGGCCCAGGCCGTCATACATGGCGTTGGCGGTGCCGGTGGCGTCCACGCTGCCGTCCGGGCTGGAGAGCATGTAGACGAAGCTGGTGCCCAGGCTCAGGAGGTCGCCGCTGGCCAGGACCTTGGACTGGGGATTGTCGCCTGAGCCGGCGATGATCTTGCAATCGCCTCTGATACCGTACTTGAGCTGGAAGAAGGCGGCCGCGCTACCGACCACGGCCAGCGGGTGGGCGAGGGGAGGCAGCTTGGCCGCCAGCGCGGCCGCGCCGCCGGGCAGATCCCCTGCCACGGCCTCCATGACCACATCATCCCAGGCCCGGGCCTGGTAGTTCATCAGGCCGGTGCCGCAGGCATTGCCGAAATCCAGCGGAATGGAGCAATCGCCGGCCAGGATGGCCGGGATCAGGCTGGAGATCTGCAGGATGTGCCGGGTGGCCGCATAGGCTTCCGGATAGCGGATGGCCACCTTGCGATGGACGTTGGCGGAGAAGCGCAGGGGAATGTCGCTGCCGGTGCGCTGGATGATAGCCGCCTGACCGCCCACGGCGGCCCGGATGTGGGCCGCTTCGGCCGCGGTGTTGGCGGTTTTCCAGATGGGCGCGCCGCCGTAGGCGAAGCTGTCGGCCAGGGCCGCCACCAGGCTACCGCTGGCGCTGGCTGGCGCGCGCAGGGCCGCGAAGGCCGCCCGGGCCCTGCCGTTCAGGTAGACATGGCCGTGCTGCTGGCCGGAAGTGTTGATCGCGGCAATGGTCCCGGCGTCGATACCAGCGGCCTTGAGGTCGTCCAGCAGCGCTTCCAGAGCGGCGATGAACAGGAACGGCGGCTGTTCTGCTTCACCGGCCTC
>Ga0302320_10029833_pt1 | contig 10419 bp, 7 predicted proteins | sample Bog_T0_3_FD_202130 | JGI IMG/M metagenome (GOLD analysis project Ga0302320, IMG submission 202130) | Peat permafrost microbial communities from Stordalen Mire near Abisko, Sweden - Bog_T0_3 | ecosystem: Environmental > Terrestrial > Soil > Wetlands > Peat | place: Sweden: Abisko, Stordalen Mire... | reverse complement strand
TACATGGGGCCCGGGCGTTACAACGCCCCCACGGCGGACAACCGTTGCTCGGAACTGCCCTGCGGACTATGATGGAAGTCAACGGTTATTCGGGCAATGGGGCACCGCCACGCGGCGAGAGCAGGCCATGAACGCAATACTTTTTGTGGTGAGCGGCAAGACGACCAAGCGCAAAGTGGCGCTGAAATTGCCCTGCGTGCTGGGCCGCAGCCGCGAGGCCGACGTCACCGTGGCGCATCCCTTGATCAGCCGCAAGCATTGCGAGCTTTCGGACGAGAAGGGGCTGTTGATGCTCCGCGACCTGGCCTCGCTGAACGGCACGGAGATTGGCGGCCGGCAGATCACTTCGGCACCGCTGCTGCCGGACGCGGAGTTCACCATCGGGCCGCTCACGTTCCGCGTGCAGTACGAGTACGGCGGCGACCTGGAATCGCTGCCGCCGACCTGTTACGTTGACGAGGCAACGGAGTCGCCGGGCGTTGAATTCGCCGAGGCGGCGCCCGACGAAGCCCAAGCGGCGCCGGCCGCGGAGGCCGAGGAAAGCTTGCCCCCCGACGCGGCCAGCCTGGACGACTCGGAGATCGTGGAAGTGCCCGATTTCGTCGCCTTGGCGGATGCCGATCCGGACGAAGTGCTGCCGACCGTTCCGGCCCAGCCGGCGCGCGAGGCGCCGCCGCTCGCCGCGGCGGAAGCCCCCGTGGAAGCGGCCATTGTCCCCGACGAGCCCTTGATGGAGACGTTGCCCTTCGAACCACAGGAGGACGACTCCGCGTTGCAATCGGGCGGCATGAAGCGCCAGTCGCCCTGGGCAGCCGAGACCGTGACGCCGCAGGTCGACAAGACGAAACTCCCGGCCGCGGAAAAGAAAACTCCGGCAGAGAAGCCGGCCGCGGAGAAACCGCCAAAGAAAAAGCCGAACTACGGGGACGACATCGACCCCGAGTTCGGCAGTTTTCTTGAAGACCTGCGGTAGCTTGGCTTAATCCAAAAAGCCGACCAGTTCCTGGCTGCGGCTGGGTTGCTGCAGCTTGCGGACGGCCTTGGCCTCGATCTGGCGGATGCGTTCCCGCGTCACCTTGAAGATGTGGCCGACTTCTTCCAGCGTGTAGCTGTAGCCGTCGCCCAGGCCGTAGCGCAGCTTAATGATCTCGCGTTCGCGGTAGCTCAGAGTCTTGAGGACCTTGTTGATCCGCGTGCGGAGCATGCCTTGCGTGGCCCCGATGGCCGGGTTCTTGGTCGTCGAGTCGGGCAGCAGGTCGCCGAAATGGCTGTCTTCGCTGTTGCCCACGGGACGGTCCAGGCTGATCGGGTAGCGGCTCATGGCCAGCACCCGGCGGGCTTCATCGACGCAGGTCTCGGAGGCATTGGCGATTTCCTCGATCGTCGGCTCGCGTCCGCCCGTCTGCTGCAGCGTGCGCGAGACACTCCGCACCTTGGACATGGTTTCCACCATGTGGACGGGGATGCGGATGGTGCGGCTCTGGTCGGCCACGGCGCGGGTGATCGCCTGGCGGATCCACCAGGTGGCATAGGTGCAGAACTTGAAGCCGCGGCGATACTCGAACTTGTCGACCGCCCGCATCAGACCCGCGTTGCCTTCCTGGATGAGGTCCAGGAAGCTCAGGCCGCGGTTGCGGTACTTCTTGGCGATCGAGACCACCAGTCGCAGGTTGCCTTCGGACAGTCCGCGCTTGGCCTCCTGGTAGCGGGCATAGACGCTGCGGAGGAAGCGGACGCGGTTCCGCAGGCTGGAGGGCGATTCCTGCGTGGCGCGGAGCAGGTTGCGGAACTCGGTCAGCCACGGTTCGCGCTGTTGCGGCCGGCCACGGTTCTTGCGGTGCTCGTCGATCCGCGACTTGAGCTCGTCGATGCGGCGGCTGAACTCCTCGAGGTTCTTGATCATGGGCTCGATCCGCTGCGTGCGCAGACCGAGTTCCTCGATGAGGCGGACGGCCCGGCGGCGGCGCCGCCCCAGCCGCCGCCACGCCGCGCGGCGCTGGGCCTGCGAACGCGACTTGCTGGTGGCCAGATTGTAATCGTGCCGGTTCCGCTTCAGCAGCGTCTCCAGGGTCCGCAGGTTCGAGGGCAGCCGTCCCAGGATCTGGTTCTTTTCCAGTTGGTCGGTCACCGAGACCTGAACCGTGCGGTCGAAAGGCAACTCGCCTTGATGTACCCGCCGCAGGACCTTCACGGCCAACTGCATCACGTAGTCGCAGGCCAGCACGTTGCGGCGGAACTTGGCGCGGGTCTCTTCGATCTGCCGCGCCAGACCTACTTCTTCCCGCCGCGAAAGCAGGGGAATCTCGCCCATCTGCGTGAGGTACATGCGCACCGGGTCGTCCGACCAGGTCTCGTCTTCCTCCACGCCGTCCAGAAGGCCTTCGACATTCACGTCCAGTTCGAGCTCATCCAACTCGGCCGTGAGGTCGGGCACGTCGTGTATGAGGTCGTCATCCGTGTCTTCGAATGCGGTGACGGTATCGTCAGCCAATTCGTCGATCACTTCTTCCGGGCGCGTCGTCGCGTCGTCATCTAGTTCATCAAGCAATGCATCGTACAATTGCAATTCTCCTCCATCTAATTATCCAGGGCCGAGCACATCCCCAATCTGACATTATGCCACAAGCTGCCGCAGAAAGCCACGAAATTCTACCACTGTTTTCCCGAGTCGAATGCTAGCTTACGCCATTTGGCAAGGGATTCTATTTACGAAGAAAATACGACACCCGGAAAGATCACGAAACATACCGGTCTTGTCTAACCGGTACAGTGATAGAGGCCCTTTTGTAAAAGGCGAAATGAAAAAATGAAAAATGCGAAGCGGCTCGCGGTTGGCATGATGGGGAAATCAGCGGATGGAAAAAAACATGCAGCGGGGACAACCACGTGTCTTGCCCGGCTGCTTGAAGTAATGGATCCCGCGAATTCGTTCTTGGCATGTCCCTTACGATTCGGGACGTTTCATTCTAGTTAGCCGCGATGGTTAGTCCAGTGTTTATTTTCTCGATTGGAAAAAATAGAGATTTTTCGCCTATATTTCGCCAAGAAAGTGCGAATAATGGCCGGTTTTCAGCGGGAAAAAAAGTCTGCGAATCGCCCTCTTTGCTGTCAGTGCCGCACAAGCTTGCCTATCTTGACATGCGATCAACTCGCCAGACGCTGGCGGGCCGGGTAGACTAAGGGAATACACTGCAAACCCTGGGACCCGTTGCCGCCGTGAACGAACCACGAGATTCTTACCTCCTGCCCTGTACCTGCGGTCGAAACGTCGTCGTCGAACCGCGGCAAGCGGGCGAGACGGTGCCGTGCCAGTGCGGTCGAACGTGCAGCGTGCCTACGATGGGCGAGATCCGTCGCCTGCGGCCGGCGGAAAAGGCCGCTGCGGCGGCTAAGTCCCAATGGGGAAGTCCGCAACGCTTCTTGCTGGTGGGGTCGATCCTGATCCTGTTGGCGGGAATCGCCGCGGCGGTCCTCTGGCGGCAGTATCCGTCGCAGCGGTCGATCGAGACCTGGATTCAGCGGCAGCAGACGGGCGTTCGCGGACTGAAGCCGTGGGACGCCATCCAATACTATCGCCGCAGTTTGGCGCCGGGCGTGGAAATTCCGGACGCTCCCAATTTCCAACGCCGCCGCGAGATACTGACGGTGGGGCTGATCGTCTTGGGCGTAGGGGGAACTTTCGGCGCCGTTCTGGCCGGGATTGGCATTGTCGGGCTGATGCAGGCGCGGATGCGGAAACGCGGTTAGGATACAGCGCGCAAAGCCGCGAGCGAGGGTCGTTTATCGGGTCTGGCGTTCCGCGGTGGCCGCGTCAGTGACCTTCACGTCCACCGAGCCCGCAGCCATGTCGTCCCTTCCGCTCACGAAGATGCAGACCTGACATGCCCCGGCAGCCTCGACCGGAATATCGATCTCGGCCCGGAAAGGCCCTTTACGGACGGCCAACGGGACCATGCTCAGGCGGCGGTCGTTGGCCCGCTGATAGACTTCGTCGTAGGCCAGCAGCGCGGCGTCATTGCGGGGATAGGCGTCGCGCGTGGGCCGTGGGCCGCGAATCCGATCGCGCCGCACGACGAGTTCGAGCGTTGCCTGGCCCTCGATGGGCGACGTGCCCTGGACCACCAACCGTTGGCCGGCCGGCGCGGTCGGGGCCGTCTTCAGCACGGCCGGCTGGGGGTGCCGCAACCGCAGCAGCGGATCGCCGATCAGGTGGAACATCAGCACGTGTTCCGCTCGTTCCGCGGCCAGGTCCTGGGCGGAAGGGCTCACGACCCCGGCGATCGCATCGAGCGTTGCCCGGCGGGAATCGCTCTTTTCCGGTTCACGAAGCATGCGCCGCTTGGCGTGCAGCAGGGCCTCGCCCAACGTCGCGCAAGGCGAGCGGAACAACTCGTCCGTGAGATTGGTGGAGAGCAGCGTCAAGGCATAGGGCATCGTCATGCGGGAGCCGGCAATCACCGCCACCGGACCGCCCGGCGCGCGGAGCAGTGCGGTGGCCAGGCATCCACCGCGGGCATCGACCGCGCCGGCATAGCAGGAGAGGAACAAAGCGATGGGCCGCCGCGAAGTGCCCCGCAGGGCCGTCGCGTCGCGCAAGGTCAGAATCGGATAGGACTGCCGCGGCGTCTCCATCGGGTCCGTTTCCTGCACGGAGCCGTGCCCCATGTAAACCCACAGCAGCGCACCCTCGTCGAGCCGCTCCAGCGCCGTGGCGTGGAATCGCCGCGGGTCGGGACAATAGGGACTCCGCCAATTGCCGTAAGTCATCGAGACGCGATATTCCGCCGGAATCGTCTGCGTCATGAAGAGCGTCGCCGCCGACTCGATCAGCGTGTCAGCCAACAGGCCGAAGTCGCCCACGCCGGCCACGAAGTTCATCTGCCGCCGCCAAGGGCCGAAATCGCTCGACCGTTCGTAGTCCACGATCTTCTTGACGATGGCCGACAACTCCTCGGGCGATTCAGCCGGGATTCGGCCGATGGCCACCGCGGGCTCGGGGTGCTCGTCATCGGCCGTTTCCGGCTGTGCGTACCAATTATCGCTTGCGATCGTGGGCGTCGAGCCCCATTTCGAGTTCACACGGGCCTGGGCATAGTGCATCGGTATGCCGCGGTCGCGCACGGCCGCCCGCTCGTACATGGTCATGCTGGCAGTGCCGATGAGCACCACGAACCGCAAGTGGCCTTCCTGCGCCTCCTGCCGGATCTGCCAGCGGATTTCGTCGGGCGTTGCGAGATTGGAAATGATCGCGATGTGATGGCCCTCGCCGCGGCGGAGTTCGCACCACGGCCGCAACGCCGCTCGGAACGAGTCGGGACAGACGACCAGCGTATCGACGGCCGTTTCCGTCGCGGTCCAGCGCGCTTCCGGCGGACCGGCCACGGTGGCGGAGGGGTCCGCGGTAACACTCAGCAACAGCAGCGCGATCAATGACGACATGAAGACTCCGTTTTTCCGCGAGGGTCAATTCGGACGCGGCAGTCTATGCGGCCGACCCCAACGAACGCAAGACGAAGTACACGACCCCGTACTCACCACGCTCCGCGTGGTGAATTCCCCACGCGGAGTGTGAGGAGTACTAGACGAAGATTTACTCTGAGATCTCAGATTTCGGTAGTGGGCCAAGAGTGTGTTGCTGGCAGAAAGCCCCTCTTGTGGGTAGAATGCCACGCAGGCGAAAAATGGTATTGACAATTGACAGGAATTCCATGGTCGCTATAATGAACGGTTCAGACTCCAAAGAAAGGCTTCGCTCGGATTCTCTTGTTCGTCGTTTTGCGTGTATCCGCGCGCTTTGCATCCAACCCAAGGAATGGAGTCCGGGAATCTTAAGGCGGAACGGTCTTCGGGATAAGTATTCAGTTTACGCATGTTTCTAGGTGCCAACAATCATGGCCCACGACTCAAACATCATCGTTGAAACTGAGCTGACGAATAGGCTACGCGCTGTTGAAAACAAACTCGGCTCGGACGTATTGGCGTTTTCAGGTCCGATTGTTCACCCTTTTGACGACTATATCCGTGAGTCTCTTGAGGGGATACCGGACAAGAAAAGCAGGCTGGCGGTTGTCTTGGAGACGACGGGAGGTTACGTTGATTCCGCTAGGAGAATTGCCGAAACTTTGCGTCATCACTACAACCACGTTGATTTCATTGTTGCGTCCCACGCCATGTCGGCCGGGACAGTGCTGGCGATGTCGGGTGATGCGATCTTCATGGATTATTACTCGGCGCTGGGGCCGATTGACCCGCAAATCCCACGTGAAGACGGGAGCGGCCTTGTCCCCGCACTTGGATACCTCGTACAATTCGACCGGCTGGTCGAGAAATCTGCGCGCGGAGGGTTGACAGACGCAGAAATGGCGTTTTTGCTGAAGAGATTTGACCCCGGAGAATTGTATCAGTATGAACAGGAACGGGAATTGTCTGTCGAACTTCTTAAGCAATGGCTTGTGCAGTACAAGTTCAAGGATTGGGCTGTTACAGAGACGCGCAAGATGCCGGTAACGCAAGAAATGCGGGTTGAACGGGCTGAGGAAATCGCTAGGGGACTGAATGACACCGAACGATGGCATTCCCACAGTCGTGGCATTACCATGCCGATATTGCGCGATCAACTAAGGCTGAAGATTGAAGACTTTGAAGCCGATGGGGACCTTAACGCAGCGGTGCGCGGATATCACAGACTTTTGCAAGACTACATGGGGCGACGAGGGGACGATATTGTAATCCACACGCGAACAAAATACACAGGCTATTCCGAATCGTGAAAAGCGGAAGGAGCTACATTATGTTGACAAAAGAGATTGACATCGATTGCATTTTGCGTACAAATCCGCGCGTCGATGCCAATGCCCTTCGGCGAATCGACTCCCTTATGATGCAACTGGATCGTCTTGGAATTAAGGCCACTGGCTACAGATTGGCCTCGCCGTTTTGTCGATCAGGTCGCATGGCACAAAAGAAGAGTCGTTCATGTCGATACTGTGCGGAACAAACACGGTAGGGGCGGGGATCGGACCCGTGCCGGGCTGATGCTTTGACAGGCTGCCCGGACTGCCGATCATAAGTCGGCTGCCTTGCCACTCGGGCACCCTATTACCGTAATGGAAACGGCCCGCAGGTTACTTGAACCCGCGGGCCGCTTCTTATTTCTTGATGAAGGATACGGGTAGTGGGCCAAGAGTCAGGTTTCAGACTTGATATTCGATACTGGCGATTGAGCTCTTGCGTGCCCCATGCCTCTCATGGGTCACATATCTCCCGCGACACCCATCTTCCCGTGCGAGCAAAGTGATCTTCCCTTGACGGCCCAATTCTGGTAATTAGCCGCATCTCATCATGCCGTCACACTCCCTCGGTCGGGGGCAGCTTGCTATGAAACGCATTTTCTTTCGTATTTCCGTGGTTGGGGCGATCGTCGCGTTGGGGCTGTTGGCAATGGCCCACGCCCAGCGTCCGGTTGCGCCGCCGAATGACGATCCGTCGAATCCACTTCGCCAGGCGGCGCCGGCCGCAGATAATCCGCCGCCCGATTATCGGGCCGCAGACGTGGGACCGGACGATACCGCGCCGCCGCCCAAGGACAATCCGCTTCGCCGCGGAGGCCCGTCCGACGGCAACGCGCCGCCCGTCGTGGCGAGCGATCCGCAGAATGGCGGCGGATCGCACATTCGCCTGGTGACCGGCGAGGAACCGGTCGATACCCAGAGCGGAACTTCCTCTGGTACGACGCGGGCCGGCGTAGGCGAGCCGCAACTTATGCCGATCGGAGCCGATCGGCCAATCACTGCCGATCGAAATGCCGTGCCTGCCGGTGCGGGCGGGAGTTCGGTAGCAGTGCGGCCGTCGCCGACGCCGACGAGCGCCGCGATGGACGGTCCGCGGATGATACCGCCTGAGCCGACGAACCAGATAGGGTCGGCGGTGGGCGGCGGCATCGGGCAGCCGGGCAACAAGCAGCTTGAAGGGCCGCAAGACGCCCACCTCGTCTTGCAAAAAATCGCTCCGCCGGAGATTCAAGTGGGTCGGCCGGCCGTGTTGCGAACGATCGTCCACAACGCCGGGCCGGCGTCGGCCGCCGCCGTGGAAATCCACGACCAGGTTCCCCGCGGCACGCGGCTGCTGGGCACCTCGCCTGCCGTTTCGCAAGGCCGCGACGGCGAACTCATCTGGTCGCTGGGCACGCTCAAGCCGGGCGCCGATACGACGGTCGAAATGCAAATCATGCCCACTGAGGAAGGCGAAGTCGGTAGCGTGGCCAGTGTTCGCTTCCAGACCGAGGCCACCGCCCGCTCGATCGTCACGCGGCCCAAGCTCGTGGTCGAAACGGCCGGCACGGGCCGCGTGCTCCTGGGCGACGAGACGCTGCTGACCTTCACCGTCTCGAATCCCGGCAGCGGCGTGGCGACGGGCGTGGCGCTCGTCGAGCACATCCCCGCCGGCCTGAAACACGCCGCCGGCCCGGAACTGGAATACAGCGTCGGCGATCTCAAGCCGGGCGAAAGCCGCCAGTTGCAGCTTCGCCTGAAGGCCGTGCAAGGCGGCACGATCACCAACGTGATTACCGCTCGGGCCGACGCCAATCTGCACGCCGAGCACCGCTTCAACCTGGAGGTCGCGTCGCCCAAGCTCGACGTCTCCCTGACCGGTCCCAAGCGGCGCTACCTGGAACACCAGGCCACCTACCAGTTCTCGGTGGCCAACCCGGGCACGGCCGCCGCGCAGCAGGTGGAACTGGTCGCTTATCTGCCGCCCGGACTGAAATTCGTCAGCGCCAACAACGCCGGGCGCTACGACGCCAACTCGCGGGCCGTCTACTGGCAAATGGACGAATTGCCGGTCAACCAGCACGGTACCGTCGAGCTGGTCACGCTGCCCGTCGAACCGGGGCAGTTCAACCTCAAGATCCGCGGCGTGGCTCAGCGCGGACTGGTGACCGAAAAGGAACAGCCGGTGATCGTCGAGGGGCTGGCCTCGGTGCTCTTCCAGCTTTCGCACACCAAGGACCCCGTGGAAATCGGCGGCCAGACGACTTATGAAATCACGATTGCCAACCAGGGATCGAAGGCCTCGACGAACGTGCAGATGGCCGTCTCGCTGCCGGCCGAATTGAAGCCCCTGGCGGCTGAAGGGCCGACACGGTATACAATAGAGGAGAATAAGGTCGTTTTCGAGAGCCTTCCGCAGCTTGCGCCTAAGACAGTGGCCGCCTTCCGCGTGCGTGCCCAAGCAGTCCGGGCGGGCGACTTGCGGGTCCGTTGCCAGTTGATGACCGACGAGATGCAGCGGCCCGTCGTCAAGGAAGAAAGTACGCGGGTCTATGCCGACGAGTAAATGATCCTTCGCCTCATCTGTCCTTCCGGCCACGTGCTCGACGTCGACGCGAAGCTTGCGGGGCGGAAGATCCGCTGCGGGGCCTGCGGCAAGATCATGCTTGTGCCGGCGCCGCCGCAGGGAGCCAACCGAAGCGGCCCGGCGAGACCGGCGCGAAAACCTCTCCCGCGACAAGCGGTGAAACCGCAAGCCGCGCCGGAGTTTCCGGCGAAACCGCTAGCGGATGTTCCAGTGAAACAAGAAGCGGCGCCGGAAATTTCTTCAAAACCGTTGGCGGTTGAAACCCCCGCGACGCAACCGGTGATTACTCGGCTGCGGAAGCCGTACGAAGCGGAGCTTCCAAGGAAACCGCAGGTAGCAAAAGCGAACGTCGAGTTGCCTCCGGCGGCGTCCCCCGCCATGGCGCGGGAAGCGGAGATGGTATCGATTCCGCTGCCCCCGCCGCCGCCAGCGCCGGCCGCCGAGCCGCGATTCCACCAGGCGCCAATGCCGCGGCGGAACTGGGGCATGGTGTTCCGCGACTGGTTCCGCGATCGTCTGCCCGCGCGGCCGACGCATCTTCCGGCCGACGTGACGGAGCCCGGCCCGGAACAGCGGCAGACGGCTCTTCGACTGGCCATCGCGGTCGCCGCGCCCGCCGTCTTGAGCTTGCTGCCCGTGGTCCTGTCGGGCCATGCGAATCTGTTGGCGGCGCCGCCCTGGGCGCTGTGGGCCGTGCTGCTGGCGGTCGTGCAGTTGATCTATGCGGGCTGGATGGTCAACGCGCCCGACTGGGCCTCGGCGCGGGTGCAGATGATCGTCTGCGCCGCGGCCACCACGATCTATGCCATGGCCATGACGCTCGTGCTCATCACGCCCGTGAACCGGCCGCTGATTCTAGGACTGGGCGAGGCGCGTCGGCTCGCGCCGGGCTGGTGCGGGGTGATGTTCCTGCTCTTGGGCGTGGCCACCTGGTATTGCGGCCGGACCAGCGCCCGCTGGCGGAATAAGGTCCCCTCTCCCTCCGGGAGAGGGTTAGGGTGAGGGCGATTAGTCCCCATAGGCATCAAGTTAAGAATAAATGCTATAGGAAAAGCCCAGGCT
>Ga0302320_10029832_pt1 | contig 10419 bp, 12 predicted proteins | sample Bog_T0_3_FD_202130 | JGI IMG/M metagenome (GOLD analysis project Ga0302320, IMG submission 202130) | Peat permafrost microbial communities from Stordalen Mire near Abisko, Sweden - Bog_T0_3 | ecosystem: Environmental > Terrestrial > Soil > Wetlands > Peat | place: Sweden: Abisko, Stordalen Mire... | reverse complement strand
GTTAGGTAAGCTGGAAGCTGAGATTCGAAGAATGGAACAAAAAGCCAAACCGACTCCTCCCCTGAGAAGAAAAAAGCACACGGGGCATTAGGTAATTTTATAAGGAATCTAAAGCCTTTAAAAACACAAGAAGCCTTTGCCAGTATTTGTCAAATGTCTCCTTTTCTCCAAGCTGCAAACCGGGCCATGAAACCCGAAGTTGCCCAAGATCCACTTGCTTAGCAGCTTCAAAAAATAGCAGACCTTCCAAGAAATCGGATCAAAAATGGATATTACTGAAGTCATTTCATCCTTCCTTGGAAGCTCCGTCAATTCATCCCCAAACCCAACATCAATGTGAACCCTCGAAATTTTCTTGATTTTTTGCTCTTCCTGAGGAGGATCCCCCAGCTGATAAGCGCAATCAAATCGCATACCCCCATAAGCACCTTGGTTTTAAGCAGCACAAACCCACCCTTAAAAATCAGATGCATTTTAAGTTTTGGATATCTTTCTAACCTAGCAACTGCCCGCTCAAGAGCGATCACAACCCGAAGCTCGTTGAACTTCTGTCCCGGTAGGTCCTTGGAAATTTTTTTCAAAGCTTCGATAACCGCACGTGACTTTGTCTGTCTAGTCACGAAAGCGACTCAATATATGGTCGGATTCTAGCATCCACGTTTAATAAAAGACTCATGTCTAAGACTTTTCTAAGAGAGGTTTTCTGTTCACGAAGCGCCGTTTTTAAAGCATCAACAGCTGTTTTAATCCCTACATATCGTTTATAGGTAAATGCATCCAACAAAGTTCGTTCCAAAGAGGTGATACGATAACCTTCTCCTGATTCAATCCCAGTCTTCCAGTAAGGGTGACTCACTCTGATGAGCTTAAGATCTTTATATATTGTCCGTTTAATTTGAGGAACCAATATCCAAGTCTTATTTGGAATGAGATCCGTCAAATGATGAAAGGACAATGCAGAAATCAGACAAATCGCCGAAGACTTCCCAGCTCGCAGCAGGGCAGCTCGAAATTGATCTTCTTCTGAGTAGTCAGATTGGCAGAACCTATATACCCCCCGAGCGATCTTTTCGACCAAGCCGTCTCGAAGCATTACTCGTAGAAAGTGTCGACTTACCCCGCACTCCTCAGCTTGAATCATAGAAAAAGGTAATGTTTGTAATGCTACGGGTATTTTATCAGGTCTCATAACCTAAAGTTGACATCTTTTTAAAAAGTAGTCAACTTTAGGTTTTTATATCTATAACATATATGATATAATAAAAATTTATCTTACCTTACCGCCTAAGAAGGCGGCGCTGATTCCACCAATTTCATACATAAATTACCTTAGGCATTCATATTACTTTAACCCCAGCTGTAGAATAACAGATTGATTAAATTGGTTTTTAAGCGAGTCATGAGTCAGAGGAGAATTTAAAGAGCCTGATGAAAAAACGGTACCTAGCTCATTCACTCTGATTTGATGGATTTCATTATTTCTTCCATGCCCAAAAGTGTCCAGTCGTCTCAGCTCCCCCGTAGGACTATACTCTGCAAGAAATGCTTCACCGGGTTGCACGACACTTGCTCAAAGCCTCGGCGCCCCCCAAAGATCACTTTCCCATCTGCAAATGGAACGGCCGCCATCCCCACGGAAGAAAGAAGCGATTCCGCAGGAAATCGGTGTTCCCAACGTAAATCCAAATTCAACACACTATCATGCTGCGCTGACTGTTGCGAGCGGACCCCATAAAGAGCAATGGTGGCATCTCGTTGGTGACTCACCGCTAAACTTTGCATCCCTGCTACAGCAAGCAGCCCTGCATTTAGCTGAATCGAGGAAAACACAGTACCTAAGGGAAAAGGCACAAAATTTTCCATCTCGCCTTTATCATTGAAAATCATCAAAACACTCGTGGAGTCAGTGCCTATCGATACATGAAATAAATTCTCAATATCTCTCATTTCGCTAAGGTGCAACTTCATGCCTACTATCGAATGACCACTTGGAATCCGTTCATAAACAAGGTGTTCATTCAGACAAGTTTTCAAAGGACTGCAAACAGTCAAAATAGGAAAATGAGAGATGAGATTGAGATCAGAAGTCAGTTGAAGTAGTTGAATTCTGAACTCTCTGCTACGTACTAAAACATGAACATTGCCCTGTGAATCCATTCTTAATTGAATTGGGTATTCTAAACTAATTCCTTGAAAAACTTCTGTAGAATGTGCGTCATTCTGTAAAAGATTTCTGAGTGCAGCTTGATGAATAATTTTTCGGAACGAAAGATCATAGATTAAAATCTCAACTTCACTATACAGCTGTTTTTCTAAGGAACCGGGAGTCATCAATGAAGCAACAGCCACCTTCTGGTTCACAACATTACTCATCGCTACAGGCCATTTTCTGTCTCGATCTGAATGGAGCAAGTCTTCAGTAGAAAAAAGAGCCGTATCAACCTTCTGCAGTTTTCGAACCTCTCCTACTCCATAAGTTTCAAATGACCCTGACACCATCAAAAGGGAATTCTGATCCATCACACGGAAATCATCGATGTGTGACGCAAACAACGGGCCCGAGTGAAAAACACATTGCTTACCAAAAACAGACCCCAATTGTTGAGAAGAACGAAGTTGACACACCCTGTTTTCTATTCCAAAAACAGAAGGGGATGATTTACAACTAGTCACACCAGTAGCGACTAGCAATAATAAGAAAACAAAAAAGAGGTACATAGAAGACTCTTCCTTTAAAGACAATTTTCAGGATGAGCAAAGTCCGGGTAGCACTCGGCCCCATAAAGACGTGCATCATACAACCGTAAAGTGCCAAATCCGTCGCGAAGAACACTCACATCAAATTGAACAGGTATTGAAGGAGGAATATCTCGAAGAGCCATTTCCCAGGTGACTCTTTCAAAAGAATTCCGAATTTTCAATCGATTTTCTTGAACCGATTTCCATTCACCATTTTCTTTTTGAATGAGAATTCTCAGTAAAATACTCTGATCCTCTTCCATCTGAGTTTGAGGTACCTCTCTTGATAAACTCACAGTTGCTCTGAGGAGTTGAGAACGTGCATCCAACCCTCCAGAGAAAATTCCCTGCATTTTTAACACTAAGCCTGCTGTCTTCTTCTGTAAAATCAAATAAGAATCGGGGTGGGGTTGCCCAAAATGTCCCGAACAAAATCCAACAGGTATAAAATCTAGATTTAACCAATCAAGTGCATTTTGCCAAACTGCTTGAAGACCACAACCCTTACTCACATCACCAAAAACATCATACACCTGCACTCCACCTCCAAAATCCATCATACCTAATGAAGCAGATGCAGTAGTAACAATCATCTGGGCATCATCTTGAAATGGACCTAAACTCTTAGGCAGTACACCCGAATAATAAGGATGAGGAACAGAGTAACAGTAAGGAATAAATATTTCCTTCCCCCGCCTCTCCTGATGATTCATCGCCATTACTGAGTTAATTAGAAAAATCAACACTAGAACAGAAGTTAAAATTTTCATTATTGCATACCTATTGAGAATCCTTTCAGGGTACCCCTCTTCACCTAAAAAATGGACCCTAATGCCTTGATTGATGCTCGGGCAACACGAAGTGGCTCCTTACTACAAATTTTTTCCCACTCTCCTCCTCCATGGTAAGAATCACAAGATAAAAAGTAATAAGTTCCAGATTGAATGTGCAAAAAAAGCATATTAACAATATCTGTTGGAAAAACATCTTGAAACTCAGCAGTCAAACAGTTTCCATCAATCTGCTTCAATTCCTGTGAACTTTCCAATTTTCTAATTTCTTCAATCGTCTTAAAAAACTTTTTCCTATCTAAGATTTGAAACCCAACTGCGATTATATCCATTTTTTGCATAAGATAGTCCTATCATTTTTACAAAAGCTGATCAAATTCTGTACCGATTTCTAATACCCAACTTTTAGGGATCCGCTGATTCAAATAGATCTGACTACCACCACCAAAAAGTTTGCCAGTTGCCAAGCGAACCTCTGCAGTCACCCCTTCAAACACTTGAGTTCCTTTTGGAATCACTAAACGTGACCATTTCACCGCCGTATTGCCCCAGGCAGGATCCAAGGCCGAATCTAACGTTGCCTGAAATGGGCCTTTAGGTTTTGCTTTCGTCCAATAAGAAGATACAGGCCCGGCACTCCCTCCCCAGGTTCGATAAACGATTAGATCTTCCTTTAATACATACCCAATGTAACTCGAACCTCTAAAGGTATCTGACACAAAACTTCCTGATTTTGTTTTAATAAAATGCAGGGGACCTTTCCTCAACGGCCCATATTTTTGACCTTTCAATGCTCGACTAAAAATATTTCCAGCTTTGTTTCCAACCTTCTGGATGCTTCCGATAGAACAAACTGAACCCAGCCTTCTCCAAAACTCACCGCTACCCATAAGGGTTCCAACTGCAGAAAGTGCCCGCTCTTTTACTGACAAAGTTCGCCCAGTAGGAAGGCAAAACTCTTTACCTGTGGCGACTTCACAAAAATCCACAAATTTTCCAACAGGGGTGAATGCCATACCGACGCGCCCTGCCATTTTGACCGCTTCAATAGTGCCATCAAAAATTTCCTGAAGTCGCGTTTTCAGACTTGGTAAATCAGCAATATCCTCAATAGATCCCTGAAGTACTTCATATCCAGCAGACAAACCCCGCACCGATTCCAGGACCATTTGTTGGACAGAAGTAAGCTCTTCATTTTTCCATTCGTTAAATGCATCCTTGAGTGCTCTGGCACGCATAGGTTCCTCGGGCTTCAACCTATGATTTATGCTATTTTTTATTTCTTCTGGAATCAGAGATTTTTTTAAAAATCCATCTTCATCAAAATACTCTGCAATCATTGTCCGAACGTGCCTAGCTGACTCATTAAAACTTCTCAGTTCCGAAACTTTTGCTGTACCTTCCCGATTTTGGAGCAAGTGAGCCAGCACCCCCTGTGTATAACTCCATGATTCAATAATGAGATTAGCTTGCACCCATGACTTTTGAGCGAATTTCTCCTGTAACCGAGCCACGGTTCGATCTGCTAATGTCTTGTAAAGGTTGTGTTCCGAGTTAAGAGTATCAGACTGAGACTTTACCGTACCCAATTCAGTCTCTGAAAATACCAAATCTTCTAAACTAGGATTTTGATAAAGCTCTTGATGATCCGGATGGATACCTTGAGCTCGCAAATCATTTGAAACAACCTGTCGAATGTCCTCAAAGTAGGTTCGCAGATCACTGAGTTCCTCGAAAAGCTGAACACGCAATTGCTCAATTTCTATTTTAAATCCTCGAATCAGTTCAGCCGATTCCTGAAGTTCCTGGGAAATAGCCAAAACTTCATCTGAAGTAAGTGAATCAAAATCACGGCTACCTATCTCCGCAAGCAGATCACGCAAAGCATCCAGCTCAGGCCGCAGCTCATCAATAGAACGCAACTCTATCAACTGTCGAGTGGTTTCATTCTTAAGTCGCTCAATGTCCGAAGCCAACACAGGATCAATCTCAGACAAAGATAAATGTACTTGAGTCTGACAGCTGTAACCATTATGGCTTCCATTTGCAAAGGTTGCACTACAAAGTAATTGTTGAAATGTTGCTCCCGGATTCAGTATAAATTGAGCAGAAGCGCTTCCAGTAACTCGCGGAGTTGATCGACTATCTCCATACACATAATTAATACTGAATAAATTATTACCTACTTCAAGCAAACTCTGAGAAAAGCATCCCAACGACTTGCTCTCAATCTGGTGATCGTAATAAAGAACTGTGGAACCTGCAACATAGTTGAAACTCACGGGGCTTCCGTTGACGTGTGCAAAATGAAGATTAGGTCCAGCTTGCTGACACCCTACATTCGAATCTGAAGATGCTCGAAAAATAGCACTAATACAAGGCTCTGCCTGAGCAGCAAGTAGATCTAAAAAGCAAATTACACCTATAATCAATATAGAATGAATTTTTAGTAGTTTTCCAATCTTTTCCATGTTCTCACTCGCTCAATTCATCGCTATTTGCGCTATTTAGCAAATAATCATATTCGCGAACGGCCGAAAGTAAATCACCTCGTTTGAGCTTTTCTCGAATTAAAAAAAATGCAGCTTCATTTTTTCTTAGCGCAGTACGCTCCAAAATCACTAAACCTTGTTCAATCTTCTTAGGCAATTGAACTTCTAAAAACAATTTGCATCGAGCTATTTCTAATAAAAGAAACTCACACCCCGTATGCATCCATGCTGGTCTTGTAGCGCTTTCCATGGAACATACATCTGCATAAGCCATAAGCTTGTTTTTCCGAAGATAGTCTTCTTCGAGATAAGGTAAATTAAATATTTTATCCGTTTCACACGGCTTCCACAAACCTGAAGTTAACTCGTTAACTTCCTTCATAAACATAGCAGAAACCTCTGAGCTACGTACCTGCTGGAGAGTCTTCTCTGTATACTTCTTCGACTGAAGCATCAGCAGCAAAGCTTCCTTTTTTTGAAGATCTCCCAAAATAGCCTGAACTTTTCTCGAAATGGATGAGGACCGCTGCTCACAAGCAGCTACCATATTTCTCATAGCGTATATCGGTTCGAGAATTACTTTGGCTTGAGGTATAAAGTTAATCCGAATAAATTCTTGAAACTTCTGAGACTGTTGTTCATACTCTTGATCAACGATAAGAAACGAAGCAATTAATCGATTCCCGATGAGGACTAACGTACTTAAATCACCGAGTTCTTTAGCTTGAACTCGAATCAGTTGATTCTCCAATTGAGCTAACTCTGCTAAATCTGCTCGACTCCCTTGCTTGGATATCTGGACTAGCTGAGCATTTGTTTCTCTTATTGCAGGTCGAATTTCCTGAGAATACCTTTTAAGTATATGAGTATATTCCGGCTTAAGTTGGTCTAATTTTTCTAAATAATGCTCAGTTATTGCTTTAAGCTCTATAGCTTTTGAATGGGTATCTGCCAATAGCGCCTGATCACTACCCTTCTTTTCCTGCCCGCGAGCACGCACACGATCAGTAAATTCTCTGATCAATCGACCCCGTTTTTCCCTTTTTTCACGAATGTGGCAATTAATGATATTAAGCCTATGTTGGTAGGCATTTCGAAACGCGACAGCTTTTTGATTGGAAGCTGGTTCGTTGGGAATCACTTCACACTCAGCTCCTGCACCAGCAGGCCACGAAACAATAGATAAAAAGACTAATATCCTTAATAATATTTCAGTTTTTACTCTTACAAAACTCCAACACATCTATAAACTCCATCCATGCTTCATCTATAGCTAAATGATTGACCTGCTCCTTCATCCAAAGCAAATTTTGGCAAGACTGACTTAAGCGATCATTTACCTTATTTAATTTCTCCTCAGTCTCATTACTTAACCCTGTCTGCTCCACCATTGCTTTGAGAAACCCCCTATCTTGTTCGTTAAAAAATGAATTCAAATCACTTGTCTGCCAGATCTCTCGGAGTGACAGATGTTCAAGAAATACTTCTAATTGGCGCAGAGAAATTTCATCCTCTTGACTGATGGGTTGACGAGGCTTTAAACGATGCATCAGTTCACTCAAATTTGCTATATGGGCTTTTACGCCAAAAGCAGCCTCGGCTGTCAATTGCTGAAAAAAATTTTTGGACATTTCGTAAAGAAGCTTAAATACATACCTAGATGAATAAAGCTCAGACAGCACATCACGAAATAATCGATCTTCTTGAATCTTTTGAATGTGCTCACGAATCCACAAAACTGCACCATCCCAGTCTTCTACATCTGGAATATCCAAATAAATTTCAAGCAAGCTGCGACATGAACCATCAAAAACAGCGTGCTGAGTCCATTTTGTCGCATCACTCAAGAGAATACCTCCAACTGTCTTGCCGTTTAGGCTCCTTAAAGAAGCCTTGCCTGACTGAACAACCGACATTTGCAGCTGCGCTAGATCTATTTCAGAGCGAATATGAATAGAAAGAGGAAACTGGGTCGAACAATTTCCATTAGTAATGACCTGAAAAACTGTGTTGAGCGGAATGCCGACTGTTCGATTACCGCTCTGATCTATCTTCCAAGGTCCCAACTGGCACCCAATGAGTTTCCCCATTCGAGATTCACACTGAGCTGGAGAAATCAAATCTATCTTAATCGCTTCAACTGCTTGAGCCCTACTCCTTGCCCAGACAGAAAGAAACATGAGCAAAACAAAAAAGCAGGATACCTTTTGCCTACGTATCCACTCTTTACTTGGTTCCATTCAGCCTTCCTTCCAAAGCAATCTGGTTTTTAAAAACTCCGGCCTCAATGGATGTATAATAGTTCTTAAACTCGAACTTGCTTACTTCTGCACAAACTCGAGCTACATCGCTAGCATCACCCAAAATATTGAGGCGAATTTGCTTTGAACCTGTAACTGCAAACCCCCTCTCCATGAGCCGAAGCAGCTTAATACAGTCTCCACCATGAGCCCATTGATCGGTCCAACGTAAAAACCGAAGAGCAAGAACCTTCTGGAAGATTTGCCCTCGATCCAGTGGTTCATTATACGGAATTGAAAGAACCTTTAAAGCTGCATGAAAAGAACTAGATCGATCAATACCTACAGAACTAAAAACATGTTTACGTTCTAAATTGGTCTTCACACTGTCCATCTGGATCAATGCTCGAAGAATTTTTGCCTCTGCTATCTTACACCCAAATGGATAGACCCTTGTCACCACAGACTTCCCGCAACCTACCACCTCAGTAATTCTATAAGAACTCCGAACTACCTTCCAGAGGATCAAAACTGCGCAAAAAAAAAGACTAGCTTTAGTTAACTTTTGACTCTTCATAAACGAAATCTAAAAATCTAATAAGGAAGAAATAATTCTCGATCAGCCATTATTTCTCCAGACTCAGGCATGTCGCTACCACCTAGCCGCCCGACGCTGTGCCAATGTAAGCAGTTCCCAAATTCATTAATAAATGATCCAGCATATCCTGTAGGATGGGTATATCCCAGATTGTGAAGCACCTCGTGAGCAATCACTCCTGCCCAATAAGTGGAACTATTAGCATAAGTGTAAGATGATTCTTCCCCTAAGAAATCTGAATTCAGTCCAATGTAGAAATACCGCTTTTGACCAGAATTTCGCATAGGTGTTCCAACCCAACCAAAGAAATTCACATAACCTAAACCCACACTTGAACTCTCGTCCCAGATTCGACCAATCAAAAGAGGTGTCAGAAAAAACTCCCCACCATTGCCTAACAACTGAAGAGAAAGAGAGCCAAATAATTGATCCCTTTCAAACCGCTCGCGAGAACTTGGCAAATCTTTTGTTGCATTACGATAAGCACAGTCCAAAACAGAAGGATTCAGCACGTGGTTAATAAACACTTCTACAGCTGAACGAATGACACTCTGTGCAGAGCTAGAAAAAGTTGGATCCAGATAAAGTGAAAGTTTCACTGGAAAAATTGATTTATAAGCTCCACTGAAAGCATCTATAAAATGATTGGAACTATCTACAGTATGATACAAATACCGACTTGTATTGGCGTTTGCTTGAAAACTTAAAATACAAAATAATATCAAAAATATCGTCCGATTCATTTTTTATTCCTGTTCTATGCAAAAAGTTCTATCACCAGCACTGCGCAGACCTTTCAGTGGTAAAAGTCCAGTAAATACCTTAAATGTTTCTTTCCAAATTTCGAATGTTCCGATTTCTGTGGACTGCATCACCTGCAAAGTAAGTTTGTTTCCATCTAACTCACTTTTCAACGCACATCCTTGCACACCAGTAAGCGTGCAAAATCCAGCAGTTGATCCTAAAACAAAGAGTTGGTCGAATAATTTAGTAAATAAAATATTTCGAGAACGATCTTGATTGACCTGCGAAGCAAGACTAGTTGGCAAGACCCCCCAAGAATCAAAAACAATAAGGGTTGGCGACTCCTTGTCATTACACTTACCTTTTGAGGTTCTTAAAATCAGATATGTGACATACTTATTCAGATCCTCTTCCCAGTGAATCTCCAATTTATAATTCATGTCCAAATTTTCCAAACCAAACCCGATTAAACGATGAAGATCTCTATTAAAGTCAGTTTGTGGTACTAATGCAATCAGCTCTCTCCCAGTGGATGGACGCCATGTTGATTGATAGGGGTACATAGCACTTGACTCCAAACACCTAAAGAAACTAAATAAGGAGATCATCATGTAGCAAGAACTTTTTGTTTTTACACTTATTTTCATAAATCAATCTCTTCTGGGACAAAGATAAAGATTGAGATCACATATAGATCAATTCAAAAGTTTTGCAATATCTGAACGCAAAAATATGCCTCTTAGCAAAGCCGGATCATTTGACATTTTCCTAAGTATACTTTTTGCAAAGCGAGTCAAATCTTTCAAATTGGTTGC
>Ga0302320_10029828_pt1 | contig 10420 bp, 6 predicted proteins | sample Bog_T0_3_FD_202130 | JGI IMG/M metagenome (GOLD analysis project Ga0302320, IMG submission 202130) | Peat permafrost microbial communities from Stordalen Mire near Abisko, Sweden - Bog_T0_3 | ecosystem: Environmental > Terrestrial > Soil > Wetlands > Peat | place: Sweden: Abisko, Stordalen Mire... | reverse complement strand
GCTGATTCCACCGCCTTTGGCAATCTCGTCGTCGGAGGGTGGTCGCACATCGGTGTTGTCGCCGATTACGTTTCCGGCATTCGTGATGTAGCGTTTTGATCCTGGCAGGATCGCCGAACTGTATTTCATCGCTGATTTATTTTGCGGCGTGACGTCAAAGGGCAACAATAAAAGTTCGCTGCCGGCCCAGGCGCAGGCGCCGACGGCTTCGCGTCCGTCTGCGAACGCAAAGTGCCAGAGGACCTGTAAGAGGGCGACGGGTTTTTCGCTTTTGTTGATGAAGACGACGGATCTGTTTGGGTCTTCTGGGGTTTCGAAGTCACTTTGGGGCGGGGTTGGCGAGCTTCGAGCTTTGATTTGGGATACAAGGGAATTGTAGTCGGATGATGATGGACCGATGAGAACGAGACCGGCTTGGGGGAAGTCTTCCAATTTCGTTTGGAATCGATAAGAGAGAGACTGGGCGGCGAAAGATATGACTAGTGATCGCCTTGTCATATATAGAGTTTAAGCGCGAAGGGACGAAGAGGCCGATTGCCAATCGGCCGCAGGTTCCCAACCTGCCCCACCAGCGGCTAGAGCTTCGCGAGGATTTCGGGGATTTCGAAGACGGCGCGATTGTCGAAGGCGGCGGCTTTGGCTCGCATGGTTTGGAGACTGCCGTTGGACAGCGCGGCGCTAACGGCCGGCTCGATTTTTTTGAAATCTTCCAGCACTACACCCACGCCTTGTTCGGTGACCCACTCGGTGTTGTAACGCTCTTGCGGCAGCGTCCAGGCATTGCGTTCCACGAACACCGGGAGCTTCATCTTGATGGCTTCCGAAATGCTGCCGGGACCTGCTTTGCCGACGAAGAAATCGCACAAACTCATGAAGTGCGGGATCTCTTTTGTGAAGCCTTCCAAGTGAATCCTGTTGGGCGTTTTGAGGCCCGCAAGATGATTGCGAATTTTTGCGTTCTTGCCGCAAATCATGATGAGCTGCATCTTGGTCTTGCTGTTGCCGAGGCTTTGCGCAATGCCGGCCATCACGCTCGAACCCTCCGCACCAAACATCACCATTCCCGTCGGCAGGTTAGGATCGAGTCCAATCTTCTTCAATTCTTCCGCTCGATCAGTGGTTTGCGGTTCGTAGAACTGCGGCCGCAAAATCATGCCGCTGGTTCGAAAAACCCGTTCGGCCGGATAGCCGGCGGCGTAAGCCTGCTGCACCGCTTTCTCCGTCCCGCAAATCAAATATTGCTCTTGCTCCTCAATCCAAAAATGCGGCGGATAATCGGCCATATCCGTCAGAATAGTCACAAGCGGCACATTGGGAAGTGCTTGGGCGAGGCTTTGAAATAGAGCGCGGTTGAAGTTCGGCACCACAGACACGACCATGTCTGGCTGGCGTTCTTTCCAAACCTGGGTGAGCAGCTTCACCTGCGCCGGGTGATAGAGGCGAATGACGCCGAGCATGATGGGAAGCAGGTATTCCGAACCCAGCGTCCAACCCTTGGCCAGCGCCAAATTATAGATATCTTCGAGGCGAATGCGGGTGATTTTGCGGAAGATGTCGAGGCTATCTAAAACCTCCTGCAAGTTCACAAGACGGACTTGCCAGTTAGGGTGGGTGGTCCCGATCACGGTTTGGAGCGCGGTGGCGGCGCTTCTGTGGCCGCCGCCAGCGTTGAAATAAATGAGGTCGAGCTGCGGATATTCGCGAGACATCTACAGTAATGTCATTTCTTTGTAACCACTTGGACCTTACAAATGAAGTATGAGGAACAATAGCGATGCTTTTTCACCTAGACTGGTGTAGGAGGCTGGCACTATGACAGCCCACCACAGCATGCTCCATTTTATAGCCACGGGCGATCACAAAATCATGCGTAAGGTCAATAAATGGCCTGCGCCGAAATGGGTTCGCTTGTGGGCGATTGCGGCGACGCGAGCGGGCGATGGTTGGTTGTGGTATTTGACAGGTCTGGCGATTCTCTTGTTTGGTGGAAGTGACCGGCTGACCGCCACTGCTTCGGCGGGTTCGGCGGCGTTGGTGGGCGTGGGTATATTTACGTCGGTGAAAAAGATTTCGGGTCGCAAGCGGCCTTGCGAGATTGAGCCGCATTGCTGGGCCAAGTTGCTGCCACCAGACCAATTTTCTTTTCCCTCCGGGCATACCATCACGGCATTTGCGGTGGCGACGGGATTCAGCCTGTTTTACCCGGTGCTGGCGCCTGGCTTGCTTTTCTGCGCGGTTAGCATTGCCGTGTCGCGAATCTTGCTGGGCATGCATTTCTTGAGCGATGTAGTGGTGGGCGCGCTGATCGGCGTTGGGTTAGCGTATGCCAGTTATGCAGTGTTCGCTTAGCGTTTGGGCGTTCCGCTAGGATGAAATCTAGGCGGGCATGCTCAGAAGCTCTTTGCTTTACCTTTCGGAACAATCGTGGCTTCGTCATTGGATGGAGACTTCCTCCCTCTCGCAGAAGCTGACAGCGCGCTTTGTGGCCGGTTCGCACCTTGCCGATGGCGTGGCGGTGTTGACAAAATTGGCGGCGGACAATGTTCTGACCACGCTCGATTGTCTTGGCGAAAACGTTAAATCGATAGAAGATGCGGCGCATTCGCGGGACGCTTATCTGGCGGCGCTGGCGGAGATTGAGGCCACCAAGCTGCCAGCCACGGTTTCCATTAAACTGACCCAGTTCGGTCTTGATCTTTCGCCTGAGATCTGCGAAACCAACGTGCTGGCGCTGGCGCAGCGGGCGCGGTCGATTGGCAGCCGGGTGGAAGTGGATATGGAGTCGAGCGACTATACCGACCGGACGCTGGAACTGGTCACGCGTATACAAGCGCTTTTTCCTGGGCATGTACGGGCGGTGATTCAGGCGTATTTATTTCGCAGCGAAGGCGATATTCGCATGCTTTCCAGCAAGAAAATACCGATAAGGCTGTGTAAAGGCGCTTATCGGGAGCCAGCCGACGTCGCTTTTGCGGAAAAAGCCGAAGTTGATGCCAATTACGTAAAGCTGATGAAATTGCTGCTGGATGAAGGAACGTACCCGGCTATAGCGAGTCACGATGAGAAGATCATCGACGAAGCGGTACGTCATATAGGGGAACAAAAACTCGACCGCGAACGTTTTGAGTTTCAGATGCTCTATGGCATACGACGTGATTTGCAGAGAAAGCTGGTTTCACAGGGGTTTCGCTTACGGCTATATGTGCCGTATGGCGACGCTTGGTACCCCTATTTCATGCGGCGGCTGGCGGAGCGGCCGGCTAATCTCATTTTCCTGGCAAAGAACCTGGTCCGAAGCTGAAACGAATCGGGATTTCCGGCAACTCTGTAGTCGTGAGGGGAGTCAAAGTAACTGAGATGAAATACTGGCTATACTTCATCGCCAAACTACTGGTTGCCATAGGAGTTTTGTTCGCCCTGCAATACGGCGTTCTTCATCTCTATCCGATATCGAAACAGGCGCAACTGGACGATCAGGCGCTTTTCATGCATGACATGGCGTTCACTTTCCTAGTGATGGCGCTTTGGCATTTGGATGCGGCGGTATTGGTGCTGATCATCGTCGATCAACGGCGACGTTGCCGGAGTTGCTTACATAAACTGATTATGCCGGTGAGTACGGGGTCGTGGGGCCGGACGCTCTTAGGCAGGCCGCGAACGGAGCGAATCTGTCCGTATGGGCACGGTACGCTGACGATCGAAGATCTCCAGATCACTGGGCGGCAACTTCCAGACTGGCAGCCGCACGACGGCGACATCTGGAAAGAGCTAGAATCGTATTATCAAGCCCGCAAGTAACCCGGCGTTGTGGCGGGCGTCAATATAGAGAACGATTCTTCTCCCCAGGCCACTACACCCTTGCCTTTACGCATCCGATTTCCGAAAAGCGCACCCGAACGCTCTCCCCGTGGAAAAGCTCCGCGCGCGCGCCGCACTTCCGCCGGCCCGAGTGTGACGGCCACCAATCTTAGCCGGTATGTTTTTTTCGCTTTACTGGCGGGGGTGGCCCTCGTTGCGGGCTTCGTCGCGTTCAACTATGTAAAGTATTCGAACATCGCTGACCTGAAGTTGGAAAAAGGACCTTTCCCGAACTCGTCGGTTCTTTTTGCGGCTCCCCACATGGTGGGAGTAGGCGATCAAGCCACGAAAGCGGAGATTGCCGCTAAGTTGAACGAAAGCGGTTATGAGGAAGACGGCAAGACGAACCCTTATGGTTGGTATCATTTGCGGCCCGATGGCATTGAGATCTTTCCCGGCAAGCAATCGGAAACCGAGTCTGAGCCGGCAGTGCTGCGTATTCAGGACAAGAAAATTGTCTCGATCATCGCGCTGAGTGATAATTCGTCTCGTCCGGAATATGCGCTCGAGCCGGCAGTGTTGGGCGCGATGTTCGAACAGAACCGTGTCAAGCGCCGGATCATCAAGTACGACGACATTCCCCAGGTGCTGGTGGATGCCGTGGTATCCATCGAAGATAAGCGTTTCTTTTCGCACTCCGGTTTCGATCCCATCCGGTTTACGAAGGCCGTGTGGGTTGACTTGCGAACGGGAAAGCGCGCTCAGGGTGCGTCAACGTTGACGCAGCAGTTGGCGAAGAACTTCTTTCTGGATTCGCGCAAGACGTTCTGGCGCAAATTTGAAGAGATCTTGATCACGGTCCATCTGGAGCGAAAGCTCACGAAGCAAAAGATTTTCGAATATTACGCGAATCAAATCGAACTGGGCCGCCGTGGCTCTTTCGGCGTCGATGGTTTTGGGGAAGCGTCGCAGGCATTTTTCGGTAAAGATATCAAGGAGTTGACGTTGCCGGAGGCGGCGACCTTGGCGGGGTTGATTCAGTTACCCAACTATCGGAATCCATTTCGCTGGCCAGACAGAGCCACCGCCCGCAGAAACGTTGTTCTGAAGGCCATGTTGGACAACGGCAAGATCACGCAAGCGCAATTTAGCGAAGCCTTCCGGACACCGCTGGTTGTGACGAAGCAAGGGATTGAGTCAACCGATGCGCCGTATTTTGCCGACCATGTGAACGAGCAATTGGCGGATCAATTTGCGGATCATGATTTTCAGGAATCCGGTTCGCGCATTTACACTACGCTTGATATGGATCTGCAGCGGGATGCCGCCACAGCGGTGGCGGATGGAATCAAATCCGTGGATGAGATTCTTTCCAAGCGGTACAAAGGCCAGCCGTTTGAGCTGCCGCAGGTTGCCTTGATTTGTTTGGATCCGCACACGGGCGAGGTGAAGGCGCTGATTGGCGGACGGGATTACGGGACAAGCCAGTTAGATCATACGGTTGCGAAACGTCCCTCTGGCAGTATTTTTAAACCGATTGTTTATGCGGCGGCGCTGAATAGCGGGTTGGGGAACAGTCCGAATGTGATGACAACGTCGTCGATGGTTGACGATTCGGAAAAAACATTCATGTGGAACGGTGATGAATACACGCCGCATGACATGCACAAAAACTGGTTGGGGCCGGTGACGCTGCGGACTGCGTTTGCGAAGTCTTTGAACGTGCCGGCGATTGAAGTGGCCGAGCAAGCGGGGTATCACAACGTGGCGGAGTTGGCGCATAAAGCCGGTTTGGAGAATGTGCGCGGCACGCCCTCCATGGCGCTGGGAACTTATAACGTGACGGCCATGGATATGGCTGGCGCGTACACAATCTTTGCCAACGACGGAGTGATGGTGTCGCCGCGTTTGATTTCGCACATTGTGGACAAATCGGGCAAAGATATCTGGAGTTCCGAGGCGGAGACAAAGCGCGTGCTTGATCCGCGCGTTAATTTTCTGGTGGTCAGCCTGATGCAGGAGGTGCTGCGGTCGGGCACCGGCGCGGGCGCGTCCCGCTATGGCTTTAATTTGCCGGCGGCGGCCAAAACAGGCACGTCGCAGGATGCATGGTTTGCCGGCTTCACTTCCAAATTGCTTTGCATAGTTTGGGTGGGCCTTGACGATTACAAAGATATTAAGATGCAGGGCGCCGACGCGGCCATGCCGATCTGGGCCGAATTTATGAAGAAGGCCCATCAACACCGGGCCTATCGGAACGTCTCGGAGTTCAACGTCCCCGCGGGCATTGTGAGCGCGCAGATCGATATTGGCTCGGGTCAGTTGGCCACGGGCAGTTGTCCGGCTGATGTGGTTCGCACCGAATATTATTTAGATGGCACCGCGCCCACGCAGTTCTGTCCGCTGCACGCAGGCGGTTCAACAGTCACCGATTGGCAAACACCTTTGCCGAATGCGCCGGTTACCGGGCTTCCGCCCAGCGCGCAAATGACACCACCGCCGCTGGACTCGCCGGAGAGTGTGCAAGCGGATGCCAGTTCGCAGAAAGACAAGCCGCCGAAAAAGGGCCTCTTCGACAAGCTGAAGACGATTTTTCATTAAAACATTAGGCGTTTATGTAGTCCAGTGAAAAGGCGCGCGGCATAGAACCGGAGCCTGGTCACTGACTTGGCGTTGCCGACTCCTTTACAGTCGCGGCTCGGCTAACGTATTTACTACGCAAGGATTTGATCGTTTGGCCGACCCCTATCGAAATTGTAACTTGACATCTGTTACTGTTTCGGGACACCCTAGAGAATCGTTCCTCCCCGTTGACGGAACTAAATCCACTAGGTCTTCAGGAGAGTAACACTTGGGTCTCAAAAAGCTGCTAGCGTGCTGTGCCTTCTTTTTTTGCCTGCCGGCTTTCTCGCAAACCGCGGGAGCGGGTGGGATTAGCGGAACGATTACAGATCCGTCGGGGTCTGTCATACCTGGCGTAGAGGTGACCATTCGCAATTCGGCCACGGGCCAGACGCGAAAAGTGATGACGAATCAGGCTGGTATCTATTCGGCCACCTTTCTTCAGCCCGATGTGTATGAGGTGTCAGCCGCGAAAACGGGTTTCGCCAAGATCGACGATAAGGGGCTAACGGTGAGCGTTGGCCAGACGGTGACCGTTGATCTGCAACTGCCTTTGAGTACTACTTCGGAAACGGTCGAAGTGAATGGGCAAGCGGTTCTGGTAGATCCGGCCAAGACTGAGCAATCACAGAGTGTGAGTCAAAATCTGGTGCAAAATCTGCCGATCGTGGGACGCCGTTGGGACAACTTTGTGTTGCTGACACCAGGCGTTACTACAGACGGCGGCTTGGTTTCTTACCGCGGGATTTCCGGCTTGTACAACAACAACTCCGTCGACGGCGCCAACAACAATCAAGCCTTCTTTTCCGAAGCGCGCGGCCGTTCCACCGTGCCATACACCTATAGTCTCGATGCCATTCAAGAATTTCAGGTGAGCGCGAGCAACTACAGTGCGGAGTTTGGACAAGCCGCCGGCGGCGTTGTGAACGCTGTGACAAAATCGGGTTCCAACGCTTTTCACGCCGATCTGTTCTATTACTTGCGTTACCCGACGCTGAACGCGCTCGATCCCTATAACAAATCGCACGGTATCTATACGCAGCCTGTCCACCAGCAACAACAGTTCGGCGGCAGCGTAGGCGGCGCTATTCTCAAGGACAAGCTTTTCTTCTTCCTCAATTACGATGGCAGCAGAAAAGTTTTTCCGATTGCCTATACTTCCAGTGCGACATTCCCGCTGCCTTGCCCGGCGGCGATTCCTTCGGCGAAATGTGCGGCGGCCAACGCTTATTTGCAGAGTTTGACTGGCAGCTATCCGCGTACGGCGGTTAACGACATTGCGTTTGCCAAACTCGATTACCAATTGAATGGCTCGAACCGCCTGAGCGCGGGCTTCGATTTTGACGATTTCCACGCGCCCAATTCCTACAATTCGGGCACCTCCGTCAACAATAATTCCGTCACCGCTAACGGTCCGGCCGTCACTCATACGCGCTTCTTTGTGGCGAACTGGGATAGCATTTTGAATCCGACCACAGTGAACGATTTCAAGTTTCAGTGGGGCTTGGATAACGAAATCATTGGGGCGAATAGCACCGGTCCGAACGTTTCCATCGCGAGTGTAATGGCGTATGGCATGCCGAACGCTCTGCCGCGTCCGGCGTTTCCCGATGAGCACCGTTTGCAGTTTACCGACACTGTCTCAAAGTCTTTGGGCAAGCACCAGCTCAAGGCGGGCGTGGACGTGAATCGCATCCACGAGTTGCTCATCAATTTGTTTCAGGGCGGCGGTGTTTACAGCTATAGCGGCGCACCGGCCACAGCTTTCGGCAATTGGGTGGCCGACATTTACGGCATCAGTTTGAACAACGGCCACGCGATTGGCCAGAACTACAGTTCGTTCGCACAGGTCACCGATCCGATTACCGGCGTCGGCAAAGACGATTTCTACGACACGGATGTTGCCGGCTTCATCGAAGACGATTGGAAGGTGTTGCCGAACTTAACGCTGAATATTGGCGCGCGTTATGAAGTGCAGATGATTCCGCAACCTCCGAAGCCGAACCTGGCTACGCCGTTGACGACTCTCTACTCCAGCACGATCAACATCGACACCAACAATATTGCACCGCGTTTCGGTCTGGCTTGGGAGCCGCGCAAAGGCATGGTGCTGCGAAGCGGTTATGGTATTTTCTACGCCAAAACATCGAATAGCACCTTCTATGCCAGCCGCGTGGAAAATGGTGTCTATCAACAGACGTTCAACTGTACGCCTACTGCTTGTCCGGCGTTGACGTTCCCGAACTTAATCTTCACGCCACCCGGTGGAACGCCGACGGCGCCGTTTGCTGGCGCCTTAACGCCGCAAGTGGTGACGTTCACGCCGCCTTCCACTACCCAGTTAACACACGGCTTGGTGCCCGACTTCGTGAACCCGTTGGTGCATGAAGGCGAGTTGACGCTCGAAACACAGTTGCCCGGCCGCCAGAGCATTTCAGTCGGTTATCTTACCAGCCGCGGCGAACACTTGCCGGTTTTCGTGGACGCAAATGTTGCGCCCGCCACGACGACTCACACCTACAACTTGCTCACGCCCACCGGCGCCGTTTCCCAGTCGATAACTGTGCCGTTTTACACCACGCGTTTGAATCCCACCACTGGCGTGATCCTCAACGGCTACAGCGAAGTAAATTCCTGGTATAACGCTTTGGTGCTGACGTACAAGAGGCCAATGAGCCATGGCTTTGAAGTACTCGCGAACTACACCTTCAGCCGTTCGATTGACGATGGCGCGGTCGCCGGCGCCAATGGCACCTTCTACGGAACCGATTGGCCGCTCGATCCGAAGAATCAAAAGCAAGAGAATTCGCTTTCTGATTTGGATCAGCGCTACCGTTTTGTGGCGAGCGTTGTCTACGCACCGCAGATGTTCAAATCGTTGGCCAACAAGCCCCTTCGTCTCGCGCTGGATGGCTTCGCTTTTTCGCTGGTGGGAACGGCGTCTGCCGGTCAACCTATTGATGCCCAGATCAGCGGCTTCCCGAGCGGCGGAGTGGATTACGGCGTAACGGGCGGGGAAGTAACGAACAGCGGCGGGAGCACCGGCGGCCGTCCGCCGCAGTATGGCCGCAACGTGTTCATCGGACCCGGCCTGCGCGATGTCGATTTCCGCATCATGCGCGAATTCCAAGTGTATGAAAGGGCGCGTCTTCAATTTATTGGCGAAGCGTTCAATATCTTCAACCATACGAACATCGCGTCGGTCAATTCCACGGCATTTAACTACATTGCGGCCGGCGCGAGTGGTTGCGCGGCTGCCGCGGGAATCAATGGTTGCCTGTCACCTAACTCCGCCTTCATGGCTCCGACATCGTCTACGTCCACTAACGGATTGTATGGAGCACGGCAGTTGCAGTTCTCGGCGAAGTTGGTGTTCTAAACGAAGATCTGTAGAAATAAAAAGGCACGGTGCTCCGCTTGGGTACTGTGCCTTTTTTCTTTTGCGCGCCGAACCCGTTGTACGATAGTCCAGCAGTTGAGCCTACGCAATCAATATGACGCTGTAGTCATCGGTTCTGGACCCAATGGTCTGGCGGCCGCTATTGTTCTCGCTCGCGCCGGACGATCTGTCGTCGTTATAGAAGCAGAAGAACAAATCGGAGGCGCGGCTCGTTCGGCCGCATTAACACTCCCTGGGTTTACACATGATCTTGGCTCGGCCGTGCATCCCATGGCAGTGGCCTCGCCGTTCTTCCGCACTTTGCCACTGCACGAGCATGGCCTTCAGTGGATTGATCCGCCCTATGCACTAGCTCATCCCTTCGATGACGGCTCGGCCGCGATTCTCGAGAAGTCCCTTGAGAAGACCTGCGGCGCGCTCGGTGGCGACGGCAATCGATATCGAAGCCTTGTCGGTCGCGTTGCCGAAAAATGGAGTCTTATTGATGACAGCATCTTAGGTCCGCTCGGCATTCCGCGCCACCCCTTCACATTCGCGCGATTTGGACTGGTGGCCATGCAGCCGGCGAATCACTTGGCGCAATCCACGTTTAGGACAGAA
>Ga0302320_10029827_pt1 | contig 10420 bp, 8 predicted proteins | sample Bog_T0_3_FD_202130 | JGI IMG/M metagenome (GOLD analysis project Ga0302320, IMG submission 202130) | Peat permafrost microbial communities from Stordalen Mire near Abisko, Sweden - Bog_T0_3 | ecosystem: Environmental > Terrestrial > Soil > Wetlands > Peat | place: Sweden: Abisko, Stordalen Mire... | reverse complement strand
GCTCCTGCGGGATCCGGCGCTGACCAGCCTCATCGATCTGACCAAGCCCGTGTGCGTGCTGCTGGTCGCGGTCCTGCACTTCCTGGACGCGCCCACCGCCAGGCGGGTCACGGCGCCCTTCACCGGGGCCATGGTGCCGGGCAGCTATCTGGTCCTGTCCGTCGGCCAGGCCGCTTCCGAAAATGCCACCAGCCTGTACCGGGCGTATACGGCGGCCCGGCTGCACCACCACCGCCGCGCCGACATCGAGGGCTTCTTCGCGGGCCTGGACCTGCTGCCTCCCGGCCTCACCGACGCGCCCACCTGGCCCCGCCCCGCCGGCCAGGGGGATATCGATCCGGGTGCCACCGCGGGGGAGGCCACTGTGCTGTGCGGCGTCGGCCGCAAGCCGGTCAGGTGGGGACCGACAGCGACAGCCCGAAGCGCCCCTGCGAGTCGGTCCACAACTCCTGCATCGTGAACCCCGCCGCGGCCAGCTCGGCGGTCATCCGGTCCCGGCGGAACTTGGCCGACACCTCGGTGCGCATCTCCTCACCGGCCTCCAACCGGGCGGTCAGCTCGATGGCGGGCAGGTGCACGGTCTGCGCCGTGGCCGCGCGCAGCCGCATCTCGATCCACTCCCGCTCCGGATCCCAGGCGGCCACGTGCTCGAACGCGTCCAGGTCGAAGTCCGCGCCCAGCTCGGTGTTCAGCACGGACAGTACGTTCTTGTTGAACGCGGCGGTGACCCCGGCCGCGTCGTCGTACGCCGCGAGCAGGACCGCGGGGTCCTTGACCAGGTCGGTACCCAGCAGCAGGCTGTCGCCCTCGCCCAGCGCCGCGCGGATCCGGGCCAGGAACGCGGCCCGCTGGCCCGGCAGCAGGTTGCCGATCGTGCTGCCCAGGAACGCGACCAGCCGCCGGCCCTTCGCGCCCGGCGCCCCGCCCCGTGATCCGGGTGCGGGCAGGCCGAGCTCCTGCTCGAAGTCCGACACCACCGCGCGCACCTCCAGTCCCGGGTACTCGGTGAGCAGGGCGATGGCCGCGGCCACCAGCGCCGGCTCGCTCACGTCGACCGGTACGTACGTGCGCAGCGACCGGGCCGCCCGCAGTGCGTCGATTAGCAGCCGTGTCTTTTCCGACGACCCCGAGCCCAGCTCGACCAGCGTGCCCGCCCCGCTGAGCGCGGCGATCTGGCCGGCCGCGGACTGCAGGATCTCCCGCTCAGCCCGGGTGGGGTAGTACTCGGGCAGGCCGGTGATCTTCTCGAACAGCTCGCTGCCGGCCGCGTCGTAGAACCACTTGGGCGGCAGCGACTTCGGCGTGCTGGTCAGGCCGGCCCGCGCGTCGGCACGCAGCGCACCGGCCAGGAAGTCAGCGGGCAGGCGCCGCTCGACGTGCAGGGAGGTCGTCGTTGACCGGCGGTTCGTCATTGGCTGATGGTCCTTCCGTTGGGACTGGCGGTGGCCGCCATGCCTTCGGGGAAACTGCCGTGCCGGACTCGTTCGGCGTCGTCGGCGTCGACCTCCGGCGGAGTGGGCAGCGACTGGACGCGAACCCCGGCCGGGCTGGCGGTCAGCAGTGAGCGATCCGGCACCTCGACCCAGCCGGGATCCTCATCGGCCGGCTCGGACGCCACCAGCACGCTGTCCCCGCCGCTCCCGGTGCGGCCGCTGTCGCTCCGCCGGTACCAGAGTGTGTGGCCGGCCGCCGTCGCGGCGATGACCTGGCCGTCGGTCAGCAGGAAGTTGAACCGGCCCGTCACCCGCTCGTCGTCGAGCAGGCCGATCACCGCGGCCAGCGCCTCGTCCGGCGCGGCGCCCCGACGGAGCTGCTTCAGCGTGAGCGCCCACAGCAGCGCCGAATCGACCCGCGCGTCCAGGTCGAGCAGCTCCAGCGGGGTGAGCGAGGCCGCCAGCCCGCCCGCGGTGCCGGGCCAGCCTACTAGCGCGCCGTTGTGGCTGAACAGCCAATGGTCCGCGCCGTACGGCGAGCAGGCCGATGCGCCCGGCTCGGTGCCCGCGCTCGCGTCACGGACAGCGGCCAGCAGCGCCCCGCTGCGCGTCACCCGGGTCAGGTCGGCGAACGAGGGGTCGGCCCAGATCGGCCCCGCCTGCCGGTAGCGGGCCGGGGCCGGATCCCCGTCGGCGTACCAGCCGACGCCGAACCCGTCCACGTTCATCGTTCCGCTGTTTCGCATCATCCGTGGCGCCCACGCCTGCCGGTACAGCCCGTAGGGCGGGTCGATGATCGCCTTCCGCAAGGTGATGGACGGCCCCAGGTAGGCCAGGTGCCGGCACATCAGGCGGTTTCCGGGGCGGCTGAGCGGGCGGTGCGGAAACCGGCGAAGATCTGGCGGCGGATCGGGTAGTCCCAGTTCCGGAACGTACCGCGGCAGGCGACCGGGCTGACCGCGAACGACCCGCCCCGCAGCACCTTGTACTCGGGGCCGAAGAACACTTCGGAGTACTCGCGGTAGGGCCAGAACCGGAACCCGGGATAGGGCAGGAAGTCGCTGGAGGTCCACTCCCAGACGTCGCCGATCAGCTGGCGGGCGCCGCACGGGGCCGCGCCATCCGGGTAGGAGCCGGCCGGGGCTGGCCGCAGGTGCCGCTGGCCCAGGTTGGCCCGCTCGGCTGTGGGCGCGTCGTCACCCCACGGGAACCGGCGCGAGCGCCCGCTGGCGGGGTCAAACCGCGCCGCCTTCTCCCACTCGGCCTCGGTGGGCAGCCGCCGCCCTGCCCAGCGGGCGTAGGCGTCCGCCTCGTACCAGCAGACGTGCAGCACCGGTTCGGCGGGCGCTACCGGCTCGGTGACGCCGAAGGCGGTGCGGACCCACTCGCCGCCCTCCCGCCGCCAGGCCATCGGGGCGGTCAGCCCGGTCCGCTGCCGGTGGTCCCAGCCGGCCGGCGTCCACCACCGCGGGTCGTCGTAGCCGCCGTCGGAGATGAACGCCTGGTACGCGGCGTTGCTGACCGGCGTGGTGTCGATGAAGAACGGCGGCACGTGCACCTGGTGCGCCGGCCGCTCGTTGTCCAGCGCCCAGGGCTCGCTGCTTGTGCCCATCGTGAACGGGCCGCCGGCCACGGCGACTTCGGCGGGCAGGCTGATCGCGTCGGCCGGCGGAGCCGCGGGCGGGGCCGCGGTCAGGACGGACGCCCCCCGGCGCAGCTGATGGGTGATCAGCATGGTCTCGTCGTGCTGCTGCTCGTGCTGCACGACCATGCCGAACGCGAAGCCGCCAGTGGCCAGCGGCGTGCCGGTGAACCGTGCCCCGGCCAGCACGTCGAGCACCCGGCCGCGGACGTCGGCCGCATATGTGCGCGCCTCGCCCGGCGGGAGCAGCGGCAGCGACGGCCGCTCCGAGCGCGGGTGCTCGAAGGCGTCGTAGAGCGGGTCGATCTCCGGGTGGATCGGGTCCTGGCCGCCGACCGTCCGCAGCAGCCACATCTCTTCCTGATTGGCGATGTGCGCGAGGTCCCACACCAGCGGCGACATCAGCGGCGAGTGCTGCCGGATCAGGTCGGGCTCGTCCACGCAGTCGGTGAGCGCGGAAGTCCGGTTTCGGGCCGCGATGAGGGCAGCGGCGATCTCCGTGCGCAGGGTGTCGGTCTCCGTGCGCAGGGCGTCGGTTCCTTCGGCTGACGTATCGCGGTCGGTCACTGCATCCCCTCGAGTTGGTCGTCGGCTGGGCATCGGCTTCTGAGCACGTATCGTTCGGCGAACTCGGCGACCGGGCGGCGGATCTCCGCGGGCATCCCGGCGCGGTCGAGCGCCGCGTCGGCCGCCTCGAAGCACTGCTGGCTGGCCCGGGCGAGGACGGGATCGGCCGGGCCGTCCCGCGCTGCCCGCAGCCATGGGTTCCCCCCCGGCGCCCGGTTACCCGCGCGGTGACCGTTGTGGCCGCTGCTGCCCGCCCCGGTGCTGGCGGCGCCGGGCCGGCCGTCGTTTCTGGATCTTTCCCGGCCGAACTGGCCGAACAGGCCGAACAGGCCGGGCTGCGGGGTAGTACCCGCTCCGACGTCTCCCGCGTGCGCCCACAGGGGCTCGGCGGCGGCCATGGCGGTATCGGCGGCGCACGGATCCTCCAGCAGCGCCCAGGCCACCGCGGCCGGGACGATCCAGCCGTCCCCGCACTGCGCGTCGATCATCCGCAGCTCCAGATGGCCGCGCGGGCGCACCGGCGGGAACAGCGTGGACAGGTGATAGGTGAGATCGTCGATCGTGGGCAGCCGCTCACTGCCCAGTTCGCCGCGCAGCCAGCCGCGGAAGGTCAGCCCGCGCGGTGCGACCCAGGACGGCCCGCCGTCCCGGCGGATCAGCATGAGCTCGGCGTCCAGCGCGTAGGTCGCGTAGGCAGCACGCGGGTCGCCGTCGTCGGGCGGGGGGAGGGTGCGGCCTGGGTCGAGGTGGGCCCAGACCTGCTGACGGGTCGACCGCCAGCCCGAGGGGCGTCCCTGCCGCAGTGGTGAGTTGGCAAACGCGGCCACCAGCACCGGGCCGATGTGGTGAGCGAGGCGCCAGCGCCAGCGGTAGCCGCCCTTGACCGTGGTTTCCTGTCCGGCATCCAGGCAGACCTGCACCGACGCGGTGTTGCCCATCATCTCGCGGCCCCAGGGGCCGGTGCGGTCGAAGAACTCTTCCATGGCCGCGTAGCGCGGCAGGTCCAGCACGCGGAGAGGGGGGCGGACCGGGTCGTAGCCGTAGCCCTGGAGGGTCAGGCCCGCGCGCCCAACGGTCTCGCGCAGGGTGGTCATCTCGCGGCGGACGGCCGTCACGCACTCGCCGAGGCTGTCGGCGGGGGCGGAGCTTAGTTCCAGCTGGCCACCGGGCTCCGTGGTGAGCATGCTTCCGGAGGGCAGTGCAGCCGGGCAGGGAAGGACGGCCGGGGCGGTGAGATCGGCAACGGCCGAGAAGATGCGCTCCGCCGGGACGCGGAGCGCCGGATCACGGGTATCGCGGACCAGCCACTCGAGTTCGACACCGACCCGGTGCGGGGGGCCGGTCTTGAAGCAGATGCCGTGGACGTGCGCCTCGGCATCCTCCTCGGTGAGCCTGCTCTGGGCCGGCGGCCCGTCCAGCGCTCCGCTACCGGTCATGGTCATCGGTACCCCCTCTGTCCTGTGCAAGACCCGGGTATCGCAACTTAACAAGGGGGTCTGACAAAACGGGCGCCCAGCTAGCGGCACCGCCAAGACAGTGCCCGGTCCCGACAGAAACGAAGACCATCCCCGCCGCCTGCAATGGCGAGCCGGGAGATGCCGACCTTGTTCTGATCAGGCCCGGAGGCTCCGTTCTAGCTGGTCACATTCTGGTCTCAGGTAACAACGACGCCACCGATTCACCGATTCCCGTAACGCGGGGGATGTGGGGCGGACCACGATCCCGTCACGCGGGGGATGTGGGGCGGACCACGATCCCGTCACGCGGGGGATGTGGCGCGGACCACGATCCTGCCTGGCCGGCCGGCCTGTACCGTGCCGACCACCGCGGCCTGCGCGCCGGCCGTCTCCAGGTCGTCCCGCAGGCTGTCCACCGCGTCCGGGGTTACCGCGATCAGCAGCCCGCCCGACGTCTGGGCGTCGTGCAGGAGCACCGCGGTCACCGGGTCGGTATCGGGGTCGATGTCGGTCACATCGGCCAGGTAGGACACGTTCGCGTTGGTGCCGCCGGAGATGAAGCCCGCCGCGGCCAGGCCCGCGGCCCCGGGCAGCAGCGGCACCTGGTCGGCCCACACCTCGGCCGCGGTCCCGCTGGCGCGGAGCATGCGGTGCAGGTGGCCGAGCAGGCCGAAGCCGGTGACATCGGTGGCCGCCACCGCCCCGGCGCGCAGCGCCGCCTCGCTGGCCGCGGCGTTCAGGGTGGTCATGGCGTCGACCGCGGCCGCCAGCACTTCAGGCGGCGCCGCGCCGCGCTTGTGCGCCGTGGCCACCACCCCGGTACCGATCGGCTTGGTCAGCACGAGCAGATCGCCGTCCCGGGCCCGGTCGACGGTCATCAGGTGCCGCGGGTCGGCCATCCCGACCACGGCCAGGCCGTACTTGGGCTCGGGGTCGTCGATGGTGTGGCCCCCTACGACCAGGCAGCCCGCGGCCGCGGCCGCTTCCGCGCCACCGCGCAGCACGTCGGCGAGCAGTTCGACCGGCAGCGTCTGGCCGGGCCAGGCCGTCAGGTTGAGCGCGATGACCGGCCGCCCGCCCATCGCGTACACGTCGGACAGCGCGTTGGTGGCGGCCACCCGGCCCCAGTCGCGCGCATCGTCGACGATCGGGGTAAAAAAATCGGTGGTGAGCACCAGAGCGCGATCCTCGTCCAGCCGGAGCACGGCGGCGTCGTCGCCCTCGGCCGCGCCGACCAGCAGGTCGCCCGCCGCGGGGACCAGGCCGCCCGGGTGACTCGGCCCGGTGCCGAGCGTCGCCATCAGCTCGTCCAGCGCTGACAACGGCAGCTTGCACGCGCAGCCGGCACCATGAGACAGCGAGGTGAGGCGGACCTGCTCGCCGACGTACTCGCCCACCCGTGCCTCCTGCGTCTGCCTGGTCCTGTTAAGCACCATCAGCGGTCCTCAGCCCCGGCCGCCACCGGTGGTTTGGCGCGGCGCTGCCGGAGCACTAGCGATCTTGCCTCATTATGGACGAAGCACCGAAGGCCCGGGCGCTTGTGCGATCCGTACCAAGTTGGTAACACGCCGTGATCAACAAGATGACGGCGCGTGGTCGGGGGCTCTGGCAGGATGGAACAACGATGAAGGTGCCATCCGTAAGCATCCCGGTTATCCGCCGCGGCAAGTTTGATGAATTGCCCGGCCTCGTCGCTACCGCGCGCCTAGACCGCCGGACCAAGAACCTCACCAAGCGGCTCTGCCCCGGTGACATCGCCATTATCGACCACACTGACCTGGACCGGGTCGCCGCCGACGCGCTGATCAGCCGGAAGGTGATCGCCGTGGTGAACGCGGCGACCAGCATGAGCGGGCGCTACCCCAACCTCGGTCCCCAGCTGCTGATGGACGCGGGCATCCCGCTCGTCGACAACGTCGGGACGGACGTGTTCAGCCGGGTGACCGAGGGCAGCACCGTCCGGCTCGACGGCGACACCCTCTACCAGGGCGACCAGGTCGTGGCCAAGGGCACCCCGCAGACGCCCGAGACGATCAGCGCGATGATGGCCGAGGCCCGGGCCGGGATCGTCACCCAGATCGAGGCGTTTGCCGCCAACACGATGGAGTTCCTCAAGCGCGAGCATGAGCTCCTGGTCGACGGGGTCGCGCTGCCTGATCTGCACACCCGGATGGACGGCCGGCACGTGCTGGTGGTCGTCCGCGGCTATCACTACCGCGAGGACCTGGCCGCGCTGCGACCCTACATCCGCGAGTACCGTCCCGTTATGATCGGGGTCGACGGCGGGGCCGACGCACTGCTGGAAGCCGGTTACGTGCCAGACGCCATCGTCGGCGACATGGATTCGGTCACCGACGAGACCCTGGGCTGCGGCGCCGAGCTCATCGTGCACGCCTACGCCGACGGGCGGGCGCCCGGCCTGAAACGCATCAAGGACCTTGGCCTGAACGCCGCCGTCTGCCCGGCCGCCGGTACCAGCGAGGACGTGGCCCTGCTGCTCGCCGACGGCAAGGGCGCGAGCCTGATCGTGGCGGTTGGCACGCACTGGACGCTCGAGGAGTTCCTCGACAAGGGCCGGTCAGGGATGGCAAGCACGTTCCTGACCCAGCTCCGGGTCGGCACCAAGATCGTCAACGCCAAGGGCGTCAGCCGCCTGTACCGCAGCAGGATCTCCGGCTGGGCCCTGCTCGTGCTCGCGCTCGCCGCCGCCGTGACGGTACTGGTCGCGGTGGCTGCCTCACCTGCCGCCCCCATCCTTTTCAGATACTTCGACGCAACGTGGCATTCGTTCGTCTTCTGGCTGACCGGACTTTTTACGTGATTGATTTTCGCTACCACCTTGTCTCCATCGTCGCGGTATTCCTGGCTCTCGCCGTGGGCATCGTGCTGGGCTCCACCGAACTGCGCGGCGCCGCGCTAAGTGCCCTGGACCAGACCTCGAACGCGCTGAGCAGCAAGCTCAACGCCGCCGACAACGAGAACAGCGCCCTCCAGCAGCAGGTCAACGGGGACCGCTCGTTCGCGCAGGCGGCCGAGCCGGTGCTGCTCGCGCACCTGCTCGAAGGTAAGCGCGTGGTCGTCGTCACCGCCCCCGGCGCCCCGAACAGCGTGGTGAGCGGCATCACCACCGCCCTGCGCGACGCGGGTGCGACCGTGAGCGGCCAGATCGCCCTGTCGGCCAAGTTCGCCGACACCAGCGCCAGCAATCTGAGCCTGCTGTCTCAGCTCACCCAGAAGGTGGCCCCGGCCGGCCTGACGCTGGCCAACGGGACCCCCCAGCAGCAGGCCGCCCAGGTGCTGGCCAGTGCTCTCGTGTCGTCCGGGTCATCGGCGTCGTCGGGCAGCGGGTCGGGCGGGAGCGCCGGCTCGGGCGGTTCCGCTGACTCAGGCAGCCAGGCGGCGCAGACGATCCTGTCCAGTTACTCAGCCGGCCAGTTCATCACGGTCAGCGGCCAGCCCGCCCAGGGCGCCACGCTCGCCGCCATCGTGACCCCGGCCACCGCACCGTCCGATGGCAACGCCGACCCGGCGAACCAGGCCATCGTGTCGCTGGCCCAGGAGTTTGGCAGCGGCAGCGCGGCGACGGTGGTGGCCGGGCCATACGACGCTTCCGGGCCGGGCAGCGCCATCTCGGCGGTGCGCTCCAGCGGGGCCGCCGACGACGCCTCCACCGTGGACAACGCGGATCAGGTCAGCGGCCAGATCGTCGTCATCCAGGCGCTAGAACAGCAAATGAACGGACACAAGCCGGGCGATTACGGTATTCAGTCGGATGCGAACTCTGTCGGTCCGAGCCCGGCGCCCACGCCGAGCGTCTCGCCGTCCGTGAGCACCAGGACCGCCTCCGCGAAGGGGAAGAAGTAATGGCCAACGCCCGGCGAGCTGTCGCCCCGGCCGTCACGGCGGTGATCGCGGCCGCGGTCGCGCAGGCCGCGTACACGGCCCTTACCCGGGGCGCGCCGGGCGGCGCGGCGCGCTGGGCGCGGACGAACCACCGTGGTGAGCCGGTCACCTTGCTGGAAGGCCCCGCGGCGGCCCTGGCCGGCGCGGCGGCGGCCGCGGCCGCGCCCGGGATTCCACCCCGTTCCCGCGCCGCACTGGTGGCCGCGGCGACCGGTGCGGCGGCGTTCGGCGGCTACGACGACATCGCCGGCTCCGGTGACCGGCGGGGGTTTCGCGGCCACCTGGGTGCGCTGGCTCACGGCGAGGTGACGACCGGGGCGGTAAAGATCGGCGGCATCGGCGCGAGCGGTGTGGCCGCGGCGGCCCTCAATGGGGGCCCAGCCGTGGACGTCGTGCTGAACGCGGCCCTGATCGCGGGCTCGGCGAACCTCCTCAACCTGTTTGACCTGCGGCCCGGACGGGCCCTGAAGGTGGCCCTGGTCGCCGGTATCCCGCTCGGGATCGGCTCGCTGGTCCGGCCGCCGGGTAACCGGCCGGCCGGTTCCCGCCGTTCCGCTGTTCCGGCCGGCGCCGCGGGGGCCGCGGCGGTGATCGGCGCAGGCGCGGCCCTGCTGCCGGCAGACCTGGGGGAGCAGGCCATGCTCGGCGACGCCGGCGCCAACGCGCTCGGCGCCTTGCTCGGCACGGCCGCCGCAGCCGGCCTGTCCCGCCGGACCCGGATCGCCATGCTGGCCGGGATCACCGGGCTGACCGCCGCCAGTGAGGTCGTGAGCTTCACCAAGGTCATCCAGCGGACACCCCCGCTGCACTGGCTGGACATGGTCGGCCGCCGTCCGGCGCACGCTGCGCACCCGGGCCCCGGCCCTGGCTCAGCGAGTCGTGGCGCCGGGTCAGCTAACCGCGGCGCGGGCTCAGCCAGCCACCATGCTTCGGCCCCGTGCGCGGCGACGTTCGCGGTCCCGGCCCAGCCCGGGCCGTACGTTGCCGCCGGCGAAGACTCCGAGTCCGACGCAGTAGCTGAGCCGCGTTTGCCGTGACCGCGCCGGTGGCCGAGCGGGAGCCAACTCGGCAGCCAGGCAGGGGAATCGGCCGGGCCGCCGCGGTCATCGGCGTGCTCACCGTCGTCTCGGGGATCGTTGGGTTCGGCCGGCAGCTGGTCTTCGCGCACACCGTCGGGGCCAGCTGCGTGGGCACCGCCTACACGACGGCGAACCAGGTGCCGAACATCATCTACGACATTGTGCTCGGCGGTGCGCTGACCAGCGCGGTGGTACCCGTCCTGGCCGGGCCGGTGGCCCGCGCGGCGGCCGGCACCGGCAGCACTGGGACGGCCGGATCAGCCGCCGCCGTGGCGGAGGCCCGGCGGATCGCGTCGGCCCTGCTGACCTGGGCCGTGCTGCTGCTCGTGCCTGCCGCGG
>Ga0302320_10029826_pt1 | contig 10420 bp, 10 predicted proteins | sample Bog_T0_3_FD_202130 | JGI IMG/M metagenome (GOLD analysis project Ga0302320, IMG submission 202130) | Peat permafrost microbial communities from Stordalen Mire near Abisko, Sweden - Bog_T0_3 | ecosystem: Environmental > Terrestrial > Soil > Wetlands > Peat | place: Sweden: Abisko, Stordalen Mire... | reverse complement strand
TACCCCGGCGCCCTCGCTGCCTCGGCTGACGGATTGCGGGGAGTTGGCCGTGCTGCGGGGCGTGCGGAGCCCGGCCATCGGCTAAGTTGGCAAATCCGTCGTTCCCGGGGTTGAATTGCGCCACAGGTTGGCGCGGGGTTGCTTTGACACCGGGATTTTAGCCTTCAGGATGCCCCGGGTCGCGGTGAGAGGCACGGAAGTCGAAAAACCTCCGCCATTCGACCGAAGTCTTGAATGAAAATCGAAAGGATTCGCTCATTGTTCCCCTTGCGCACGTTGCGCATTCGTTTTTCGTTTTGAACCTGTCCCTTATTGGGTCTTGGTCAGCCGACAGTTTCGGTGCGAGACGAAGCCCAAGTTTGCTAGACGCTTGGATGTGCTTGGCGGGCAGGCATGCAAGTAGGGCTGAATAGTCAGGCTGCATGGTTCCTCCGGTTTGAGAGACTATAGACTTCGCGGGCCGCGTTGGTGCGTTGCGACGACAAGGGGGGAAGGTTAAGCCGTCTTTGGACGGCCTCTACTCGCTGGCTGAACCATTCGCGGCAAATGTCGTGGCGTAGGGCCACATCCTCCAGGCTCGAGGACGCAAACTCCGCGATGCCGGAGGCAAAAACCAAGACGTCGACGCTAAGGTCGCGGTCCTTCGAGCCTGCGAGCTCGTAAACTATGTCGCGAACGATGCGGAGCCTCTCCGTGGCACTGGCCGCGCCGATCTCCTTTCCTAGCAAGGCGAGCAGGTCTTCGAGGAGGCCCATTTTCTTGACGTCCTCGAGAATCTCTTGTGCGGAGTCGAGCCCCCGAAAATCGGGGCCGACAGATGGGATCTGGGTTTTGCCAGTATTCAGGTCATTTACGTTAGTTTTTGGTGGTTTCACTTTTGTTGGTGGGTTTACGGTTGATTTGCAGGAAGAATCTTAGCGCAGTGGGATTTTTCGTTTGGGTGGCAGGGGGGGCCGCGTGAACAACTCACAAGGCGATCGATAAGTAATTGCTAGGGGTTGATGGGCAGGCAGATGAGATGAAGCTACGCGCCATCAGCTTTTGGTTTCCGGATGCTGCCACCACCGCCGATGCCCCAGCGCACTGGATTCGCGGAACCCCAAAACCCTCCCGACGGTGCTCAAAACGCTACTGTGCCCACTGCCGATTGAGGGTTTGGCACCCTGTGGTGGGTTTGTCCGGGAGGTCGCGCAAATTAGGTCCATCCAACTCGTATGGAAAAGCAGCCGTCAAAAGCAAACGGGTGATCCTGGAAAAGATGATTCCCCTCTGGGGCGGCGTCTTTTTCTCCCGTGCGGACCAGGGTTTTCTGGGAGCGATTTTGCGGATCTTTCTTTGGCGACCGTCGAGTGCCTGCGCCAAAACCCTCCGGTGACACCGGTACGGCGCCCGGAGCTCAAACCCCATGCGCTGAACCCAAAACCCTTATAGGACTAGTTCTGCCGCGGGTCCCCGACAAAGGGTTCGTCTGAGGCCCCGCCCTAGCGGCCCCTTATGGGGAGGCGGTAATGAGAGCCGCAAACTTGGGCGTTCTAGGTCGCGGACATAAGACCCATGACGCAGCTCTCCGCCGCGGTTTGCTTGATGCTACGCGACCTCTGAGCAGCCGAAACCTCGTACGATTGCTCGCGGAACCATTTCCCGGAGTTATAGCCCCAGCTTCGCTCGCAGTTTGGCCAGCATTTCCGCGTGTTTGACTCGATCCATCCGGGCGATGTTTGCTACCTTCCACTGAATCGCTGGCAAAGCCTCGATACCAGGCAGGCCGAGTAAGTCCCACTTGGGAGCTCCTTCCTTTACTGAGAGCAGGAAGCGGCGCTCGCCCTCCGTCATCTCCGCATTGATGGTTACGATGCATTTCTCCCGCGCCGCTACGAGTTGATCGTAAGTCACCGGTACGGTGGTCATGCCGGCAAATTCATTTTCAAAAAGTGCCCGGCGGTCGTGCCTAGGCGGATCAATGACCTCATGAATCGACCGGTCGTGGCTCGCCAGATAGACGACAAATGCCTTCCGAATCTCTTCTGTGATGCCCTCGTTGTCCAACAGCACCTTCACGTCGAACAGATCCCGCGGATGCTGGCGATCGAGCGCAGCGCACAGTTTGCCGCCATAAAGGTCCGGCAACGAAACGGTGTTGATGGCGGCGGCCATTTCGAAAAGCGCCTCGGCCTTCGGGGAAAGGTTGCGCACTTCGCTGGGGAAAACCACGCCACGTATGACCTCGTTTGGTTCGATCTTCACCTGCGCCGTCCGCCCCTGCACAACGAGCTTGGTCGTGCGCGTCGCGTTTGGCCTCGTGGCGCGATGCACCCGGACTTCCGGGTGCAGACGCGCAATGCGATCCGCGATGCGGTCTAGCGCGGCGGCGATGCCGTCCAGGCTGGTCTTTCTGTCTTCGATCGGCAAGTAGGTCAGGTCAATGTCGACAGACAGGCGCAGCAGATCGTGCACGAAGAAATTGATGGCCGTGCCGCCTTTGAGGGCGAAACACGGCTCCTCGGCAACCAAGGGAATCATGCGCACCATCAAGGCCGCACGGCGAAAATAAGGACTGTCCTTCTCGCTCATGGGCCTTCGGATTCCGCTTTTTGTGGCATTACCTCTGCCGGAACGGTGATGTGATACTTTGGGTGCAAACGCCCTCCGGGTACGACAACGCGTTTGCCGCTTCCCAGCGACACTGCGGTAAGATCGACAAGACTGAGCCATCGGTGCCCACAGGCTTCGGCTAGGACGAGGAATAGTCGCTTCACCTTAACTGAGACGCAGGCCGTCAACAGCGATTGCACCACCTTGGGCCTCAATGTGGTCAATCCCTCCATGAGCAGCCTTGCCTCCTCGAACGTTTGTTCCTGCGGCAAGAAATACAGCACTTCCAAGATCGCACGCTCAGGTGCGGCAACTCGGATAGAGAAGCCTCCGGCGTCGTATGTGCTCAGTCCCTCGGTGCGGGCCGTCGTCCCGAACAATTCGGTCGTGAAGTAACGGACGCGGCCGGGCCATGGATGGCGCACGAACCAACCAGGCAGGCGTTCACCGGGCCGCCCTAGCAGCCAGACTGGGGCGTTTTCGCCCGCGACCAGGAAGTGGGCATAGCCCTGGAGAAGTAACGCGGTCTTGCCCGCGACGTGGATCGTGCAGGCCGGTTCACGTTGCACCGGGTAAAGCGCGCCCATCCAGTTGACCGAATCTCCTGTGCGGACGAAGGCTCCGTGCCCGAAGGAACTGAGCCATTGATAGCGGCGATATTGGCTGGCGAGCTGGCGGGACACTCCATGCTGTTCAAGCCATGAATAGGTGGCCACCGTCCCTTGCGGCCAGCCGGTCAGCAAGCGGTTTATTTTGGTCGGCTTCTGTCTATCTAAAGTGGACATATCAGGATTAAGTTAAACCAGTGCATGGTTTACTTTAAAGCTATTGCGTCAAGCATTTATTGACAATAGTGCGCTACGTTAAACTGAATTCGGGCTCCGACACCATGCTACTGCAATGACGGAGGACCCTTTCGTGCACTAAGGAAACATCGTAGAGACCCCTTCAGGCAGCCTTTGAAAAGGCAGTCCGATGCCAATTCAGGAAAGGCAGATGCTCGGGACTGATCCAGCGGAGTTTCAATAAGCCGGCCAGACCAAGCTTGGATCTTAACGCATCGTCGATAGCAGGTGCAAAGACCGCTTCACCGTTGTCGTTAAAGGTCATTAGGTGGCGGTCGAACAATGCATCAAGGTGCGCGGCAAGAAGGAAGCCGTTGAATACGTTGAGGCGCTCGGCGTCTGTGGTGCATTCAGCCCAACCCTTAGCGTGGCTGGCTCGGAGTAGCCCTGGCACGGCAATACCAGTAACGGCGCAGGCACCTTCCCAGTAGTCCTTCAGGCTTTCACGGTAGATATCCTGACCAATTCGTTGTCGGATCAAGCGCTCGACCTCGGTGCCGGTGATGGTCGTAGCGCTGAGTTCCTTTTTCACGGCCAGGGTGAAGCGAACTTCAGGCGCGTCAGGTAGCGCCCGTGCGAAGCGGGCGGCTTGCCCTAAGAGCACGCTCAGTTCGGCCTCATTGTCGGCGCCGAAATACTCATCTGTCAACAGATGATCCCACTCTACTCGTTCAAGTTCACGAAGCAATCGACTGGGTCTCAGTGTTAAGATCCAGCCAGCACCCGGCAGGGGTTCGGTTATGTAGGCCTGAGCCTTATGCAGCGCCGAGGCGAGAACGACACGCTCCGGGGTATCCTCGACGACCACCTCCCAACCGTGGTCGTAGCCGGTTTTCTGGATCAGGGTGCGCTCGAAGGAGTTCATCTGGCGAATAGGATCAAGGGGTAGCGGGCATAGCCACAGGTGCCGGCTCCAATGGTGAACCCAATGCCCGGTCGCCGGCAACCTCTAGTCGAAAGGTCAGCTCCTCAGTAACCGCTGACGCCAGTCTCAAGCGCTTTGCCTGCTTCTCCGTGGAGGCGACATCGTCTGAATACTCGGCGCCCATCACGATGTTGAACCAGCGCTCGCGGTCGGAGACTACCTGGAACTGGCGCTCATCTTGGGTTGCGACCAGAAAGGGCTTGTAGAGATGGATGGACCGCCGGGCCGTTTCCACTTTGGCCCCGATGCGATCGATTCGGCCGGTTCGCTGCTCCAAGGTGCTCGGGTTCCAACAGAGATCGTGGTGAATAACATAGCGGCAGTAGCGGTGCAGATCCACTCCCTCGGCCATGACGGCGCTGGCGATCAGGACTTCAGGGAAGAACGGGCTATTAAAGGTAAGCATGAGTCGCTGGCGTGTGGCTTGAAGGGTACTTCCGTTCACCAGACGGACATTGGCCATCAGTGTCTCGCGGCCCTCGCCGAGTTCGTCGGGCAGGAAAGTTAGCTGCGCATCCTTGTCGGAGATGCCGCCGGTCTGCATGCTATTCACTGCCGCGAGAATTTCTGCTCGTTCTTTTGAACTGCACCGAGCGGCCAGGAATTCAAAGAACTGCTGTAGGAGTTCACCGAAGCTCAACCCCGAGGAATCAGGGTGGCTGAATGCCGCACTGATAGATTCCGCGGTCACCCGTTGAGTATCGGCGAGGGGGAAGAACCGGACTAAGAACGAGGGGGTGCGCAGGAACCGGCGCACAACTTCGTGGATGACTCCAGAGTGCGAATGCAGCGCATCATACTTCTTGAGCAGCTGATCCACGCGATTTCCGATTTCCTTCCGAGCCTTTGAGTCGCCATCGAAGAAACGGAGCCCAATTCCTTCCAGCTCCTCGAGCGCTTTGTCGGGGACCATACTCAGCTTAGCGCCAGCCTCGACCGCGATGGTGTCCCGTATTTGCCCCGAAATGGCCCGGCGCAAAGCGTACCCGGTGCGAATGAAATGGCAGAAAACGACGACTTTTTCGCCAGCCTTCCACGCATTCACAACCCGGCTGGTCGTGGCAAAGATCTTCGGATGAGTGACTGAGTCCTCATAGTTCTTGAGGGGGAGATGCGTGTTGAGCTGGTCGAGATACCATTCAGCGCGACCAAGCGTCTGGTCAGCCACGCCGGCACCCTCGTCGTCTTCATCAAGCGATTCGGTGGGCTTTGCCCGGGTATGGAGAAAGGACTCGTAAGATGAAGCCAAACCTTCGGCGAAGACGGGGCGCTTGTCGGGTCGACAGAGGGTTGCCCTGGCTGCCAGTAGGAAGGGCAGAAGGGCGCGGCCTTCCACCGAGAGGCCGGCTGTTACTGTGTGATCATCGTTCAAAATTGCCGCCCCCGGGTAAAGCTGACGGCGTAATATGGTTAAGCCGGTCCCGGACGTAAGGCTCTTGGGACGAAGGTGGCGGATAACCCAGGGTCTCAGGGCTTCTTCCGTGGAGCGAAAGTCAGCTTTGGTGCGCTTCACGGTATCAACAACCTGTTGCCCCAAGCCAGTGAGGCTGGAAGCGCTGTTCGCCGCCGACCACCAGGAGTCGATGTCACCGCACTGGACTCCATCCGACACGAGGTCATCGGTGGTTAGGCGGCCCCAGGTCTCGTTGAGGGTAAGTGCCATAAACTGGGCACGGTCCAACTTGCCGCGCAACGACTGCAATTCCTCGCGATACTGTTTCCGCGGGATCGTGGGAGCTGAGCTCGAACCCCAGTCAATTCCGTCGAAGCGTTCAATCACCGAACAGAGTTCATGGTGACCCAGCTGGAACGGGGTCGCCGTTAGAAAAAGCATGCGTTCAAACACGCCGCCGAGGCTACCCTTCGGGCGTAGTGATTGAGAATCCACGTCGTCATCTCCGGAATGGAAGAGTGAGGCTAGGCGTGTTCTGGCGTTCTTCAGATGGTGTGCCTCGTCGAGAATGAGAAGCGGGAGGCGGAGTCTCATGCTGCGCAGACATTCGGTCCAAAGCCCAGCGATCGCCGTGGTGACCTTATTTCGGGCTTCAGTCAGGCGATCATAGTAGGTGCTGCTGTCGCGCTGGGGAATATTCAGCTCAAGCGCGGCCTGGTCCTCTGATTTGAGAAAATACACCGCCGAACCGCACCAGTTGGGCAGCAGCGGTGCCTTGGGGTCGCTTTCATCCTCAAGGTTTGCGTAGGGCTCCCAATCCACCTCTTCCGGATCGATCGGTTCCGACTCGCGGTCTGGCCAGGCAGCATTCCGAGGCGAGAATTCCTCGCGGTTGTCCAAGCGGGCCCAAGTAGCCACGTTCAACTCCCAGTTGCGATTGGCGCCGATGCCGAGACCGGCGCTCGTGAAGTTGCTGGAACCTATGAGGTGCAGGAAATGCTCCGAGTTTTCCAACCAGAGCGACTTGGCGTGCAGGGCGCGATTTTCGGGCATTTCTAACCTCTCAAAAGTTATTTTTGCGCTTGGTTTTCCACCCGGGAGGCTCTTGGCCAAGGAAGCCGGAGCATGAACCAGCAACTTTTCTGACGCTCTGATTGGTTCGGCTACGACGGAGTAGAGTATCTCTGCGTCACCCCTTTGCCTCAACATGTCCCAAGCCAGCGTGGCCGGGACGTTTTGGGGCGCTTGGTCGAAGAAGGGACTCAAGACGAAAAGGGACTCGGGCCGCGAGCCGCTCGGCCACAGATTTATCAGCTGGTCGAAAACCGTCAGGCTCGCCGGTGTAACGGGAACGAGGGCACTGCGCAGCCTTGGAGTAGCGGAATCGGCCGGAAGCCAGAATGACACCCGCCGGCGGGCGGCGGTTAAGAAGTCCCTACTGCGATCCCACGCGGGAGATCCGCCCGGATTCTGATTCTGGCATTGGGTAAGGACATCAGAGGCGAAGTCGGCAGAGGCGCCGAATAGCTCAGCTGGGAGGCTGCCACCCAGATAAAAATCCCAGACGGTGAAAACTTCCAGATTCTGGCGATATCCATTTTCAGTGAGGTTGGCCGACGCCACGATCACCCTGGCGTGGTGCTGCCAGAGCAGGATCGATAGCTTGGCGTGCAGGATGCCGACGTTCGTTCGGAAGGGTATGAGGTCCCATCGGAGGCTGCGTTGCCCGCGGGCATGGGCTCGATCCACGACGACGCATGCGCTCTTGAGGCGAGCCATTTTCTCCTCCCGCTCCACAAGGTATGTTTGGAGCTATTCGACGCGATAATCGCGCTTCGGCCGCAATGGGCGGGGACCAAACTCAAAAAGGACGGGAAAGAAATCGGCTACAATCCTGAGGACGGCGCGATCCGAATCGTGATGACCGGGACGGCGACTGACAAGGCGCGGCTGCAGCAGCACGTTTATACGAAGCACCAGAAGAAGCGTCTGGAAAAGCGCTTCAAGGATCCAGTCGATCCGCTGAAACTCGTCATCGTGCGCGATATGTGGCTCACCGGCTTCGACGCCCCGCCGTGTCACACGATGTATGTGGATAAGCCGATGCATGGCCACAGTCTCATGCAGGCGATCGCGCGGGTGAACCGGGTGTTCCGCGGAAAGGAAGGGGGGCTCGTCGTCGATTACATCGGTATCGCCGCAGAGTTAAAACGCGCACTTAAGACCTACATCGACGCGAAGGGAAAGGGCGACCCTACGCGCGGTGCGGAGCAAGCGCTTGCGGTGCTGCTGGAGAAGGTCGATGTGGTGCGGGGAATGTTTCACGGCTTCGACTATAGCGATTTTGAAACTGAGGCCCTAGAACTGCTGGTGCCGGCGGCGAATCACATCCTGGGCCTGAAGTCGCGCACGTCCCGCGACGGTAAGAAGCGGTTCCTCGACGTAATGGCCGCGATCACTACCGCCTACTCGCTGTGCAGCACGCTCGATGAAACCCAAGAGCTGAAGCATGAGCTGGCGTTTTTCACGGCAATCAAAGGCGCCATCGTTAAATATACGACTGTCGAGCGAAAGCGCACCGAGGACGAAAAGAACTCAGCGCTAAAACAGATTCTGGACAACGCCGTGGTATCGGAAGGCGTGCAGGACGTGTTCGCGCTTGCCGGGCTGGAGAAGCCGAACATCGGACTGCTTTCGGATGAATTTCTCGAAGACCTGCGAAACCTGCCTGCGCGGAATCTCGCGGTCGAATTGCTTGAGCGGCTGTTGCGGGACGAAATCAAAGCCCACACGCGGACTAACGTAGTGCTGGAGAAAAAAGACGGCGACCGGCTTCTCGAAACGCTGCGAAAATATAACAACCGTGGCATCGAGACCAAACAGGTCATTGAAGAGATGATCGCGATGGCGAAGGATTTCCAAGGCGCCCTCGAACGAAACGAAGCGCTCGGGCTGTCGAAGGAAGAAATCGCATTCTACGACGCGCTCGCGGAAAAGCCGGAGGTCTTGGAAAAGATGGGCGACGAGGCGCTGAGGCAACTGGCCGTTGAGCTCACCGAAAAATTGCGTCAGAGCACGACGGTGGACTGGCAGGTGCGCGACAACGTGCGCGCGACGATGCGCCTCCTCATCAAGCGTCTGCTCCGCAAACATCGTTACCCGCCGGAGGGTCAAGAGGCGGCAGTCGACCTCGTGCTTAGGCAGGCAGAGGAATTGGCGGACATTTGGTCGTCGAACGAGACTTTCCACGATAGCGCGCAGACTTGGCTGCGAAGCCAGTTACCGGTCGGAATGTGGGAGAGTATCGCCACGGAGGTATCGTCCCGCATCGATCGTGGTCACCAGCGAATCACCCTCGATGAGGTCGATCAAATTGCAGAGTCGGCGCGGAGTGGTCCCAACTGTGTCCATACCGTGCTTACTTCATTGACCGCGGGACCGAGTCCGCTGCTGGAACAGTTTTTCTACGACCTTAATCGGGGCGAGCGCTTTGCGATTCGTGCCGAAGAAGTCGGCAAACGACTAGCTGGCCGGAGCGAGTCCGCCGCGAAATGGGAGCAATGGGCAAAAACGGTCGGTGTGGGCTGGCGGAAGGCATAGCATCATGGCTCGATCCCTCTACGACTATTTTGAGCGTTTCGCTCACGTCATACCCGAGGCGGTGAATACTTGGAGGGCGCAAAGCCCGGACGGTTTCCTGCACGTTTCAGAGGGCCTTCTTGCACAAGCCATCACGCATCTTGAAGAACAGGCGAAAAACTTTCGCGGCACACAGATCAAAGAAGACACCATCACCGCGGCAGCGATTGGCTTTTTCAATCGCTTCGGGATTCGCGCCAGCAGTCAGACGAACAGCCGTGGGCACGTGGATATTTACATCAAACACGCATGGCAACCGTCGCTGGTCATTTGCGGTGAGGCGAAAATCTGGAATGGTGCCAGTTACCACATCGCCGGACTGGCGCAGGTGCTCGGTTACGCCACGGGCCGCACCCCTTTTTGCTTCATCCTCGCCTACGTTAAAATCGGCGGCGTTGAACAACATATACTCACCCTTCAGGCCGCACTCGATGCGCAGTTACCCGAGCAGCAGCAGGGGGCGTGCACACCGCACGCCATTATGAAGTGGGCTTTGCTCACGGGTCACAAACACTCGTCTGGCCACCTGGTAACCGTGCTACACGCCGGCGTAAATCTCGTGTAGGCGGACCAACCGAACGTTGTCAGCAGGGCGGATACTCACATGAACCATCTCGGCATTTGTCGCGACAGCGGGGCGATCTATGAGGGGATGTCGACGAGCAACGGCTACCGGGTTCATCCCGCTCCCTTTTTGACCCCGCTTCGCTTCATCGTCGGTTCCAGTATTCCTCCAGTAAATGCGTATGCGTTCAACCTGCCGGAGATAATGTTTCGAGAGCAGGACTTTGATCCGATTACCAAGATTCGGCGTGGCTTGGCATTTTCGATGCGCAATCAATCGCAGCCGTGGGAATGGTATGTTCAGGATCCTCTCCGCCAGGATTTAGGGAGAATCGTCTCAGGGGACGGGTTAAAACCCGCCAGTTGGGGACGCCCCAAAACCCGCCACTTAGGGCGGGCGGGATGTTTGGTATTGGTTTGAAGGGCCGGATCAAGAGGAAACGGATGTCGGAGCGGAAGATG
>Ga0302320_10029824_pt1 | contig 10421 bp, 6 predicted proteins | sample Bog_T0_3_FD_202130 | JGI IMG/M metagenome (GOLD analysis project Ga0302320, IMG submission 202130) | Peat permafrost microbial communities from Stordalen Mire near Abisko, Sweden - Bog_T0_3 | ecosystem: Environmental > Terrestrial > Soil > Wetlands > Peat | place: Sweden: Abisko, Stordalen Mire... | reverse complement strand
ATGTAGGATTCAAATTCATGGAGTACGATCCGAACGCGGCGGGCGAACTCGGCGTCCTGGAGGCGCATGCGCAATTCGTAGTCGGAGACTTCGCGGAGGACGGCAACGGCATTGTGGTAGAGATTCTGCCAGCAGCGCGGCGAAAGCTCGTTGAAGATTTCCTGGGCGCCCTGGTGCCAGGTCCACCAGAGGTTGCGGGCCATGCGGTTTAGTCCGGCGATGATTTCAACAGTTTCAGAGGAGGAGAGGGGCGTGGAACTCATAGTTTGAAGTTGCGATTAAAATTCACCGCGCGTGAAGTTACGCTTTTGCGCGCCTGCCGCCAAGAGGAATTCGCGCAAAAATCCCAAAATGAAGATTTCGAGAGGGAAGGCTGGACATGGCGGAGGCGCTATGGTAACCGTTTTGGCCCCGCTGGCATTGACGCGGGATTTGGCACGAAAATGAATCTGAATTTGAATTTGAACATGAAATTGAAACAAGTTTGCTTGCTCATGGCCGGTTTGTGGTCCATCGGGGCGATGGCCCAGGATAAAGCGCCGAAACCGGCTGCGCCACCGAATCCCCCCGGCGCCGTTCCAGCGATGACACCGCCGACGGCACCGCCGGACAAGGACAAGTTGAGCGCCGCCGCCGGAGCGTATTTTGCGCGCACGGTGACAAATGAACTGGTGCGTCAGCTTGGGATAGATGCCAGGACGGATGTTGATTTAGGGAAGATGCTGCAAGCGTTTTCCAATGTGGTCGTTGGCGCGGCCGGGGCGATGACGCCGGACGATGCCGGCAAAGTGTTGCAGGAGCAATTCACCTACCAAAAGGGGTTGGCCCAGGAGGAGATCAAAAAGATGACCGACGCCGCGCCCCAAACCAAAGCGGCGAGTGAAAAGTTCATGCAGACCATCGAAGCCTCGCCCGGAGTGACGAAGGTGGCCAGTGGTGTCGTTTACAAGGTGATCAAGCAAGGTGACGGAGAGATGCCGGCGGCGCAGGATGGGGTGACCATTTCGTTTAAGGCGACGCTGCCTGACGGGACCGACGTGCTGGATGTAGAACATCGCCCCATGCAGACCTTGACGCCGCCGCCTTTTACGGCGGGATTATCGCAGGCATTGGAGTTGATGAAAACGGGATCGCATTGGATGGTTTACGTTCCTTATACACAGGCTTTCAATGACAAGCCGCAGGTTCCGGACGCAAAGCGCGGCTACAAAATTCCTCCCTTTTCTGCGTTGGTTTTTGATGTTGAGCTGGAGTCGGTCCAACATCACGCCGCGCCTCCGCCCACGATGAATATGGGACAGATGTCCGCTCCGGCAGGAGTCCCCATGCCGAATGTGACCAGTTCGTCCATCGTGCGGGTGCCGTCGGCCGAGGATATGAAAAAAGGGGAACAGCCCCGGGTATTAACCGATGCGGAAGTCGAGGCGGCGCGGAAAGAGGCCATGCAAAAGGCGGCGCAGACGAATGGGACGAAATAAGGGCCACGAGAATCGCGGCGGGACGGGAGTGAGCGGGCGAGGGTGGCTGTTGGGTGTTTGAAAGCGGCGGTAAGCCGCCGCACTCCAGGACGCTTCGCGAGATCTCCAGCCCCCGAATTTCGCGAAGCGTCTTGGAGTGCGCCAGCCCGCTGGCGCTTTCCAAGTTGGACGCACCAACCTGAACCACCCCACCCTATTTACTTCGGCCCCGTATTAATGTTTGACGGGACTTCAAGCAGGCCGGGTTCGATTGTCTTGGGGGCGGCGTTGGTGTCGGCGTTCGAGCCCTCGGCGGGCTTCTCTTCCTTTTTCTCCACCATCAATTGCGCGCGGTCGCGGATCAGCGGGTCCACCAAGCTTGAGCTGACGATGTAAACCCAGGGGCTGAAGCCTTTTTCCTTGGTCAACTTGTCCTGCAACTCCTTGGTCTTGTCCTGAAATTCCTTGTCCAACTTTTTCGCATCGTCGGGTTTTTCGTCTTTGCCCGCTTCCCTTTTGGTGGGAATGTCGGCGGTGGTGGCGACGGTGAAGTAGTAATTGTTCTCCGGCGTTTTCGCGCCCACTTTGATGTTATAGGTGAAATGGTCAAAAGTGGTGAGGGTCAGAACCAGTGATTTGTCCAGTCCCGTGATAGCCGGTGAACTATTGGAGGCAACATCCACAAAACTGGCATAGCTGACCGACCCGGCCAGCGAGGAGACTTTGTTGGAATCGAGAATTTCGCCGGCGCGGGTGTCGGCCAGAATCCACGGCGCGGACTCGCTTTCGCGGGTGAGCTTCCAGGAATTGGTGGCGTTGGTGGAGACGAGCGAGACGGACGCGAGTTTCTCGATCTTGAAGAAGTCGCGGTCCAGCCACGAATCGGCGTTCGGGCTGAAAGACTCCAACGGATCGGAAACGAGCAGGAGATCGGTGGCATCGCCCGGAAGCATGACGTAGCGGCCATCGGGGAATTCGCCGCCGCCGAAAGGCGAGGGCCGGCTGGATTCCTGGACGTGGTTTTTGCCGAGCAGGACGGATTGCAAGGCCTTGCCCTGCTTGTCGAGGAAATCAACCTGCGTGCCGGAATTGGTGCCTTTGCCGGGGGCTTCGAGTTGCATCCGGCCAAGCTGGGAAGCGCCAATGGGTTCGGACTGGGTGATTTTCAGGTCGAGCAACTTGACCAGAAGATCGTGGATGGTGGAGAAATTGGCGGGATAGTCCTGCCGTTCCCGGACGCGCCAGGTGCCGTCTTTGATTTCCAGATGGAGGTCGCTGGCACCCTTGATCTGGACGGTGGCAATATCGTTGACGGGGAAGTTCGGGAACAGCTTTTCCCCCATTTTACCCTGGCGTTCGGACCACGAGGTGTCTTTGTGGTTCATCATGACCAAACCCGCGCCACCCAGGATGACGAGCGCGAGGAGAATCAGGATCAGTTGTTTGCGGTTCATTTTGCGGCAGTTTTTTTGCTTTTGACGACGAACAACGCGATGCCGGTGAGGGCCACCAGCGCCGGCATGGCGAAGATGTTCCAAACCCGGATTTCAGTCTCGAGGGACTCGGTGTCTTTGCGCAGGTTTTTCTGGACCTGGCGAAGCTGCTTGCCGTAATCGGCCTCGGCACCCTGCTCCTTCTGGAGTTCGGCGCGTTGTTCCGGGGAGAGAATGAATTGCTGGGAACCGCCGGTTTTGGCGGCTTGCAAGGCGCTGATTTTTTGCTGGGTCTCGCTGCGTAGTTTCTCCAAATCCTTCAGTTTGTCCTGCCACTGTTTGCCCGCGTTGGCTTCCAGTTGCTGGAGGCGGGTGAACGGACGGTTGAGACCGCCGCGGCTGCGGATGGCGATCAGGTTGTTGTCGCCGGCCATTTGTTCGATGGCGTTGAGGAGGAGGTTGACGTTGCCGTTGTTGGGCTGGGCCATGCGATAGCCGAAGACGTTCTGGATGGTGAAGGCGACGTCGTCGGCCACGAAATCGCTGTCCGCCACCAGGATGACCGCCGTAGTGGGCGATTCCTTGAGTTGGGGCGGACCGTTGGTGTCGGTCTTGGGCTCGGCGCCGGCCGTGGTGTCGGCTGGCTTGCCTTCGGGGAAGGCGGTTTTGAATTTGCCGGTCAGTCGCAACGCAATGGCGTACTGGGCGCCGGTGCCTTTGAATTCTTTGAGAATCTGTTCGCCGCCCATCGCCGCGGTGACGCTTTCCACCAGTTCGGAGTTCGTGGAGCTGTGGACGAGGACCGTTTCGGTCAGGCCGTCGCTTGGCTTGCCGGTGAAAGCGCCAGCATACGGGAAAACCAAGGAATCAAGCTGGCCGGTGACGATGTCGTCCTTGTTGACGCTGTCCTTCGTGGCCACGAGGACGGTCGGGTAGGTGGAATTGTTCTGCGGAATGTGCAGGCAGGCGTTGGCGTCGGCGACGCACTTGCCTGTGTCCATGTCGAGGCCCCAGGCTTTCAGAAGCTTGGGCAGGGACGAATGACCGAGGCTGTGTCCCGGCCCCAGCACTTGCTCCATCTGGTCGTGCTGCTGATCGGCGCGGCAGGCGGGATCCAGCAGGGCGATGACCTTGCCGCCGCGCATGATGAATTGGTCAATAGCATATTGGCCGGCATCGGTAATATCGCGCGGTTCATCGACGATGAGGACCTTGATTTTGTCGTCAATGGTGGCGGCGTTCATCGGGACTTCCACGACGGTGTAATCCTTTTTCAGTTCCGTGACGAAAATGGCGGCCGGCTGTTGTTGTTGCCCCATGCGTGCCATCATCGGATTCATTTGTTCACCCATGAGCGGAAGCACGCTCATGAGGCCCACGGTGACCGGCTCGGGATTGCCGACGCGGCTGATCGCCTGGGAGATCTCATATTCGAAGAGCCGTTCGCGTCCGGGATTGCGCAGAATATCGAGCCAGGAAGGAATGGCGACCTTGTTGTCTAGCTGGCTGACGGCCAGGCCCATATAGATGGGATCGCCGCCCATTTCCAAGGGCTGGCCTTCGATGCCGTTGACCCGGGCGGAATCCTCGGCGTCGGAATCGGGCCTGGGATCGAGCTTTTCCAGAATGACCTTCCCGTGGCCGGCCTGGACGTATTCGCCGAGCAAATCTTCAAGTTCCTGAGCGTAGGGCTTCAACTCGGGAGGCATCGCCGCCTGGCTGCAATAAAAGCGGAGCGTGACCGGTGACGCGAGTTTGCCGAGGATGTTGCGGGTGCCCTGGGAAAGAGTGAACGCCTTTTCCGCGGTCATATCCATGCGGGTCTTGAACGCGCTGGTGATGATGTAGAAGGCGATGACGACCACCAGCATCGCCGCCACGCCTACCGTGGAGTAAAGAATGCCTTCAAATTTTTTGTCCTTCATAACTTTTTGCGGATAATTTCTAGCCGGCGCGATGGCTGCGCAGGATGACGCCGGTGGTGAAAAGACTGAAGCCGATGACGCTGAGGAAGAAAATGACGTCACGGGAGTCAATCAAGCCCTTGCTGAAGCTTTCGAAATGGGTCATCACGCTGAATGAGGCCACCAAATTGATGAGCCACGGAATATCATAGTGGGAGAGAAACTGGATGACGGGGCGGAAGCCGCAAAGAATGAGCAGCAGGCAAACCACGACCGAGAGGATGAAGCTGACGACCTGATTACGCGTCATGGCAGAGGTCAGGCAACTGACGGCCAGATAAGAACCGGCCATGAGGAAACTGCCGATGTAGGCGGTGAAAATGGCGCCATTGTCGGGCGAGCCAAGATAGTTCACCGAAATCACCACGGGAAAGGTCAGCACCAGGGCGAGCGTGAGGAAGGCCCAGGAAGCGACGAATTTACCCACGATGGCCTGCCACGCCGTGATAGGCATGGTCAGCAACAGTTCCAGCGTGCCGACGCGGCGTTCCTCCGCCCAGAGTCTCATGCCGACCGCCGGCACCAGGAACAGGTAAAGCCACGGATGCCAGATAAAAAAGGAGCCATCCAGGCTGGCCTGGCCGCGTTCGAAGAAGCCGCCGGCCTGGAAGGTGAAGAATCCGGTCAACAGGAGAAAGATGACGATGAATACATAAGCGACGGGCGAGCCGAAGTAGCCGCTCAGTTCGCGTTTGGCGATGGTCTTGATGTTGGCGATGGCGTTCATTTCGTTCCCTCCTTGTTGGTGGTGTCGGGGAGGGTAATACTGCGGAAAACTTCGTCCAGGCGGCCTTCGTCGGTTCGAACTTCCTCCACTTGCCAACTGGCCGCGGCGGCGGCCACGTGACGGGCGAGTTCGCCATTGATTCCGGCGTTACGGGGATAAACCCGCGCACAGACCCGGCCTTTTTCCTCTTTAACGATGGTGGTTTTGCGTGCGCCGGGCAAACCGGAAAGCCGTTCCACGACCAGGGCGCCGGAGACGTTGCAGGCGACGATGAGAACGGTCCCCGCCATTTCGGATTTGGCTTTCAATTGCTGCGGCGTGCCGTTGGCGACAATCCGGCCGCGATCTATGATAATGGCGCGCGAACAAACCGCCTCGACCTCCTCCAAAATGTGGGTCGAGAAGATAATGGCCTTTTTCTCACCCATTCGCCGGATCAGGCTGCGGACCTCGTGTTTTTGGTTGGGGTCGAGGCCGTCCGTCGGCTCGTCCAGCACCAGGATGTCGGGGTCGTGGATGATGGATTGGGCGAAACAGGTGCGGTGGCGGTAGCCTTTGGAAAGAGTGTCCACACTTTGGTAGCGGACCGATTCCAGGAAGCACATTTCGATGGCGCGATTGACGGCGGCCGTGCGGGCCTGGCCGTGCAGGCCGCGCAATTCCGCGCAGAAATCGAGGAAGCCGATGACCGTCATGTCGGTGTAGGCCGGGGCGTTTTCCGGCAGGTAGCCCATGAGGCGTTTGGCTTCGATGGGCTTCTCGGTGATGTCGAAGCCGCCGACCGTGATTTTGCCGGCGCTGGGGGGGATGAAGCCGGTGATCATCCGCATGGTGGTGGACTTGCCCGCGCCATTCGGGCCAAGGAACCCCAGCACTTCCCCCCGTTCCACCGTGAAGGAAAGATCGTTGACGGCCAGTTTCGGGCCGAACGATTTGCTCAAACTTTCAACTTTAATCATGCCAAATAACTCCAGTATGGGCCGGCGCCGGCTCGTCACCTATATATAGTGTCGAAGCCGCGAAAGCACATGCTCCTGATTCCGGCCGATGCAATTTTGACAAATCGGCGCGAAAATGTTCAATAAAATTTTTTCACCCCGCAGTAACGCGGGGGGAGTCTGTTAACCGAGCCGCCCCAGAATGTCAAGCGGATGTACCCCAAAAAAACATCGGGAGGGGCGAGCTCCTGCGAGCCCCCAATTTTCATCCCCCGCGACAACCCCACTGGAATGGCTGGCCCCTTGGAACCTTCCTCCATGCTCAAATCCGTCGCATCAACGGTGAACGGGAAGGCGCGTCGGTTGATTCGTGCGCGCTGTGGCTGATTCTTCGTCCCTCCGCTCCTCACGCCACAGCCGCGCTCCACTGCAAACGCATCGCCAGCCATCTCATTTGCGCCTCGCCCGCCTTCAATCACACCCCGCTCTTGGCTCCGTTCCCTCTTGACAAAGTTGCTTATTATCTTAATATATCAGACATGATGATAGAGAAAGGAAATCGAGTTGGAGTTAAGATGACCTCCGGCCACCAATCCCGTTTTATGATTTTGCCATTTTTGATCCTTTTCGCTCCCTCTTCCGCACTCTCCGGCTGCCCACGGGGAAGCATCCGGTAGCATCCGGAAGCATCCGGAAGCTTAAAAAATCTTCTCGCAACCCGATTCAGTCTGGCACACCCCGGGGCGCTTTGGACTTTGTTTTCGGACTCGCGAAGTCTCCCGCGTTGGGACTGCCTGAGCGACGGCCCGCTAAGTACTTATTTTTTTGCAAGAAAATTATTGCAAAAACAATTTCCGTGGGTATGTTTGCAGCTAATGATATCCATGAGCCGCATACCAACCCGGATGTGGGTTGGGGTGACGCTGGCGTTTGCCTTGGCGTGTTCACGCACGTTTTCTGCCGAAACGGCAGAGGTCGGGCAGTTCCACAAGGACGTTGAACCTCTTCTAAAAACCTACTGTTATGAATGTCATGGCGGCGGCAATGCCGAGGGGGATGTGGCCTTCGACGAGTTAAGCACCACGAATCAACTCCTGGATCATCAGCTTTGGGGCAAGGTGCTGGTGAACGTGCGGGCCGGCCTGATGCCGGCAGGAAAGGCTCCGCACCCGACGGCGGCCGAACAGAAGGTGCTGGAGGATTGGGTCAAGTACCAGGCTTTTGGGATTGATCCGCAGCATCCGGATCCGGGCCGGGTCACGCTTCGGCGGCTCAACAGGGTGGAATATAAGAATACAATTCATGATTTGGTGGGGGTGGATTTCAATACGGACGACGAATTTCCGCCGGACGACACCGGCTACGGTTTCGACGACATTGGCGACGTTCTGACGGTGTCGCCGCTGTTGCTGGAAAAATACATCAAGGCGGCCACGACCATCGTGGACCAGGGGGTGCCGAAGGTTTCCAAAGTGATACCGCAAGTCAAATTGGCCGGGAGCAAGTTCCGCGGCGCGGGGCCGGCTCCGGGCGGGCGGCGTGGTGGCGGCGGGGGCGGCAGGGGAGGGACAGACACTTTGCTGGCGATGTCCTATTACAAGGCGGCGACAGTCTCCAACACCTTTACCGCCGACAACGAGGGAAGTTACAAATTGTCCCTGGAATTGTCGGTCAAGGGCTCCTTTGAATTCGATCCGGGCAAATGCCACGTTATTTTCAAAGTGGATGACAAGGAACTGATGAGCAAAGACTATCACTGGGAAGACAACAAGATTTTTCCGGTGTTTGTGTATGATGAAAAATGGAAGCCGGGGCCGCATCAGATCACGTTCGAAGTTCAGCCGCTGACGGGAACAAACCAGGCGCCGCAGAAACAGTTGGACATGCGGATTGATTCCCTGACCATTCAAGGTCCGATGGAGGAGAAGTATTGGAACCGCCCGAAGAACTACGAGATGTTCTTTACCAAAGACCCGCCCAAAGGGGCTTCGGACCGCCGCAAATACGCCAGGGAAGTTCTGGACAAATTCACCTTTAAGGCTTTTCGCCGTCCGGTGGATGCCAAGACCGTGGATCGCTTGGTGACGCTGGCGGAGAGCGTTTATAAGCAGCCGGGGAAGACATTTGAGGAAGGTGTGGGATATGCCATCGTAGCGGTACTGTCGTCGCCGCGTTTTCTGTTCCTGAGCGAGCAGCCGGAGACGGCTTCCTCGAAGGACGCGTATGCGCTGGTGGACGAGTATTCGCTGGCTTCGCGGCTTTCCTACTTCTTGTGGTCCTCGATGCCGGATGAGGAACTGTTCAATCTGGCGGGCAAGGGCGAGTTGCGCAAGAACCTGTCGGCGCAGGTGAAACGGATGCTGGATGATTCCCGATCGGAAGCAATGGTGGATAATTTTACGGGGCAATGGCTCCAGGTGCGCGACGTGGAAGGGATTACCATCGACGCGCGGACGGTGGAAGCCCGGGACAAGGGAACGGAGAAACAATTGAAGCAACAGATCGCCAACCTGCTGGCTGGAGTCGGGCAAGGGCCGCCCAAGAAACCGGCCTCCACCAATTCGCCGGCGTTGGCCAGTAATGGTGGACAGACCAATTCCGCGGGCAACGCCAATGATTTGGCACGGGCTGTTTTGGCGCCCGGAACCAATGCGGTGGGCAAAACCAATCTCGTGGCCCAAGCGCCAAAATTCGATCCAAAAGCCAACTTCAATAACGTCAACGGCCGGTTCGCCCAGCCTCAGTACCAACTGACCCCGGACGTGCGCCATGCCATGGAACATGAGACGCAAATGGCTTTTTCCACGGTCATGCATGAAGATCGCAGTTGCTCCGAGTTGATCGACAGCGACTATATTTTCGTCAATGGCCCGCTCGCCAAGTTCTACGGTCTGACGAATTTGGGGATTACCGGGAACGACATGAAACGCATTGATCTGCCGGAGGATTCTCCGCGCGGAGGAGTTCTGACCGAAGGGTCCTTCCTCGTGGTCACGTCCAATCCGGATCGAACCTCGCCGGTGAAGCGCGGTCTCTTCGTTCTCAACAACATTTTGGGTTCCCCGCCGCCGCCACCGCCGCCCAACGTCCCGTCCTTGGAAGTGGCGGAAAAGGACTTTCATGACCATGAGCCCACCCTGAAGGAAACCCTCTCCGCCCACCGCGACAAGCCGGAGTGCGCCATGTGCCATTCGCGCCTGGATCCGGTGGGGCTGGCCTTCGAGAACTTTAACGCGCTGGGCGTTTGGCGCAATCAGGAGCGGAGCCAGACGATTGACGCCGCGGGCCGCCTGGTCACGGGCGAGAACTTCCAGGGCGTGCGCGAATTGAAGCACATCATCGTGACGAAGCACCGGGATGAGTTTTATCGCACGCTGGCCACCAAACTCCTCACTTATGCCACCGGCCGCGGCTTGGAGTACTACGACACCGAAACGGTGGACCAGATTGTGCAGAAGATGGATGAACAGAACGGCAAGTTTTCGGCACTTTTGACCGGGATCATCGACTCCGCTCCTTTCCAGGAAGAACGTCGTCAGGCCAATCCGACGATTTCCAATACTACAGAAAATCCACCGGCGGGCGCGGGCAGCGCGCGCGCAAAAACTCAATCCGCACCATGAATACACATAACTCCAAGAATCAAAATGCGGCCGCCGAGCGGCGCATGAGCCTGAGCCGTCGGCATTTTTTGCGCGGATTAGGCGCCTGTATCGCCCTGCCAGCCTTTGAATCGGTCAACCCAATGGGCCTGCTGGCCAGCTCGACGACGAGCGCCGCCGGCAAGACCGCGCCCGTGCGGATGGCCTTCCTCTATGTGCCCAACGGCATTATTCCGTCCGGCTGGTGGCCGGAGGGGGATGGCGGCAAGGATTTTCAGCTTTCGCCGACGTTGCAGCCAT
>Ga0302320_10029821_pt1 | contig 10421 bp, 5 predicted proteins | sample Bog_T0_3_FD_202130 | JGI IMG/M metagenome (GOLD analysis project Ga0302320, IMG submission 202130) | Peat permafrost microbial communities from Stordalen Mire near Abisko, Sweden - Bog_T0_3 | ecosystem: Environmental > Terrestrial > Soil > Wetlands > Peat | place: Sweden: Abisko, Stordalen Mire... | reverse complement strand
TCTCGATTGAGGATATTCCCCGGCCTCAATCGCGCCCCGGAGAAGTCCTGCTCAAAGTCCATGCCTGTGGCGTCTGCCGCACCGATCTCCACATCGTTGAAGGCGATCTTCCGCCCATTCGTCCGCGCATAATTCCCGGCCATCAGATTGTTGGCGAAGTGGTGGAAGGCGCAACCGCGGAGCTGCCCATCGGAACGCGTGTGGGCGTCTCCTGGATGGGCGGGGTAGACGGTGATTGCTGGTTCTGCCAGCACCAGATGGAGAACCTCTGCGATCATCCCGTATTTACCGGCTACTCGGTGGACGGCGGCTACGCGGAGTACGTCTCGGTGCGCGCCGATTTCACGATTCCCTTACCGGCGGGCCTCGACGATTCCCAGGTTGCTCCGCTGCTCTGTGCGGGCATCATCGGTTTTCGCAGCCTACGCGTCGCGGGAGTTCAGCGCGGAGAGCGTGTGGGCCTCTTCGGTTTTGGCAGCTCGGCCTCGCTGGCCATTCGCATCCTTCAGTCCTGGGATTGCGAGGTCTATGTGGTCACGCGCGGCGAGTCTCACCGCAAGGCCGCCGAGTCGCTGGGCGCCGCGTGGGTTGGCGATGAAAACTCCAGGCCGCCCACGGAGCTTGACCGCGCCATCACCTTCGCTCCTAGCGGAAAGGTCGTCATCAGCGCTTTGTCTTCGCTGCGCAAAGGTGGTGTGGTGGCCATCAACGCCATTCACTTGGACGAGATGCCCGCCTTCGACTATGACACGCTGCTTTGGGGTGAGCGTCAGGTGCGCAGCGTAGCCAACATGACGCGCCAGGATGCGCGCGACTTCATCGCACTGGCTCACGAGCTGAATTTCCGTCCCCGCGTCGCCGCGTTCTCACTGGAGGACGCCAACAAGGCGCTCGAAGCGGTGAAACATGAAACCGAGGATGGACCCGCGGTGATTGTTCTTTAGGAAGTGTCTGCGCAAGCGAATGTTTTGAAGGGTACGGGCTTTAGCCCGTACATAAATCCAGCAAAATGATCGGGGCTTTAGCCCCTGAGGGAATCCTCGCTGTGCCAGGGTCAGCGAATTGGAGAACAGCTCCAGCCTACTTCGCCCGATCAGCCGATCTCGGCCATTCTCTGAGACAAAGTCGAGCGGAGCGGCATGGGGTGTTTCCTTAGGTTTTGTGCTCGATTCCCGTATCCTGCGAGGGCCCTTCCGACGGGTCGGATCGGTCTGAACGCACGGGAATTCCGCTGATAAGGCCCTGATAGTCTGTGAGGCGTTTGCCGAGAATCACCACGCCCCTGGACGTGATTTCATACTCGCGAATATCCTTGGCATGATTCCCGCCCCGCATCTTGATAACAACCATGATCTTGCGAAGCTGCCCATCGATGGATACATACCGTAGCCGGATGATGTCATCGGTGAGGAAAGAAATTGAGTAAGTACTGAACGGGAATTCGGTGAAAGACTCATCCACCTCAACCGTGCTTAGAATCGTCACCCCGATTCCTGTCAAGGCGAAGATCATCCGGTAGAGCGATTCACGAAAGTCGGCGCGGAAGCCGGGCGACAGAGCCATCTCAAAGCCCGCAAGGGAATCGATCACCAGGCGCTTGGCGCCAATCCTCTGCACTGCTTCGAGAATCGAGTGCATGGTTTCATCCACCGAGAGATCGAGGGGACGGAGATAGAGGATTTCGAGTTTCCCGTCTTTCTGCGGCGTTTCCAGATCCAAACCTAAAGTGGTGGCCCGCTCCGCATACGCTTGCGGGCGCTCTTCAAAGACCGCCACGATTCCCGGCTCCCCCTGGCGTATGCCTTCGGCAATGAATTGGGTTGCCAGCACCGATTTCCCAGTTCCCGAAGACCCTGCTACGAGGACACTATCGCCTTCGCGAACGCCCCCGCCCAGCATCTTGTCCAACTCCGGAATACCGAAGCTAAGGCGCCTATGGCTGGGCGGATCTTTCAGGTGCCCGGTTAACCCAAACGTCCGCGAAAAGGCTTGCACTCCGGCATCGGTTATGCGGAATGTGTGCAGCCCCGGCACGGAGTCCTGACCGCGCAGTTTTATAATCTGCAACTTCCGTACAATTGAATTTCGCTCCGGCGTTTGGCGCAGCCAGAACAGACCATCGGCGACGGTAAATATAGGATTATCACGCAGCTCGTCCTCCGCATATTCACCGATCAAGAAAGTTGTAGCTTGCCAACTGGCCAGAAACAGGGCTAACCGTTGAATGAAGGATTGCAGGTCCAGGTCACTTTGCGGCTTCCGCACCATGGTGCGGAAGGAGTCCACAACCACGACGGCGGGGTTGGACTTCTCAATTTCCTTGGTAATCTGCTCCAATACCGCGCCCAGGTCCTTCTCTAAGACAACCTGGCTCAGGTTGATAAAGCGGATGGAATTCGGCAGCTTGGCCGAATCGAAGAATGTGTACTGTTGCTGGTAGCGCAGCATCTTTATAGAGGATTCGCCCAGGACCGTGAAATAGAGAGCAGGACGCTCGGGGGTTGCATTGGCAAACACAAACTGGTGTGCCAGCGTCGTCTTCCCGCTTCCGGGGGCGCCCGCGATGATGTTGAACGAAAATTCGGGTAGACCGCCGCCCACAATTTCGTCGAGGCCTGGAACTCCTGTCGGTAGTTTGTTGATCGCCACTCTATCTTCTGTGTTCACGCTTTTCTCCTGATTTCCGAATTGCAATCGTCGAAGGCCGCACCCGGCCACGCACTCTGTACCAGTCTCAAGGTTAAAGTTCCCCCTAGGAAGATCAGAAGCAGCCCGAGTAACCGCGCAATGAGGACGACGCCTCCCTCGCTAGCCTGATCCTTGCCGGAGCCAAGTTGAGGCTCAAACTCCACCAGTTGAGGTTCAAATTCCCCCAGCCCCTGTAAAGATCCATCCGCTGCTATCTGCACCGCCCAAAGACCGGGAGCTTCCGACTTGGCTTGCGTCAAAGCGCGGAAAGCGAGCGACTGAAAGCCGGTAGCTCCAACAAATTCACCAAGACTCTGGCGCAGTTTTTCATAGACGCGAAGAGTCGCGGCCTCCTCTAGCTCTGAGGTCTTGCCCTCAACGGCTTCGTAAGCAAGAAGACGGTGGGCCAAATCTCGCATTTTTGGGGGAGTCGTCATGTTCAACCCAGCATCGTTCAAGGCAGTAGATTCCAATTGCCGTTATACGCTTCGTAAGAGGATCAGGGCGGCGATTCTGTCCTTTCGCAAGCGCCCTCACGGTTGGGGTGTTCGACATCCAGAGCCGCTCACCATGTAGCACTGGCGGAACTCAATTCACATAGCCATTCGTTTGTGGGTTCGGCGCCTCTTCTTGCGAGCCGCCAGCCTTACTTCGGATGAGTGTGAAAACGTCCAAAACCGTAGCAATATTGCGAATGTTCCCCGCAACACTCACAAGTCCAACTTCCATGCCGGGATGTTTGTCCGCCAGGGTTTCAATATGCTCGCTCACACTCCTCAGTCGATCAATTTCCAGCAGAAGGTCTTCGAAAGCCGCAGCCATTACCGGTCCATCGGCCGCCGAGCCTGTTGTGTCCTCTGTGGTCGTGGCCGACTCTGTCCCGACGTCAACCTGAAGGCGTAAATCTTCTATCAAACGCAGCGTCGTTGCCTCGCCAAGTAAGGTAAGAAACAGCCCGAGTAGCTGCGCAATCAGAATGACTCCAGCCTCGCCATCCTCATCCGTATCCGTTTGGGATTCAACTTCGCCAAGACCGCGCAAGCCCCCATTCGCCGAAACATGCACTGAGCTGAGCCGGGGAGATTCCGACTTGGCCAGAGCCAAAGCACGAGAAGCTAGAGCCTGAAAACCGTCAACTCCCACGGGTGAGCCGAGTTGCCTGCGCAGTCTCTCATAGACGCGCACAGTTGCAGGTTTGGTTTGCAGGGAGGTCGCATTTGCATCGGCCTCGCGAGCAACGAGGCTGCGGGCCAAATCCCGCGTCTTTTGTGGAGGAAGCATCGGTTCCGTTCCTTCTTAACATGCTACGCTTCGCCCTGAGCTGGGGCGTCTGTCGCAATGATACTCTCATGCCGGTTGCTTTGGTGGCGAGATCCCCGGCGCGTTTCACCAAACTTCATTTTGGCTTACGTAGTCCAAAATACTTGAAATATTTCCGGAAAGGTGAGCAGGATTGAACAGTACGCTCCCGCCGCCGATGCAATACCGTGCTAAAGTTCGGATTAAAGTGTGCAGCCCAACAGAGTGCAACGGATTGTTACTCGAAAGAGGAATATCCGGCATAACAAGGCCCTGCTTGCGGTAGATCATTTTTGCTTATCGCGCAACTGCTTTGTTAACCAGATTGAAGTGCGGTCGCGCACCCCTCCAGCGGTCATCATGCAGAGGCCGCAACCGGAAGGAGGCTCTTCGATGGCGGAACTTGAAAAGCCCGGATTCGATGCGGTTACATTTACCTGCTCCGTGACAATTCTTCGTTTTATCTCCCAGTTGCTCACGCTTCCACCTTCTTAGTGAGGAGCTTGATAGCATTCAATGCCGGGATATTGCGAACTTTATTTTGGTGGGCCTGCAGGGATTCGAACCCCGAACCAAGGGATTATGAGTCCCCTGCTCTAACCGTTGAGCTACAGGCCCAGCCGCTTTGTATCCAATCAAGCAAAACAGCACATGCTCTCTTGCGTTTGCTTTGGAACGCCGGTTGCCTTCTCAGTTTGACACAGCCGCGTGGCAATCGTCATCAACGCGGGGAAGGGAAGAAGCGCAGTCTGGCTTCCCATCGCAGCCCTGCGCGGATGAATACGGCGAGCCGAGCCTGGCAGCCGTCTCATTGATGCCTTATCCTTGGCATCTGAGGCCTTTTGTGATGGATTTGGAGTTGTGCGAACGCATGTTGGCTGTGGCTCTTGAAGAGGCGCGCCAGGGGCTGGCTGAAGGCGGCATTCCAATTGGAGCGGCACTGTTTACGCGCGCGGGCGAACTGGTAAGCCGGGGCCATAACCGGCGCGTGCAACAGAGCGACCCCAGCGCTCACGGCGAGACCGACGCGTTTCGCCGCGCCGGGAAGCAAAAAAGCTACCGCGATCTGGTCATGGTCACCACGCTGGCGCCGTGCTGGTATTGCAGCGGGCTGGTGCGTCAATTCCGCATTGGCGCGGTGGTAGTGGGCGAGAGCCGCACCTTTGCCGGAGGAGCGGCGTGGCTCAGCGCCAATGGCGTGGAAGTGATCGATCTCGACAGCCGCGATTGCCGCGAGCTGTTAGAACGTTTTATCAGCGCACACCCTGAAGTTTGGAACGAGGATATTGGAGAAGAATAGGGAAAATAGAGCCTGCATTTAGGAAATTGTTGAAAAGCTCTGGTTTTGTATTAGGGCACGACTTCAGTCGTGCCGTAAATGCCGAACAAGAAGACTCTTTGAAAGGGCACGACTTCAGTCGTGCCGTAAATGCTGCCAAATGAACGCGGGCTTTAGCCCCTGAGGACGAGATCTCCGGTCCGAGTTATATTTTCAACAACTTCCTTAGAGCTTGCAACCATGGTCTCTGTGGGCACTGAGCGGTTCATGCTCCTCCAGTCGCCCACCACAAATGCTCACCCACGCCAACAAATCCCTTTGCATCCCGGCCCCGGTGTGTTCTTTTAGAGATACCCGCCTATGCTCAATCGACTGGAAGGCTATTTTGAATTCACGCGCCTGGGGACCAACTGGCGCACCGAGATTCTGGCCGGAGTCACCACGTTCCTGACCATGGCCTACATCGTGCTGGTCAACCCGGCCATTCTCTCCGCCGCTGGAATGCCGCTGGCCGCCGTAACCGCGGCCACCTGCCTTTCGGCGGCTTTCGGCTCCATCGTGATGGGCGTGGTGGCGCGCTATCCCATCGCGCTGGCCCCAGGGATGGGTCTCAACGCCTACTTCACCTACGTCGTCTGCCTCAAGATGCACATCCCCTGGCAGACGGCCTTGGGCGCGGTCTTTCTTTCTGGAGTCATCTTCCTCGTGCTCACCGCGGCAGGCATCCGCCAGATGATTTTGCACGCTATTCCGCACGAGCTATACGCCGCGGTGGCCGCCGGCATCGGCCTGTTCATCGCTTTCATCGGCTTCCGCAACGCTGGGCTGGTGGTTGGCGACCCCCAGACCCTGGTCACGCTGGGCAATATCCGCAACCCAACTACCGCGCTGGCGCTGTGCGGACTCATCCTGATGGTCGCTCTGGAAGTGAGAAAGGTCCGCGCCGCCATTCTCATCGGAGTACTTACCGTCACCGGTGTCGCATGGGCGCTCGGGCTGACCCACTGGACTCCCGCTCCCGGCGGCTTTCACGCGCTGGCCCTCACCGCCTTCAAACTTGATATTCGCGGGGCGCTCAACACGGGTCTTCTGGAGATCGTCTTTGTTTTCTTTTTTGTGGACCTGTTCGACAATCTCGGAACGCTGGTGGCCGTAACCAAACGCGCCGGGCTGCTCGCCGCTGACCACTCGATTCCGCGGCTGAACCATATACTGCTGGCCGACGCCACGGCCACCATCTTCGGCTCGCTCACCGGAACCTCGACCGTGACAAGTTACGTTGAGTCCACGGCCGGCGTAGCAGCCGGAGGCCGCTCGGGCGTAACTGCCATCGTGACGGGTCTGCTGTTTCTATGCGCCATCGGCGCGGCGCCTTTTGTCGGCATCGTGCCGCCCGCGGCCACTGCGCCGGCGCTGATTTTGGTCGGCTCGCTGATGCTCTCCACCATCAGCGAGATTCGCTGGCATCAGCCGCTCGTCGCGGTTCCCGCGTTCCTCACCATGGTGCTGATTCCCTTTACTTATTCAATCGCCAACGGCCTCGGCTTCGGCATCATCGCGTGGGCCGTTCTTCACCTCGCCGCCGGGAAATTCCGTCGTCAGGAATGGCTGCTCTACCTGCTGGCCGCGCTGTTTCTGGCGCGCTTCATCTATCTCGGAACTCACTGAAGCCTGTTCACGTGCCCGCGCGGTAAGAGTGATTCAACAAGTCCAGGATTGCCGGCAGGTTTATGCCTACTTTTCCACCGTGAAACAGCGCGGCTACTGTTTATCTTTAGGCGATCTTTATGGCCAAAATGCTATCTTGTGCTTAATCAGTGGGTCAATTTTATTCAGTCCCAGAGGCGCGTGCGACTCACACAATTTCTCTGTTCAACGCTTTCGTAAACGACCCTGAGTTATAGATTTCTCATTCAGCCATTTTTTGTACAGTTCAAAAAGCCGATGGGCGAAATCCCTATTTCCGAGGCGATGATCTTGAGAATATCTTTGCGTCACGTTTCCTCCCTGCTTCCTCGGCTGCTGGCCATTGCAGCAGCCGCTGCGCTGTGTGGTACAACCCTGTTGGCACAGCAAACGCTTGGCGGCATTACCGGAGAAGTGACGGATTCCTCCGGAGGCGTGCTTCCCAACGTAATAGTGACGGCGGTGGGCGAACAAACCGCGCTGACGCGCACCACTCATACCAACGGCTCAGGCAGTTATACGTTTGTGAACCTGCCCATCGGTACCTATACGCTTACCTACACGGCGGAGAACTTCGATATTCAGAAGACGCCCCATATCACCGTGCAGGCCGACCGCACGGCAACGCTCAATGCGCAACTGAAAGTTGCCGCAGCCAAGGGCGAAACCATCGAAGTGGAAGGCTCGCCGCTGATGAACGCCGTGGACACCACGGTAGGTTACGTCATGGACAAATCGGAGATTGAATCGGTGCCGCTGGCCACCGGGAGTTTTACCGGTCTTGCGACCCAATCCACGGGGGTTTCCGCAGAGCTGAGCGGAGGAACCGGCGCAAACTCCGGTCTCGGAAACGCGCCCATCTGGGCCAATGGCCAGCGCGACACTTCGAATTCGTTTTTGCTGAATGGCGTTGACGCCAGCAATCTCTTCAACGGCAAAAGCACCAGCCAGGTCTCCTCCGCGCGCGTCATCAACTCGACCGGCGTCCAGACCAGCCCAGGCGGCGGTGGCGGAGTCATCCAGTCCGCTGCCTCCATTTACCTGTCCATCGGCAACGCCATCCCCACGCCCGCGCCCGAGACCATCGCGGAAGTCCGCGTGAACGCTTCCATGTATGACGCGCAGCAGGGTTCTACATCCGGCGCGCACATCGATCTCAGCACCGCCTCCGGCACGAATGTTTTTCACGGCGCAGCCTATGTTCACCGTGGAACAAGCTGGCTCAACGCCGCCCCATTCTTCTTCAATCAGGATCCGGACGTTCCCCAGAGCGACAAGGTTCCTGAGTTGCACCGCTACATTGCCGGCGGCACGGTTGGTGGTCCCATCATCAAGAACAAGCTCTTCGCCTTCCTCGCCTATCAACACCTGCATGTCTCCGACCAGGAACTGGGCGACTCATTCCTCGATGTTCCCGTCGGCCTGAGCGACACCAATCGCTCCCCCTCGGGACTCGCCGGGCTCTCCAACAACTCATTTTGTACCCCTCAAGAGGCAGCTCTCGGAGATTGCACTTACCTTTCGGCCGCCAACATCGACGCCACCGCCCTAGCCCTGTTCAACTCACCCGCGCTTCCCGGCGAGCCCGGCAAGTGGCTCGTCCCCAACGACACGCTCTACCCCAGCGTCCCCACCGCTGCCCATCTTGACAACGCCTTCATCCCCGGCACGGGCCGGTTTATCGGAGATCTGGCGGTGGCCGACCTCGACTACAACGCCAGCAAGAAGGACACTCTAAGCCTCAAGTACTTCTACCAGCACGATCCCACCTTTGCGCCCTATACATACTCCAGCGTCCCCGGCTTCACCGAGCACCTCGACTCCGGTGCGCAGGTCGCCTCCATCATCAACACCTTTTTGATCAAGTCAAACCTCAGCACCACCCAGACCCTCGGCATCATCCGGGAGAAGAACTATGGCGACAATGCGCAACCCTTTGGTCCAACTTCGATTCCCGGCGGTTCGTACCCCAGCGGATCCATCAACGAGTTCGGATCGAGCTATTTTCCCGGCGTCTCCATCTACAACGTATTGGGTAGTTATCAACCGGCCGGACTTCCTGCCCAGGCCGTGCTGAATATCGGTCCCAACGCGGAATCGCAGTCAGCCAATACCGGCGTCTTCCAGAATCGCCTTGCTCCCTCCGGCAACGCTATCTGGACGCTCGGCAAGCACACCGTCAGTTTCGGCGCCAGCTACACCTACACCCAGCTCAACACCGTAGACAAGCGTACGGGCACCGGCACGGTTGCGACGGACGATCTTAGCCAGATGCTCCAGGGCCAAGTCCTTCCCGGAAGCTCGTCTTCGGGCTTCTACGTCACCTCTTTCCTGCAGGGCAACGCCACCCGCTACTACCGCGCCAATCAGCTTGGCACGTACGTGCAGGACAAGTGGCAAGTTACTCCCACGCTTTCGCTTACCGCGGGCGTGCGCTATGACTGGGACGGAGGCTTGACCGAGAAGTACGGCCGCATCTTCAACTTCGATCCCAATCCCAATCCAACCAGTTGCAGCAGCAGCGACCCCAATGAGTATTGCTACAGCGTCAACGGCGACGGCGGCGAAGGCGCCATCACCAGTTCCGGCTTGATCATCGCGGGCAACAACGCCAACGGCACCAAGGGCGTGAGCAACACCACCCTCACCGGCCGCCAGTGGGGAATCGGTCCCCGAGTAGGCGTGGCGTGGCAACCCGAGATATTCCACAGCAAGGTGGTGGTCCGCACAGGCGCCGGCATCTACTACGACCGAGGCGAGCTGTTCACGTACCTCTCGCCCGGCTACGCCATCGGCTCCGTCACTGGCGGTCCCTTCGGCGTCAACCAGCAACTCCCCTTCGTCACCGCCACCGTCTGCCCATCGTCAACTCGGTATCTCTACGAGGGCTACCTTCCCACCTGCGGCGGCACAAATGCCGAAGGCAACCTTGAGTATCCGTATGGCACCACGCTGCTTGCTCCGCCCAGCAATCCCAAGGCCTCGGACCTCAGCAATTATCTTCCCAATGCGTACAGCATCCTGAACACCGGCACGGGAGCTCCGGGCGTTATCAATAACGGCCAGCCCATCTCGCTTGGCGTTTACGACCGCGCCAACAAGCTGCCTTACACCATCAACTACACTCTTGACATTCAGTGGCAGCCGCGCAGCGATCTGGCCATTGAACTTGGTTATGTGGGCAATGTGGGCCGCCATCAGGTCATTCCGGTGCCGTTCAATCAGCCCAATATCGCATCCCCCAGCAACCCGGCCCTCCCAGGCAGCGCCTACCAGCAGAATTACAGCTACGGTTACAACGTCGTCGGCGCGACTCTGGCCCCCGGCAGCGCCACGGGCACAGGCTACCTGGCCAACTTTGAGGGCGGCAACGTTGACCTTCGCGTTCCCTACATCGGCTACGCCGCTGAGTCCATCTCCTACAAGGCTGCCGGCGTGGATGCCTACAACGCGCTCCAGGCGCACATTG
>Ga0302320_10029818_pt1 | contig 10422 bp, 8 predicted proteins | sample Bog_T0_3_FD_202130 | JGI IMG/M metagenome (GOLD analysis project Ga0302320, IMG submission 202130) | Peat permafrost microbial communities from Stordalen Mire near Abisko, Sweden - Bog_T0_3 | ecosystem: Environmental > Terrestrial > Soil > Wetlands > Peat | place: Sweden: Abisko, Stordalen Mire... | reverse complement strand
TCATGGTTCTGCTGAACAGGATTGGAATAATGCCATCATTGAAATAAAGAATCAAAAAATATCTAATATACTATAAGAACATATGGCCAAATGTAAACGTGCATCAAATATAGCTAAATTACTTTACGCCTTATCATATTATTGCAGAGGTTCAATAATAATATTGGTAAACTGAACATTGCCGTGAGTGGCAAAAAAGTAGAGTTTATCACCGGGTAGTTCATTGCGCCTGTATGTTGTCATGCACCTCTTGTTGTCAATGCAGATGTCTGCAATACTGTTTTTTATTATAATGTCCAAATCAAATGCTTTGTCGAAAATTGAAATTCCGGTATAACTGTAATTATAGCCCCATTCAGGCGGATCTGAACTTACTGCCGAAAGATTTCCCAACCGGGGCGTACCAATGCAAAAACGACCACTGTCCGGCTCAAACCGGAGTTCACATCCACTCACAAAACCAGGCTCCGAACGAAGGGACAAGCCAAAATTATTAAGATGTGTTCCGGGTATTATTCTCATCCTTATACGGCAGTTTGCCGGCAGGCCCGACAAATAGGTTTTCACCACATTACCATCTGATTCAATTCTGATCTGATTTGAAGTATTCTTTGAACCTGGTTCAGGTGTTAAATGTATTTCAGGTAAGGTTGCCGGAATTAATTCCGGTACAAACCTGGTGTAAATATTTCCTTTATTGTCCTGGGTCAGTTCGCGTAACACCAGATATCCCCCATACCAGTAATCAACCAGGAAACCCGCTGATAATCGCCTGTTCTCCTTATATTCTGTAACTTTAGGGACAAGCACCCCCCCATAAATTGCAGGGGCAATTTCTTCAAATGGACCAAAGGTGTTTTTCGATTTCCAAATGGCATTTCGACCTAATATGTAATAATGCCAGCCGTTCCATTCAAAATGATTTGGACATTCAACCGAGGTGCCTTTTTTTTCGGGTAAAAAATGTTTTTTGTAAAGAGTCCAGTTCTTAAAATCATCCGATACATAACAATCATCCCCATGCGTGATCAGGCAGTATTTCCCGGTTTCTTTATCGAGGAACACTGCAGCATCTTCACCATCTAAAACCGGTTTATTATCAAGGGTAAAATGTATGCCATCCGTACCTGAGGCAGTAAAGATTCTTGAACCTTTATGAGGTTTATCCTTATATTCCATCCGGCTGCCACAATCGGTATAAAACAAATAATATTTTCCATTAAAAAAAAAGGCATCGCCGGTACCGATTCCACTTTCCCACTGTTCTGTAAAAGGAACCGCTAGTGGTTGCTGTGTAAAATGGATCAGATCTGTTGAAGTTAATTGCGCAAACTGAGTACCGCCTGTTTCCCACTTACCGTGATGGTGATGCCTGGTTTGCAGATAAAATAAATGAAACACCCCATCATAGTAAAAAGGCATGCAATCACCGGCAGATTGATCGTAGCCGATGGGTTTAAAATATTGCATAGAGGTTGGCTCGCTTCCAAACCATTTCAGCTTTTTTGCGCTGATTAATTCCCTGCCTCCATTTAATGATACAATTTCAGAATCAGTCAGTGCATAATTCCAGACAGCAAAATGGTCAATCAGTCCCTTAAAATCCTTCATCATGAAACGGTTTTCATTATATGCGCCGCCAATTAAAAAAGGACAGCGAAAATCCTGCAGATTCCCATTGGGAAATTCTTCATTTATTAAAACACCATCAATAAAGAGCTCTAATTTTGCTTTATTAAACCGAATCATTATAGTATGCCAGCCATCGCCGGTTAGCGATGCCGGTGAGTTGAGTGTCAGCCTGCCATTTAACAGATCAGGCAAACTGTTCGGTACCGTCCAGTTTTGTTTTAGTTGCATCATTTGACTTAACCAGGCAGAATCAACCCTGTATTTAAGTTTAGTGGTATGCCACTCATAAACCAGGTTGTTATCAACTCCATTTAAAATCCGGTAGGCGTTATTGGCATCATAATAACTTAACAGGGCTCCTCTCCAGCCCCCGGATTCATCTTTCACACGTAAACAAATGGTCATTTCATAACCATCAAGGGAAGGTAAAGGGTTGTATGCATCAGCTATAAAATATCCTGATTCAATCCTTCCCACCTTTCCATCGCCTCCATATTTTAACGATTCTTGATATTCTGCATCTTTTAGCGAAATACCAGTTGCTACCTTACCAACTTGAAGCAACAATCCTCTGTTTTGGGATTCTGAATTTGAAGCAAAATCAAAATAAAAAACTGCTTTTGAAAAAATCGCTTCCTGAGCATTCAAATTATTAGTTAATATGATATAGATTGAGGAAACTAAGAATAAAGTTTTAATTATACATTTTTTGATTGTCATATTAAATAGATTTTAGTCCGTTAGTGCTGGAAATGAATTTGTCCGGATGAAAGTCATCAATGCCTCCCGTTTTTACAGCTTTACTGTAACCGGCATCTGGTATCTTTCCTTCTTTTAAACATCTTCATTTACTTTAAAAAACGAGATCATCTCTTCCATATTTACTGCCTGACTTGAAAGTTCCTCAGAACTGGTTGCCATTTCTTCAGAGGTTGCAGCATTTTGCTGGGTTACATCATTTAACTGCTGGATACTTTCACTGATCTGTTGAGCACCTATATTCTGCACATGACTGGCTTCGGCAATTTCCTGAATCAGTTTTGATGTTTTATTGATGTCAGGTATTAATTCTGCCAACAGCCTGCTTGATTCTTCAGTAATTTCGATACTTGTGGAAGATATCACTTTAATATCGTCAGCAGCAGTTTTGCTACGTTCTGCTAATTTTTTTACTTCATTCGCAACAACAGAAAATCCCTTACCGTATGATCCTGCCCTTGCTGCCTCAACTGCTGCATTAAGCGCCAGCAGATTAGTCTGAAAAGCTATATCATTGATTATTGCAATTTTTTGAATAATATCTTTTATTGCTTTTATGCTTTTTGTTGAAGCCTGGCTTACTCTTTCAACTTCAGTTACCACATTCTTTGCTATTGTATCAGCCTGTTTTGCACTGTTGGCATTCTCTTCGATACTCGAAACCATTTCTTCCATCGATGAAGAAATTTCCTCTAATGATGCTGCCTGATCGGTAGTACTTCTTGACAAAGCTTGTGAAGCGCCTGACATACTATTTGCTGCATTATTGATGTTTGCTGATGACATCCGAATACCATCAACTACTTCCCTTAATTTTTCGAGCATGGCCTGTAATGCACGCGCCTGATCCCCAAATTCATTTCTGTTTTCCAACAATTTATTATCTACATTGACATTCAAGTTGCCATCGGCTATAACCTTTACCAGGTTTACACTGGAACTAATGCCATGATTAATGGTTTTACCAATTACATAAGATAATAATATTGCAATAACTATTAGAATTATTGTTACCAGCGGCACAGTACGCTGCATTTTATTGACAAGTTCTTTTAAGCCTTTATGAACTTTAATTTTATTAAAAAATGGTACCGACCATGCTCTAAAAGCGTAAGCATCTCTTATCTCGTGTTGTGGGTATGTGGCTTTTTCAAAAGCAATAATTTTTAACGAATTTTTCTGATAAGCATCCATTAAAGTATCAAAAGTATAATTACCAGTTGCTTTTGAATACTTACAAGCCAGTTCAATACTTTTTATCCAGTTTTTTGTAATGACAGAATCAAACTTATTCTGATAATGATTCGACTGATCATATTTTGCATCTTCAAAAAATAAAAATGAACGTGAAATTTCATTGTTTTTACTTTCTTTATATTCTTCAATTTTTTTAATAATCTCAGAATTATAATCAACCATATCCATTCGTTCAAATACAGATTCCAACATCTGGGTTGTGTACTGATCAAATAAAAGAGTATTATTATTAATTGTATCAATAACTATTTCATCTTTTGAAAACAACTCTTTCATTTCAAACAAATGATGGTAGGAACCTCCTATATCTGATTTGTAATTTTTATATGCATCTACCATTTTATCTCTTGATACTGCAACATAAGCTGCATCACCATTTCCCCAGGCTGATTTTATAGCTCCGGAAAGATAGTTCAGGTTTTCGAGCTGTTCAGTAATTTTATTTAACCTGATAACGCTGTAATATGCCAACGTTCCTAAACCCATAGCAAATATGATGCAGATTGTAAACCCTAGTACTACCTGCTGACTGATTTTAATGCTTATTTTTTTCACCGGTAAAGGTTTTTAGAGTACAATTATTTTTGAAAATTTTGCAAAATTCTTTTCCAGAAAAAAGTTTGATTTTAATACAGAAACTGTATCATTCATTTGAAAATGATCAGTTACTATCACATTATTATCTACATTCAAAAACTGCAATCTCATAATTTTATATTTCGTGCATTTTGGACCTTTGGTATATTGTATATCCAGTTGAACGCCTATTTCTTCACCATTACCGCTTCCAATAAAAGAATTAATTTTGATATTATTTACAACATAAAATTCCTTTTTTTCATTTTGTTCAAATGGTATCATTTTGTTATTTGAATTCAGGCTTTCTGTAAGTTTTCTGCATATAACACTTTTTAATGTTTTTATTTCATCTTCCATTTGTCTCATTTTTAATGAATCCAGTTTCATATGCGCCTGCTCAAGCATTTTATTTAATTCTGAAATTTTTGAATTATTATTTTTCTGGATACTAAAAAATTCAGTTAAAGGCCCTTCCAGATGGTCATAAAAAGAATTGCTATTACAACCAAATATGAAAAACAGTATCGGATAGATTATATATTTTTTAAAATTCATAAGTCTTAGTTGTTTTTTACTAGTTCCTGAATAGCTTCAAAAAGAGAATTGGTTGCATATATTTTGATGCTAATTTAGCAATAAATTTAGAATCTGTTTAAGAAATTTTCTTTTTTTTAGCGGGATCTATCGGTTTGTCATTGATTGACAAATCCCAAGCCCCAAAAAATCATCAAATTTATTCAAAATTGAAAACGTATCAAGAACAAAGAGGTACGCAGCAAAATACTTAAAGAAATGTCAAAAGAAAAATACAAATTGCAATAAATAAAAAATTATATTTACAGAACATAAAATTCAATAACATGAAATGTCAATGAGATAATAAATCTCACCAATGAGGAACGATCAAATTTTAGAAAACTTACGATAAAGAAATTCAGTCATATACAAAAATTTAAAAAGATGAAAATCAAATTTATTTGATAATAATCATAACTTTTACATTATTCAGCAAATACATAAGGAGTATGAAATTCAAGTCTACCTGCAGCATTAAAAAATTATTCCTGGGAAGCCTGATATTATCATTTGTCACGGCATTTACTGGTTGCAGCCATAACAAAGAGTTGCATTTCCGTTTAGCCATAGCCGAGCCTTTGCGACATGAAAGGGTAAGCGACATATCCAAGGATCTCAAACGGTATAAGGAAAAAGGGTATAACGCAGTTTATTTTGAGAATGATTACGTTACCTGGTCGTGGAATAACGACCCAGATGCCGGTTTTGGTGGCAACTGGAAATTATTTAATATTTTCGATTTCACGTTAAGTAAAAAGCGTGAGCCATATGTAAAGTATCTTAATGAATTTTGCAAAGCTTCAAAGGAAGCCGGCTTAGATGTATTTGCATCATTCTGGATACCAAAATTAAACACTGAATTCAGGGAATATGTGGTTAAAAATTACCCGAATGCCTTTGGACGGTATTGTTGGCAAGGTAAATATTATGAATCACTCTGCACCTGTGAAAAAGGATACGGGCTTCAGGTAATTTCAAAGATGGTGGAGCAGTTTATGAGGGAAAATCCCCAGGTAAAAGGACTGAAAGTAGGCACCATTGATAACAGTGCCATAGTTTGCGACACTTCCTGCCCATATGCAAACGGAAGCACTCATGCTGACCATGCAGCCAATTTGTATAAAACCATTCAGGATGCTATGCTTAAAGTCAGACCGGATGCACAATTAATTGTATACTATTGGATGTGGGAAAAAGGGTATCTTCAAAAGGTGTGTTCACAACTAAAAAAGCCATTTTTTATCGGCTGCAAAGTGGAGAAAAAAACGAAACAGAAATTAGAAGATGGGATAGAAGGAGATGAACTCTTTGATGCTTCTATTTTAACTGAGGAAGTGGGGAATGACTTTAAAGAGTCCATTATTACTGTCGGAGCAGAAAATGTGATTGATATGATACCTGTAGGGTCAGGGAATGATGATTTTTATTTCGCGGCTCCACCATACCCGGGAAGAATTTACAGGCGGTTTAAATTACTTGATTCATTGCGGGTTCCGAATTTTATGGATTTTGAATGCGGTGCGCACCATCCGGGTTCGGGCGAAGAGGCTGTTAATGTTTACCAACATGATCCATTGTTGTCTGAAGATGAGTTCCTGATGAAGGTGGCAGGGATCATGTATACTAATGCAAAGGCACGGAATTTGGCCATAGACGGATGGAAGGTATTTGATAAGGGTTTTGGTTATCTTCCCATCGGCATTGGCCGGAATAACAGGATACAGATGTCGGGCCGTATGGGTGAAGCCTGGACGATGTGTATTGCAACCCCAATTGATTTGAATACTTTATTGAAAGATAAAAAGGACGGAGAGGTTCATTGGTTTTCTCCCTATAATTTTTTTACCAGGGAACTGTCATCACGGTTGGAGACCCAGTTTCTGAAAGTATTGTATGAATGGCAGAAATCATCGGAATTGCTGTCAGCAGCAAATGAGCAGGAAGGTAACACTGATTATAGTCATCGTGAAGCCATTTCTGCAAGGTCACATTGTTTAGGGGTGCTTTCTGCATTGAACTGGTGCCACGCGGCAACATTGGCTGATACACCTGACAGGGAAAAGAGATTCAGGGATATTGACCAGTTGGAATTTGAGGTCACAAAAGAATTCAACAATTTATTAAAGCACAATGCTTGGATATATGATAACAATTGCTGGCATCCTTTTCAGACTCCATTAAGTCAGCAGGGTATAGGATTTGATCTGAAAACTGACCGGAATCCCTTCGAAGTCAAAATCAGGATCATAGAAAAATACTTAAGCCAGCAATAAAATTGCATTCGCTCTATGGATTTTTGAATACCAGTCAGATTATCCTGAAAAATAATACATTGGCTTAATTTCTGATTTTATCCAATCATGCTTTATCTCCTTTAATAGTTGCTTTGCTCGGCTTATACATATCAAAAACAATAATTTGGTTTTTCCCCTGTTTCAAAAATACCCCCGGAAGATATAAACCAAACTGGGGACCCACATTCCAGAAACGGCCAAGATTATGACCGTTCACAATCACAAAACCTTTGCACCATGTTCTCATATCCAGATAGGAGTCTCCGGTTTTATTGAGATTAAATTGTCCTGGATTGGGTTCATGAAAATTCCAGAACATGTAAGTGCACACAGCATTTAATCCCAGCGCCCGTGCTTTCAACAGCCGGTCTTTCCAGTATTCTTCCGGAATACGCGAATAGTGAAGTTCCCCAGCTAATATTTGAAAGGGTTTTCCATTTAATAAAAATTGTTTTCCATTTATTTCAAATGTTGTTCTCTGTTGTGCATTTATAAGAACCGGTAACAGGAGGAGTAGAATGATTACACCTTTATTTTTCATCTGTAATTATTTCTTTTGTTGCAATTCCATTTTCTGTTGACAAAATATTATAATTTTTCCCTGAAAAACAAACATTATAAAGCGTTCCATTAAATCCCCTGTTAACATTCGGCATTCGTAACATGCCCCATTTCAGATCAGGATCAAGTCCGAACCAGCTACGAAATATCACATCGAAAAATGTACCTCCATCGCCTGCAAAATAATCCTGCCAATCCAGATATGCTTTACAGACTGGTTTTAATTCGCTGGCAACATTATGAGATTGTCCGAAGGGTCCTTCATCCAGAACTGGAACAATTGAGCGTAGAAGTTCATTGCCTAAACGAGGTTGGCCTAACAGGATGAATGATTCAGCTGTGAGTGGGGGCCAGGCATCGAATGCTCCGGTACAGCCATGATCTGCACGTAATGAGGCTCCTCTCCATTCGCTGTTAAGCCAGCTATCACGACCTTTTTGCGTAGACAACGTTTTTTGTGCCGATTCATCATATAGTGCTAATGAGCGCATCCAGTTGCCCATCCACAAATCGCGTGTTACAAAATCCATCATTTCGGTTTTTATTTTTGGCGAAAGATCATCCTGCATGCAACGGGCAATTGTGAAGAAGTCAAAACAAATAGGTATCCCCACCTTTTTACCATCCAGATATTCGCACATCCAATAACCTTTACCATTAATGTATAAATCCAATACCTCCTTGGCTATATCATCAGCTTCTTTCCGAAACTGAACCGATTTGTCATTCAATCCTTTCTTGTCAAAAATAGAAGCCATGCTTCTCATCATCCACACATTTGCGGCATTCAGAAATGGAACTTTATGCAGATAGGAAGGCACTGTTTCTGAAAGATTTTCAGCCCCACCATAATCGGCAAGATAAGACTTACCATCTGTAAGCTTTCGCCATGCTGTTGATATTTCTTCCAAACGATTTATTACAGTTGTTGTACCTATTTTTTCATCCAGAAATGCCCAGTCTCCAGTTAGATTAATAAAGGTATAAGTAGAATAAAAAACAGTATAGTCATTCGCTCCGTACCATGGCCCGACAGGATTAAGACTCAATAGATCAAATGACTTTTTTCATAATTCTAATCAGATTAAAGACCAATAAAAAAATTATCTTTTCTCTGCAATTTAAGTTTTTATTCTTAATAATTTACTTAAGCCTCGTATTTATGTAGTTTTTAAAATTTTTATCGCTATTCAAAAGCAGTTTGAATTTTCTAATATGCGATCTGTAATAGGGTGTGTTTCCTCCATTTCGCCATGTACCTGAAAAATGTATCCACCCTTCCGATTTGTCCTGATCGAACCATTTTAAAGGAATTCGAGGATTATAAGGTGTCTTTTCATTTGTTTCCCATTTTTCCTGACATACCAACGAAAATGGTCCCCAAGGTTGAGGAGATTCATAGATTACTATTACGCTGCCATTGAGTGTGGCTGGTCTGCGTTTGGCCCAAAAGAATGTGTCCCAAATTCCTTCACCACACTTGGATGTTTGGGCAATAGAAGACGACTGCCATCAATGGCCAACACCCGCATATTTCCTTTCCATACTTTATAGGGAGCTTCCATATAAAATGTATTGACAAGACTGTCCGTCATTTCAACAAATGCCGAGGGGTTCAATTTTGCCCTTGCTTGGCTAAATGCCCCTTTGATTGCATAACGAATGTTAAAATCTGATTTTGTGGTTTCTCGATAAAAGAAATCCAATTCCCGTTGTATTGAACTTTTTAAACCTCTTGTGATGAGCACAATTAAATTTTTAAAATTAATTTTACTTACCCATCCTATTTATATCCTTACTTTCCAATATATTTCCTTCATAATTATTTAAAAGTGCATTTATCATAGCTTTTCCAAGAATATTTGTATTTGTTACAAAACTCTTAAAATGCTTTAATATAAAATACATCGGCTTGAAAATCGCATAGAAAAAAATGGTTAATGTTGATCGTGATTTAATACCTTGCATCGGCTGAATATATCCAGGTCTGAACATATATGCTTTCTTAAATGGCATTGCTAAAAGTGCATTTTCAGTTTTACCTTTTACCCTCAACTGCATAATTTTACTATTTTCTGAACTGTCCGCCTTTGCTCCTGAAATATAACAAAATGTAAAATCTTTATTTATTTTCAATAAAATACTGGCTGCATGAATTGTCAATTCATATGTAATTCTCAAATATTCATTCTCGGAAATTATAACTGATGTTTTACCCAAACAATAAAAACAAGTATTATACCCGGTTAATTCTTTTGTTAATGAAGTTAAATCAAATAGATTATAATGAATTATTTCCTTTAACTTCAAATGTTTCTTGTTACATGAATGTCTATTAATTACTAAAACTGTCTCTACTTCATTATTTTCAAGACATTCAAGGAGGACAGCTTGTCCTATCATTCCTGTTGAACCAAATATTATCGCTTTAATTTTCATTTCTACTTGATACAGTAAATTAAAAAGAGTTTACTATACTTTAACAAATTTAACATTTTATCTATTTAAAAGACTTTCATCATTAATAGTTCTATCAAAAGAGCCCTTGCAAGAGCAAGAGCTCTTTATCAAAACAAACAAAAAGTAAAAACTATTCTTTAATTAATTCCACTGTTGAACTATTTGTTCCATTATTAACTTTCAGAATATAGGCACCTTTAGCAATTGACTGCAGATTAACTAAAACCTCCTGCTGTCCTGCAGCTACTGTTTGTTCCAATACAAGTCTTCCTTGTAAATCTACAACAGTAATGATACCGCCTTT
>Ga0302320_10029815_pt1 | contig 10424 bp, 8 predicted proteins | sample Bog_T0_3_FD_202130 | JGI IMG/M metagenome (GOLD analysis project Ga0302320, IMG submission 202130) | Peat permafrost microbial communities from Stordalen Mire near Abisko, Sweden - Bog_T0_3 | ecosystem: Environmental > Terrestrial > Soil > Wetlands > Peat | place: Sweden: Abisko, Stordalen Mire... | reverse complement strand
CTCGTCCACACCCACTTGCTGCCCCGTCTGAGTGGTCTTGGGGATTGCCCTCGCCTCGTCGAAGAACAGGCTTTCCGATACCAGCAGCATCTGTTTGATGCTTTTGGGCAGTGCCTGAAACGCCGGATAGGTGGCGGTAATCGAATGTAAAGCTGTCGTTATCATAATTTTTTTAAATTTTCAGCCAAGTCATTCAATTTGCAGCATCCCTTCTTATAGATAGACACAGCAGCTCGTAAAATGTTGGAATTATTTTAAGAAAGTTGATGGGACGGAAATTTGGACAATACTCCAAGCATGGATTCGCCGAATCCGCAGTTATTCTCCCAATCCCCAATTGGCAATCGTAAATCCCAAACGTGCTGCTATTGCAAGGGCGTGCGACTGTCTTTGATGTATTGGACGTGGCCATCCATGAAGACACGGCAGCGCCCGCCCCCGTGAATCGTGCGGCCCTTGAGCGCGGGGTCCACCGTCGTGGCGCCCGTTGGCGTGTTCGGAAAGTACGGGTCCACTGCCAGTTCCACATCTGTGGGGCCGTAAATGGGTCCCACAGTGGCGTCGTTCGCAGCCTGCAAATCCGAGATTGCCTGTGTCTCGGATTTGGTCCAGAAATCTTCCAGCATGTCCGCGGCGCTCATGTCATCAATGCGGTCGAAGCGCCACGCCCAGTACCGACAAATGACTGCGTTTGAGGCTGTGGAAGTCGCTTGGGCGGACTGGATGGCGTTGCCGGTCGTTGAATTGACCGCCATGGGGCAGGACCAGACGTTGAAGTTGGGACATTCGGTTTGAAAAGTGGTCGCTGCCCAGCCCGCACGCGGATCGGACGGTGGCCAGCTCGTCCACGGGTGATAACCACCGGGCAGGCTGGATTTCAGCAGACGTTCGTCGGGAAAATGACTCGCATTGTCGTTGAGGTACATCTCAAATGCCAGGCCGATTTGCTTGAGGTTGGCCAGGCAGACGGCCTGCTGCCCTTTTTGCTTGGCACGGGCCAGGGCCGGCAGCAACAAGGCAGCCAGAATGGCGATGATTGCGATGACCACCAGCAACTCAATCAGCGTAAACGCGGTGTGCGATTTGACTGCGCGGCGCCTCATATCTCCCGGTACAATGCCATAAGAAGGCAGTGGGGTAAAACCATTTCACAAAATCGAAATCTGAAGGCCGAAATTCGAGGCTTGAAAATCGAAGGGACGGCTTGTTAGGGCGCGCAAATCATCTCCGGATTTACGGCTTCTAATCGTTATCGGATTTCGGCCTTCGGATTTCGAGCTTATTGTCTACGGCTTGCCCTCTTGTTTTGTGAAGGCGCTGATATCGGTGATCTTCGCCGCTTTCGCCGCGTCCATTACCTGGACCATCCTGCCCCACGGCGCGTCTTTATCTGCGCGCACGGCAAGCTTCAGTTTTGGATTTTGGGCCGCAAGGGCCGCGAGCTGGTTCTGCAACTGGTCCACGGTGTAGGGCATGTTGTTTGCCCCCAGGAACACCACGCCGTTTGATGAAATGGTTACTACCTGCGGTGGATTATCATTCACGCCGGGCTTGAGCGCCTGACGCGAAGCCGGCAGTGTGAGCTGCAGCGATGGCACCTGCTTGAAAGTCGTGGTCACCAGCAGAAAAATCACCAGCACGATCAAGACGTCAATCAACGCAATGATGATGACCGTGGGCGTAGGCCGGCGTTTTTGAACGAGAAATTTCATTGCTTGTCTTCGTTTTTGCCGGCGTATTGGCGGCGGATGAATTCATCGCACAGCGATTCCATCTCAACGGCGAGCACCTCCACCTTTTTGCTGAAATAACCCCAGGACACGAGTGCCGGAATGGCGATGAGCAGGCCGATCAGCGTGGCGTTGAGAATTTCGCTGATGCCGTGGGCAAGCTTGGTGGCATTGTTGAGCCCGGCTTCACCAATGTCGCTGAACACGGCCATCATGCCCAGGATGGTGCCGACCAGACCGAGCAGGGGCGCGATGCCAATGATGATTTCCAGCACCACCAGGCCGCGTTCCAGACGGACCACTTCCCGCCGCGCGGCGGTTTCGAGCGAACTGACGTTTTCCGCCTTTGGCCAGTCGAGGTGATCGGCCGCGAACAACAAAAGGCGGCCGAGCGGTGACGGGTGGGCCGCACACGCCTCGCGGAGTTTGGCCACGTCGTCCCGCGTGCGGCACAACGTCAGCGCGGAAACGATGTTCGCAGGCGCCACTTTGCCCCAGCGCAGCACCCACGCGCGCCACAAGACCACAGTAACGCCGATGACCGAAGTCACCGCCAGCAAACCGTAAACAGCAAGTTCCATGTCCATATATTTATGTGTTTAATAATAGTAAAATGTGAAGGTGATATCCCGATAATTCGTGCCGATCATGCGCGCCATGTCCGGCGGCCATTTGGCGAACGGCGCGGCTTCCTCGACGGCTTCCTGGCAAAGGTATCCCAGCACTTCGCCCACGTTGTTTTCGGTCGTCTGCATCTCGATCACGGTGCCGTCGGGTTTTAATTTGAAGCGCAGGGTCACCTTGCCGTCCCGGTCCTGCGCGTACCGGTGGTTGTCGAGCAGGTCATCCCACCGTTGCTGCACGGCCTCGATGAGTTCGCGGTCATAATCCCCAAACGCCGTGTTTTTGACATCCAGCGTTGACCACATGGCGCGCCGCTCCACACCGCCGTCCTGTTGCATTTGTTGGCCCGGTAACTGGTCGCGTTGTGCCAGGGCCTGCTTAAGCGTACGGGGCCGCTCCGGTTGGGGCCCTGACGGTGTCTGGTCGGGGGTCGGGTTCGGGGGGGTGTCTTTCTGCGGTTTTCGTTGGTCCGTTTCCCCCGGGGTTTGCGGCGTTTCCGGTGGTGGCTCCGGCGGCGGCGTCAACGGCGGGAGCGATGGCGGCGGCATGGCTGGCTCCAGCTTGGCCAGTTGCGGCGGCGTTTCGGCTTTGGGCGTTTCCTTGGGTGGCTCTTTCGGCTCTTCCTTGGGCTGGACTTTGGGTGATTTATCTTTGCCTTCCTCGGGCGTACTTGGCGCGCTCTTCACCAGCTTGGGCGCGGTCTCCGTCTTGGCGTAGTCGGTCTGAGTGCCTGCTATTTTGGGTACATTCGAGTTGGCTTCATCCGGGTTGGCGGCGCGGGAGTTTTTATTGGAATAAAATTTTGTCTTTGCTGGCGCATCATCATCCGCATGCGAAACATCCACAAAAATGTCCGGCGGCCGGTCGTGGCCAATATGCGCGTCCAGCGCAAATTTTTTGCCGGTGAGATGCATCAGCCAGGCGGGCGGTTCGAACCCGTGCCACCAACCCCGTTTTTGGCCGATTTTGTAGCCGCCCAGGACAATCGCATGAATAATCAACGATAACAGCAATGCCACAACGATCCGCTCGCACTCGCGGCGGCCGAAGCGCAGTGAACTGTATTCGTCTGGGGCGCGAGCCATGAAAGGACATTTTGCCCCACGATCCCAATTCGGGCAACTGCTAGATGTGGTAATTTTATTCGCTTTTCTGTCTGGGTGGAGAACTTGACACCTCATCCGAAATCCGAATCCACGTAACCAGAAATGAATTGCCGCCACTCTGGCAGAAGGAGGTTAAAATCCCGTCCCGCTAATTTGGATTCACCCCTTTTGAGCTTTGCAGTCAAGATCCGCCCTTCGGTATTCGGGCTTCGGATTTCATTCGGATTTCGGCCTTCGGATTTCGGACCTCATTCCTTCTTGCACTTTAACCGGAATTTGTTTTCATCGCCCCATGCCGACAGCCTCTCTCGCTGCCATCGTTCAACACTGTGACCGCCTTTTGCACACCCGCGAAATTGGCGATTACGACGGAGCCGTCAACGGCCTGCAGATGGAAAGTTCCGGTGCCGTTACGCGCTTGGCCGCCACGGTAGATGCCAGCCTGGCCACCATTCGAATGGCCATCGCTGCCAAGGCGGACCTGCTCATCGTCCATCACGGGTTGTTCTGGTCCAAGCCGCAGCCGTGGACCGGCAAAAAATTTGAGCTCATCCGATTGCTCGTCGAACACAATCTCGCCATTTACAGCTCGCATCTGCCCCTCGACGCGCATCCCAAGCTCGGCAACAATGCCTTGCTCGCCGCCGCTCTCGGCCTGAAAAATTTAAAACCGTTCTTTGCCAGCCATGGCCAGACCATCGGCTTCCAATCTCGCACCAGAATTGCCCGCGCCGAACTCGCCAAAAAGCTGGCCCGCGCCACGGGCATGGAGCCGAAGGTGATTCCCGGTGGCAATGAAATTTGCTCGCGCATCGGGATCGTCACCGGCGGCGCCGGCGGCGACCTGGCGCAGGCCGCCAGCGAAGGGGTGGATACCTTTATCACCGGCGAAGGCCCCCACTGGACCTACGCGCTCGGCGAGGATTTGGGCTTGAATGTTTTTTACGGCGGCCATTACGCCACGGAAACTTTTGGCGTCAAAGCGCTGGCCGCGGAGCTTTCAAAAAAATTTAACCTGCCCTGGAAATTTCTGGACCACCCGACCGGCTTGTAATTTGGAGCGCGGCAACCGGGCTGGGATACATGTCTCCCAGTTCCACGGCATTTCGGAGCGCCGAGCACCGCCTCGGCCCGTTGCAATAATCAACATCTGTCTGTTAACTTCAAACCATGTCAAACTCCCATCATCACTATTGGTGATTGGACGGTTGAAACCGCAACGGATAATCTCACAACTGATTTACCAATGACCTGCAATGCTGGCGGCCTGCCCATTTTAGGTCGAACCCCAAACCATCATGTCAAAAATCCTCGTTCTGATAATTTTGACCACGGTCATGCTCGCACCCCCATTGTCTGCGGAAAGTTTTGTTCCGCCCGTGTCGCCGCATGCCATTTTCAGTTTTAATCCCGGCTGGAAATTCATTCGCGAGGATGTGACCAATGCCGAACAAACCGCCTTCGATGATTCAAGGTGGAGCGACGTCAGCACGCCGCATACCTACAATGACACGGATTCCTATGCCGACATCATCAGCCACAGCGGGGGCGACCGCCATGCTTATGCGGGCATCGCCTGGTATCGCAAACATTTTAAGCTGCCAGCCAGCGCCAAGGACGGGAAGGTGTTTCTCGAATGTGAAGGCTTGAAGCAGGCCGGGCGTTTCTGGGTGAACGGCAAATTCGCCGGCAAGTATGAAAACGGCATCACCCCGCTGGGTTTGGATTTGACCGCGTTCGTCAATTTCGGCGACACCGAAAATGTCATCGCCGTGAAGGTGGACAACAGCAACAATTACCAGGAAGAAGCCACCGGCACGGAGTTTGAATGGATGGGCCGGGCGTTCAATCCCAATTATGGCGGGCTGAATCACGACCTTTGGCTGCACCTGACCAGCAAGGTTTACCAGACGCTGCCGCTCTACGAAAATCTCAAGACGACCGGTATTCATATCTATCCTTCGAATTTTGACGTAAAAAACAAAACTTGCGAGGTCAACATCGAGTCGCAGGTCCGCAACGAGTCCGGCGACCAGCAATCCATTATCCTCTCGGCCACGGTGGTGGATCCCAGCGGCAATGTGTGCGCGAAATTTCAAGGCGACCCCTCAGATTTGGTCAACGGCGAGACCGAAGTCTTTACCGCAACCGGGAAGTTGAGTGACGCAAAATTCTGGAGCGATGAGGCGCCGAATCTTTACGACGTTTATTGCGTGCTGACGGTGAACGACAAAGCCGTGGACGTGCAGAAAATTACCACGGGCTTTCGCAAGGCGGAATTCAAAGGGGGTGCAGGAACAGGCGGTGTTTATCTGAACGATAAATTTGTCTGGCTCACCGGGTATGCCCAGCGGTCGGCTAACGATTGGGCCGGCCTCGGCGAGGCGTATCCAGATTGGATGCACGACTTCAACGCGCAACTTATCCGCAGCACACACGCCAATTACCTTCGCTGGATGCACATTTCGCCCCAGGCAGTGGACGTTCGCGCGTGCGACAAGGCCGGCATCGTCGAAGTGTGCCCCGCCGGGGACAAGGAAAAGGATGCCATTGGCCGACAATGGCAGCAGCGCATGGAAGTGATGCGCGACTCAATGATTTACTTCCGCAATTCGCCCAGCATTTTGTTCTGGGAGGCCGGCAACAACTCCATCACGCCGGAACATCTGCAGCAGATGGTGGATCTGCGAAAGCAATGGGATCCGAACGGCGGACGGGTGGTTGGTTGCCGCACGTTGAACGACGAGGCCTCCACTCCCATCGCGGAATATTACGGGGTAATGATTGGCCAGGACCCGCGCACCGATGCGCTGACCAATCACACGGCTCTTTTCCGCGCCTACAGCGTCGAACGCCGCGACCGCGCGCCGCTGGTTGAGACCGAAGATTTTCGCGACGAAGCCGCGCGCCGTTTTTGGGATGATTTTTCACCGCCGCATTTCGGTTTCAAGCCGGGTCCAAATGATACGTACCGCTGGAATTCAGAAACATTTTGCCTGGCCGCTGCGGAACGTTATCACGCCTACGCCATCAACGAAATTTCCAATCCCGATCCGGCGCATTCCAAGTGGGCAGCCTATGCGTCCATTTACTGGTCCGATTCAAACGCCGACGGGCGGCAGGACAGCAGCGAGGTGTGTCGCGTGAGCGGCAAGGTGGATTCCGTAAGGCTGCCCAAGGAAGCGTACTACGTCTATCGCGTCATGCAGAACCCCGCGCCGGATCTCCATATCATCGGCCACTGGACTTATCCGACGAACACGGTAAAAACGATCTATGTCGCCGCCAGTCATTGCGACAGTGTCGAACTCTTTATTAACGGAAAGTCCGCCGGAAAATCCAGCGCACCCATGAACGGCTATATTTTCTCGTTTCCGGACGTCAAATTTGAGGCCGGCAAAATTTCCGCAACCGGCACATCTGCCGGCAAACTCATGGCCCAGGACGAGATTGAAACCGCCGGCGAACCGACGCGATTAAAGCTGACATCGCATTGTTCACCTGCTGGCCTGCTCGCCAACGGCTCCGACGAGGCGTTCTTCGACGTCGAAACGGTGGACGCCCAGGGACGGCGCTGTCCTACGGATGAAGCGCGTGTGGATTTCAAAGTTGATGGACCGGCCACGTGGCGTGGCGGTTACAACAGCGGCAAAATTAATTCGATCAACAATCTCTGGCTCGACACCGAATGCGGAATTAATCGTGTCGCCATTCGTTCCACGATGACTCCCGGCAAAATCACTCTCACCGCGAGCCGTGCTGGACTGACTTCGGCGACCGTTGAGATTGAGGCCAAGCCGGTGGAGGTCGTGAGCGGGCTGGCGCGGTAGCGTCTTGCGGAAATCCGCCAGGACGCGGGCAGGCTGGCTTGATTCCCAATTTTCTCACCCGCGTGAAACTTATTTAGATCCGCATACGTCTATTGAATCGTATGCTTAAGTCACTCGCATCCGATCAGTGGAATTATTCGATGGCGGCGCATCTGTTGAACCGCGCGGGTTTTGGCGGCACGCCGGCGGATGTTAAAAAGCTCGCCGACCTCGGTCTGGACGGGGCAGTGGATTACCTCGTAGATTACGACAAAGTTCCCGATCCCACGCCGGACCCCGACTGGGCCAAGCCTGAGCCGGACCGGATGAAGCATCTTGCCGAGGTTTATCGCACCGGCACGCCCGAGGAAAAGCGGCAGCTTCAGCAGGAAACGCAACGGCTTGAGCGCCAGCGCATCACCGAACTGCGCGGCTGGTGGCTCCAACGCATGGCTTACGGCCCGCGCCCGCTTCAGGAAAAAATGGCGCTGTTCTGGCACGGCCATTTCGCAACCAGCGTGGAAAAAGTACGCGACCCTTACTACATGTGGCGGCAAAATGACATCTTCCGCCGTCAGGCCACCGGTAATTGGATGCTGCTCCTGCTCGAAGCGGGCAAGGACCCCGCCATGCTGGTTTGGCTCGATCAGGCCCAAAGCCGCAAGGAGCATCCCAATGAAAATTTTGCCCGCGAGGTGATGGAAATTTTTACGCTCGGCGAAGGCCATTACACCGAGCATGACATCACCGAGGCCGCGCGCGCCTTGACCGGCTGGTCGCTGGACCGGCAGCAACAATCTTATATTTATCGCCCCTTTATTCACGACAATGGCGAAAAAACCATTTTTGGCCAGACGGGAAATTTCGATGGCGATGATTTCATCGGCCTGCTCGTCGCCCAGCCGCAGGCGGCCAGGTTTATCACGGCCAAGCTTTGGAATTATTTTTCCGGCAGCGAGCCTTCGCCGGAATTGAACGAGGCCCTCGCCGCAGATTTCCGCGCGAACAACCACAACTTTAAGCCGTTCCTGAAAACGATGTTTCGCAGCCGCGAGTTTTATTCGCCCGAAATCGTTCGCAACCAGGTCAAGAGCCCGGTGCAATGGCTGGTGGGCAGTGTCCGGATGCTGGAGACCGAGCTGCCGCCGCCTTTGGTCTGCTGGGGAGTCACCCGTCAGCTCGGCCAGGATTTGTTTGCGCCGCCAAATGTCAAGGGCTGGGACGGGGGCGTCACCTGGATTACCACCAACACCTTGCTGACGCGTTACAATGATGCGCAATCGCTCGTGGAAGGCACCCTGCCGCCGCTCACCGCCGGCGATATGGCAGGCAAGGGCGCCGGCAATGGCCAGCGGGCATTGAACGCCATGCAGCACCTGCGGGTTGGCGGAGTGAGCCTCGAAAAAATCCTCAGCCCGGAGGACCGCGACGATAACCGATCCATTATCGCCTCGCTGGAAAACCGGCTTTTTCAGACCGACCTCAAGAAGGACCAGCAGGAGGACTTACAGGCGTTTCTGGATTCCAAAACCAAGATGTCCGATGCGGATATCCTCACGGCCATTCGCCTGATGATGTCCACGCCGGAATATCAAGTCACTTAAGTTCTATGAAAAATGAAATTACTCTCCAGACGCGCCGGGAATTCCTGCGCCGAACCGTCCTCGGCAGCGCCCTCTCTTGGACTGTCCCCGCATTCCTGGCCGACACGTTCTCCGCGCTCCACGCCGAGGCCGCCGGTTCCGCCATACAAACTGTCACCGGCAAGGACTCGACAATTCTCGTGGTGCTGCAGATGGCCGGCGGCAATGACGGGATTAACACCGTCGTGCCTTACGCCAATGACTACTACCATCAGGCCCGCCCCAAGCTTGGCCTGAAGGCCGCCGATGTCTTAAAATTAAATGACGAGATCGGGTTGCATGGCGCGTTGACGGGCTTTAAGGGCCTTTATGACGCCGGACAGCTTTCCGTGGTCCAAGGCGTGGGCTATCCAAACCCCAACCGTTCTCATTTCCGCTCCACAGAAATCTGGCAGACGGCGAGCGATGCCGACCGCGTGGAGAAGAATGGCTGGCTGGGCCGTTATTTTGACAACGCCTGTCCCGGCGCCGATCCCGCCGTGGGGGTGACGATTGGCAGCCAGTTGCCCGAGGCCTTTTTTGCCGAGAAACCAAAAGGTGTCTGTTTCAACAATCCGCAAAATTACCGGTTCATTGCCAACGGTGACGCCACGGCCGAGTACAAAAAATTAAATGAACTCGAAACCTCCGGGCCGGGTCTCGCGTCGGATGCCAATTCGCCGGACATGCAGAATTCCGGCGGCAGCATCGGCATGTTGCCGGCGGGAATGCCCATGACCGGCGGACGGGCCATTGATTTTATTTCACGCACCGCTTTCGATGCGCAGCATAGTTCTGACGAGATCCGCGGCATCGCCGCGCGCGTGCAAAACCAGGCGGAATATCCCAATTCGCCGCTGGCCGGGTCGCTCAAGCTCGTGGCCAAGCTCATCGGCGGCGGCCTTCCGACCCGGGTCTATTACGTTTCGCAAGGCGGTTACGATACTCACACAAACCAGCTTGCGACCCAGCAACGATTGTTGCAGGACCTTGGCGATTCCATGAAGGCGTTTGTCGAGGACATGAAGGCGCAGGGCAACATGCAGCGCGTGCTCGTGATGACCTTCAGCGAATTCGGCCGGCGCGTCGCGGAAAATGCCAACGGCGGTACCGACCACGGCGCTGCAGCACCGATGTTTATCGTGGGCGACAAAGTGCAGGCCGGCCTGCTCGGGAAATATCCGGGCCTCGCCCCCCAGGATTTGTTTCAAGGCGATGTGAAATTCAATGTGGATTTTCGCAGCGTCTATGCGGGCGTGCTCGAAGACTGGCTGAAGACCAAGAGTGCTCCAATTCTCGGAAAACAATTCGCGCCATTGCGCGTCGTTTGAGCCAACAATTCTGGTTAACCCCAGATGGACACAGATAGACACAGATAAAACCCGAATGGGAAGGTTGTTCCAAACCAGGCGGTCCAGTCAGCGGCGTAATTCGTAGTTCAAAAACGAGAGGCAATAAATTGCGGCTGTTTCGACGCGCAATGTCAGTTCGCCGAGTGTAATCGGCCTTGCGCCTGAGGCTTCAATGGCCTGC
>Ga0302320_10029814_pt1 | contig 10424 bp, 5 predicted proteins | sample Bog_T0_3_FD_202130 | JGI IMG/M metagenome (GOLD analysis project Ga0302320, IMG submission 202130) | Peat permafrost microbial communities from Stordalen Mire near Abisko, Sweden - Bog_T0_3 | ecosystem: Environmental > Terrestrial > Soil > Wetlands > Peat | place: Sweden: Abisko, Stordalen Mire... | reverse complement strand
CACGAGCCCCGTCACCATTGGCTATACCGAGAATTCGGCGCTGTGCTTTGCGGACTACATGACCAATCAGGATTATGGCTACCGCTGCGCTTATGGAACCGAGATCGACATCGACGACCTGATCACCGACGCGAACATCTGCGATGAACCGGTGACGCTCGCAGCCGGGGGCACCGAGCCGCGTTATACCTGCAACGGGCAGTTTGAACTGTCGATGACCCGCGGCGAGATTCTCCAGCATCTGCTCTCCTCATGCGGCGGACGGCTTACCAATTCCGCCGGCCAGTTCCGCTGCAATCCCGCGGCATGGCCCGGAACGTCTCTCGTACTCGCGGCGCCGGTCCCGGGTGCCCCTCCGGGGTGGGGAGGTCCCTGGGTACCGCGAGTTGTCGGCCACGGTTATGACGGCATCGGAACCTATGACGCTCCGCAGCAGACGCGTGGCGGATTCACCGGAAGCATCAGCGTTGCCAAGACCGGGAGCGGAGTGTCGCAGGACGTATTTCTTCTCTGCGGCGGCGGAAGCCTCCCGCCAGGGGGCGTGTCAGCATTCGTACAAGGCGCGTTCGGGGCGGCCAGCGGCGTAACGTCCATCACGGTCGCCCTGCCGAATCCGAGCACCCCCGGCAACGGATTGATTATCGAGGGATACTTCACCTCGTTCGCTGGCAGCTTCGTTCCAATCCAACCCGGCGATTCCCAGTTTCCGCTCTTCTGGCACGCGAATACGGGATACGGCATCGGCGACATCGTGCTCGATCCGCGCACGGGTGCTGGGCAGATCGTAACCGCGATCTCGGGATCTGGCCCCGGTGGAAGCGGAAACGTTACACCCGGATTCGGCTCCACTCCGGGCAATCTGACCGCAGACAACAACCTTACCTGGAAGTGCAACGGATTCGGTGCGTCCTTCTGGCCTAATCAGCGGGGGCTGGGGACTGGTTGTCAGTGTTTTGCGTTTTCGGGCGTGATTTCCGGCTCCTCATATGCCGTAACGATCTCCTATGAGGGTGACAGCGGAGAAAACTTCGCGGACATCATCGTCGCGGTGTCCGAGTACCAGGCAGGCTGCGGACCGAAGATTGACTCCGTAGCGTTTTCCGAATCTACTTCGGGGCCGAATCCAGTCAGCGCCGACGTGCTCCCTCCCTTTGGCAGCCTGGGAGCAAAGTACTCGCACGTGTGCGTGCTGCAACACGAATATTTTCCGATAGACGCGACGGACATAACCACGAGTCCCGTGCCCGCCACGGTAGGGCCGATGCAGATCGCCGCCAATCCTTTCCGGTGGAAGCCGAAGGTTTCGGTGCATGACCTCTTCAACGCGGTCAAGGGCACTTACGTCTCGCCGCTGACCAACTGGCAGGTCACGGACTTCCCGCCCTACATGCAGGACTCAATTCACGGCTATGATTCCGGATCGCCGCTCGACCCCTATGGCGATGCCAATCTCGCCGCCGATGACGGCCAGCGCAGGTACCTCGATATCCAGCTCCCCTTCACGATCAGCGTGGCGACGGCCCAGCGGCTCGCAAAGCTCGAACTGATGCGACGCCGCCAGCAGGGAACCGGGACGTTCCAGTTCAACCTGTACGGTGTTCAGATGGCGGTTCTCGACGTGATAGCCATGACGCTTCCGTTCTTCAACTGGACTCAGAAACTCCTGGAGATCCTGGCATGGCGCTTTACCCTCACTCCCAGGGCTGGCGGCGCGATTGCGCTCGGCACCGAGATCGACGTGCAGGAGACCGATCCATCGGTTTATGCCTGGTACCCGAGCATGGAAGAGCTGACGCCGCAGGGCTATGGTCCTCCCGGCACCGGAGGTAACGTGACCAGCATCGTCGGCCCGACAGGCGGCACGCTTGCGAGCAATAGCACCACTGCGGCCATAGGGGCCAACGGCATCGCGCAAAGCCAGATCGAAGTTAGCTGGACCGCCCCAGCCGACGGCTATGTCGCCTATGTACAGATCCAGTACCAGGTGGTGGCGAGCCCGCAAAGCACGGTCTGGATCGCCGGGCCGAACGTGCAGCCGAACGTGACGACGGCTTACATCCCGAATGTGGTTGACGGGACCAGTTACTACGTGCAAATCCGAAGCGTTGACGTCAATGGCGCAGCGTCCCCGTGGGTGCAGTATGGCCCGGTGACCGCTGGCGGCTCGACGAGCCAGCTCTTCACAGTGAACGGAACCTAACTAAATGGCCTCAATCATCAATCTCGACAATACGACTCCCGCGCCGCCAACCGGCCTCACGAATGTTGAATGGCAGGGCGATTCCTCGACTCCGCGCAATGTTTCGGCTTACGTGCCGAACATGGTCGGAGATCCCGGCTCCGGAGGCGCGGCGGGCGCGGTTCCGGCACCCCCGGCAGGAGCTGCCGCTGCCGGGAAGTTCCTGAAGGCGGATGGAACGTGGTCTGTTCCTCCAGGCACCGGCGGGGCGATTGGCGGCGTGAATGAACAGGCCGGAAACTACACGGCTGTGGCGGGCGACACCGGAAAGCTGATCTCCTTCAGCAATCCGGCAACATTGACATTGCCCTCGCCGCCACCCGCTTCGAGTTGGTGCGCATTCGTCGAGAATGCATCGAACGGAGCCGTCACCATTTCACCGGCGGACAGCCTCGCGCCCTCCGGGTTTACGCCACGAATCTTCGGCCACGTTTACGACGCAATCAGCACCTTCGACAAGGCGGCGGTGTCGGCCGGAAGCTACAGCGGCACCTTTACGGCGACCGGCCCATGCAACCTGTTTGCGATGCTGCTGGCTATCGTGCCGGCCGGTTCTTCCGCGCCGTCTTATGTGCAGGGGAATTACTATTCGTCTCCGTCAGGCGCGGCGTCGTACTCGTCTTCTCCTTGCGCTTTTCCGTCCGCCAACACTGCGGGCAATCTGCTCATTCTCGACGTCATTATGACGGCGGCTTTCGGTTCGGCGACAGGCCTTACCGTTAACGACACGGCCGGAAACGTATGGGTGCAAGCGGGCGGCGGCCTCCTGAGCGGGGGTGCCGGATACTTCTTTCAGTTCGTGGCGGCTAATTGCTTGCCCGGCGCTAACACGGTCACCTGTCATGGTGCGGGCGGCGGCACATTTGACAACATCGTATTTGCCATTCATGAATACAGCGGCGGCGCGGTGGTTTCGCCGGTTGAAGCCATCACGGCTGGCGCGGGTTATTCGGCGTCGTCTGAAACTATCTCTGTGACAACTTTGGGAGCCAATCGCCTGCTGCATGCGTTCGTGGCAACCGTCAACAATAACCTCTCGTTCGCCTTCGGCCCTACCATCGACGGAGTATACTCGGTAGCTCTCGGCAGCGGACAGGGCGTGTACGTTGCAACAGACGGAACCAATTACTTCACCCAACGGGGCGTCGCCACTTCCGAACTGCCGCCCATTGCCACCACATCCACACTCGGATTGGTAAGGCCTGACGGAACCTCGATCACAGTTCTTGACGGCGTAATCAGTGCGGTCGGCGGGGGAGGCGGCGGAGGTGGTGCCGGCGGAGCTGGCACTGAGTACGATGTAACAAGCTCGCGGGCACTCGGAACTGTGTACCGGAACACGACCGGCAGTCTGATGGTTGTGACGGTGGTCGCGGTGGGGACGGCTACCGGAACCCTCCTGGGTTACACCAGCGCGTCCAGTTCGCCCACTAACGGGGTTTCCGAAACCTCAGCGGTGGCGGGCTTTGCGCGCTCGGTAACGTTCTGCGTACCGAACCTTTGGTATTACAAGTCAAACGTCGATACGGGCGGCTCGCTGATTTGCTGGACCGAATGGACGGGCGGCGGCGCTGTCAGCAGTCTGACAACAACAGGCACAAGCGGGGCCGCTACGTTGTCGGGTGGTGTCCTTAACGTTCCCGACTATGCTTCGTCTTCGTCCGCGATCGCCCGGTTGGCACAACAGATATTAGGCTCGGCGGCTGGTTCAGTCACGTTCTCGTCTATCAGCGGGGCTTATACGACTCTTCAGCTTGACATCGTGGCTCGGACAGACGCCGCAACTGGATTTGCCAGTATCAATATGCAATTCAACGGCGATACCGGCACGAACTACGAATACAATTTTGTCTATGCAAGCGGTGGCACTCCGGGTGCGGGGCAAGCCGATTCAGCGGCCTGTATCGCATTGCCAAATATGCCGGGTTCCACGGTCACCGCCAATGCGCCTGGTGTGTTCTCCGTTCGTATTCCGGCGTATGCCGGAACCACATTTTACAAGGGTGTTTTGGCTTCAATCTATTACATGACGACCACGACAGAACAAGCTCTTCTGACGGGTGGCGGCTGGAACAATACGGGTGCTATCACCTCGATAGTTCTTACTCCCAGTGCTGGCAACTTCGTCGCCGGATCAACTTTCACCCTGTACGGGTTGCTGTAGTCGGGGTGATTCTACGTAAGCGTATCAGGGAGCACGGTTGCAGACGGGCTGTCACCGAGAAGCCTGCTACGTTCGATCAAAGCTCCGGCTCAAATCTAAAGCAAACGTTAATAACTTCCGGACACCCGACATGACTGGCCAATCGCGATGCCCGCGCGCTCCTAACTGTCACATAATATTATGGTTAGGGGCGCGTGCATGGATTGGACCAGTTATGTCGAGAAAAACCGGCCAAAATGCTTGATTATAAGGCGCTTACGCTGAAATTTTGGACAAGCAGATTTTGGCCGGTTATTTCTTAACCATCCAGGCGCTATAGGCTCGCCGCGCCCACCCGAGGCGCCGAATTCAGCACACCGCCTTTGGCAAGTCACCGTTGCGCGGGCATGCGGGCTTTCACCTCGTCGAACCAATGCGAAACCACGACGATGGATGGGCGCGCCGCCGCGGGGCCGCTGCCGACAGGCTTGGCCGTCAGGAAGCGCTTGCCATCGGGGGAGATGTCGAACATCCGGCCCGTTGACACCAAACGGGAAGCCGGCCAAGGCCTGGCCGTCCACTGATCGGGGGAGATGTCGAACATCCGGCCCGTTGACACGGCATTGAAATACGGGGTGAAATCAAACAGCGCCTCTGGCTTACCGTAGGTGAAGCTCGGTCCCGCCGGAACGGAAACCGCGATCATCCGGTTCGCCGCGTTCAGGAAGAAGATCTCGCGTCCGGATCGCGCCCATAACGGCATCGAACCGCCCTCCGCGGAGATCTGCCATCGGCCGCTGTCCACCGCGGGAAACGGCCGGACGTAGACCTCCGGGCGGCCGGACTCAGTGGAGTCGTAGGCGATCCAACGGCCATCAGGCGAGATTTCACCGTTCAGTACGCTGAAGTTGGGATCGGCAATCAGAGCATGCGCGTCGCCCTTCGGCTCCAGCGGTAAGACGTACAAACCAAAGCTGGGGTTGGGCCTTCTGAAGACGAGCGACTTTCCATCTGGCGATATGCCCATGGGATATCCGCCCTCCAGACCGTGGGTTAAAGCCTCCGTCGCTCCCGTGCCGTCGGCCGCCTTCCGGAGAATGTCCATTGGAACTGTCGCCAAATAGCCGGATGGATTCGAGCTGAAGAGCACGTCCTTGTTGTCCAATGTCCAGGCAGGGTGTATTTCGAAAGCCGGTCCAAACGTCAATCGCGTGAGCGTTTCTTTCGCGAGATCGAACACCCAGATATCGTTCTCCTCGTCGGTAGAGCCGACGGCGATCTTTGCACCGTCGGGAGAGAGCCGCGGGTAGGCGTACGCCCGGGGTTTGGCGGAAATAGGCTGTTCGTGACCTTGCCGGTCGACCCAGATGAGTGTGCTCGGAGGCGCGGCCGGAGCCGTTCCCGGCCTGAAGGCGAGCGTTCCTTCCGACGAGATCGCAAACTGGCCCGTCCCTGTGGTCCGCGTTTCGACGACGCCTTCCAGGATCGGAACCGGGCCGCCCGTTACGGTCAGGCGCTTGTTATCGAACGGGACAGCCAGCAGCGTCCCATCGTGGATATAAACGAGTTGGCCGGCGGGAAGAACGCGCGGATCGGTGCCGCCGTTCACGAGGGTCCTGCGATCTTTTCCGTCCAGCGTCTGGACAACAATCTGGCCCTCGGTTACGGTGGTGCTCACCAGCGGCGCCGAAACAAACAGCAGGTGCGTGCCGTCCACGAGAAGCTGCGGATGCATCACCCGCTCTTTCTTCGGGTCGACCGTGACAATGGTCTGGGGCGCCCCGCCTGAGTCGGGGACCGTCTGGACGCCTGCCACGTTTCCAGCGTTCATGCCGAAGGCAATCGTCCCATTGCGCCAGGTCGCACCGTATGGCGCAGCAGCCAGTGTGCCCAGCGTCACGGGCGCGCCCCCGGCGACTGCGATCTTCTTGAGCACCCACGCGCTGCCGCCTGCGTTTGTGCCTGCTCCCCCAACTGGCGTGAAATAGGCGAGCCACTGGCCATCGGGCGAGAAGACCGGCTCCATGGGATCTTCATTGGTACCGCGGACGGGCTGCGCTTCGAGTTGATCCATGGCGCGCAGATACAACTGCTGGTTCGCGACATAAGCGAGCCTGGCGCCATCGGGCGAAAACGCGACATCGTGCCGCCCGGGGCGCGTGAAGTTCTGCCCTTCCGGCAGCGTGTACTGAAAACGCGTGACCACGTGCGTGACAGGCGGTGCGGGCTTCAGCCACCAGGCCCCGCCGAAGGCCACCGCCGCAAATGCTACTCCAGCCGCAATCCAGATCGAGCGTTCGCGCCGCTTGCGATGTACTACGACCGGCGCGGGCAATCCCGCCGCCGACCCGCCTTCCTCGACCCATTGCAACTGCAGCCAAAGATCGTGCGCGCTCTGAAAACGATCGTCCCGATCTTTCCTGAGACACGTGCGGATCACGCGGCCGAGCGCCGGCGGCGTCATGGGCTGCAACTCGCTGACCGGCGTCGGATCTTCCTTGAGGATCGTGCCCAGCAGACTCACCTGGCTCTTGCCGGTGAACGCCTTCCGGCCCGTGATGGTTTCATAGAGCACCGCGCCGAATGCGAAGATATCGGTGCGCGGATCGGCCGGTTCGCCTTCGATCTGCTCCGGCGCCATGTATTGGAACGTGCCGAGTATGGTGCCCCGCGCTGTCAGCGGCGCGACCCCGGTAGGCAACTCACTCGCCGGCACTCCCGCCAGCGCCGCGTTCTTCGTGGCCAAACCGAAATCGAGCAGCTTCGCGCCGGCCCTGGTCAGCATCACGTTGCCCGGCTTCAGATCGCGATGCACGATGCCCTGACGATGCGCCTTATCGAGCGCGCTCGAAATCTCCACGGCGATCTTCAGCGCTTCGGGTAGCGGCAGCGGACCTTTGGCGATGCGCGCGGCCAGCGTCTCGCCTTCGAGGAATTCGAGGACCAGAAATTCATGACCCTGATCGTGGCCGACATCATAGAGCGTGCAGATGTTGGGATGGTTGAGGGAGGAGATGCTCTTCGCCTCGCGGTCGAAGCGTTCGCGGAATTCCCGATCGGTGGCCAGCGCGGCGGAGAGGACTTTGATGGCGACGATGCGGTCGAGGCGGGTGTCGCGCGCTTTGTAGACTTCGCCCATGCCTCCGGCGCCGATAGGCGCGACGATTTCGTACGGGCCGAGGCGGTCTCCTGGAGAGAGTGGCATGTGAGCGATTCAGCTAAGTTTATCCGATGAGGAACCCGGCCAGGGAATGTACGACGCGCTTAAACCGGCCACAATTTGCTTTTGCTTTAGATCCTGGGCGGCAGGGCTCTACCAAACGGCAGGCATGGCGTAGTTCGATCATTTACAAGCGAAGCCGCCCCAACAGTCTTTGCTTTCAACGTCTTCCGCCTCGGTTAACAGCGTGGAGAATTGAGGCCACGCCGGATTCTCTAAACGCGTGTTCGGATATGTGTCTGTCTTGGGGAGCCAAATTGTTTTTATACACTGATTTACCTGCCCGTTGGTTGACGCTTCGACCTCTCGTCTTGCCCTAGTCTTTCGAAGAACTTACGTCTCCGTTCGTCTCTCCATTTCGAGCCAGTCTCGCTCGGCCCTCCAACGCTCCATCGGTTCCACTCCTTCTCGGCCTCTTTTCTCACCGTCTCATTCCGCGATTGCGGTGAGTGGTTAACGCCCACGCTGAATCGGAGACCCCGAGTGAGACAACTTCCACCCTCCCTGCGTATATAGACATCGAACGCGGAAACATCCGCGTCGATTACTCCCACCAGACGGCGCATCGACCGCAAAGCGGACATCGTCGTGGGTCGGGGCCTCCAAGGAGACCCGCTCATGAACGACCGCGATCCTGATCGCGCCGAGGCTATCCGGCAAATCGCCAGCGTTCTGGCATCGGCATACCTGCGCGTGCGCTTCCCCGAATCCGTCCCAAAGGCAGTTGACTGTCCAGAGACAAAGAGTGACTCATTGACTGGTGAGTTAACACTATGAAAACAGAGACAAAACGATCAACGGGCTTGCGCGAACAAATCGAGGCACTGCGCCATATGACAGTCGGCCAGCTCAAAGAGAAGTACCGCGAGGTCTTCGGCGAATCGAGCCGCTCCAACCACAAGCAGTTCCTCTTCCGGCGCGTCGCGTGGCGGATTCAGGCCAACGCCGAGGGCGGCCTTTCGGAACGCGCCAGACAGCGCGCTCTTGATATCGCCAACGACGCTGATCTTCGGATTCGGCCTCCGAAGAACTTCCTGAAGAAGGAATTGGACGAGAGCCTCGCCGTTGAAGCGCGCGTGGTGCCCACAGCCGATCCGCGGCTCCCAATCCCCGGCAGCGACCTGGTGCGGCGCTACAAGGGCAAGGACATCGTCATCCGGGTTCGTGAGGACGGCTTCGAGTACGACGGCCACATCCACCATTCGCTGAGCGCCGCCGTGCGCGAGGCGACCGGAACTCCGTGGAACGGGTTCGCGTTCTTCGGGCTTGGCGTCAAGCCGGGGAGGAAGGCATGAAAGACCCGACCAATGTCAACGCCCCCAAGCCCGTCCGGTGCGCCGTCTACACGCGCAAGTCTACGGAGGAGGGGTTGAGCCAAGCCTTCAACTCCCTCGACGCGCAGCGTGAGGCCGCAGAGGCGTACATCCTGAGCCAACGGCACGATGGGTGGGTTCTCGCTCCCGGCCAGTACAGCGACGGCGGGTACACGGGAGCCAACATGGTGCGGCCCGGAGTGCGCCAGTTGCTGGCCGACATCGAGGCTGGCGAGATCGACTGCGTGGTCGTCTATAAGGTGGATCGCCTCAGCCGCTCTCTTATCGACTTCGCCAAGATGATGGGTCTGTTCGAGAAGCACGGAGTGGCGTTCGTCTCCGTCACGCAGCAGTTCAACACGAACATTCCCCTCGGGAGACTGACACTGAACATCCTTCTGTCCTTTGCGCAGTTCGAGCGGGAGATCATTTCAGACCGGACACGCGACAAGCAGACTGCCGCCCGCAAGAAGGGCAAATGGACAGGCGGGCACATCATTCTCGGTTACGATCTCGACTCGCGGGCGGGAAAACTGGTGGTCAACCAGGAAGAGGCTGAGCGGGTCCAGAAGATCTTCACCATGTATCTCGAAGGCACGCCCGTTGTGGAAATGGCGCAGCGGCTGGACCGGTGGGGTTGGCGCAACAAACAGTGGACGACGACGGAGGGACTCAGGCTGTTGATCGCGTTCTCGCGCGGGAGAATGAGCCGTTCGTCGTCTCGCTGATTCGGGAGCGGGCTTATCGGCACGCGGTGTATCAGGATATTGTCGATCGGCTGCACAGGCTGATTGCGGCGCGGGCGGAGGCATATAAGGATGTGCGCCCCGGTGGCGACACTGGGTTACTGGTCGAGACAACCAGGAGTCTCCGTAAAGGAAAGAAAACAATCATCGTGCGCGAGTACGCAATCGATGGAGCGGTGCTGTCTGAGTTGCGGCAGTACACTCGGCAGGCGGCCATCGAGGCTGGCGAGTGGCAGGAAGAAGCGAGAGCGCACCAACCGCCGCCGGGGCCGGATCTGTCGGGTCTGACGTCAGAACAATTGTTCGAAGAGCAACGGATTTTGCGGGAAGCGATGCAGCAGATCGAGGCGGTGCGCACCGGCAAGCCTCAGCCAGTCTTGATTGAAGCCGCAATGGGAACCGTTGAGGCAATCGAGGGATGAACCGGGCCAACCCGCGAGCCGTGCGTCTACCGCGCGCGAACATTACTCATGCACCTCATGCAGCCAAACTGCATGAACTCTCTACGCCATTGAAAACGCTCCGCTTGCACTTCCCATCAGTCCGCAATCGAGGGTTAATCGGAACAGACATCGAGGACCGGCATGGCGTCCTCTCAACTTTCTTCTTCTGCTCACCATCCTCGACGGTGGCAGCCCCTCTGTGACAACATGACTGAGACATCTTGTGTGACCGCAATTAGTGAGCAGGGCGGGAAAGAGAATCAGCATGGTAACGATGAACGGTTCTGCTCGGCCCGCTGCGGATGTGACGGGAGTTATTG
>Ga0302320_10029813_pt1 | contig 10425 bp, 8 predicted proteins | sample Bog_T0_3_FD_202130 | JGI IMG/M metagenome (GOLD analysis project Ga0302320, IMG submission 202130) | Peat permafrost microbial communities from Stordalen Mire near Abisko, Sweden - Bog_T0_3 | ecosystem: Environmental > Terrestrial > Soil > Wetlands > Peat | place: Sweden: Abisko, Stordalen Mire... | reverse complement strand
TGGCCTCACCGTGATTCTTACCGTGATCCTCACCCTGATCCTGACCGCCATGTTGGGCGGCGACTACACCGCGGCCCTCGCGAATCACAGCCACTACAACCGTTTTCTGATCCTGGCCGTTGCATCCTCGGCAAGGCTCATTGGATGGGCTGTGGCAACGGCTCTGCTGGCTTTGGCCTTCGCGGTTATCTACTACTGGGCTCCGGATGTGAAGACTCGCTGTTGGCACTGGCTCACGCCGGGAGGCACAACCGCACTTCTGGGATGGGTACTTGCTTCTCTCGGGCTTCGCGTCTACCTGCACTTTTTTGACAGCTACTCGGTGACCTATGGCTCTCTGGGAGCGGTGATCATCCTGCTCACGTGGTTCTATATATCAGGCCTGATGCTTCTTGTTGGAGCAGAGATCAACAGTCAAATCGAAGCCGCGGCTGCACAGCTGCGGCTGGCACAACTCCCAATTCCTCCTCCTGCTTAGAACGGCAAGAGGAGACCGGCTCCCCCGATCGCCGATGCCTTCGATCTTCCAACGTACCCCGGTCGGAGGGCTGGATAGAACCCCTACCCCGCCGTTCTCCTATACTGGGGCGTGGTGCGCCGGGCAGCCCGGACGCGCCGGCCAGCGGGAGTGGCGCGCCATGGTGCAAACCCGGATCAAGCCGCATTTGCAGGCGGTCGCCGAAGAAGAGCGGCGTGCGGAGCAGACGCGCGTTTTCCGGCGCAACCAGGTGTTTGGCGTACTGCTGGTGGCGGCGGCCATTCTGGTGTGGTGGCTCTTTCATACCAATCCGAAGTGGATATTTCCGCCGGGATGGTGGCGGCCTTGAATGCTTCGCAGCCGGCAAACGGCGGCTTGGCCGCAAAAGACCCCTTGGCTGTTCTGCTGCTGGGGCCGACCGGCAGCGGCAAGACGGCGCTCTCGCTCGAACTGGGCGAGCGGTTTGGCGGCGAAATCGTCAGTTGCGACTCGGTGGCCGTCTATCGCGGCATGGACCTGGGCACCGCCAAGCCCTCGGCGGAAGAACGGGCGCGGCTGCCGCATCATCTTATCGACGTGGCCGACCCGGACCAGCCCTTTACGGCGGGCGAGTACAGCCGCCAGGCGCGGAAAGCGCTACGGGAGATTGCCGGGCGAGGCCATCTGCCGATTGTGACCGGGGGGACGGGACTCTACATGCGCGCGCTGACCGAGGGCTTGTTTGCCGGGCCGGAGCGGCAGCACAAACTGCGTGCGCGGCTGCAACGGAGCTGCGACCGGCACGCGGCCGATTGGCTGCATCGGTTGCTGAAGCGGCTTGACCCGGCCTCTTCCGCCCGCATCCACGCCAACGACGCCGCCAAACTGATTCGCGCCATCGAGGTCTGCCTGGCAGGGCAGAAGCCCATGTCCCAAGTTTTGACCGACGGGGTGCTGGCGCGCGACCCGCTTACCGGCTTCCGGCTGCTACGCATTGGGCTGAATCCGCCGCGCAAGGCGCTCCCGCCCCGCGAGGGACTCTATGACCGGCTCAACCAGAGAGCCAGCGCCATGTTTGCCGCCGGTCTGGTGGAGGAGACGCGCGGGCTTTTGGGTCGCTACGGGCCGGTGAAGGCGCTGGACTCGCTCGGCTACCGGCAGGCGCTGCGCGTGCTGCGAGACGCTTCTCCCCTCGCGGAGGAGATTGCCGCCGCGCAGCAGGGCCATCGCAACTTTGCCAAGCGCCAGTTGACCTGGTTCCGGCGCGAGCCAGAGGTGGCCTGGCTTGAGGGCTTTGGCGATGAGCCGGAGATTCTGCGTACAGCCGCCGAACTGGTTAATGCTGCACGGTAATTGGACCCTGGGTCGCCGTGCCTGCCCCGAACACCTCTCCGCTGACTCCTCCGTTCCCGATGGGAGGGTTCATATCCACCATCTTGGTGCCCTGGGGCAATTCAAACATCGTGGGCGGCGGCTCCTCGCGCTTGATGTTGGAGACAGCCACGGTTTGCACGCCTGTGCGCAGATCGGTGTGCCGGATCAGCAGATTGATCTCGAGGTCTTCTGAGTACCAGTACTCGTCAACCACATCGACGGGCACTCCTGTGCCGCTGGACTGAGCGGGCACGGTGTAGGTGCGGCGCAGGCCTTTGGTGTCCATGCCGTCGAGGGAAGTCAGGCCCAAATCCTCGATTTTTGCGGCGCTGCTGCGCATGTTGGGCGCCTTGGGCAGCTCCCGCAGAATCTGCTGGCGGGCAATGCGCGTGGCAGGGTCGTAGTAGGTGTTCAGCCGCGTCTGCGGGTCGAAGATGTGCATCTCCAGCAGCCGCGGAGTGCCCGTGAACGAAGGCGGCACCAGGGCGCGGCGCTCGTTGTGGATGCGGCCGCGGGAGTCGCGGCCGATGATGTTGACCGTGGTCTTGTTGTTCGTTGTGCCGTCAGCCAACTGCTGCTCGCTTGTGATCAGAACCGTTGCGGAAAACGGCTTGCCTGCGACCGGCGTCACAAAGATTCCGTCAACATGAGTGCTCGTTCCGCGATAGAGGGGGAGATGGTCGGTGCCAGGCTGCTGGGCTTTGAGGAAGACAAGGCCGGCCACAAGAAGGGCGGCGACGAAGAGAGTTCTGTGCGGCATGGGGCTCCTCCGCGTTTGTGCGGCCAGAGTACCACAAACCCGTGGGCCGCAGGTGAACAACCGCAATAAGCGAGCGAGCGGCGGCCATATAAACTGGAACCAGTGCGGCGACAGGTTGCAGAAGGTCCGCCCTGGAACGGAGTTCCCCGTGGCAGAGACAACTTACGACGTGGCGATCATTGGCGGCGGACCGGCCGGGTATACGGCGGCTATTCGCGCAGCGGAGTACGGACTGAAGGTTGCGCTGATCGAGAAGACTGACAAACTGGGCGGAACCTGCCTGCACGTCGGCTGCATCCCCACCAAGGCGCTGCTCTTCAACGCGGAAGTCTGGGACCACGTCAAGCACGCCGCGGACTTCGGCATCAGTTTTGGAGAGGGCGGCATCGGCACGCCCACACTCAACTGGGCCGCCGTGCAGCAGCGCAAAAACGCCATCATCGTCAAACACACCAAGGGCCTCGACTTCCTCTTCAAGAAACATAAGATCGCGCGCATCGAAGGCTACGCGCGCCTCACCGGCCCGGCGCTGGCCGGCGTGCATACCGTCGCCGTAACCGCCGCCAACGGCGAAGTGAGCAGCGTGCAGGCAAAGAATGTGATTCTGGCGGCCGGGTCAGAGGCCAAGATGCTTCCCGGCCTTACTGCCGATGACCGCATCCTCACCAACATTGAAATCCTCGCCATCGAGCAGGCGCCCAAGTCGCTCATCGTCATCGGCGCGGGCGCGGTGGGCGTCGAGTTCAGCTCCATCTTCCGCAGCTTTGGCGCGGAAGTGACCATCGTCGAATACCTGCCGCGCATGGTTCCGGTGGAAGACGAAGAAGTTTCCAAGGAACTGACGCGGCTCTACAAGAAGCGCGGCATCGACGTGAACACCGGCGCAAAAGTTGAGTCAGTAGAGCGGACCGCGAACGGCGTGAAGGTGACCTGGACCGACGCCAACGGCAAGACGCAGGCCAAGGAAGCCGAGAAGGTTCTGGTGGCCGTGGGCCGCGCCGGCCGCACCAACGACGTTGGTCTCGACAAGACGCGCATCGTGCTCGATCGCGGCCTGATCGCGGTCAACGAAGCCCAGGAGACAGCCGAGCCAGGCGTCTTTGCCATTGGCGACATCGTGGCCGGCCTCCCGCAACTGGCGCACGTGGGCGCGATGAGCGGCATGGTTGCCGCGGCCAAGATTGCAGGCCGCAAGTTCCGCCCGGTTCGCCGCGACCGCATCCCCGGCTGCACCTACTCCGAGCCGCAGATCGGATCTGTGGGCTTGACGGAGACGCAGGCCAAAGAAAAGGGCTACGAAGTCAAAGTGGGCAAGTTCCCGTTTGCGGGCAACTCCAAGGCCACCATCCTCGGCAGCCACGACGGTTTTGTGAAGATCGTCTCCGACGCCAAGTACGGCGAAATTCTCGGCGTACACATCCTGGGCCCGCAGGCCACGGAACTGATTGCCGAAGCGGTCGCCGTGATGGAACTGGAAGGCACGGTGGAGGAGATGATGTTCACCATCCACGCCCACCCCACGCTGGCCGAGAGCCTGCTGGATGCCTATGGCGCGGTCGAGGGCATGGCGATCAACGCTTGACCTGGGCCCGAGATTTCGATGCAGATTCTAAAGCACTTTGCGCTAGACTTGTTGGCGAGAGCCCCTCTTCATTTATTCTGCTGACTCTCGACAGGATTGGCGCTCGGGACTGGAGCAACATTGATTAGCCAGGTAACCGCCACCACATTTCACAGATTCTTGGGTAACGGGCGCACATCTCCCGCCGTCTTTACCTGCGAGGGACCACACCTCTCAGCTCCCGAGCAGTTTGTCGTAAAGCTCAAAGGGGGACTAGAGCAGCGCGAACGAGGCCTTTTGTTTGAGTTGTATGCATCGCTGCTTGCTTCGCATTTTGGCATTGGGTGCCCTCGCCCCGCAGTTGTTTTGATTGAGAGGGATTTAGCCGAAGCCGTCGTTGGAGAACTGTCCGGAGACGCTCATCGGGCTCGAATTGTTGGAGAAAGTGTCGGCTTAAATTTCGGGAGCCAGTTTCTGGTCAATTTGATGGTCTGGCCAGTCGACAAGCAGGTTCCAAGCGCAATGCAGGAGGGAGCGATCAAGATATTCGCTTTCGATGCGCTAATCCAGAATCCGGACAGGACGTTCAGGAATCCTAATCTCGGAAGCCGCGGCGACGATTTGTTCATTTTTGACCATGAGTCAGCGTTTTCATTTCTTTTGGCCATCTTTCAGAGCCCCACGCCATGGAGACTGGCAACTGAGGATTACCTAGAAAGGCACGTGTTCGCGAGAACGCTCAAGCACGTGCCGTTTCCTGCGGATTTTTTGCAATCGCTGAACGACTTGTCTGGTGAAGTAATGCGCGATTTTTCGTTGCAGATTCCAGACGAGTGGAGATCCGAGGATTTGCCAAGAATCGAATCGCATCTAGCGATCATAAGAGAGCACGGGGCCGAATTCGCTGAGGAAGTAACAAGGAGGTTAGCATGAAGAAGAAATTCTATTTCAGCCTGCTTCGGTACGTTTATGACCCGTTGACCCAAGAATTTGTCAACATTGGGGTTGTGGTGTATTCTCCTGCAAATAGCTTTCTTCGGGCGACATTTACGAGTCGATTCGGTCGAATTTCAAGAATGTTCGGACGAATAGACGGCGTGTCATTTCGTGCCACTGTAAGCTATATCGAACGTCGGTTGACTGAAGTGAACGAAAGGATGACTCGGGGACTCCTTTTTAGTGATGCGAAGGAGAGCTTAGATGCCATTCTCAACGAGGTGCTTCCGCCAGACGACACTGCCATTCGATTCGTTTTCGGAGGAGTGGGTGTGACCGAGGATCCGAAGCAGTCGCTTGATGAACTCTTTCAGCGCTATGTGGTTCGCTACGAAAACACCTCAGAGAATGCGCATCGAGACGAGAATGACGTTTGGAAGGTGTTCCAGGAGCCACTCAGGGCAAAGAACGTTTATTCCCATTTTGTAACGAAGAAGATAACGGCCCTCAACTACGAATACGAATTTGAACGGTCCTGGAAAAACGGGATATGGCACTTGTTTGAGCCAGTCTCTTTTGATCTTTCCGATGAAAGGTCAATTCTCGAGAAGGCAAGTAGATGGGTTGGAAGATCTGTGGGCCTTTCGGATAGCTTGGAGCCGTTCAAGCTTTTTCTATTGCTGGGAGAACCTGCAGACCCCAGGCTCGGCGACGCATTCCACCGAGCGAGAAACCTCTTGGCCAAGATTCCGGGACAACGAGAACTAGTTCGAGAGCGAGACGCAGAGCAGTTCGCGGACGAGATTGAACAGGAATTCCAGAGTCATTCTTCCGAGACTCTAGACTAGCTTGTCTTCGCCGGTCCGTGGTTTGGCAAAGCCCTCAATATTCGCGCGGCCTACAGTTCCGTCGACTGGCTCCCCACCAGCGCCTCGCATTTCGCGATGAAATCCGCCAGCGGCACAGACCCCTGGTCGCCCTTGGCGCGCGTCCGAACGCTCACTGAGTTGGCCGCTTCTTCCTTGTCGCCGAACACCAGAATGTAGGGCGTCTTCTGGTTGGCAAAGTCGCGAATCTTGCCGTTCATCTTCTCGTTGCGGTCGTCGATCTCCACACGCAGGCCCGCGGCCTTCAGTTCGGCCTCGACCTTGCGCGCGTAATCGTGATGCCGCTCGCTGATGGGCACCAATCCCACCTGCACCGGCGCAAGCCACAGCGGGAAGGCTCCGGCGTAGTGCTCGATGAGCACGCCGAAGAATCTCTCAACAGACCCGAACAGCGCGCGATGCACCATCACCGGCTGATGCTTCTCGCCGTCCTCGCCCACGTATTCAAGCTCAAAGCGCGCCGGAAGAGTGAAGTCAAACTGCACCGTCGAGAGCTGCCACAGGCGGCCCAGCACATCTACCAGCTTGATGTCGATCTTGGGACCGTAGAAGGCGGCCTCGCCGGGGATGGTCTTATAAGCGATCCCCTTCCGGTCCAGAGCCCTCTGCAACGAACCCACTGCAAGATTCCAGTTTTCATCCGACCCAATGTAATGGGCGCGGTCGTTCGGGTCCCAGGTGGAGAGTTCGACCTTGAACTCATTGAAGCCGAAGGTTCTGAGCACGCTCTCGGCGAAATCGACGCAGGCCACAACTTCGTCCTCGATCTGTCCCGGCGTGCAGAAGATGTGCGCGTCGTCCTGGGTAAAGCCGCGCACGCGCAGCAGCCCATGCATGGTGCCCGAGCGCTCGTAGCGGTAGACGTTGCCTAACTCGGCGTAACGCACGGGTAAGTCGCGATAACTCTTCGGCGAGTTCTTGTAGATCAGCACATGGAACGGGCAGTTCATCGGCTTCATGCGATAGTTCGCATCGTCCAGCTCCATGGGGGTAAACATGTTGGCTGCGTAGAAGCCCTCGTGGCCGGAGGTCTGCCACAGATTCACGCGCGCCACGTGGGGCGTGTTCACCAGCTGGTAGCCGCGGCGCAGGCACTCGTCGCGCATCCAGTCTTCCATCACCTTGCGCACCATGGCGCCCTTGGGATGCCAGAAGACGAGCCCCGGACCGGCCAGCTCTTGAATGCTGAACAGGTCAAGCTGCTTGCCCAGCAGGCGATGGTCGCGCTTGGCTGCTTCCTCAAGCCGCGCAAAGTGCGCGTCCAGTTCCTTCTGCGAGAAGAACGCCGTCCCGTGAATCCTCTGCAACTGCGGATTCTTCTCGTCGCCCAGCCAGTACGCGCCAGCCAGCGTAGTCAGTTTCACAGCCTTCACGCGGCCTGTGGAGGGCACATGCGGCCCCCGGCAGAAGTCCAGGAACTTGCCGTTGCGATAGAAGCTCACCTCCGCGCCCGGCTCGGTGAACTTGGTCACAAAGTGCGTCTTCATGAAGTCGCCGTCGCGTTCAAATTCCGCCAGCGCCTCTTCGCGCGGCTCGTGCTCGCGGACAAACGGCTCGTTGCGCGCGATCACCTCGGCCATTTTGGCTTCGATGAGAGCCAGGTCCTCCGGCGTGAAAGGCTTTTCGCGATAGAAGTCGTAAAAGAATCCGTTCTCCGTGGCTGGCCCGTGGCCGAGCTTGGTCTCAGGGAACAGTTCCAGCACCGCCGTCGCCATCACATGCGCGGCAGAGTGGCGCACCACCTTCAGCGCCTCCGGGTCCTTCTCGGTAATCAGCTCCAGCCGCGTGTCCGCGGTGAGCGGCGTGGCCAGGTCCACCAAGCGCGGAGCGGCAGCGTCCTCGGCCGCGTACATCGCGGCCTCGCCCTCAGCGGCGGTCTTCTCGGCAACCTCTGCATTCAGCGGAGTCAGCCGCGCAACCACCGACGCCGCGGCCAGGCGCGGAGAGATGGCGTTGGCAATATCGAGAGGCGTTGTGCCGGCGGGAACTTCGCGAACGGCGCCGTCAGGCAGGTGTACGGCAATCGTATTCGTGCTCATGGGCTGGGGGTCCTGGGGTTTCCTGCCACGGCTTGGTCTGGTTCCGCGGCAACACTTCAGGATATACCGCCACCAGGCGGAACCATCCCGCCCGATCAAGCGTAAATCCTCGCAGGCATCCAATCTGGTATGGTGTTGCCGTCGTTCCCCCATGCTCTTTGCGCGTAGCGCACAGAAGCCATCTCACTCAAGAGGTCCCACAATGCACCGGTATTTCCGCCGTTTCGCGCTCTTTGTCCTGGCCGCGGTCTTCGCCCTCGCCGCAGCCAAGGCACAACCCGCAATCCAGCCCACCGTCGACATCACCCAGGTTCCCGCCGCCGCCCAACCCTCGGCCCACTACGACGCCAACGCCGCAACTGAGGCTTACCTGGCCATGATTCCCCCCGCCGCCACCGCCCGCTCAAACGCTTATTTCGAAGGCGGCTACTGGCTCATCCTGTGGGACTTTCTCTATGCCACGCTGATCGCCCTCGTCCTCTTGAACCTGCGCTGGTCTGCCAAAATGCGCAACCTGGCCGAGCGCATCACCCGCTTCCGGTGGCTCCAGACCCTCATCTACTGGGTCGAATACACGCTGTTGACCACGGTCCTGGGCTTCCCGCTCGAGTACTACGAGGGCTTCGTGCGCGAGCACAAGTACGGCCTCGCCACCCAAACCTTCTGGCCCTGGATGGGCGACGAGGGCAAGGGCCTGCTGGTCGGATTGGTCATGGGCAGCATCGCCGTCGTGGGCCTCTTCGCCATCGTGCGCCGCCTCTCCAAGACCTGGTGGATCTGGGGCTCGATCGCCACCCTCGCCTTCATGATCGTTGCCGTCGCCATCGGGCCGGTCTTCCTCCAGCCCATCTTCAACAGCCCCAAGAAGCTCGCCGACCCCAAAATCACCGTGCCCATCCTCAGCATGGCCCACGCCAACGGCATCCCCACCAACGACGTCTGGCAGATTGACGCCAGCAAGCAGACCACCCGCATGAGCGCCAACGTCAGCGGCATCGGCAACACCATGCGCATCACCCTCAACGACAACCTGCTCCGCCGCGGCTCGCCCCAGGAGATTCAGGCCGTCATGGGCCACGAGATGGGCCACTACGTCATGAACCACATTCCCAAGTCCATCATCTTCTTCCTGGTCGTGATCGTCTGCTTCTTCGCCTACCTGCGCTGGGGTCTGGCCTGGACGCTGGCCCGCTGGGGCGCGCATTGGCAGGTCCGCGACATCACCGATCCTGCCGTGCTGCCGCTCGTCTTCCTGCTGGCCGGTATCTTCTTCTTTGTGCTCACCCCGGTCATGAACACTGAAACCCGCACCCAGGAGAAGGAGGCGGACATGTTCGGCCTCAACGCCGCGCGCCAGCCCGACGGCTTTGCCCAGGCCGCCATCCACCTCAGCGAGTACCGCAAGATGCGCCCCGGCCCCGTCGAAGAGTTCGTCTTCTTCGACCACCCCAGCGGCTACGACCGCATCCACTCCGCCATGGTCTGGAAGGGCGAGAACCTCGAACTGTTCGAGAAGCCCCCCGCCACCCCACCCGCCCAGTAACCCGAAACTGTGCCGCACACACCTCGCGTATCCCAGGTCCGGGGTCCCTCGCTTTTGGGGACCTGGGATACCACAACCCTCAAGAAGCTGGTCGCGCCGCTGGGGTGGAATGTTGGCCCAGGTGGTTACGTTGCCCCCTTGAATGTTGGCCTGGAGGGTTGGGATTGGGGGGCGAATGTTCGCTTGGGTGGTTGCACTTTTCGTATGCCTTAACCAGCCAGACGGTCAAACAATTGAAATCAACTGCGAAGAATTAGCCAAACAATGCGCAAAGGGTTGTAGAGAATTGACCGCCGATTTTGCGGAAGGGGGTGAATTGGGGCGGGTTGCGGGGGCAAGGCGTTGAAGGCAGGTTGATTTTTCTGGTTTTTCGTGGCTGTAGGGGCGGGTGAAGCAGGGAGCAGGGAACAGGGAACAGGCGCATGCGGGCCGGCGGCGGGGGCTTTCCTGTTGGGATTCAACAGGCAGGGCGCGGGCGGAGGGGTGGACGAGCGGCCGGACCGTCCCCGGTCCCCAAAAGAGAGGGACCTCCACCCCACGGACGAAAGCCTGTCCGCGGGGACCCCGGACCGGGGGCGGCGGGCACAGTCGCTTGGCGGGTTGAGGCCTGTGGTCTCCCATGTCTGAAAATCCAGACATGGGGCACAGACTTGATTGGGGAGTTGACATCCCTGCGATGTGGGCCAACTGCCCACCCGCGCATACGTCGTCCCATCCGTCGAGCGATATAGCCCCGCCTCCGCTAGGCAGGGCGACCGCAGTTGGAAATGAGCAGCTCGTATTTCTTCTCGTGGTGGGTGTTCTTCATAGGTATCCGCTCAATCTGGAAGGCGTGATGGTTTGCCATTTCAACGACCTCAGGGCAATC
>Ga0302320_10029811_pt1 | contig 10425 bp, 11 predicted proteins | sample Bog_T0_3_FD_202130 | JGI IMG/M metagenome (GOLD analysis project Ga0302320, IMG submission 202130) | Peat permafrost microbial communities from Stordalen Mire near Abisko, Sweden - Bog_T0_3 | ecosystem: Environmental > Terrestrial > Soil > Wetlands > Peat | place: Sweden: Abisko, Stordalen Mire... | reverse complement strand
GAGTCGCTTGACGGCTTTGTCGCCGGAGCGACCGGCGCGCTCGGTTTCACCCTGGCCGCCACGATCGACCTGATGGCGCCCTGGCTCAGCAACGGCCAACTCACCCACGAGGCGTTCCTTGCCAACGTGACCCAGGTGATCCTGCGGGGCGTGACCCTGCCGCTGGTTAGCGCCATGGCGACCGGTTTCATCGGGGCGGCGTTTTGGGCGAAGATCGGCTCACGCTCTACCTCGGCCAAGGGCAAATGGCTCACCTCGCCCGGGGTGGCGCTCGTACTGGCCCTGCTGGTGCAGGTAGGACTGGGCTTCACCGACATTGCTGCGCTATCGGATGCAGTGCTCGTCGGCATCCACCTCGCGGCGCTCGGCGTGCTGACGTTGGCGATGAGAGCGGGCATGCACCACGTGCTCTTGCACGAGGCCGGCGATGTAACGATCGGGGCCCCTCGGGTGTGCGCCAACTGCAACCACCTGGTCCCGGCCATGGCGTTTTGCCCACAATGTGGCGTCGCTGAACGGGCGATAGCGCGCCCCCACCGTCGACGGGCCACGTGGCCCTTGATCAACGGCGTAACGACACCGTCAGGAGGCATCACGTGAGCACGACAGATGCACCGTTGCCAGATTCCCCGTGGCCGAGCGCGCCGCCGGGCGCTCCCGGCCTGAAAGTAAACTTTCCTGGAGCCCACGAGCTTGCGTCGCCTGCCCGCCGGTTCAGTCACCGCGCCATGATCCTCTTGCTTGCAGCCGGACTGAGCGTGCTCACGCTCACGCTCATAGTCGTCGCTTTACTCGCCACCCCCGGACCACCCGCGTACTGCAACCCGCTCAAGTGCCAGGGGCCACCGATCGGCCAACCGCGCAAAGGTGTGAATAACCAGAGTGCCCATGGGCCCGCTGTGGCCAATGGCACTCTGTACAGGAATCCGCAAGGTTTTTCTTTGCGTTACTTCCCGCAGCCGAGTGTCCAGACGGATTCTGCTGGAATCGGCTTGACCTATTCATTCAGGAGTGGAACTGCCTATCTCGATGTCTTTGGCGGCTCTGAAAACGGGACCTCGCCGGAGGCGGAGGTGCAGTACTTCGTCTCCAAGAATTTCCCGAGCGCCCAACCTGTCTATGAGCTGCCTGACCCGCTGATCGGCTACCATCCTGCCTTCGGCGAAGCGTTCAATGTGCAGCCAGCCAGCAGCGATGGGACGACCCAGACCGCACGAGTCCTCGTGGCGGCGACATCCTACAATGGGTTCGGCATCATCGTGGTTGGTTATGGGTCGTTGCTCCCGACGGTGACCGCGAGTTCAGATTGGTTCAACGGTCATCCCTCTCCCGCCAACCTGAACTTGGCCTATTTCTCCGGCGCAGACTCGCTTGTCAACAGCATCGTCTTCCCTTAGGGACGACCCTGAGGAGATTGGTGAGCCTCACCACCTAGCGGACCTGACTGCGGAGAACATGACTCTATGGACGCGTTCGTGTTCCGCCACGATCGCCCCATTGCGGTACGCCTTCAGTCGGCCGCCTCTGGCAAAACGCCCGTCATCTGGTCGCCCGGGCTCGCTGGGCCGTTCAGTCGGCTCGAGCGGCTCGCCCACAGCCAGGTGACCGGTCAGCTCCCAGCGGCCGCGCGCAGGACCTACCTGTGACCGGTCCGGCTGTCGACGCGAAAAACGGGTACGCGACGAGCCTGGGCGTAGGCAACGATGTCGGCTGTCCCGCCGCGTCCCCGGGCCGGCAGGCCGTCCCACACGGCGACAACGGCGTCGCTGTGATCGACCATCAGTTGGCCGGCCCGTTCGTAGGCTTGTTCGCGCGTCGGCATCACCTCCGCAACCTCCACCGACGCCGCCGTGGCAAGCAGATCGGCGAATTCCTGGCGCGAATCGGCAGTGACGAAATCCTTCGCGTACTCGTCGATAGGCAGCGGCAGGACAGCCTCAAGGGTGGCGCCGTCACGGCGGAGGCACTCGTGCACTGCGAGGCGATCTGCGCCTTCGGCCAAGGCCGACACCACGATGAGGCCTCCTGGCTTACCGGGCGCACAGCCAGCATCGCCGGCTTCCAGTGCCTGATCGATGGCGATGTTGACCTTGCGGCATATTTCGGCCTCATGGTCGAGAACGCGATGTCCTGTCAGAGCGATGCGCAGTGTCATGTCCTTGGTCCATCGAGCCGCTCGACCACGTCTGCGGAGCGGCGGTAGGGGTGTCCGGTGTCTGACGTGTTCGTATCGTATTCGCATGTGGACCGTACGTTTGTAAGGCGTTTGCATGAGGCGCTGACCGGACTGAGGAAACAGGTGTGGGTCGATGATCATGGCATTCCACCAGCATCGAGATGGGCTGATTATCTGAAAGAGGCGATCGAGTCCGCTGCCTCGTTTGTGTTTGTGATCAGTCCGGACTCGGCGTCGTCGATCGAGTGCCGTAAGGAGCTCGATCACGCGGCGAGTCTTGGTAAGCGGATCATCCCTGTGAATTTCCGGGCGTTCCCGTTTGATCAGCTTCCCGCGGTGCTGGTCGACCGCCAGTTCGTGCCCGGTCGCGGGTTATTCGAAGATGACTTTGAGAAGTCGTTGCCTCTGCTGGTTGCCGCAATCGAGACTGACCTCGAGTGGGTCCAGGAGCATACGCGCTGGGGCACAAAGGCGATCGAGTGGGACGAGCATGATCGTGGTCGGAGCCTGTTGGTGGGTGGCAGTGAGCTAAGGGCAACGGAGACGTGGTTGGCGCGTGGCCCCGGAAAACAACCCGAGCCAACGGCCATGCAGAATGCTTTCGTATTGGCCAGCCGCCGGGCTAGTGATCGTCGCCAACGTAGCTTGCTCGGCGGGGTGAGCGCTGCGCTGGTCGTGTCCCTGGCCCTCGGGGGGCTCGCCTTGTTCCAGTGGAACTGGGCGGTCTCCAACCAGGAGACCGCCCAGTCGCGCCAGGAAGCCGCTGAGTCTGAGGCCGCTCTGAGCTCGGATCCCGAGCTCAGCACCCTGCTCGCCTTGCAGGCACTTCGGACACGGCCAACGGCTCAGGCCGTGACGGCGCTTCGAGACGCCCTCCCCCAGCTCCAAGTTCGCAGGACCTTGGCCGGAGCCGCACCGATGCAGTCCGCCGTGTTCAGCTCGAATGGCGCTGAGGTCGCCACTGCCGACCTGGACGGTGATGCGATGATCTGGAGCGCGTCCACCGGTAAGCGTCTCCGGGCCCTGCACACTCCGCGTGGAGTCTCGATCAGTACGGTGGCGTTCGACGCCACAGGCACGGAGTTGGTCACGGCAGGCGTTGATGGCACAGCCCGGATCTGGAGCACGGCGACCGGTCAGCAGCGGATGGTGCTCGGAGCGCCCGGGGGAACACCGCTCAACGATGCCGAGTTCAGCCCGAATGGCGCTGAGGTCGTCGTTGCTGACTTGGACAACAATGTGGCGATCTGGAGCTCGTCTACCGGCAAAGTCGTCGAGGTGCTGCGGGTACCGGGCCAGGATGGCGTGAACACGGCAATGTTCAGCCCGAATGGATCCGAGGTGGTCACCTCCGGTGGCGACGCGGCCCGAACTTGGAGCGTTCAAACCGGGAAACAGCTAATGGTGTTCAGGGAGCCAGGAGGGGCATCGGTCAACGACGCGACCTTTTCTCCAGACGGAACCCTGATTGCCACGGCGAGCGGCGATGGAACAGCCAGGATCTGGAACGCGGTGAGCGGTCAGCAGCGGCAGGTGTTGGGCGGCCTCGAGGACCCGGTGCTGAACGGGGCCGCGTTCAGCCCGAACAGCAGGGAGGTGGTTACCGCCAGTGCTGGTGGGACGGCCACGACGTGGGATGCTGCCTCTGGCAAGTCCATTCTTGTCCTGAGCGGACACCGGGGCCCAGTCTCAGCCGCATCGTTCAGTCCAAGCGGGTCCGAGGTTGTCACCGCCAGCGATGACGGAACGGCCAAGATCTGGGACGCCCAGCCGGTGGGCACTCGACGAGTGTTCACAGACCCGACCAGGGCCGCGCTCGGCTGTGGCGGGTTCAACCGGAGCGGAACTGAAGTCGTCGCGGCAGTGGCGAAGGGCAGCGGAGTGGCCGACATCTGGGACGCGGTCACCGGCCGGCTCGTTCACCGTTTGGAGGATTCGACCGGAGCTACGTTCCCCGGTGCGATCGACTTCAGCCCCAGCGGGAAGGAGCTCGTCACCGCCAGCGAAACGGACGGCACTGCCACTGTGTGGAGTGCCCTCACCGGACGGCAACTTATGGTTCTGCGAAGCCCGAGCCGAGGAGCATCTCTTTACACGGCGATGTTCAGTCCAGACGGAGCCGAGATCGTCACTTCCAGCGACGACGACACGGCCCGTATATGGAGCACCGCCACTGGCAGGCAAGTGCGGGTCATCACCGAACCCGAGGGGAAAGTAACCGAGCCCGTTATCTTGGGTGCAGCCTTCAGCCGCAGTGGCAGCGAATTGGTCACTGCCAGTATCGATGGCACAGCCAGGATCTGGAGTGCAGCCACGGGCAAGCAGCTGGAGGTGATGGCAGAGCCGAGACAGGCGACGGTCATCACGGCAGCGTTCAGCCCAAATGGATCCGAGGTGCTGACCTCGAGCGTGGACGGCACAGCCAGGATTTGGAGTGCAGCCACGGGCAAGCAGCTGGAGGTTATGACCGAGCCTGGGGGAGCACAGCTGTACTCAGCAGCGTTCAGCCCAAATGGTTCCGAGGTGGTCACCTCCAGCGCGGACGGCAGCGCCCGCATCTGGAGTGCAGCCACCGGCGAGCAGCTGACCGTATTCGAAACCGGTTCCGGCGTCAACGATTCGCAATTCAGCCCAAATGGAACCGAGGTGTTGTCGACGACCGAGAGCGGCAATGCCATCATCTGGTCGACCGAGCTCGCTGGACCTGTGAGCACCCTGGAGCAGGTCGCCCACAGCTTGGTGGAGGGTGAGCTCACCGCGGCCGAGCGCAGGGCTTACCTGTGAGCGGTCGCCCTCGGGACCGCTTGAGCACGCCCACCTCAAGGTGGTCCCATGTCGCTGGCGGGCGACAGCTCATGCACGCCCGCGTTAGGCGGGAAGAACTGAGGAAGAATTCCTGGTCAAGAGGCCAGATCCCAGATCGTCTCGCGTGTCGTATGTGGGAAAGTCCCCCCTCCGACACGCTCCAGGTCTACGCGCCCGCAGCGGCTCGTGCCAGGCAGGAGCTGACTCCAGCGGCACGCCGACCGGAAACCCCCGAGTGTAGGTTGGCGTTCAGGACGTGCGTGAGACCCGAAGACGGCGAACTATCTCCTCCAACTCGATGTCGCCGCAGGCTACGTCCATCACGAGTTGGAAGGCCTCCTCGTCGCTCACGGTCACCTCGCAGCCGTTGAGGTCGAGGAACACGACGACCGCCAGCCAGGAGAGCCGCTTGTTCCCGTCCACGAGAGGATGGTTACGCGCCAGGGAGTGCAGGAGCGCGGCCGTCTTCAGCTCGATCGTCGGGTAGGCGTCCTCTGCAAATGCGCTGGCACGTGGTCGCGCTGCCGCGGAGTCGAGCAGCCCGAGGTCACGAACAGGTCCGATCCCGAGTGCTCGTACCATTGAGAGCAAGTCTTCGAGGTCGAGATACTCCGTCTCGCTCACGACCGCCCGAGCCGGTCGAGCACGTCCCCCCAGCGCGCACTCAGCCGACTTGTGCGCTCCGCGACGCGCCGAGCATGAACGGTGCGCTCGTAGCGGTCGAGGATCGAGCGCCGGATCACTTCCTGACGCGAGATTCCCTCGGACTCGACGAGCGCATCGAGTGCCTGCTCCATTTGGTCGTCGGTGCGGACGGTCAACGCCATGACCCTATGATACCAGTCTGGTACCAAGCTCGGGTGGTCCAGCAACAGTCATCGCCGACGAGTGATCTCAGCTACTCGGGCACCTTCAGGGTCCGGTGGAAGAAGGCCTCGTCACGCCGCCAGATCCCAGATCGTCTCGCGTGTCGTATGTGGGAAAGTCCCCCCTCCGACACCGACTTGTACCCCCACAGCGGCAGGAACAGCGCAGGCCAACGAGGGTGCGGCGGGTGTGTGGGTACAGCTCGGTTGTAGTCGGGATTCCCGCTTGACTCCCTGGGTATCACGCCGACTCTGCCGGTATTCCAGTGCATCTTTGAACGGCGCCGGCGGCACCAGCTTGCGACCGCGATGTCCGATGAGGTCGTTTTGCACCCTGCGGTGCACGTGGCCCACACAGCGGTTCGGAGCCGCCACCACACGGAAGGGGTTGCCTCACGCCGTACCACGAGCTCCTGGCGCGAGCCTCTTTCACCCCGATCTGACCAAGTGACCTACTTCTGATCCGGTGCTGGCGGCAGCGACAACAGTCGGCCGAAATAGGGTCGGTTAGCTCTTCGTGCTCACAGGCTCAGGAACCCATCTCCTCGAGCGCTTCGCTGAGAGCGGCGAAGGCGAGGTCGAGGCGCTTTTGGCGCCGGCGGTTGGTCTCGTGATTGGCCTCGGCGGCGACGTAACCGATCAGCTCGTCGAGATCCTCTTCCGAGGCGACGAGAACGATGCAAGTCGTCGACGCCCGCGCCCCGAACACGAGGCGTTCGCAGTCGCTGTCGAGCAGTCGCAGATCCCGCAAAGTGGCGCATACTTCGCCAGTCACCGGAACCTCGCTTACAGAGAAGTCAGCTCGCTGGGCACGGTGCCGCCGGAGGTCGAAGTATGAGCCTTCCCAACCGCTGATGACACCCTCGTCGTCGCAGGCGCTGCACCTCCAGTCGATGGTGGCGGGCAGATCCGGCCTGAAGACGACGATGTGACCCGCGCAGGGCCGGTTGCCGGGCCGGCGCCGGCAAGGGAGGGCGGTCTCCCAGGCTGTGTCGGTTTTCGATGCAGTCGCCGCCTTAACGATGGAGCCGAGATGCTCGGCCATCTTCCTCGCGGGTCCGGGTGCGTCGTCCGGCATGTCGAGGAAGTGGCGAAGATCGGATACGAACACCGGATGGAAACAGTATCTCGACGCAGACCACCGTCAGACTGCCCGAGGAGATCGCGGACCGTGCCGAGGCGGTCGCGCGCGCGTGTTCGAGAACCAGCGTCAACGTTGTGCTCGTCGAGTCGCTAAGAGCGAGGATCGAGCGCGTGCGCGCCGACAAAGACTTCACCGATCACGCGAAGCGGCTGCTCGAGCGCGACCGGGAGCTGCTCGAACGCCTTGCTCGTTGACCCGCTTCATCACGCTGTGCTTCTGACTCCTCGCCGCCGAAGGCGGCCCGGGGAAGCCATTAATCGGCACAATGCCATGCTTCGCGCACGGAACAAGCGGTCGCACCCCGGATCTTGTCGCTTCCGTTGTACGTCAAACGGTGTACCGTATTCTCATGGCCGTCAAGACCGAACGTCTCAACTTGCGTTTGACCCCTGCCCAGGACGCTGTCCTTCGTCGTGCCGCGGAGGCCCGCGGCGAGTCGGCAAGCGATTACGTGCTCCGGCACGCCGTCGAGGCGGCCGAGATGGACCTTGCCGATCGACGGGTGTTCATGGTCGACGACGCTGCTTGGACAGAGCTTCAGGCACTCGTCTCCGCTCCGCCAAGGCTGCCACCACAAATGGCCAATCTTCTGTCCAGCTCCTCGGTGCTCGAGGAGCCCTAGCCCGGTGACCTATGCCGGGCCGCAGCTGCTCGCGAGCGAGCACGTCCTAATCGGGTTCGATTGCGGCAGGCCGGCGCTGAACGACTGGCTGGTCCGCCATTCGCTGAGCAACCAGTCCGGTGGCACGAGCAGGACGTGGGTGGTCATAGAGGTCGAGACGCAACGCGTCGTCGGTTTCTATGCCTCGTCAACGGCGTCGGTCCTTCGGTCATCCGTCCCGAAGAGATTCGGTCGCAACCAGCCCGAGGAGCTACCTGCCGTCCTTCTCGGCCGAATCGGGGTCGACGTTAAGCACAAAGGGAGGGGCCTCGGTGCTGCCCTCCTCAGGCACTTCATGTTCAAGGCCATCGAGGTGGCCGGGACCGTCGGGGTCCGACTCGTGCTGGTCCACGCCAAGGATGAGGAAGCCAAGAGCTTCTACCGGCATTATGGGTTCGTTGAATCACCGGTCGACCCGATGACCTTGATGATGCTCATCGGCGACCTGTGATCTCAGCTTCTCGGACACCCTCAAGGTCTGGGTCCGCCGGTGGGGGAGCGGACGCACCAGACATCATCTGGACCCGTGCGCGCCTCGTCGTAAGCGGGAGAACTGAGGAAGAAGGCCCCTCAAGCGGCCAGATCCCAGATCGTCTCGCGTGTCGTATGTGGGAAAGTCCCCCCTCCGACACGCTCCAGCTCCACGCCTCTCGGAGCTGTGACCAAGGTATTTACGTCAGTGAGACCGACACCGACATGCTCCAGGTCCACGGTACTGAGCGATGTCCGCAGGTCGCACCTCGTCGCTCTTCCCGAAGCGCTGATAGGTGATCTGGATACCGAGGGCTCGATAGAGCGCAGCCCTGGCAGGTCGACGACATCACCGACTGGTAGGTCGCCGGCGTGATCCTCAAGCTCTGGTCCGTGTCCTGGAGGCGAGAGCTCAGCTCGAGTAGATCTCCTCGAGGCTGATGAGGTGGACGTCGAGGCGGGCGGCCGCTTCAGTCTTCAGGTCCTCGGCGAAACCCAGCTCCGACACGAGGATGAACTGGGCACCGGGGGCGCCCGACAGCAGTCCGCGGATTCGCTCCAACCGCCTCAGGTCGCTGACGCCGAGCTCGCGCAGCTTCGCTTCGCCGATCGCCTCGACCACCCGGCGCCTCGGGCCGCTGCCCGGGCCGAGCGCCACGACGTCGACCTCATGCGCAGCCCGCTGCTGGGCGTCGTTGACGACGGTGGTGCCGACGGTGACGACGGGCTGACCGAGGAGGGCCGAGCCGACGGAGCGGACGTGGCGGCGGGCGAGCTGCTCGAAGTGGGGGCCGAGGACGAGGGAGCCGAAACTCTGCTGGGAGTCCGCCCATGCCTCGGCGCCACGACGGTCCTCGTACATCGCCGCCCGGGGGTGGCGTACGACTTGGTGGAAGCGGATGATCGGATCGGCTACCCGATAGGTGGGCCGCCGCTTCCGGAGCACGTCGTCGTCCTTGTCCAAAAAGCCCGCGCGCACGAGTGCGCCGAGGGGGTGCAGCACGCTCTGCTGGGAGCGGCCCAGTGCCGAGGCGATCGCCGACTCGGAGGTGGCGCCGCCGGCGACGGTCGAGAGCACGGAGAGGTAGAGGCCCCGGTTCTCCAGGCCACGCTGCTCGCCGAGGAGCCACTCGTCCTCACGGAACAGGGCGGAGGCGGGAGAGAGGACCTCGTCGACGACCCAGGCGTCGAAGTCGTCCATCGAGGAGGGCGTGCGCCGCACAAGCTCGCGGTAGCCCGGGGTCCCGCCGAGGATGGCGTCGAGGCGGAAGGCGAGGTGCGGGTCGGTGATGCCCCAGAAGTGCGCGGCCTCGAGGTGGTCGAAGGGGCGCACGAGGAGGTCGGCCTGGATGCGGCCTCGGAGGGGGCCCTCGAGGAGTTCTGCCATCACCGAGATCGCCGAGCCGCACAGGACGAGGCGGACCGCGGGCCACCCGCGCTCCTGGGAACTGTCGACGGCACGCTGGAGGAGCGAAGGCAGCTCGGGGGTCTTCTCGAGGAGGTAGGGGAACTCGTCGATGACCGCTACGGCTGGGCCGATGACGTTGCTGCCCACACCCAAGGGTGTGGCGCCGAACATGGTCATGCCGAGCGCCCCGCTCGTCCGAGGCGCGAGGCGACCAAGGCTCTCGATGGCCTCGTCCCAGTCGGCGAAGGCGAGGCGACCGACGCCGAGGTGGGCGCCCAGGCGCTCACCGAGCTCAGCGAGTGCCTGCGCCGGCTCGTGCTCGAGCGCTTGATAGTAGAAGCCGTGGGCTGCAGCGGCGAGGCGACGCAGCGGGTACGACTTGCCCTGCCTCCGCCGGCCGTAGACGATCGCGATGCGCAGTCCCGGTGCCGTGTCGGAGATGAAGTCGGACAGCTCGTCCCACTCCCGCTCCCGGTCAAACAGGTCGGCTGGTCGCGCTAGCGCTTGGCTCACGGGAATAAGAGTACAAGGCAGAGTTTGTAAACATCAACCTTGTACTTGTCGGCGTTGTATTCGCCGAGGTTCGCCAAGGCCGCCTCGTCTCAGCCGCCACCGATTGCCGTAAGACAATGATTAACTCTTCGGCGCGAAGTGGTTCGCGAATCGGGTGAGGCAAATCCGCCGGGACCCGCAAGAGAGCTGCCTGGACACGCACTTCGTGCCGCGCGCAGTCTGTCATCTCCTAGTGACCTGTCAGCTTTCTTAACCCTGATCCACCGAAAGACATCTGGCGATTGTCTCTGGGGCACTGAACCGTCTCGGATGGGTCGGAGCTGCCGGCGAGGGGTCTGAGGGAGCCTGTGAGGCGACAGTGGGTGCGTGTCGGACCAGGCC
>Ga0302320_10029810_pt1 | contig 10425 bp, 11 predicted proteins | sample Bog_T0_3_FD_202130 | JGI IMG/M metagenome (GOLD analysis project Ga0302320, IMG submission 202130) | Peat permafrost microbial communities from Stordalen Mire near Abisko, Sweden - Bog_T0_3 | ecosystem: Environmental > Terrestrial > Soil > Wetlands > Peat | place: Sweden: Abisko, Stordalen Mire... | reverse complement strand
CTGGGCAGCCGCTAGGCCGGGGGCCCTTCGCTCAAAAAATCAAGTCGTTCGAGAGAACTTAAGCTACGGCGAGCGACCTGCGCTCAAGGGCGTACATCAGGTCTTTCGCGTGCAGCTTCAGCTTTTTGAGGCGAATTTCTTCGAGCTGTTCATCCTCGCTGAGATAGGGTTTGTGAAGCAATTCATCCAATCGCTGAGCATAACGAGTGTGTTCGGCATGAAGGCGATCCAGCTCTGTGCTCAGCGTTGCATCCTTTACTTCGTCCATCAGGCACCTCCTGATTGTTACAGTTCACTAACATATATCGCCGCCTGTGGACAATTCGCAAGCGGGAAAACACATCAAAATGGACCGGGACTGTGAATTTCGCAGCCAAAGGTCATCAAGTGTGACGGTTATCACATTTCAATGAAGCGAAAAAAGACACATGGACCACATCGGAACCGAGCACTATCCCAGCGGGAGGGTCATCAGGACCGCATCTTCTTCGGGGTCGGAGTAATAGCGAGGGCGAAGGCCGGTCTGGCGCCAGCCGAGCGAGCGGTAGAGCGCCAGGGCCGGATTGTTGCTGGCGCGGACTTCAAGCAGGAACTCGACGGCTGCGGCGGCCGACAGCTCCCCAACGAGCGCGGAAAGCAGCTTGCGGGCAATGCCGCGGCGCTGCGTGGCTTGGGCCACGGCAATGGTCTCAAGCTCCGCCTGCGGAGCCAGCAGGCTGGCCACGGCGAATGCCACAACGCCTGCGACGGGGTCTTCTGCCACCAGAGCGACTCTGCGCGGGGACGCATGAGGATCGAGCGCAACCAGGTACGCCGAGCGCGGCCAGAGCGGAGCATGACTCAGGTTGCCGTCAATGGCCATGACCCGGTCAAGATCGGCGGCGCGCATTCTGCGGATGAGAGGACCGGCCGAAGCTTTGGAGCCGCCAGAGGCCGCTTCGCCGCTCATGGCTGCTTGTTCCGGGAGACCGCAGCACCGGACAGCTGCGCGCCGAAGATCTCGGCATCGGAGCGGCGCAGGTAGTTGCCATCGAGCAGAGCCAGGTCAACGTCTCCACCGGCAACCAGCCGCGCCTCGCCGGGGCGCAGAGCGTCGGCAGCGGTGGGAGCAGCGCAAAGCACTACTTGGGTTGAGGGCCATGCAGCAGCAAGCAACTCCGCGGCCTGATCGTCGCAGACCGCTACGCGGAGCGTCGGCTGAATGGCGGCGAGTTCCTGTTTGCCCGCGAGAAGCTCCCTGGAGGGTTTGCCGGCCTCTTCAAGCCGCAGAAACACTTCGCCGCGGTGCGCATCGAGCGCGCACGAGGGCACGCCCGATTTACGGGAGAGCACCAGCAGGCGCGAGAGGGGGGCTACGGGAATGCGCGGGCTCTCAGCCAGGCCCTTGACCGCGCTCAAGCCCACGCGCACGCCGGTAAAGCTGCCGGGGCCGTTGACCGCGACGATGCCGCCCAGATCGCCGAGAGCGACTCCAGCGCCCGCGAGAATCTGGCCGATGGCGGAGACCAGCGTGGCGGAGTAGCTGCGCCCCTCGAGTTCCGTTTGCCCAAGGATTTCAAGGTCTCGCCCGGCCAGGCGGCCAAGCGCCACTGAGCCGCTTGGTCCGCAGGTGTCTATCGCCAGCAGGTAACCGAAAAATCCCCCGGCAAAGGTTCCCTCTTGAGCCATCAGACGCCGTTACACCGCAGCCAGCGCCTGCTCAAGATCGGCGATAAGGTCTTCTTTGTCCTCGATGCCGATGGAAAGCCGGACGCGCCCTTCATTAATGCCCATGGACTGGCGCACTTCTTCGCTGACCGAGCCGTGGGTAGTGGTGGCCGAGTGCGAAGCCAGCGACTCGACGCCGCCCAGCGACTCGGCATTGAGGAAGATCTTGATGGCCGCGAGAAAACGCGCCGCTTCGTCGCGCGACTTGACCTCGAAGCTCATCATGGAGCCAAAGCCCTTCTGCTGCTTCACCGCCAGCTCGTACTGCGGATGGGTCTTGAGGCCGGGATAGGCGAGCTTGCTCACCTTGGGATGCTTCGAAAGGTATTCGGCCACGGCGCGGCCGTTCTCTTCGTGCTGGCGGATGCGCAGGGGCAGCGTCTTGATGCCGCGCAGCACCAGGAAGCACTCGAACGGCGACATGACGCCGCCTGCCGCCTTTTGCACCAGCAGGAAGCGGTCTTTGTGCTCCGGCTTTGAGCCGATGAGCGCGCCACCCAATCCATCCGAGTGGCCGTTGAGGTACTTCGTCGTCGAGTGCATCACAATGTCCGCGCCGAGCGCGAGCGGGCTTTGCAGGGCAGGCGACAGAAACGTGTTGTCCACGCTCAACTCCGCGCCGCCGGCGTGGGCAATCTCAGCCACCGCCGCAATGTCGGTAAGAATCATGAGCGGATTGCTGGGCGTTTCAATATGCACCAGCTTGGTATTGGGCCGCATGGCCGCTTTGACCGCGGCAAGATCGCTGGTGTCGACGTATTGAATCTGGATTCCATAGCCGCTGACGATCTGGTCAAGCAGGCGCACGGTGCCTGCGTACACATCGCGCGAGCAGATGAGGTGGTCGCCGGCCCTGAGCATGGCCACCAGCGCCGAGATGGCCGCCATTCCCGTGGTGAAGGCGTGCGCGCTTGTGCCGCCTTCGAGCGCGGCCAGCGCGGTCTCAAGCCGGTCGCGGGTCGGGTTGCCGGCGCGCGAGTAGTCCCAGCCGCGGTCAGTGCCGATGCCGGTGAGCTCAAAGGTGGAAGAGAGATAGACAGGCACATTGACTGCGCCCGTCTGCGCGTCGGGCTGCTGCCCGGCGTGAACGGCGAGGGTCGAGTATTTGTATTGGGGCATGATTCGGTTCGAGCTGCGATCTCCTGCAAATAGCTTATCGCGACAGGGGCGGAACAGGTCCGATCGTTTTTTCCCCGTTGGGGTAGTTGCACAGACAGGGAGCAAGGCATCGCCTGGGCTCACATCGCCCCGGGGCTGGCGTGGCGTGACAAAAGTTCCTGTAAGAGCAGGTGAAATGCAAAAGCGGATTCTTCGCTCCCCTGAACTGAAAAGCGTTCGGGGCACCGTTCGTTCAGAATGACAGGCGCAATTATGTTTTGTACTTTTGGAGGCAGAGCACCCGGTCCCTGAGTTTACATCCCGTGCGTTGGGCTTTTGGCCTTGGGGACGGAGGGGTAGTAGCCGGTGCGCGTGCGCACGGTGAGCTTGCCCATGCCCTTGGCCTCGGCCGTTACCTGCACTTGCCGGAAGCCGGGCTGTGTGGTTGGCTTGGTGGAGTGGTAGCCAATGGTGTACTGGCTGCGGATGTCGCGCGCCACCTCGGCCGCGATCTCATCGACATCCTCGATCGATTTTGGGAAGAACGCAAGTCCGCCGGTTTCGGTCGAAAGTAGCTCCAGCGCCTTTCGCGCGTTGCGCGATTCGCCGCGGCTCATCTCGTCGCCAAACAAGAGTCCGATGGAGTAAATCACCGGACCCGACAGCTCCTGCACGCGGCGGATGGTCTGCACCAGGCTGAGGCTCGATGCATTATCCTCGCCGTCAGTGATGATGACGATGACCTGCTTAGGCCGCTTGGCGTCGGTCACCAGCTTATCCGCCGAGGCCACTACCGCATCGTAGAGCGCCGTGCCACCGCGCGAGTCGATGTGCGAGAGCCCGTCGCGGAGCTTGTTTAGATCCGAAGTAAAATCCTGGTCGATGAATGCTTCATCGGAGAAGTTCACCACAAAGGCTTCGTCCTGCGGATTCGACGCCTCGATGAGATCGAGCGCGCTCTTGTTGACCGAGGGCCGCTTTTTGTACATCGATCCCGAGTTGTCGATGACCAGCCCAAGCGACACGGGAAGATCGGTGTGCTGAAAGCTGATGATGGATTGCGCTACACCATCCTCGCGAACCTGAAAGTTCTCTTTCTGCAAGTTAGGCACTATCTTGTTGCCTTGAAGCACCGAGCAGTTCAGCACCACTTCTTCCACGTCGGTGCGCAGCACGTAGCCGGAGCCCTGCTTGGTGAGCGTCCCCTGCGCGGTTGCCGGCACTTCAATGTCGGGCGAGCGAACGGGGTCTCTGTCTTCAGTGAGCGAAGGCGAGGGTTGCGAAGACGGGTTCTGCGATGTGGTCTGCTGTTGAGCGGCAAGCTGCATTGCCGCGCCGGACAAAAGAACCGCGAAGACTGCGTTACTGCAAAGGCGCATAGTAGCCGGTACGTGCATACACTGTAAGCGGGGGCAACCCCGGTGGAGGATTTACCTTTACCTTCACTTTACGCCACTTGCCGTCGCGGGTCAGGTCCTTGGGCCGGTAGCCGATCACATATTGGTTGCGCAGTTCGGTAGAAATCTTCTCGGCAATGTCGCTCATCTCGTCCACGTCGTCTACCCGGAACAGCCGTCCGCCGGTCACCTCGCTGATATCGTCGAGCAACTGCGGTCCGGTGCGCTCCTCGGGAGTGGGCGCGGCCGCATCGAAGACTCCTATGGAATAAATCTGAACGTCGGCCTCGCGCACCTCTGCCCTCACTTCGCCTTCGGTATAGCGTGAGCGATTGTCGCCGCCGTCCGAGACCACCAGAAGCGCCCTGCGATCGTAGTGCGCATCGCGCATCTTCTGCACGCCGAAATAAATGGCGTCAAGCAGCGCAGTGCGGTGTTCGCTGCGCACCGTTGCCAGCCGGGCCTGAATATCCTCAACCGAACTGGTGAAGTCCTCTATCAATTCTGGCCGGTCGTTGAAGCCGATCACGAAGAACTCGTCCTGGGGATTCGCTGTCTTGATGAACTGCAGAATCGCCTCGCGCGCCCGCGTCAGCTTAGACGACATGGAACCGGAAAGGTCGAAGATGATGCCGATGGAAACCGGCGCATCCTCGCTGGCGAAGGAGCGGATCTCCTGCTCCTTGCTGTTCTCGTAGACCTGAAAATCGCTCTTTTCCAGCCCCGTGACCAGCCGGTTCATGGGATCGGTGACCGTGACCGGCACCAGCACCAGGTCCACATTCATGCGGATGAACGAGCCGGGATGGATTTTTAGCGCGTTCGGCCCCGATTCAGCCGGCGCTTCAGCCCCTTTGGGAGCGCTCTGGTCGGCCGGTTCAGAGCCGCCAGGCGGTTGAATATGCACTTTATTGAGCTGGTCGTCCTGCGCCTGGGCGCGCACCAGCAAGAGCGCCATAGCCAGGCTCACGCAACCTGCCGTGCGCAGCCACGCCCGGACGGAGCGCGGCAACGGGCTGCCTTTCCAGTTTCTCTCGAAGTGCTGAGGGGATTGCTCGACCATTGTTCCCGTCACCTGAAGATTGGAGGCGATATTATCACGATCTATCCTCGTCTGGCGTTGCGGCTTTGTCACCTTTTTGGACCCGATGAAAGCGATGCCCGATATGGCCCGGTAGTGCCGAGGCTTACACCCCGGCTATTGATCCAGTTGCGCCGAGCCTGTGGGATACAATCGAGCCTGGAACATTTTTTTGAACTGCCGTAACTCGAATGCGCAGGCCCAGGCCGTCGCGGCCCCTCGAAGCAACTGCCTTCCGCCGAATCATAGGGGAGTACGCCCTTCAAGAAAATGACCTAAGCGTGCCCGTTTGCCTCGGTCGTTCAACGCGGAAAACAAGCACGCAAATCCAATCAAATCCAACCGGAGTAAGCCCCTGCACATGGCCCGCATTTATCCGTTTCGCGCCTGGCGGTACAATCCCTCTGCAGTCCGCCTTGAAGATGCCGTAACTCAGCCCTACGACAAGATCTCCCCTGCCATGCAGCAGGCCTACTACCAGCGCAGTCCGTTCAACCTGGTTCGCATTATTCTGGGGCTGCCTGAGCTATTCGATGCCGAACGCGGCGAAAACGTCTACTCCCGCGCCGCCCGCGACTTTAAAGCGTGGCGCGAGCAGGGCGTGCTGATGCAGGAGAAGGACCCCTGCGTCTTTGCCTACGCGCAGCGATTTAAGGTTCCCGGAACCGACATTGTGAAGGAGCGGCGCGGCTTTATCGCGCTGGGCAAGCTGCAGGATTATGCCGACCAGGTGGTGTTTCGCCACGAGCAAACCCTCTCAAAGCCAAAGAGCGACCGGCTGAACCTGCTGAAGGCCACGCGCGCCCACTTCGGGCAGATTTTTATGCTCTACTCCGACCCCGCCGGAAGCGTGGAGAAGACTCTCTACGAGGGCCTGGGCGCGGCCGAAGGCGAAGTGACCGACGAGTACGGCGTGCTGCACCGCATCTGGCGCATCAGCGATCCGGCAGTGATCCGCCTGCTGGCAACGGCGATGAGCGACAAGAAGCTCATCATCGCCGACGGGCACCATCGCTACGAGACCGCGCTCAACTACTCCAAGCAGTACGCGCCCGCACAGGCGGCGCAAACCGAGTCAAACACCTCGCAGTTGCCGCAGCCCGCTTACCCCGAGGCCGCTGTGATGATGACCTTCGTCAACATGGATTCGGACGGGTTGGTGATTCTGCCTACGCACCGCGTGGTGCATAGTCTCGACAAGTTCGATCCCGCGGCGTTTGTGCGCGCGGCGGAGGCCTTCTTTACCGTCGAAAAGCTCGCGGACGCCGATGCCGCTGCGTACATGCAGACGCTGGGCGCGCAGCAAGGCAATGCCTTTGTGGCCGTCACGCGCGCGGGCAGCTTTCTGCTGCAGTCCAAAATCGAGGCCGTCGACGCGGCGCTTGCCGGTGTGCCCGAGCGGCAGCGCAACCTTGACCTGACTCATCTGCACTCCATTATTCTGGGCCGCCTGCTTGACCTGGATGAAGAGAAGGTGCGCGAGCAGACAAACATCCGCTACCTGCGCGACGCCTCCGAAGCTGTGGACCAGGTGCACCGCGGCGAAGCCGACGTTACCTTCCTTACCAACCCGGTCACCATGGAGCAGTTGCGTGAAGTTGCCTTCGCCGGCGACGTGATGCCCCAGAAGTCGACCGACTTTTTCCCCAAGCTGTTGAGCGGCCTTGCCATCTATGCCCTTGAGTAAGCGGAAGCCGAATCGGACGATCCACCCTTCCAGCCCACAGGCAGGTTTGCTCATGTGGGATGGAAGGGTGGAGACGCGCAAGGCTCGCATTTGTTCTTTTGCTCTCGTCCTGATTGCGCTTTTTGCAGGCACTGCGACCATCCACGCCCAGGCCCCGCCTTCACCCGCGTCTTCGGGGCCCGCTTCTTCTGCGCCAGCCACACGCTTTGTGGTGGTTCTGGATGCGGCACACGGCGGCAGCGATGCGGGAGGTTCACTGGCAACTCAGCCAGGACAGACGCAAGCAGAAAAGGCCTACACTTTGGCGCTGAGCGTTCGGCTGCGTTCGCTCCTGGGCGCACGCGGCATTGCCGTGGTCACCACGCGGGAGTCGGACACGGCCGTGGACAATAACCGCCGCGCAGAGATTGCCAACCACGCCAACGCTGCGGCATGCATCAGCCTCCATGCCACGCAGGTTGGATCTGGCGTGCACATCTATACCTCGTCACTGACGCCGGCCGATCCCGCCCGCCTGACGCCCTGGAAAACGGCGCAGGCCGCATGGATCACGCGCAGTCTGGCACTGGCCGGAGTCGTGAACTCGGCGCTAACCCACGCCGGCATCGCGGTTACGCTTGGCCGCACTGGCCTGCCCGCGGTCGACAGCATGACCTGTCCGGCGGTTGCCATTGAAATTGCGCCGAAGGCCGCCTCCGATCAAGACCAGACCAGCAATCAGGCGCAGGCCAGTTCCCTCGACGATCCGCAGTATCAGGCTCAGATTGCGCAGGCTCTGGCCGCCGCGGTTCTCGAGTGGCGCTCAACGGCGTGGCGCGACAATGACTCCTCCCCCGGGGCGCAGCCATGATCCCCCGCTACCAGACCGTGCTTTTCTTCACGCTGCTGATCGCCTCGGCGGTGATGGGCGTGGTGCTGTGGCAATTGCTCGATCGCGCACACCAGCGCCGCCTGCAAGGCGAGGACTCCGCACCACTGCCCGCGCCCGCAATCGCTCCGCCCATTGAGACAACATTCCTGGTGGCCAACGATCGGGAAAACTCGCTGGTGCGGCAGACGCTCACTTTGCCTTTGCCGCAGAGCACGAATGCGCGCGCCAAGGCCATCCTCGGCAAGCTGCTCGATCTGTATGCCGCGCCCAACTCCACGCATCCGGTACCCGGCGGCGCAGCCTCGATTACTGGAGTCTTCCTGCTGCCTGTTCCCGCCGATGCAGCATCCGCAGGTTCCAGTACAGCCACGCCCGGCTTCAGCACCGCCAACAATGCGCCCGGCGGAGACCAGCTTGCGGTCGTCAATCTGACTTCGGCATTTGTTGCAAGCCATCCCTCCGGTCTTGAGGCCGAAACCCTCACCGTGCTCTCCATTTGCTCCACGCTGCACGCCAATTTGGCCGCCGTCACCCAGGTTCGCTTTCTTGTGGATGGACAGCCGCGCGCAACGCTCGCCGGCCACGCCGACCTGACTCGCAACTACATGGCCGCCGACTCCGCGCCCAGCGATGGAGCGCATCCATGAGCGAAGTCTGACTTGCGTCCTGTTCATCCTGTTCGAGAAGAATCAAGCAACTTTGTTTTATATAGACTGAGGCGTTTATCAAGACCATGACCCCCACCATTGGCGTTTTCGATTCCGGCTTCGGCGGCCTTACTGTTTTGCGTGCGCTCATCGGCCGCATGCCGCAAGCCCGCTATGCATTTCTGGGCGACTCGGCACGACTGCCTTACGGCTCAAAATCGCGGCGCACCGTTGCCCGCTACGCGGCGCAGAGCGCGCAGTTTCTGGTGAACGAGCAGGGAGCGGAGTTCCTGGTCATCGCCTGCAACACGGCCAGCGCTCTGGCTCTCGATGCCATTCAGGAGGCCGTGCCCTCCGTCCCAGTGCTGGGCGTGATTGAGCCGGGCGCGACCGCGGCTCTGGCCGCCTCAAAGACCGGCGATGTGCTGGTGATCGCCACCGACGCCACCGTCCACAGCCACGCCTACCTTGCCGCCTGCCAGGCGCGCGGGCTGCGCGCAATTGAGAAGGCCTGCCCGCTGCTGGTCCCGCTGGTTGAAGAAGGCTGGACCAACCATCCGGTGACCGCCGAGGTGATCGAAATCTATTTGAACGAACTGCGCGCCGAAGCCGCGGAGCGCGGCATGAGGGCAGATGCACTGGTTCTGGGCTGCACACACTACCCACTGCTGCGCACTCTGTTTGAACACGCGGTACGGCCCGGCGTAAAGGTGATCGACTCGGCCGAGTCCACGGCGCAGGCCGCGGTAGAGCTGATCAACGGCCATGCCGCCCTGCCGCAGGCGGGAAGCGCGCGCGAAACTGAGGTACGCTGCTTTGCCACCGATTCAGTGGAGAAGTTCGAGCGCCTGGGCTCCCGCTTTCTGGGCCGTCCCGTTGGGAATGTAACGCTGGTCGACCTGGGCGGCTGAGCTTCATCCATCCCTTTATCGGCTGATATCCTGAAATGGTTGGCTCGTTCTTCCTCACACCCGGCGAGCAACCCGGAGGAGTTACGCAAGAATGATTGATCTGTCAGGTAAAACGGCCGTGGTCTTCGGGCTGGCCAACAAGCGTTCCATCGCCTGGGGCATTGCCCAAAAACTCCACGAGGCCGGCGCTAACCTGGCCATCTGCTACCAGAACGAACGCATGAGGCTCGAGGCCGAAGGGCTGATCGCGGAGCTGCCCGGCGCGGCCGGCTTCCAGTGCGACGTATCGAACGACGATGAGATTCAGGCGGTCTTCACCCTCATTCAGCAGAAGTACGGCAAGATCGACACGCTGGTGCACGCCGTTGCCTTTGCGCCTCCCGCCGATCTGCGTGGCGAGTTCATCAATACAAGCCGCGAGGGTTTCCGCGTCGCCATGGACGTGAGCGTCTACTCGCTGATCGCCGTCTCCCGCGCCGCTGCGCCGCTGTTGAATGAAGGCGGCAGCATTATGACGCTGAGCTATTACGCCGCCGAGAAGGTGGTGCCCAACTATAACGTGATGGCGCTGGCCAAGTCCGCGCTCGAGTCCGCGGTGCGCTATCTTGCCTGGAATCTCGGCCCGCGCGGCATCCGCGTGAACGCCATCTCCGCCGGCCCCATTAAAACGCTGGCCGCGCGCGGCGTCGGCGACCTGACCGACATGCTCAAGGCCCACGCCGACCGCGCGCCGCTGAAGCGCAACGTGGATCAGCTCGAAGTGGGCGGCACGGCTCTGTTTCTGGCCAGCAATTTGTCGAGCGCCGTTACCGGGGAAACGCTCTACGTGGATTGCGGCTACAACATCATGGGTTTCTAGTGCATTTTTGTTTTTTGCAGTAAGGTTCCGTGCCCCATCTATTCCGCTTTTTTCTGCGGAATGGGTGGGAATCCAATGAATTTTCGGCCTACACAATTCCAGAAAATGCTCTAAGAGCCGGTCGACTTGCCGGATGCGCCGGCTCAACGAGCAGGCGCAACCGCACC
>Ga0302320_10029808_pt1 | contig 10426 bp, 13 predicted proteins | sample Bog_T0_3_FD_202130 | JGI IMG/M metagenome (GOLD analysis project Ga0302320, IMG submission 202130) | Peat permafrost microbial communities from Stordalen Mire near Abisko, Sweden - Bog_T0_3 | ecosystem: Environmental > Terrestrial > Soil > Wetlands > Peat | place: Sweden: Abisko, Stordalen Mire... | reverse complement strand
ATGCAGAACTTCGCGCTGCTGAAGGCCCTTGGTCATTGCGGACGTCCGGTCATGCTGAAGCGCGGGCTGAGCGCCACAATCAAGGAACTGCTGATGTCGGCCGAATATGTGGTAGCGCACGGGAATCCGCAGGTCATGCTCTGCGAACGCGGCATCCGCACGTTTGAGACGGCCACGCGCAATACCTGCGATATCTCAGCGGTGCCGGTGTTGAATGAGATGACGCACCTGCCGGTGATTCTGGATCCGAGCCATGCCACGGGCAAGCGTAGTCTGGTGCCGGCGCTGGCGAAAGCCGCGGTGGCCGTGGGCGCGGACGGCATGATCGTGGAAGTCCATCCCTGCCCCGAAAAAGCGGTCAGCGACGGCGCGCAATCGCTCACGCTCGATGGCTTCCGCAAGATGATGCACGATCTCGAGGGCTACCTCCGGCTGTGGAAGATGGAACGCGAAGCGCTGATGGCGGTCGCGGTTTAGCGTCTCCATGACGATTACGCGCCGCCAGGTCACGTGGGGGATTGTTGTGGCGGCGGCATTTCTCGTGTTGCTGGCGGCGGGAATGAAATGGCGGGAGACGCGGCAGTTTTCCGAGACCCGCATGCTGCTTTCGCGTTTTCCGGTGGAAGATGCGATCGTTCTGAATGTGGATTTCGCGGCGGTGCGGGCGGCAGGGCTTTTATCCAACGGCAAGGCGCCGCTCGAGCCGGAGTATAAGCAGTTTCTCGACGCCACTGGCTTCGACTTCCGCAGGGACCTGGATTCTGTCACCGCTTCTTTTTCAAAGAGCGGCTATTTCTATATCGCGCGCGGGCGCTTCAACTGGCAAAAGCTGCGGGATTACGCGGCGCATCAGGGCGGTTCCTGCTATCAGGATCTTTGCCGTATGCCCGGCAGTACTCCGGAGCGCCGCATTTCGTTTCTGCCTTTGCGCGATGACACCATGGCGATTGCGGTGAGTACGGACGATCTGGCGGCGAATCGTTTGACGAAACAGGGCGATCCGCTGACCGCCGCCCTTCCCTCCGCGCCGGCATGGGTGCTGGTTCCCGGCAGCGCAGTTCACGAGTTAGGCGCGGTTGACCCCGGCATGGGGCTGATGCTTTCCGCGCTCAACAACGCGGACCGGCTGGTGGTGACGGTGGAACTATCCGGTTCCGGCCTGGCGGCGAAGATGGAAGCCACGTGCCGCAATAAAGAAGACGCGGGCGTACTGGCCAGCCAGTTACGCACGGTGACGGCGAAACTGAAGGAAGCGACGCGGCAGAGTAAAGACGCACAGTCCGATGTGCTCGTGCAGGTCCTGGGGGGCGGCACTTTCGACGACAACGGCGTGAAGGTGAACGGGCAATGGCCGTTGAACCGAAGTTTGATCGCGGACCTGACTTCGGGAATTTAATTTCCTGGCGCATCAGCGCCGTACCGCTCCCGCATGCAGAGCCGCGACCGCGAGGGAGCGGTACGTGGGAAGCCGTGGAAAGCGTCCCCGGCAAGGTCAGCGGCGCGTGGGTGTTGCGAGGAACCCGCATGCCTGTGTCGGCGATCTTTGAGAATCTCCAGGCCGGAGCCAACATCGATGACATCATGGAGTGGTTTGACGGCCTGGACCGCGAGCAGGTCAAAGCGGTGATTGAATTCGCAGTGCGAAGCCTCGACAAAATGCCTGCCCTAATGCCGTGAAGACCGCCGGCATCTGAGCGCATCGGGATAAAATAAAAAGGAGGAGCGGTGGTATGTCCGTCACTTTGAATCTCCCGGCTGAGGCTGAAGAAGCCTTTCTCGCCGAAGCTCGCGCCAGAGGCCTGTCGCCGGACGATTTGCTGCTCGACTTGCTGGGGCGCGAAAAATCCCGTACAGCGTCGGATCTGACGCCGGAGGAATGGGTTCTCGAATTCCGAAACTGGGTACACAGCCACTCCGGGGACGATCTTCCTCTGCTGTCGGATGAAGCCATCAGCCGCGAATCGATTTATCAGGATCGCGGCCTGTAGGTGTCAGTGCTCGTTGACACCAATGTCCTGCTGCGGTCGCTGCACCCCGGCCACGCGCACTACGCAGCATCGGCGAGTTCGGTCGCTGCCCTGAGGCTTCGTAATGAGGTTTTATGCCTCGCTCCTCAGACACTCATCGAGTTTTGGGCTGTGGCGACGCGCCCGCGCGATGATAACGGCCTTGGCCTTTCAACCGGAAGGGTCGCGGCTGAGATTGCGACTCTGCGGCGCTTGTTCCGGCTCCTGCCGTCAAGTCCCGAGGTCTTTGAAACCTGGCAGAGGATTGTGACGACGCACAGCGTGCAGGGAAAACAGACACATGATGCGCATCTCGTCGCCATCATGCAGGTTCACTCTGTGGCCAGTATATTGACATTCAACGCCGCCCACTTCACCCGCTTTCCCGGCATCTTTGTACTGAACCCGGCAAATATTTAGCATCTGCCGCAAGACCGGGGCTTGACACTTTCGCTAATACGCATTACGATACTCCGTATACCGTAATATTTTCGGCTCGGGTACCGGGAGGAGCGAATGGCAAAGAATCTTCTTATAGCCGTTATGTGCATGGTCGGGATGCTTCAGGCGCAATCCCCGGTTGCCCGATCCGCATTCGAAGTCGCAGCGATCAAACTAAGCACTGGCGACGGCCGCAGCAGGGAGGTCGACGCGAATTCCGGCGGTCGCTTTGGTGTGAGTAATTTTCCGCTGAAGACCGTCATCGAGATGGCTTTCAACGTTAAGGATTTCCAGATCGCGGGCGGTCCGGCATGGATCGATTCCGACGGTTACGACTTCAACGCCAAAGCTGCGACCAACGCTACCTTCGAGGAAATGAAACCGATGATCGAATCGCTGCTGTCTGACAGGTTCAAACTTGTGGTCCACCGCGAGACCAAGGAACTGCCGATCTACGATCTGGTCGTGGCGAAAGGTGGCGTCAAACTCGCAGCACCAAAAGAGGGGAACTGCGTGACACACGAGCCGAACACCCCATACCCACCTCCTACGGGTGGCAGCCGCCCGCTGTTCTGTGGCAACGTTCGAATTGGACGAGGTTCTTTCGACGGCGCAAAAATATCCATCTCCATGTTAGTTGGGAACCTCTCGGACATTTTGGGCCGGCCTATTAACGACAAAACGGGCCTCAGCGGGACCTTCGACATCCACCTGGAGTTCGCAACGGACGACGCAATCGCCAATACCATCGTCGCAGGCAGAACGGAAGGGGAAAAACCGCCTCAAGCTGACTCGCCAGCGCGCTCGATCTTGACCGCATTGCAGGAACAATTGGGTCTAAGATTGGAATCGTCCAAAGGCCCTGTCGGAGTGCTTGTAATCGACCACGTGGAACGTCCCTCCGGCAACTAAAATTTCGGAGACACGCGACTCGAACAACAGGATTTGATACGCCTGGTGAAACCGGCGGACCGGCGCAGGCTATCTGGCTCAATTGGTCCGGCGATTGAGCGTACGATTCACATGTTCCGGATCGCGCGCGATGAGCGTCAAATAAGCCCGGGCTGGTTGGTCTGGCTGGCTTCTGCCCTGCTCCCAATCCCGCAGCGTGCCGGGCGGGATATGGTAGCGGAAGGCGAATTCCTCCTGTGTCAGATTCAGCGCCCGGCGAATGATTTTGGCCTGAGGTGTGCGCTTCATTCGTTTGAAATCGGCCTCGGTCAAAGGGCGGGCGTCGCGATCCGACAATGCAGCCCGCTCGATTGCATCGGGAGTGTCAGGAATTTTGGCGGAAGTACTCGATTTGTTCATTTTGCGTCACCTTGCGCGCCGAGATAATTCGGATGCATTCCGCACGCTCTGTATAGGCCACAAACAGAAGAACCTGTCCAGCCGCCCTACCGATCGTCACGAAACGCTGCTCTCCATAGTCTTCACGGTCGTCGACCCATTCGACGGCGAACGGATCGTTGAAAACTGTCTTTGCCAGATCGAAGCTAACTCCGTGAGTGAGGAAGTTAGTTTCGGCCTTCGCATCGTGCCATTCAAACCTCACCTTATGATACTACTGGATACCCGTAGCTTTGGAAACAGCTTGACACCGTCGCTAATACGCATTACGATACTCCGTATACCGTAATATTTTCGGTTCGGGCACCGGGAGGAGCGAATGGCGAAGAATCTTCTGATAGCCGTTATGTGCGTTGTCGGGATACTTCAGGCGCAATCCCCGGCGGCCCGGCCCGCATTCGAAGTCGCGACGATCAAGCCCAGCGCGGACAGCTGCAACGGACCTGGTCGGGGAGGCCCCGTGGGCCCTGGGCGACTCAGTATGGCATGCACCACGGTGCAGACTCTCATCCAATTGGCGTTTGGTTCTTTCGCCAATGGCTCAGGCCCCGGACCCGATCCGCTGTCAATTCATGTAATAGGCGCACCGAAGTGGCTTGAGTCTGATCATTATGACCTTGTGGCTAAGGCCGAGAACGACGCGGGCCTTTTGCAAATGGCCGGACCGATGTTACAGACGCTTCTCGAAGACAGGCTCAAACTGAAGATCCATCGGGAAACCAGACAACTTCCGGTTTACGTGCTGACGGTAGCGAAGAGCGGATCAAGACTACTGCCCATTCAGGAAGGGAGTTGCAGCCCCATCGACCTGAACCATTTGCCGACGGGGCCGCCCGCGCCGGGCCAGGCTCTGAATTGCGGCAGTCAGAGGACCATGAGGAAGGGAGTGGATATGACGGTAAACGCATACGGCATGAGCGTGGCGGATTTTACCGGGCAAATACTTTCCGGTCGACTGGACCGCCCGGTGTTGGACAAAACCGGGCTTTCGGGACTGTTCGATTTCCATTTGCAATATTCCGTCGACGATGCGACAGCTCCCGGCGCAGCAGCACCCGCGGCCGATCCGGCCGGCGCGTCGATCTTTACGGCCCTGCAGGAACAACTCGGATTGAAGGTCTCGCCGGATACAGGTCCCGTCGAAGTGCTTGTCGTGGATCATGTGGAGAAACCCTCGGAGAATTAAGCGAATACTATGTCTGACCCAACACTCCTCGTACTCGCCAGCCTTGCCGAAGGTGACAAGCACGGCTACGCCATGATGCTCGATATCGAAGCCTTCGCCGGCGTGAAACTCGGCCCCGGCACGCTCTACGGGGCGATCACGCGCCTCGAACAGCAGGACTGGATACGTCCCCTGAAATCGGCGGACCGGCGCAGACCGTACACCATCACGCCGGCGGGACGCGGCCATTTGCAGACCGAACTTGCGGGCTTGCAGCAGGTTGTAAAGACCGGGCTCGCGAGGCTGAGACACGCATGAACCGGCTCGCGAAGTGGATCATGCGGCTGTACCCGGCGGCGTGGCGCGCGCGCTACGGCGACGAGGTGGATGCGCTTCTCGCGGACTCCGGATCGGACGCGCGCGTGGTGGCGGATTTGTTGCAGGGAGGGATTCGCATGCGGATTTCGATGTGGTCGTTTTCGAAGCTGGCGCCGACGCTGGCGATTGCCGGGATGCTGGCGGGGTTCGGCGGCTCGTTTCTGGTTACGCCGACGTATAGATCAGTGGCGACGATGCAGATCACGCACGCGAAGATCAATCCCGCCGACAACCCGGCGAACCGGATTGCGAATCTGAACGAGACAATTCAGCAAATGGAGACGACCGTTCTCAGCCATACATCGCTTTCCTTGGTAGTCACCGATTCACGATTAGAGCTATACAGCGATGAACGCAAGACCATGCCGATGGAAGACGTTATTCAAAAGATGAAACGGAATATCCGCATTCAATTCGTTTCCCTTCCCGGACGTTTGGGAAGGCAGACGAGTGCCTTCGACATTTCTTTTACCTACCCAGACGCATCTAAGGCACAGCAGACAGTGAGAGCGCTAATGGAAAGGTTTGACCAGCAAAATCAGGCTATGCAAGCGCATCACGGCGGGCCCGGCGAAGTTCTCGACGTTCTGGATACCGCGTCCCTGCCGAAACTGCCTGTCTTCCCCGACCGACGCTCCTTCGCAGTGGCAGGTCTTCTTGCAGGGTTGACCATGGCGACTATCACCGCGACGATTCGCCGAATCAGTCGGCAGTTCACGATGTCTCTACCGTCGCCAACCGCGTAGACTCCTATGAACCGGCTCGCGAAGTGGATGATGCGGCTGTACCCCGCGAACTGGCGCGCGCGGTACGGCGATGAACTGGATGCTCTTGTATCCGATGCCGGCGCCGACACACGCGTCGTGACCGATTTGCTCAAAGGAGGAATCCGCATGCAGTTCAAAGCCTGGTCCTTTCCCGCGCTGGCGCTGACCCTGGGCATACTGGGAGCGATCTTAGGCGCAGGAGTTGGACTTCTTCTTCCGTCGCAATATACATCCAGAGCAAGATTGCAGGTAACGTCCCCTGTAGACGAGTCATCACTCAAGAGTCTGATCTGGCAAAATCAAATGCAAATTTTCAGCCGATCAGGGCTGTCCGTAATCGTCCAGGACCCGGACGTGGATCTGTATGCCGACGAGCGTAAGTCCACACCGCTCGAGTGGGTGCTCGACGAGATGAAACAAAACATCAGCTTCCAATTCGTGCCGGTACCGGGCGACCTGGGAAATCGCGCTGTGGCATTTGACATCGCCTTCACTTATCCGGACAGACTGAAAGCGCAAGAGGCGGTGCAGCAGATGGTTTCCATGTTCCGGTCGGACCTGGAATCGAGCACGAACCAGTCATCCGATGGCCCCGACACCGGCCTGCTCACGGTGGTGGATACTGCAAGCTTGCCTGTTGAGCCAATCTATCCGGAAAGGCCAGTGACCATGCTGGCTGGATTCCTGATCGGTGCCCTGATCGCATGGATCTGGCGGATGGTTCAGCGCACAGGTTTCATTGCCCGAAGATTTGTGCCGGTAGCGCTTACGTTTGGCCTGATCGGTTGGGTCGCGATCATGGTGGCTGACTACGGGTGGGAAATTGTGCCCCACCGATATCGATCGAATGCAACGGTTCAACTGCCGCAGGGCACCAGCCCCGAACAGATTGCGGCGTTAGAGGCGGATGCCCTCAGCTCCGCCTCACTGGCTGCAATAATCCACGATCCGCGGATGGACCTTTACAAAGATCAGTGGCGAACCGAGCCGGTTCAGGACGTGGTTCAGACGATGAAGCAACATCTGACCGTCAGCCCAATTGCATTCCAGGACCGGACTTTCTTAACGGTCTCGTTCGTTTACTACGATCGCTATAAGGCCCAGCAGACTGTATGGAAGATTTTGAATATGCTGATGGAGGCAGATCAGCGGCTCTATCCGAGTGCTGGCCCGCCACCGGAGTCCCCAAAGGTGCAAGTCAGCGTTCTGGATGAGCCCTCATTGCCAGTCAGTCCGGTGAGCCCCAACCGTTACCGCCACGCCGGGTTGGGTTGTTTGGGAGGAGTGATCGCGGCAGCCGTGATCGCATTGTTACGTCGCCGGTGGAAGCCGGAAGCGCCTGCCAGCGCGTAATCAGGCTGCGCGTATGAACCGACTCGCAAAGTGGATGATGCGGCTTTACCCCGCGAGCTGGCGCGCACGCTACGGCGATGAACTGGATGCTCTTGTTTGCGACGCCGGGGCCGATACCCGCGTGGTGGCCGATCTGCTAAAAGGAGGAATCCGCATGCAGTTCAAAGCCTGGTCGTTTCCCGCGCTGGCGCTGACACTGGGAATCCTGGGGGCGGTCTTAGGCGCAGGAATCGGACTTCTTCTTCCAGCGCAATATACGTCAACTGCGAGATTGAGACTGTCGCCCATCCGGCTCAGCAAGTCCGAGGTCCCCGGCTCGATAGCCGGCCCGCTCGAGGCATTGTTCCAGCAAGGTGAAACAGAGGTTGTTACCCGACGTTCTCTATCCGGTCTCCTGCGCGATCCGCGGTTACATTTGTACGCCGATGAACTCAGGGAGATGCCGCTCGAGGACGTCATTGAGGCGATGAAGAGCGGAATCGATATCCGCAACACTCCCGGGGAGCGCGCTCTGACACTCGACGTCTCCTTCACCTACCCCAACAGATTGCAGGCACAGCAGACCGCATGGGCACTCGTTTACCTCTTGCAGTCGGAGCTGCTTGAGAAATCGGCGAGACCTTATCTCGGAGCGGACTACAATCGGGTGGACGTGCTGGATAACCCAAGCTTGCCGGTTTCCCCAATCTTTCCCGGAAGGCTGATAGCAATGTTGTGCAGCCTTTTGCTCGGGGTCCTGATCGCAATAATCTGGCGCGCGATCCAGCACAGCGGTTTCATTGCCAGGCGATTTGTATCGGTGGCAATCGCATTCGGCGTAGCTGGCCTCACCGGCGGAATGATGGCGGACGCTCTGGACGCGCTGCCCTATCGGTACCAATCGACCGCAACACTACAACTGCCGCCGCGAATCAGCGCGGATCAATCCCGCGATTTGCTGGCTAACATCCTGGAACCCGCGTCGTTATCTTCCGTGATTCAGGAAGGTCGTTTGCAACTTTATCCGGACGCGGTCCGGGACCAGGACTTCGAGCATGCCATTCAGATCATGAAGCGGCACCTAAGCATCACGGCATCCCATCCTGGCGGCCTCACCCGGCTGAAAATCTCATTCACTTACCCCGATCCTGAGAAAGCCCAACAGACGGTCCAAACGATCATGAATAAGATCGACGAAGAGGATAGGCGAACGCATCCGCTGATGTATTTTGACTGGCTGGCCAGTCCTGTGCCGGACTCTCCGCCGGTAGCAGTAGATATCCTGGAACAGCCTTCATTACCCGCGCGCCCGAGCCAGTACAAGCATGCGGCGTTTGGATGTCTGTGCGGAGTAATCGTTGCCGGGGTGATCGCGCTCGCGCGTCGTCGATGGAAGCCGGAATCAGGCCGCCTCGCGGCGCAATAGCAGCTTGTTCCGTGCAATCTCCCGCAGGCTCTTGCTCAGATTTCCAAACACGCGTTCCCGCAATCCCAAATACGGCTGCGTGCCGGCGAACAGGTCCTGCATCAACGCCCGGAACGTCGGACTCAGCCGCGTGAATTGCACCATGCGACTCACTACCGGTCCGCGCAAAAAACTGCCGTGGAAAAAATGATCCGCGAGGCGCGACGCGAATTCCAGATCGTCGGAAATATCTTCTCTTAACGAGCGCTCGTACGTGCCTTGGGTGTCCGCGATGATGGCCTCCGCAGCCAGATCCGCGGATCGCAGCGCGTAGTACAAACCTTCGCCCGTGATCGGATCGACCAGCCCCGCCGCGTCGCCCACCGCCATCCAGCCATCGCCCGCCACGCGGTTCTGCTGCCAGGCACGCGATTCCAGGCTCGGCAGAACGTGGCCGTAGTACGTCGCGCCAGCCTTCGAAATCCCCTGCTCATCCATATACCGCTCCAGCCGCGCACGCAGAGCCGCCGCTGGTTCTTTCCCGCAAATCCCCACGGACAAATGTCCGCAGCGCGGAAAAATCCAGATGTATCCAGCCAGTCCCGCAAAAAACTGAATATCGATTCGGTCGCGTTCGGCCGGGACGAAATAGCCCAGCGCGGTCATGGCGTCGCCGGGTGTCAGTTCCGTTCCAAGATTCCGCAATGGATTGCGCGCTCCAGCCGCCATGATGCAGAAATCGGCATCGACCGTGCCCTGCTTCGTGCGAATCTGCCAGCCGCGTTCCGTGCGATCGGCGCCCAGCACGCGCGTACGTTCCAATTGAGCGCCCGCCGCTTGCGCGCGATCGAGCAGCATAGCATTCAAATCATAGCGGGAAAAAATCAGGATCGGATGCTCCAGTTTCAGTCGGGCGGGAGCGCTGCCCGGCGCGGTCAGCACCGAGTCGGTCACGATTTTCTTCGGCGTGGCGCATTCCTTCAGAAACGGATAACGCGAATAGGCCTTCCAGGTCAGACCGCCGCCGCAGGGCTTTTCCCAGGCGAGCTTCTCATCGAAAACCACGGTTTGGATGCCGGCAGAGGCGAGCTTCTCGGCGGCAAACGCGCCGGACGGACCGCCGCCAAGGACGGCAACCTTCATTGACCGAGTTCCGGATGACCTTCCGGCAGATTGAACTTCGATCCCGAGGGCGCGACTGCTCCGGGAGATCCGCCCATGGCCGGATGTCCTGCGGGCATGGCACCAGGAGTGCCATTCTGAAAGCCGCCGGCAGCGCCGTCCGGAGAGCCATCGGGGGCGCCTGCACCAGGAGTCGCTGATGCCCGGGTCTTGATGTACCACTGGCCGTCGTCGTGGCGTTCCATGACGTACTTCATCGACATGCCCTGCGCCGCCGATCCGCCTTTCACCATAAAAGTCACCGTGGCATCGGCTTCTTTGTCGCGGAAAGAAACCGAGTCGACCACGATGTCCATCTTGCTCATGTCAAATTTCTTCGCGAGATCGCGAATCACGCCCTGTTTGACGGCTTCCGGGGTATCGTTCTTTTGCGCGCATCCGCCAAGCAGGAGCGCGATTA
>Ga0302320_10029806_pt1 | contig 10426 bp, 8 predicted proteins | sample Bog_T0_3_FD_202130 | JGI IMG/M metagenome (GOLD analysis project Ga0302320, IMG submission 202130) | Peat permafrost microbial communities from Stordalen Mire near Abisko, Sweden - Bog_T0_3 | ecosystem: Environmental > Terrestrial > Soil > Wetlands > Peat | place: Sweden: Abisko, Stordalen Mire... | reverse complement strand
GACAGCGACGGGTTGGTCATGAAATACTCATGCGCCGAGAACGGCTTCTTGCCCGGCGCCAGCCGGGTCCAGGCGCCGTCGGCACCCAGCTCCCAGGACTGCATCGTGTCCTTGAGATTGACCACCATGATCTGGTCCAGCACCTGCGCATGAACCGTCGGGTTGTGGATCGGCACCAGGGTTTCGACGCGCCAGTCCATGTTGCGCTCCATCCAGTCGGCCGAGCTGATATACACCTTGGCCTGGCGGCTGGGCAGCACATGGCCGTTGCCGAACGCACAGATGCGGCTGTGCTCCAGGAACCGGCCGACGATCGACTTGACGCGGATATTCTCCGACAGACCCGGCACGCCCGGGCGCAGGCTGCAGATGCCGCGCACCACCGCCATGACCTTCACCCCGGCGCGCGAGGCGTCGTACAGCGCGTCGATCAACTCGTCGTCCAGCAGACTGTTCAGCTTGAGCCAGATGGTGGCGGGCTTGCCGGCATGGGCAAAGTCGATCTCGCGCTGGATCAGCTCGGTCAGCGTGGGCCGCGTGGTCAGCGGGCTGAACGCCAGCGCGTCCATCCGCTCCGGCTCCGCATAGCCTGTCATGTAGTTGAACAGCCGCGCCGAATCGCGGGTCAGGTCGGGGTCGCAGGTGAAGAACGACAGGTCGGTGTAGATGCGCGCGGTGATCGGGTGGTAGTTGCCGGTGCCGAAATGCGCATAGGAGCGGATCGAGCCCGCCTCCCGCCGCACCACCAGCGATAGCTTGGCGTGCGTCTTCAGCTCGGCGAAACCGAACACCACCTGGACGCCGGCGGCTTCCATGCTGCGCGCGAGGGTGATGTTCGCTTCCTCGTCGAAGCGGGCGCGCAGCTCTACCATGGCGGTGACGAACTTGCCGGCCTCCGCGGCCTCGATCAGCGCCTTGACGATCGGGCTGTCGCGGCTGGTGCGGTACAGCGTCTGCTTCACCGCGATCACGGCCGGGTCCTGCGCCGCCTGGCGGAGGAACTGCACCACCACGTCGAAGCTCTCGAACGGGTGGTGGACGATGATGTCCTTGGCGCGGATCGCGGCGAAGCAGTCGCCGGCGAAGTCGCGGATGCGCTCCGGGAAGCGCGGCGTGTAGGGTTTGAACAGCAGGTCCGGCCGGTCGTCGACGATCAGTTGCTTCACATCGACCACGGACAGCATGCCGTGTTCCGTGTGGATTTCGTCGGACGGCGCGTCCAGCTCGTCGGCCACCAGCTCGCGCAGCTCGTCCGGCATCCCGGCATCCACCTCGAGATGGATCAGCACGCCGCGGCGCCGGCGCTTCAACGCGGTCTCGTAGGACCGCACCAGGTCCTCCGCCTCTTCCTCGAACTCGACATCGGTGTCACGGATCAGCCGGAAGATGCCCTTCGCGGTGACACGGAACCCTGGGAACAGCCGATCCAGGAACAGGCTGACCAGGTCCTCCAGGATCAGGAAGCGGATCGGCGCGCCGGGGCCGCTCGCGGGCAGGCGGATGAACCGCCCGACCTGCGCGGGAAGCGGCAGCAGCGCCCGCATGCTCTGCCCGTCCTCGACGCGTTGCAGCAGCAGCGCCGTCACCAGGCCCATGTTCGGGATGAACGGGAACGGGTGCGCCGGGTCGATCGCCAGCGGCGTCAGCACCGGGAACACGCGCTCCATGAAATACGAGCCGAGCCAGGTCAGGTCCTCGGCGGTCAGGTCGGCGGCCTCGCACACCTCGATGCCAGCCTCGCCCAGCAATTCGCGCAGCTCGCGCCAGACCCGCTGCTGGTCGGCCAGCAGCGATTCGGCGCGCACCCGGATCGCGGCAAGCTGCTGCGCCGGGGTGCGCCCGTCTGGCGAGACCTTCGTCACCCCCGCCTTGGCCTGGCCGATCAACCCGGCGACGCGGACCGAATAGAACTCGTCCAGGTTGGAGGCGCTGATCGAGACGAACCGCAGCCGTTCCAGCAGCGGGTGGCGCGGATTCTCCGCCTCCTCGACCACGCGATGATTGAAGTCGAGCCAGGATAGCTCGCGGTTGATGAACCGGTCCGGGCTGTCCGGCGCGATGGCGCCTGGCACGGCATCGCTGGTGTGGTTCGACTCGGCGGCGTCAATCGTGCCGGTGGCGGCCGGCATGTCGGGTGCTGTGTCCATGGCGGCTATATTATAGGAGCGATGGCGCCGCTGGGCGGCCACCGTCTTCTGAGACAGAATCTTCATAAAGGTCGTTTTCCCCGCCCGCCATGTCGGAAAGCACCGCGGCGGCGAGCTGCCGGGTGATGCTGGAGCCGCCGGCCAGCGCGGCTCGATCGAGTCGCGCGGCCGCCTCAGACATCGCCGCGGCGTCGCGCGGCAGGCGCAACAGCAGCCAATCCTGCACCGCTTCGGGCACGGCGAGCTGCCGCTCCGCGAGCAGCCTGGCCAGGATGGACCGCAACAATGACTCGTCCGGACGGAGGATGGACACAGCCTGCATGGCGCGCAACCGGCTTGCCAGGTCCGGCAGGCGGACCGGCCAGCGGGAAGGCGGGTCGCGGCCGGCAAGCAGCACCGGCAGCCCGGCCTCCGCGGCGGCGTTCAGCAGGTGCAGCAGGGCGGTCTCGTCAGCGGCCGCATCCGCGTCGTCGATCGCGATGCCGCCTTGCGCGGGCAGCACCGGCAGGCCGGCGAGCGCGGGCCCGCTCCAGAGCACCGCCCCGGTGCGGCGCGCCCACAGGTGCAACAGATGGGTCTTGCCGCAGCCGGCGTCGCCCCAGATGGCAAGCCGGAGTCCGGGCCAGCCCGCGGTGCGCTCCAGCCACGCCAGGGCCGCCTCGTTCGACGGCGCCGGCAGGAAGTCCGGGGCGGCAAAGCTCGGCTGATGCGCGAATGGCAAGGCGAACTGGCGTGTCCGGGGCATGCGGCACTGTCGCGCGCGGCGCGGCAAAGGCCAAGCGGGATGCGACCATGCGGAAGCGGTATCACGGTTTCGAGAAAGCCGGCAGCGACGGCAGCGCGGATCGTCCGCCGGCGCTATCGTCACGCCAGCGTGCCATTACGGAGCCACCGCATGCCTGATCCCGCACCCTCGGTTGCCCTCGCGCTGCAAGGCGGCGGATCGCACGGCGCGTTCACCTGGGGCGTGCTCGACCGGCTGCTGCAGGAGGTCGCCGCCGGCCGGCTGCGGATCGCGGCGGTCAGCGGCGCCAGCGCGGGGGCGATCAACGCCGCGCTGACCGTCAGCGGGCTGGTCCAGGGGGGCGCCGAAGCCGCGCGGCAGAAACTCACCGATTTCTGGAAAATGCTGTCGCAACGCGGGCTGTTGGCCGGCAACCCGCTGTTCTTCGGCGATCCCGGCCCGTTCTTCAACATCGACTGGAGCCCGGTGGCAATCGCGCTGGAGGCGGTCGGCCTGGTTATCTCGCCCTACACCAACCTGTTCTACACGGACGCGCTTGCGCCACTGCTGGCAGCCGCGTTCCCGGACGCCGAGTTGGCTCGCCTGAATGCATCAAGCGAACCACGCCTGTTCATCAACGCCACCGACGTTCGCAACAACGCGCGAACGATTTTCAGCCAGTCGGAGGTGACCGTGGAGGCGCTCCGCGCCTCGGCCTGCCTGCCGACCGACTTCAAGGCGGTAACGATCGACGGCGTGCCGTTCTGGGACGGCGGCTATCTCGGCAACCCGGCGCTGTCGCCGCTGATCGACCATGCGCAGGACCTGCTTGTGGTGCTGGTCAACCCGTTGCACCGCGACAACATGCCACCGACCAGCGCCCGCGGCATCATGGACCGGTTGAACGAGATCACGTTCAACGCGACGGTGGTGCTGGAGATCAACGCGATCGAGGCGGTCAACCGGTTGCTGGCGGAGGTCAAGGCAGCGGGCTTGCAGCACAAATCCCGCTACAAGCCAGTGCACCTCCACCTGATCCGTGACGATTCGTTCCTGGCGACGCTCGGTTTCGTTTCCAAGAGCAGCACGTCATGGACCCTGCTGTCGTCGCTGCACGATGCGGGCTACGCAACGGCGGATGCCTGGATCGAAAAGCACTTGCGCGACGTCGGGAAACGTTCTTCGCTCGATGTCAAGGCGGAGCTGACGCGCAAGGTCCTGACGGCTCCGCTGCCGTCCGCGTAACCAATTCACCGACAAAACGCTGAGGCTCCGCGTCTAACGCCGGGGTCAACCAGCTTCCGGGGGGAACGTCCAATGCGCACCAACGCCTTGGCAGCGACATTCATGCTGCTGTTTGCTGTCATCCTGCTGGTCGCGCCAAGTCTGGCGGACGAGCCCGGCCTGACCGTCACCTTCGGCACGGTGACGCGACACTACACCCTGTCGGAACTGCTCGCGCGGCCGGACGTGGCTGACGTGACGACGGACCATGACCCGTTCTACCAGCGGTCCATGACGTTCCGCGCCGTGCCCTTGGCGCCGCTGCTGGCCGGGGTCCCTTCGGACCAGTTCGATACGGTGGAGATGCACGCGACCGATGGGTTCATCGCGCAGATCCCGCTGGCGCTCGCGCGACCGGACGCGCCGGGCGGCGCCGAGCCCTGGATCGCCGTCGAACCACCCGGGCGGCCCTGGCCGGTGCCCTCGGATGCGCATGTCGGGGCGGGACCGTTCTATCTGATCTGGCAACATGCCGAACGGTCCGGCATCACCCGCGAGCAGTGGGTGAACTGGCTTGACGGGCTGACCGCCGTCGCGTCGCCAGCGCATCGCTGGCCGCAATTGGCCGTCGCCGCCTCGCTGCCCGCCGACGCGGCGGCCCGCCGCGGTCAGGCGGTGTTCACATCGTTCTGCCTGCCGTGCCATCGCATCAAGGGCGGCGGCGACGCCAAGGTTGGGCCTGATCTCGGCAAGGCCGGTGCATACCTGACCGAACCCGGCATCCGCGCGCTGGTGCGCGATCCGAAGGCGGTGCGGACCTGGCCGCAACAGCACATGCCCGGCTTCGACGCGCATACCCTGCCGGATGCGGACCTCGATGCGCTGGTGGCCTACCTGCGCGTGATGGCGGAGACCGGCCAGCCGCTGCGGTGAGGCATAGCGCACGCTGAAGGGTCTTCAATCGCTCTTGGCGGCGACCGGGCCAGCCGGCGCAACCTCGTGCACGCGGCGAAGGTCAATGTGCGGCCGGTTGTTGGCATCCAGGCTCAATATGTCGCAGAAGCTGTAGCCGAACAGCACATCCGCCGGGCGATAGCCCTGCATGGCATGGATCGGCGCCGCCAGCGTGGCGTCGGTCCCAGACACGGAGATCAGGAATTGCGCGCCGGCCGCCTCCAGGTCCGGCGCCGTCATCCCGAGCAGCGGGCTGTGCACGTCGATCTCGTGGCTGGCGATAAAGAACAGCGACACCAGTCGCGACGGCTCCTGGAGCAGCGGCAGCTCGTATGTACGCCAGAAGACATGGCCTTCGGTCGTCGTCTCCCGCATGCCCAGCATGAACCGCACGTCCGCATCGTAGATGAGACTGGTGCGTTGATTGACGAAGCGGACGCTCAGCGTGGTTTTGCCGTCGATTGGCCCGACCACCAGGTTGCGCGCGAACACGAGCCGGCTGCGCGGGCGAGACAGGCGTACGAACAACAGGCCGGTGATCACGGCGGTGGAGGTGAGGCCGCAGAATATCTCCATCGTGGCAAGCACATGGCCATAGGTCGAGACCGGCGCCATCACGCCGTAGCCGACCGTGGCGAAGGTCTCGACGCTGAAGAAGAACGCCTGGCTCCACGATCCCGGCGGCAGATTGGCGATTGCGCCCGGCCGCAGCAGGTAAAGCGACGCGAACATGGCATTCGCCAGAAACTCATACGCGAGCACCGCGGCGAAGAACCAGCGCCAGGGCAGGTCGAGCGCGGTGTAGTACGGATCGGTCCAGTCGTAGCGGTCGAGGCCAGCCGTGATGAGTTCGATGCTGCCGACCCGGACGGAGACCGGCCTGATCCTGCGCCGCCACAGCTGTCCGGAATTGGCCCTTGTCTTCGGCATCCGTCACGCTCCGCCGCCCAGCCGCACGGTGGGGGCAGCTTGCCCGGAATGGCGGCGCTGGCAAGGCGGCGGGCCGGGACGAAGCCCTACCGGAACGACGAAAACGCCTTACCGGGCGTTTACCACCGCAGTTCGAACGCGCACGCTGGCGCGCCGGTCGCCTGGCACGCCGTCTCGGTGACCACCGTCCGCCGGCTGACCAGCGTGCGGAACAGGCGCTCGAATGTTCCGGCATAGAACGCGCAGATCGGCCCGTCGGCTGCCATGCCATGGCAGACCGGACAGCCGGCGATCGACACGCGCACCGGGTTGCCCGGCTCCGCCTTGAACACCCCGCTGCCAGCAAAGGTCCATGAGTGCTTGCCGATCGCGGCCAGCAGCACCCGTGCGGCCAAGCGTGGCGGCAGCACTTTCAGCACACGCTGCGCCAGGCGCGGGATGCGGTTCGCCAGCAGGTAGTCGCCGGTCCGCAGCCCCGCTTCGTGCGACACCGCCCGCGCACGCTCATCGCCCAGCGTGGCGCGCAGCGCGTGGTGCAGCGCGGTGACTTCGCGCTCATCCACCATATGCTCGGGCAAGGCGTCGAGGTACGGCTGGAGGCCGGCCTCGCGGAACACGTCCGCGGTGCCGGCCTCGCCCACCGTCTCACGCATCACCTCTGCCACGCGAATGATCGCGTTGGGGCCGATGCGCGCCCCCGTAACGGCGGACATCGCCGTGCTCAGTGTGGCCGCGTCGCCGCGACCTCCTCTTCCTTCACCTGCAGGTGGTTGGGCGCACCGCACGCGGTCACGGCTGCGTCCTCGTCATACTGCAGGTCGTTCGGCGCGCCGCACGCGGTCACCCTCGTGCTGGCGGCCGCATCCTCGTCGTAGACCAGGTCGTTCGGCGCACCGCAGGCCGAGACCGGCTCCAGCGACGCGGGCAGCTTGCCGCGCGACTGCAGATCCTTCGGCGAGACGCAGGACGAAACCGCCGACGTGCCCTTGAAGTCGATGTCGGCGTTCATGGTACGCTTCTGCGCCGCGATCTGCTCGGGATTGAGGACCTTGGTTTCGTCGAAGCCAAGCTCCCACTCGGTCCCCAGGCCCTTCACCTTCAGCCGTTCCAGATCGTAGAACTTCTTGGTCCAAGTCGTCTTGGCGAAGGCCTTCAGGCAGCCCAGCATGTACTTCCGTTTCCAGGAATCCCTGATCCACGGATAGCTGAAGAACGCCTTGAGCGCGTAGAAGCGTGCGTAGTTGCGCAGCACGCCTTTCAGCAGCTCGTCGCGCGACATCCCCTCGGGCTTCATGATCGGGGTGACGAAGTTGTACTTCGCGTAGTCGCGCACTTCGACCTTGTCGCCCAGCTCCTCGAACAGCTCGGCGAACGGCCACGGCGTGTACATGTTCCAGTTGGCCATGTCCGGCTTCCAATCCTGGGCCAGACGATAGGTCTCCTCGACGGTCTCCTTGGTCTCGTTCTCCAGGCCCATGATGAACTGGGCCTCGGCGACCATGCCGGCATCCTTCAGCAGCTTGATGGCCAGCTTGTTCTGCTCGATCGTGGTTTCCTTGCGGAACCGGTCGAGCTTGAGCTGCGCCGCGGCCTCGGTGCCGAGCGAGACGTGCACGAGGCCCGCCTTGCGGAACATCGGCAGCAGTTCGCGATCGCGCAGGATGTCGGTGACGCGGGTGTTGATGCCCCAATGCACCGGCAGCTTGCGCGCAATCAGCTCCTCGCACAGGGCGATGAACTTCTTGCGGTGGATGGTCGGTTCCTCATCCGCGAGGATGAAGAAGCCCACCTTGTAGTCGCGAACCAGGATTTCCAGCTCGTCCACGAACTTCTTCGGGTCGCGGACGCGGTATTTGCGCCAGAATTTCCACTGCGAGCAGAAGCGGCAGGTGAACGGACAGCCGCGGGCAAAGTTCGGCACCGCCACCCGGCAGTTCAGCGGGGTGTAGATGTATTTGTCCCACTCGAGCAGCGACCAGTCGGGCGTCAGGGTATCGAGGTCCTCGATCACCGGCCGCGCCGGCGTCGCCACCAGCTTGCCGTCTTCCAGGAACGCGAGGCCCTGGATGTTGCGGCGGTCCTGCTTGTCGGTGCCGGCCTCGATCGCCTTCAGCAGCTCGACGACGATTTCCTCGCCCTCGCCGCGGACGATGTAGTCGATCGTCGGCGACTCGCTGAGCACCTGGGCGTACATGAAGGTCGGGTGGATGCCGCCAAGCACCGTCACGACGCCCGGAATCGCCTCCTTCGCGATCTCCAGCGTGCGCTGCGCCTGGTAGATCATCGGCGTGATCGCCGTCGCCAACACCACGTCGGGCTGGTTCTGCTTGATGATCTCGCGCAGCCTGTCGTCGTCGATATAATTGGTCATTGCATCGACGAAGCGAATGTTCGTGATGCCGGCCCCCTTCAGGGCGCCACCGATATAGGCGACCCAGCCCGGAGGCCAGTTGCCAGCGATTTCAGCGCCACCGGCGTGATAATTCGGCTGGACCATCATGACGCGCATGGACGACCCCTTTGGGCGGATACTGTGACCCGGATGCCATAACGAATGTGTCACCGGGCATCTTTGAGATAGATCAATCGAATGCGAAGCTGTCCAAACCGTCACCTACCGGTTTGGCCGCCGCGAAACGGCGATTCCGCTGGGGGAACCGCCGCTGTGATCGCCTCGTTAGCGCCGCTTCAAGCGACCAGAAGGATACGAGGCACGTGCAGCACGCTGACCCGATCCGCGCCAACCGCGCACCGCTCGACGCGCTGAGCTTCTTCCTCGCCGACGTGAAAGACGGGATCGGCCCGTTCCTCGCCATCTATCTGGTGTCGGCGCAGCACTGGGACGCCGGCTCGACCGGCCTGGTGCTGACCATCGGCGGCATCGCCACCGTGCTGGCGCGCGGCCCGGCCGGCGCGCTGGTCGATGCGGTGCCCTGGAAGCGCACGCTGATCGCGGTTTCGGGGGTGGCGGTCGCCGCCGCAGCCGTCGCCATGGCATTGGCGCCGGGATTCTGGCCGGTGGCCGTCGCGCAAAGCGTGAACGGCGTCGCCGACGCGGTGTTTCCGTCGGCGGTGGCGGCGATCAGCCTCGGCATCGTCGGCCGCGCCGCGTTCACCCCTCGCGTCGGCCGCAATGAGGCGTTCAACCACGCCGGCAACGCCGTCACCGCGATCTGCGCCGGGCTGGCAGGCTGGCTGATCGCGCCGTCGGCCGTGCTGTGGATGGTGGCCGCGCTGGCCGCCACCAGCATCGCCGCCGCCTACGCGGTGCGCGGCCGCGACATCAACCAGGAGACCGCGCGCGGCGCCGACGACGGCGACCACGGCAAAAGCGACCCCGAGTCGCTGTCGGTGCTGCTGCGCAACCGCCCTCTGGTCGTGTTCACCGTCGCCATCACGCTGTTCCACTTCGCCAACGCAGCCATGCTGCCGCTGCTGGGCGAGAAGCTGTCGCTGCACCATGCGCGGCAGGGTTCCCTGATCATCGGCGCCTGCATTCTTACCGCCCAGGTCGTGATGGTGCCGATGGCGATCCTGGTCGGCGGAAAGGCGGATGCCTGGGGCCGCAAGCCGATTTTCCTGGCGGGGTTTCTGGTGCTGCCGGTCCGCGGCTTGCTCTACACGCTGGTGCAGAGCCCGGAGGCGATGGTGTCGATCCAGGTCCTGGACGGCATCGGGGCGGGCATCTTCGGCGCGCTGTTCTTCATCGTGGTGGCCGACCTGACGAATGGCAGCGGCCGCTACAACCTGGCGCTGGGCCTTGCCTCGGCGAGCTGGGGCCTCGGCGCGGCGCTGTCCAACGCCGTCGCCGGCCAGATCGTCAACCTGGCGGGGTTCAACGCCGCCTTCCTGTTCCTGGCCGCCTGCGCCGGCCTTGCCCTGCTGGTGTTCTGGACTGGCGTGCCGGAAACGCGGGGCTGGGAGCCCGCCGCCCGCCGCGCGCTTGGCGGCGCCAAGGGGGCTCCCGCCCGCATCGCCCACTTGACACAAACGCCGCCGCACTCTTTGTAGCCGCCACGCGCGAGCGGCATCCGTGCCGGTTGCCTGCCTGCCATGCAGGGGTGTAGCTCAATTGGCTAGAGCGCCGGTCTCCAAAACCGGAGGCTGGGGGTTCGAGACCCTCCACCCCTGCCAGCGGGGCCAGCGCGCGTACTAGCAATCGGTTTGGAGAAGAATGGCGTGGCGGTGAACCCGGTTAAATTCCTGCGCGAGGTGCGGACGGAGATGTCCCGCGTCACCTGGCCGTCGCGCAAGGAGACCACGGTGACCACCGGCCTGGTGTTCGCCATGGCCACGCTCACCGCCCTGTTCTTCTTTCTTGTGGACCAGGTGATCGGCGTCGGCATCCGCCTGTTGTTCCACGTTGGCCTGTGAGGAGCGGGTCATGACCAAGCGCTGGTACGTGGTGCACGTCTATTCCGGGTTCGAGAAGAAGATCGCCCAGCAG
>Ga0302320_10029803_pt1 | contig 10426 bp, 9 predicted proteins | sample Bog_T0_3_FD_202130 | JGI IMG/M metagenome (GOLD analysis project Ga0302320, IMG submission 202130) | Peat permafrost microbial communities from Stordalen Mire near Abisko, Sweden - Bog_T0_3 | ecosystem: Environmental > Terrestrial > Soil > Wetlands > Peat | place: Sweden: Abisko, Stordalen Mire... | reverse complement strand
ATGAGCCGGGGTGTTTTCAGTTTCGTCCTGAACGGTCCGGTGGGCAGCAACTACGTCATCCAGACGTCCACCGATCTGGTGCATTGGACGCCGTTCTCCACGAACACCATTTCTCCGGATGGAGCGGTCGTGATCGTGGATCTCAATCCTGCCGCCCCGCAGAAATTTTACCGCGCCGCGTCCTTTAACAACACGGCGTTTCTTCCGTTGCCGCAATTGTCCGGTTTCCAGTTGGGCAGCGCGGGTTTCAGCTTCGTCTTGAACGGCCAGGCTGGCCACGTCTACGACATTCAGGCGACGCAGGATTTTGCCACCTGGACCGCCATCGGCACCGTGACGATGGGGGCTAATGGTTCATTGAATTTTACCGATACCAACTCGGCGAGTTTTTTGCGACGCTTTTACCGGATACACGATACCCAGCCATGAGAACAAAGTCTCCCAACATGGATCGAGATCGAAAGTTGCAACGCATGGATTATTGCGTTTTTCTTTTGCTGGCCGTCCTGTTTGGAAGCGCGTTGGTCTATTTGGGAATCTTGTTTTTCAAGATGCCTTGAGGCCACCCGCAGGGAAGTTGGCCAAGGGCTGCCATGCTCTGAAGCGCTGGATTTATTGGTCAAACCGTGGATGGTGTCGGTTTATGAAATGAAAAAGGCGGGCGTTGCCGCCCGCCTTGCTTGGTTAAATTGTTCAGCGCTTATTTGGCCACGCTATTGGTGCTGCTGCCCGCATCCTCGTCGGATTTCTTTTTGTGCTTCTTTTCACCATCCGCCTTGCCGCCGAAGTGGACGCTCGTCGCGATTAATTTCCCGTCCGTCTTTTTATAAGCACCGCCGACCGTTTCGCCCACCAAGCCATCTGCCAGGGTCGCCGACTTGCCGTCCTTGGTGATTTTAGTTTCCGACGTGATTTCAAACGTGCGTTCGCCGACCGTCAACGTCATGGCCTTGGCGTCAATGGCGCTTAATTTGCCGTTAAACACGGAATGGTCATGTTTCTTGTGCTTGACCGGGGCGGCCGGAACGTTGGTGGATGTGGTATCTTGCGCTTGCGCGGAAACGGGCAGGGCCACGATGGCTGCCGCAAACAAACTCAAGGCTGTAATGGTGAGAATATGCTTTTTCATTTTTGTTGAATGTTTAGTTATTGGTTCGACTTCAGTTCAGTAGCATAAGGATTCGTGACGGCAGGTTCAACCTTTTTCACCAAGCGCCTTCGGTGATCAGCTCGGCGATGTTTTGCGCGAGATCCTCCGCGAGCAGCGGCGTGGCCTGCCGTTCAGCGGATGCCAGATCCGAGCCGACCGTCACCAGCGTATAACCGATCACATCCTTGTCGAGCAGCACTTTTGTCGAAGTGCGTTCGCGCACGACAACGTGGGCGGTGATATTCACTCGATAACTCTGCGCGGTCGTGACATCACTGTCCAGATAGCTCAAGCCAATCCGGTTGTAGCGCGTGATGACGCCACTGACGACAACATCGCCGCCGCCATGCGTGACGAGGTGGTAAGTGCCGTCCGTTTGAAACCGTTCGCGCAGCGACTGCGTGACCGCGTCGCCGAGGCGCGGTTGGAGCGTCTGGTTGTTGAATGGCAGGACCTCGATGGATTTTGCGCCCGCCGTCATGCCGTTGACCGGGCCGAGATGATACCCGCCGCAGCCGGCGAGCAACAGCGCCGTGGTGCCGGCCAGAAAAATTCCACGCAGGCGCATGTCAACTGGCGGGCGGGGTTTGCAGCAGCGGTTTCAACGCCTCGATGCGCTGGCGGGCCTGCGCGGCGTAGGGCGAATTCGGATCCAACTGCAGCACTTCGTTGTAATAGACCACGGCACCACTGCGACGTTGCGCGGCGCTCAACGTCTTGCTCTTCTCATAAAATTGCGCAACCAGGAAACTGCCGCGCACCTGCTCGATCTTGAGCGCGGCGATGGCCTTCTGCGCGACCGGCACCCGCTTGTCGTCCGGATAAAACGTCATGAAATCGGTATAGGCGCTAATGGCTTGGCCGGCCTTGCCCTGGTCGTATTCGGCCTTCGTGGCCTGTTTTTCATAGGTGACGCCCACGCGATACATCGCGTCCGCTGCGATGGACGGCTGGTTGTTGTAACGGTCGGCGGCGGTCTCGTAGGCTTTCACCGCCTCCTCGTAATTCTTCTCCTTTTCGCGCGCGGCACCGATCTGCAACTGCGCGTGCGGGGCCACGGCGCTGTAAGGCCCGTTATTCACGATCTTGCCATACAGCTTCGCGGTCTCGTCCATCGAGGTGTAGAGCGGCAGGTAGCCCCAGAAAATCCGGAAAAATTCCCCGCCGTAAAAGCGGCCGGCGATCTCATATTGCCGCCACAGGACTTCGTCAAAATTATCGGTGCGGGGATATTTTTTCAGGAGTTCCTGGTAATTATCGAACGCCGCCTCGTCCCGGCCTCGCGCTTCGAGACAGCGGCCAACGAGATAGAGTGCGCGCGGCGCGTAATCGGACAGCGGCCAGACTTTCAGCACGCGGCGCGCGGCGCGCATCGCGGTGGAATAATCCTTGGTCTTGAAGGCCGCCTCCGCCACTTCCAGTTGGTCTTTGGCGCGGCTGCGCGTCCATTTTCCGGTGGCACCCGCCTGTTCGTAATACCAGCCTTCACCCGGCGCGTAAATTAGTGGCGCGGGCGAGCGGAACGGCAGCAGCGCGATGAACGCTCCGGCAAAAAACAGGAAAATGAACCGACGATTCATGCACTGACGGTAGCGACCGCAAATCGGCAAGTCAAGGCGCGCGGTTTCACCCGCGGTAAATCACCATCAGACCGTAATCGTTCAGCAGTTTTTGCGTGCCGATGTCCAGGAACGTGTAGGAAACCGTGTGCATGGCGACAATGTTTGTCTCACCCACCTCGTTCAAAAATTTTGAGACGACTTCATCAAACTTGTCGTGGCCGGATTCGATGCAGGCGCCGTGTTTGATTGTATGTGATTTGATTTTCTTGCCGGCGCCGCGTACCACCGCTTCCAGCGGTGCCTTCGGCTTGGCGATGAGCGGGGCGGGAGCCTTGTCCAGCACCGGCACCTTGAGATGCATCTCCACCTTGGCGGCGGCGGAGGTCGAGATGGGACTGGCCGCGAGGCTGGGCACCGGCAACTCGGGTTCGGCATTGGCGGGCGCTGCCGGAACGGTGATGGTTTCATGACAGGACGGGCATTCGAGGTTGGTGCCGGCACCGGCGCTGTCCACGGCCAGTTCCTGATCGCAATTGGGGCAATTGAAGACAATATCCATAATCGTTACGGGTTTTTGGTGTGACTGTGCGCCGACATTAAACCCGTGACGCAACGCAGGCCAGAAAAAAATCTCACCACCTTTTGTCGTGTCTTCGACCGGCTTGCGCAACGCCTCCACCTCCGGCATATCTCCGGCATGAAATCGCTCACCGAACAGCTTTGGTTTGAAGTGTCCGGCCGGCGTGGCTTTGTAAACATCACCGACACCGTCGCCGGACTCGTCCGCAAAAGCGGCGTGCAGGAAGGCCTTTGCCTCGTGAATGCCATGCACATCACCGCCAGCGTCTTCATCAACGACGCCGAGGACGGACTGCTGCACGACTACGAAGTCTGGCTGGAAAAACTTGCGCCGCACGCACCGACCGCGCACTACCAGCACAACCGCACCGGCGAAGACAACGCCGACGCGCACCTGAAGCGGCAGATCATGGGCCGCGAAGTCGTGGTGGCGATCACGAAGGGGAAACTGGATTTCGGCCCGTGGGAACAAATTTTCTACGGCGAATTCGACGGCAACCGCCGCAAGCGCGTGCTGGTGAAAATTATCGGGGAGTGACGGCGATTTGTAACCGCGAAAAATGCGAACCACGCGTAAGCAAAATTTTAGTTCTTTAGTTCAAATGTTTGACGTGTTTAGCGGTTCAAAATTGGGATGGACAAGCGGCGGCGGGCACAAGGTCGGACGCGTGACCGGAATCAGCACGGCGTAATATGGTAGACGAGCGGCTGATAATCGTTGTTTTGCAATTCGTTCAGAGGTTAGCTGCCGCCCGGTTTGTGCAATACCTCAGCCTCCATACGCTCAAGATTCTGCTCGTTGGCGGGCACGACGATGTGTTCGATCCGGCGGCCAACTTCTGAACTCTCGAATGCCTGCGCCCAAGAGACGACCGTTCCCACCGCCGAAGGAGTCAATTCAATGGTCAGACGATACTTTGGCTCTGAAGCGTGCTGAACCACAACCTTCCTCGGTGGTTCTATCTCGGCAAACATATTTTCATTGGGGTAGTTTGTGCCATTTGGCCCATGCATGATGAAAGACCAGCGTCCGCCAGACTTGAACTCGCAAACGTGAAACGTGTTAGTGAAGCCAGCCGGTCCCCACCAGCGCGCCAAGCGCTCCGGGTCAAATGCGGCAAAGACTTGTTCAACAGTTGCTGGAATCTCGCGAGATGTTTTGAATGTGGTCATGCACTTGTCTAGTTCGGTAATTTTTACAAGTTTCAGAAAATTGCTTCACTCCCACTCAATCGTCCCCGGCGGCTTGCTGGTGATGTCGAAGACGCAGCGGTTCACGCCTTTCACCTCGTTGATGATGCGGCTCGCCAGTTTTTCCAGCAGGTCGTAGGGCAGCTTCACCCAGTCGGCGGTCATGCCGTCCTGCGATTCCACGGCGCGGATGGCGATGGTGTAATCGTAAGTCCGTTCATCGCCCATCACGCCCACGCTGCGCACCGGCAGCAGCACGGCAAAACTCTGCCAGATCTTGTAATACAACCCGCTCGATTTCATCTCCTCGACGACGATGGCGTCGGCGTTGCGCAAAATTTCGCAGCGCGCCGGTGAGACTTCGCCGAGAATCCGCACCGCGAGTCCCGGCCCGGGGAACGGCTGGCGATAAACAATTTCTTTCGGCAAGCCCAATTCGAGTCCGAGCAGCCGCACTTCGTCCTTGAATAAACATTTCAACGGCTCGACGAGTTGGAACTTCATGTTCTTGGGCAGGCCGCCGACGTTGTGATGGCTCTTGATCATCGCGGCGGGATTGCCGGCAATCGGCACCGACTCGATCACGTCGGGATACAAAGTGCCCTGTGCGAGAAATTTCGCGTGGCCGACGCGCTTCATCGCGTCATGAAAAACTTCGACAAAGGTCTTGCCGATGATCTTGCGTTTGCGTTCAGGATCGGTCACGCCCTTGAGCCGCGTCAAAAACAGTTTCGTCGCGTTCTCGTATTGCAGCTTGAGTTTGAAATTGCGGCCGAAAACTTCCTGCACGACTTCGGCTTCGCGGGCGCGAAGCAGGCCGTTGTTGACGAAAATGCAGGTGAGTTGGTCGCCGATGGCTTTGTGCAGCAGCGCCGCCGCCACGCTCGAATCCACGCCGCCGCTCAAGCCGAGAATGACCTTTTCCTTGCCGACCTGCGCGCGGATTTCCTCGACGGCCTGCTCGACGTAGCTGCGCATCGTCCAGCTTTTGCCGCAGCCGCAAACCTGGTGGACAAAGTTGGAGATGATTTCGCTGCCGCGCGGCGTGTGGACGACTTCGGGATGGAATTGCAGCCCAAAAAATTTACGCGCGCGGTTTTCAATGGCGGCGTATTCGGAATTTTCCGTGACGGCGACGGGTTTGAAGCCGTTGGGAATTTTCGTGAGCTTGTCGCCGTGCGAGTTCCAGACTTGGAGCGACTTCGGCAATTTAGCGAACAGCGCGCAGGAAGAATCCTTCACCGTGAGCGTGCCCTTGCCGTATTCGCGCTTCTGGCCTTTCTCGACCTTGCCGCCGAGAAATTGCGCGAACAGTTGCACGCCGAAACAAATTCCGAGCACCGGCACGCCGAGGTTGAAAATATTTTTATCCGGCAGCGGTGCATCCGGCGCATACACGCTCGACGGCCCGCCGGACAAAATAATGCCGCTCGGCTTGAGCTTGGCGATTTCGGCGGCGGGCGTGTCGAAGCGCAGGATTTGCGAATAGACGTTGCACTCGCGGATGCGGCGCGCGATGACCTGTGTGTATTGCGACCCGAAATCGAGGAGGATGATTTGCTCGTTCATGATTAAAAATTGAGGGCAGATTGTCCTAATGCGCGCCCGGCTTTGCGAGCGAAAAATGTTTTAGTTGCGCGCAAAATCCGTTATCAAAAGCCCGCATGACCGAGCCAACCTCGCTTTCCGGTGGAACTTTATGGGTTAAAATCCGCAACTGGCTTGCGGGTCATCCGTATTTTGCGCTCACACTGGCGGCGTTCGCCGCGCTCGGCCAATTTCTGGCCAAGCCCTTCAATATTGATGATCCGTTGTTCATTTGGGTCGCGCAACAAATCCAGGTGCATCCGGGCAATCCCTTTGGCTTCGAAATGAATTGGTATGGAATGGTGGGGCCGATGTGGATCGCAACGGAAAATCCGCCGCTGTCATCCTATTACATCGCGCTGTCGGCGGCGGTGCTGGGTTGGAGCGAACTGGCATTGCACTCCGCTTTTTTGCTGCCGGCACTGGCAGTGGTGCTGGGAACCTACCGGCTCGCGCGGCGATTTTGCGAATGGCCGGCGCTGGCGGCGCTGGCGACGCTGGTGTCACCGGTTTTCCTGGTGTCGGGCACGACGGTGATGTGCGATGTGATGATGCTGGCCTTCTGGATTTGGGCGGTCGTGTTCTGGGTTGAAGGAATGGAACGGGAAAATTTCCGGCAATTGTCCGCGGCCGGGCTGTTGATTGCGCTGGCGGTGATGACAAAATTTTTTGGCGTGTGCCTCATTCCACTGCTGGTCGCCTACAGTGTGATTGAGAAACGTCGGCTGGGCCGGTGGGTGGCGTGCCTGCTTATTCCGCTGGTCGTGATCTGCGCCTACCAATGGGTCACCCGCGCGCTTTACGGCCGCGCTTTGCTGTCGGATGCGATGGATTACGCCGGCTCCGCGCGCGGGATTATCGGTGTTTCGCGGGTGGTCACCGGCCTGACCGCGTTGACATTCACCGGCGGCTGTCTGGCGGTCGCCGTTATTTTTATGCCGCTGTTGTGGCGGACACGGGCGCTGCTCATGTTTGCCACAAGTGCAATTTTTATTGCCGTCGCCGTTGTTTATGAGAACGGGATGTTGCGACCGGTCAATCCGCTGGCGGGTGCGCCGCGAGCGTTCGAGGAGGCGCAAACCGTTTTATGGGCGGTTGGCGGCGTGAGCGTGCTGGCGATGGCCTTCGCGGATTTTTGTAAACGGCGCGACGCCGGCTCGGCGCTGTTGGGGTTGTGGCTGCTGGGGACTTTTTCGTTCACCGCTTTTTTCAATTGGACGGTCAATGGCCGTTCGATTTTACCGATGGCCCCAGCCATGGGAATCCTGCTCGCCCGGCGGCTGGGCGAAACAACTTTGAACGGCCGCGAACTTTGGACGCGCGGAGTGACCATGGGCTTGGCCGCCAGCGCGGCCCTCGCTTTCTTCGTGGCGCAGTCGGATTTTCTGCTGGCCATCGCCGTGCGTCAGAGTGCGCGTGAAACCTTTGCCAAATACGGCGGCGACCGGACGGCCTTCTGGTATGAAGGCCATTGGGGGTTTCAATATTACCTGGATCGGATGGGGGCCGCCTTGGTGGATTCGAAACATCCCGTCCTCAAGGCTGGCGACATGCTGGCCATACCCGTTCACAACACCTGCTTTTCCCCGCCCAAGCCGGAAACCGTTGACGTGTGCGATATCATCTCGGTTCAGGGGCCGGGTTGGCTGACCACTTGGAGCGAGGACGTTGGTGCGGGCTTTTATTCGTCGGTGGTAGGGCCGTTGCCGTTCGCCTTCGGCCAGGTGCCGCCGGAAAGGGTTCTCGTTTATCGGTGCAAAACTGATTCGCCTCCGCCGCCAAAAAAATAAGCCGACCAGACGGACTGCCGGCAAGTTCCGTTTGCCATCCGCGCCGGATTCCGCTACAAAACGCGGATGAAGCCGTCTCAACGCAGTCGGAATGCGCCTGGAGGTTTCACGCTGATCGAGCTGCTCATCACGCTGGCGCTGATGAGCGGCATGGTGGTGATGCTTTACGGGTTTGCCTCGGCCAGCCACCAGCGCTCGCAAAAAAAACTCTGCGCAGACAACCTCCAGAAAATTTTCCTGGCGATGCAGATATATGCGAACGACTTTGGCGGTCGGCTGCCGCAGGACACCAACGCGGTGACTTCCGAAAAAGTTTTGGGCGAACTGGTTCCCAAATATTCAGCGGACACTTCCATCTTCATCTGCCCCGGCGGGCGCGATTCGCAGATGCCTTCCGGCGAACCGCTCACCAAGCACAAGATCAGCTACGCCTATTACATGGGCCGCCGGCTCGACACGCCGCAGGCATTTTTGATGTCCGACCGGCAGGTGGATACGCAGCCAAAGTTTGTGGGCGAATATGTTTTTTCCCCGAACGGCCGGTCGCCTGGCAACAACCATCACAAATATGGCGGCAATTTTCTTTTGTGCGACGGCAGTGTGCAGGACAGCCCGGCGCAACTGACGTTTTCACTTCCCGCCACACCCGGCGTCGTGCTATTAAACCCAAAACCGTAGATGAAAATCCAGTGTTCCTGCGGCACGAAATATAGTTTCGAGGTCACGCCCGAAATGGCGCGGAACCCCATCCGCTTCGTCTGCCAAAACTGCGGGCTGGATTCGTCGGAATACATCAACGAGTTGGTCCGCGAGGAACTGTCGAAACCGGCCGCCCGCCAGCCGTTGGCGGAGGAAGCGCCGGTGCCGGCCATCGCTTCCATGCCGCCACCGGCATCGCGCCTAAAAATTTCACACGAGGAAAAACCGGCGGAGCCATCACCGCCAGCGGCGAGCGTTTCCAATTTTTGCGCGAAACATCGCACAGTGCCGGTGGCGGCCAAATGCACCATTTGCGGGAAACCGATTTGTCAGCAGTGTATGGAACAGTTCGGTTATTTCTGCTCGCCGCTGTGCAAAAATAAAGCCGACCTACAGGGCGTCGCCGCGCCGGTTTATGCCGGGCAGAAATTTGTGGTCGAAGCCCAGTTCTGGCGGAAGGCCGGGCTGGTTTTTGGCTCGGTGGTGGCCGTCCTGGTTTTGGCCGTGGGTGTCTGGATTTGGTATGCGTGGTTCGGCGCGGTGCCGCACCCGGAATTTTCCGTGCGCTTCGACGACACCGAGCGCACGCATTTTGGCGCGTCGCGGTTGGTCGGCAACGATCAGCTTATTTTTCTGCACGGCGGCATTTTGGCGCGTTACGACCTGAAGACCAAAAAACAAATCTGGTCGCAGACGCTCGTGAACCAGCAGCAGGTCGCCGATCGTGTCAAAAGCGACGACGAGGAAACCGCACGCGAAAATGCAAAATACGGCGGTGATGCTGGCGGCGCGATGCCGTCCGGCCAGCATGAAAAATTTGTGCGCGACAGTTTGGAGGGCGCATTGAAGCTGCGCGTGTCCGGCGAGAATGTCTGGGTTGGCAAATACGTTCTGCGGACAAACACTTCGGATATGTTCGCGCCCAGCGACTACCAGTTGACACGCTATGACTGGGCCACCGGAAAAGTCGCGCAACAGGTGACGGTCCCCGAGGACGCCGGCGAGTTCATTGACCACAGCAACGAAATTGTCTTGCTCAATCATACGGAGGTCGGCGCGCAGTTCGTCACGCACGTCAGCCTCGCGGATGGCACGAAGCGCACGGAGGAATTTCACGATCCGGCGGCGGTCACGGTTGCCGTTGCGGCAGGGGCGCGCGGTGCCGGCGGAGGCGCGGGCAATCTAGTTGCGGGCGGCGGCCAGCAGTCCAGCGCAGAGAAGCTTGCGGGAGAGGCACAGAATTTGAATTTGCCCGGACGGATCGCGCTGCCGGCGCTGATTGCTAGCGAGTCGCACCGGCAGCAAGTCGCGGCGGAACTCCAGGACGACGATTCGGGCCGTCCCCGCCCGGACAAAAAACTTAAGCAGGAAGCCGCCCGCTTCATGCTCCTGCCCGATCCCAACGGCTATATTCAGGTCGCCGTGAGAATGCTTGAGGAGCACATCGTCACGCGCGAGGCGATGAAGGCGCCGCCAAAAAAGTCCCTGCTTGACAGCGGCAACGTCGGCACGGGGAATGAGACGACTGCGGTCAACGAGCAGTTGAACGAAATGCAGCGCAACAGCGGTGCCAGCACGGTTTCCGAGGATCAAAGCCGCTATCTGGTCACGCTCCATCGTCCGGATTCCACGGACACGCCGGACTGGACCGGCGAGGTCATCGGACCGCCGGAGGTGTTTCCGTTGAAAACGGTGAATGTTCTTGCCAGCGGCAGATCCGTCATTGTCTTTGACAAGGTGAACAAGAAACTTTGGGAAGCCTCGCTGACCTATCCCATCGCTGGCGGGAACCGTACATTTGGCGACGCGGAGCCGCAGTTTGGTGCCGGCCCATGCGTTGAAAACGGCGACACGCTTTATGTTTTTGA
>Ga0302320_10029802_pt1 | contig 10427 bp, 11 predicted proteins | sample Bog_T0_3_FD_202130 | JGI IMG/M metagenome (GOLD analysis project Ga0302320, IMG submission 202130) | Peat permafrost microbial communities from Stordalen Mire near Abisko, Sweden - Bog_T0_3 | ecosystem: Environmental > Terrestrial > Soil > Wetlands > Peat | place: Sweden: Abisko, Stordalen Mire... | reverse complement strand
CAATGTCCTCAAATAAAAAATACGAAGAAGGGTCTTTGACCTCTCTCCTCACGAAAAAAAAAGCCTCCTCCAATCAAATTCAATCAATATCTTCTCTTTTTTCCCAGAAGATCCCGGCCACGCTTGAAGAAGCTGACCCTCGAGTTTCTCTATTAGAAACTGAGCCTTTCATTGATGAGAACGCTTCAGCTTTAATGAATAAAGATCGTTCGGAGCGCACGATTTTTGTTGGGAATGTCGATTTGCAAGCGACTAAGAAAGAAATCAAGCGTTTTTTCAAAAAGTTCGGGGAGATCGAAACCTTATGGGAAAGATCACTTCCTGTGAATAATGAATCCAAGCTTCCGCTAAAAGCTAAGGCCATAGTTAAAGATTTTTCGAAGACGATTACGAATCCAACAAAAAATTGCTATATTTTATATAATGAGAAGGAGGCTGCTAAGAAGGCGTTGGAAGCGAATAATGAGTTGTTTCTGAATAGACATTTAAGGGTAGATTCCTGCAATAAAGAAAAAGAACAGGTTTTTTTTTTTTTAATTTAAATAATTTCGACTTCTAATAACTTATTTTGAAAGAACGATTATGAAACTACGGTTTTTATTGGAAATTTGCCATATCAAATAGATGAAGAGACTCTAAGGCAACATTTCTTAACCTGTGGGAAGATAATTACAGTAAGAGTGATCAGAGATTCGGTGACTCATGTGGGAAAAGGATTTGGTTATATTCGTTTTCAGGCTAAAGATGCATATAAACAGGCTTTGCTCTTAAATAACTCAATATATGAGGTTAAATAACCATATACATATATTATAATATTTTTTGTAATATGGCTTTAGAATAGACAACTTAGAGTTAGAAAGGCTTTGGATCCGGAGAAATTAGAAGAACGAGCCGAGAAAAAAGAAGGCAATAATATAGGGAAATCTCTGACCAGGACAAATGCCGAGCGAAGATTAAAGAAAAAAAACATCAAAAGCTTTAAATCTCTACAAACCTTCGCCACAAATAACACTTTAGAAAAGAACGATTTGGAGGATATTGAAATAAAGAACATAATTACCATTGGGCAGTCTTCTCTGAAGAAAAAGATCTCGAAAAACCTCAGCCAATCAGCCAAAAGCTCATATTTAGCTCAAGCTTCAGCGAAAATTGCTCAAAAACATGATAGAAACCTATTCAATGATGTGGATATGATGGAGAAAAGACGGGGTTTACGCAAAAAGAAACAATTGTTAAATAAAAAGAAGTTGAAGAATTCCAGGAAGACCTAAAACCCTAAATCTATTATATAAATTTATCAACATATTTAAATCAAGTTCCTCATTTCTACCTTGCATAAAAGAAGACTCCAATCAATGATACCTAGATTCACGTCTCTTAAAGGCACGATCCGTATTCCAGTCCGTATACAAGTGACAGGCACTCCATACCAGCCTAAGAACTTATTTTCCAATTGGACTTCATCTTCATCCCATACTTGCATATATATCACTGTCAATTCGGGGTTATAAATTTGGAACTCACAATTCATTTTATCATCGAAAATCGGGTTAAATCCATTGTTTTCTACTATATTTGTTCGATAAATCTTATTGCTTTGTTCATCAATGGAAACTCCTCCGATTAAACCGATTTCTACATATGGAGAAATGGCTCTTTTATTCGTAGAAGATTTTAATTGTGACGCACTTAAAATTGTTAAATTCAGAAGCATTTTCGGCTTCATAGATTCGTCTTTTAATTCTTCTTCCTCCTTTGAATCATGTAGATAAGATGGTGGTTTTAAAAGATATCCCGAATTACAACCTCCATTCTCCTGGAATTTAGTAAAGTTTGCTAGAATCGAAAGGTCAAGAGGGTTTTGCCTTTGCAAACAATTTATCTGAGCCCCAGTTTGATAAAAAAACAACGCCTTTTCATCATTTAATAACATATTATATACCAAGGAAATATGTTTCTTATGGAAATTAATGAATTCCTTTTCAGGATGTTTCCTAAGATCTTTGCTTCTCAAAGTATTTATCTTGAAAATGTCTTCATCTGGCTTTTCGATAGGTATTTTTGCTTCGAAAAACATCCCCAAAGATAATAAAGCATTTGATTTAATAGCCTTAATTTTCTGTTTATATTTCTTAATTGGTTCAGGTTTATGAATCATTTTGGGCAATATTTTCTGAAAAAGCTCTCCAGAATCCTTACAATGATTATTAGAGCTCATGACATTAGATTTATTCTTTTCAAAGCCATCGTTTTGGAAATTGGCATTAGGATCTTTGATTAGAAGTTTCAAATGATCTAAATAAGCCGCGAGATTTTGTTCATAATTATGCTTAAACACTGAAGATCTTTTTTCTTCCTCCTCATCTTCTTCAGATCCCACATCATCAAATCTCATTATCAAGTTATTACTATTGAGCACTCTGAAATTAGCTTTACTCACCTTATTAGAATAAATTGGCAAAACTGAGATCAATCTGGCTGGATTCTCATCTAAAATACCTTCTTCTGAACCGGCTTCTGAACCTTCGTTTTCACTGACTTCTGTCGTATTTAATAGAGGAATGAGATATTCCGAAGATAGCTTCAAATCAGGCATATTCCCAGCGAAAATCAATAGAAACTTCCTTTCTAAGGCTTTGGGACTAGGCAGAATAGTCTGGAACTTATGATCTGCTGGCAAGGAAACAATTGATTCTTGGCCTAAAATTTCGAGAATTATAGCATGAAGAGCCTCTTCTGAAAGCGAAGAGTCTTTCCCGAGCTTCAAGGATAAAAAGAATGGATATGGATTGTTGAGAAAAACCGTCCGTTTAAGTATTATCAAGACTTCCTTGAAGAAAATCGGTTGATAACCTAATAAAGCTGAGGAGCCATCATGAGAATGATCAGGTATTGAAATAATTGCTTCTTGGGTATTATCTTCATGATTCTTGGAAAAATTTAATTAGAAAGAATCTCAAATATATTTATAGATATATATATACTGTAAGTAAGAGTTCTAAATGTCTAGTTCCTTTATCCAAAGCCTTGATTAAGAAACTTTCGAAATCCTGAAGCTTGAAATATGGGTTGATTTCCTGAGCGAAACAACGAGTCAATCCATTAATGAAATAATCATTAAGGGGAAGATCCATGTTTTGATAAACGAGGCTTTTTTCATGCGAGAAAATCGAATTATTCTCAGAAAATAAAATCCGACAAAATATCATAAATGATAATCTTTCATTCATTGCATTCATTATTAAAGAAGAAGACATATTATTCCAACTCCAAAGACTTTTCTTTATTATCTCATTGATATCTTCAAGCTTTATTATTTGAGATTGTTGGGTCCTGAAAAACTCCTGTAATTGAAAATTACTCATATCTGGAGCATAGAAATCAATTTCTTTCTCTTCCTCCTCACAAAAACCCAAATAAATCTCCAAAAGCTCTCTTCTGGCTAATAAAATCATCAAGAAATCCTTGAATTTATCAAAAAACATGTCTGTTAAAGCCTCTTTCTTACGAAATTCATCATATAAAAAGTTCAAATATTCGATTTCGATGTTTAAACCCATTATTCCGATCATTTCCTTCAATTGCTTGAAATCGGCTATATAAAATTGAGCCAAAATCGAAACTGTTTTGTCCTTTTGTTTCGATCCTGAGGAATTTATATTATTAGCGGATTTAACAGGAGACTTGAGTTTTGAGGCTGAATTTGGCTCGATTATAGTATGAAGACTGTCTTCGAAATTCCTTTTGAAGCTTTTTTCCATCTCATATCTAAAAAATAAAACGAGATTTTCATTAGAAAAATGAAAGAAATTTGCTTACAAATCATGAAGAATCTGGCTTTTCCTAATGAAATATTCTAGTCCGAACCTGAAGAATTCGCGTTCTTCTTCGTTTTCGAATTCCAGGACAAGAGTTTTGTTTTTAATGCTATATTTAATAGTGAGAAGCTTTTTTTTCTCTTCCAATTTCCTCAGATAATTCTTACGCAATTTATGGTTTTGATCATGGATTTGGATGGTTTTATCAAGAGGAATTCTAGAGGATTGATATAGTTTCTTTCTAGAAAGCCATTGTAACACATATCCATTAGGATCTTCCAATAGGAAGAAATGAGTCTTATGGATATAACGACCCTCTTTACAAACTTTATTAAGCATTCGTTTATTACCATAAAGCAAAAAATTGATAGCTTTGTATTTGGTTGGGAGATCAAGTTTATTAGAAAGTGTAGGGGTTTTGAGGAGATTGGAGAAATCCATCACGCGAAATGAATTGAATTGAAAATGAGGTTTTATTTTAGAAATTATAGCAGATTTCTAATTAATTTTTTAGGAAGGAAATGAAGTTTTTTCCCAATAAAAAATGGAAATATTATGAGTTTCATTCAAGAAAAATACATTAATTATTGAATTTTAACAAATATGAATATTAACAATATACTTTATATTCAGAACAAAAAACCAAGATGAGATCGATTAAACTCCAATGAAAAATATTGAGAAAAAAAACAGAAAATTAAGATCTATTTGGATTAGCACAGGAGCGATAAATCTCAATCGAAATAGATTGACTCTTCCGTGGATTTTCTTCAAATGTATCATTTTGAACAGCCAAACATAGAAAAAACTGAAGTTTGCTCCTGCTAATAATGTTCCAAATGCCTCATAAACTTCTATTTTAGTGCTAAAAAACGCTATCAAAAAGCCAAGAATATTCGATATAAGAACAAAAGGAATGGCTTTTCTTAAGCTGACTCGATCTTGTATCCCCGTGAAGAAAAATAAGATAAGTCCAAAGAAATTGAAAATGAGCATAAGACATACGAATATCACGAAAAGAGTCTCAAAATAACAAGAAACGATGCCTAATAAATATGCTTCGCATAAGAAAAACAAGATAAGACTCATGATTGCATATGTATGTTTTTGGAACAATTTGACGAAAATTATGACAAATAATGAAATTATCACGAAAATGGCTCCAACGACCACGATTATTTGATAATTTTCAACATTAACAGCACAATATTCAGAATGTGATCGCATTATTACGCTTGATATCAGATTCAATAAGGCTTGAAAAACCAACATAGCAGTCAAATAGATAAAAAGATTACGATCATCTTTGGTAAAAGGTTGTAATTCAGGCTCTTCATCAGCCTTGGCTTTTGCCAGAGATATTTTAGGCAATTCGTCTTCTAACAATAGGGTATGTCTTTCTTGAGTTAATGAGGGAGTTTGGTTATTAGGCACGTTTATGCATGGATTCATTAAGAATTTCGAGGTTTATTTATTTTGGGACATAAAATTATATTTTTTAAGCCTAATTAATAAGCATTTTCAACAGTTTATTTAGAAATTTATTGTTTTTTTCATAAATTGGGACCAATTTGTAGTTAAACTAATGATTTTTCAGTTTTTTTTAAAGCCTTTTTTCAAGGACAAAAATTCAAAAAAAATACCTGTTAAACCCTTTTATTCTTTGGGAACTTCCTCACCACCGCCTTCTTCTTTGTTCCCTTTATCTTCTTCTTTGCTTTCATTTCCCTCTTCTTTCTTCTCTTCACCTTCTTTCTCCTGTTCTTTTTCCTTTTCCACAGGCTTTTCTCCAGGCTTTTCCATTGGCTTTTCCATAGGTTTTTCGACAGGCTTTTCTACAGGCTTTTCCATTGGCTTTTCTACAGGCTTTTCCATTGGCTTTTCCATTGGCTTTTCTACTGGCTTTTCTACAGGTTTTTCTTCACCTGATGGCTTTTCCTCAGGTTTCCCTTCTTTTTCAGGAGATGGCTTATCACCTGATTTCTTCTCCTCGTCTGATTCTTTCTTCAGAGGAATTTGTTTTTTCTGCAGAAGCTCAGAAGCCAATTGTTCTTCTAATTTATCCTCATATTCTTGTTCTCCTTTCTTTGTTTCCTTGAAGAAATTCTCTTCGATTTTTTTCAACATTTCCTGTTTTTTGGCCTCTTCATCTTTCTTAGGGCCTGGCTCTTTATGAACTCCGACTTTCTTTTCAGCCACTTTTTTTAATTGATCTAGGTTTTTCTCCTTTCTAGTTTCTCTATCGAACATCTCTGAAATGATCTCTTTTTCTTTTGGTTGTAACATATAGAGAGAATCACATAATTCCATCAAGGTCACAGTGCCTTCTTGATCTCCAATAGCCACTAATTTCCCAACATTATGATATCCTCCTCCTGTTAGATTCAATTTAAGACATGAAAGCGCAGAATCAGACACTTTATGAGAAAAAGCCAATTCATTTTGACGGTAATAATAATCCCAAATGTCCAACCAACCATCTCTTCGAGTCAAAAAGAAGACACCATTCCTGGTTGGAGAAAAACATCCATCTGATAGATATGAACCATGATATTTGGTGCGGATTATAGGTGTTTTCAAATCCTCGAACCAAATCTTAAGAAAAAATTGACATTTTTCTTATATAAATGAAGAAAAATTTAAATACCTTGGCACTCCAATCCCCTACACTAAGGAAATATCTACTATTAGGGATACTTCTATTAATGGCATAGACAGGACCCAAATGTCGTCCGCTTTCCAAGCCATATTTCGACAATATTTCGACACTTTTCTTAGCTCTTTTGCTAGCTGTTAGTATGTATCCTTGTTCTGTTCCAATCAAGATCTTATTAGCACTATCTTGATTGAATTCCAACACTGTTCCTCCCACAGATCTCTCATATTTCTTGCCATCTGGATTCACAAATTCTTCCTTCAATTCCAATTTATCAATCGGACCATCTGTGAATTTCCTGGTGTCCCACCAACATACATTACCATCTGTACTAGTAGTCACAAGTTCAGTTCCAGCTCTGCTAAATAGCCAAGTTAAATGAGAAATGGGATCTGAATGAGATTTCTCCACTGGAGATACCATTATAGGTTCTTTACCTCTTTTGACATCCCAAATGGCTATCAAACCATTATAACAACCTCCTCCGATTTGATCTGAAAGCTTTTGGTTATATGAAATATTGGTGATAGAGGAAGGGGCATTCAAGACCAAATCGGGAACATTAGGGTTGTTCAAATCCCAAACATAGGATTGGAGAGGCATTTTGTCGGGCATTTGTTGGAAACGCAAAATCGAATAACTGACAGCCACTTTGGTCGGAGCTTCAGGATACCAGGAAATTTCAGAAACTGTTCGTTTGATGTTTTCATTTTGATCTCTAATGCGAAATTATTAACTTTTTATAAAGAAAATAATGGAAATTTACTTGAAAAGCATTAGAGTCTTCGTGGAGATGTTTTCAACAAAATGCTCGCTTTCCTCCTCATAGAAATATTCTTCGAAAAGGTCGATTTGGTTGTTTTGTTTCAAACAATTCTCAACATTGGAACATAGTTCCTTCACAGCCCCGGTGAAATCTGGATCTCTTTCCACTCTTTTTCGTAATTTATTGGTTTCTGTGGTTTCTGAAGGGTCATTGACAGTGGAAGGCCATCCTTTATTAAAAAAAAAATGTTAATTTATTTAAAAAAATTCATTTTAGTCAAAAAAATTAAAATTTTCAATTACCTCCTTCCTTATGAGCCATGCCTTTTTCTGTGGTATTGACACGTTCCGTGTTAACTACATGTTCTGTCAACTCTGAAATATTGTCCAGATCGATGAAATTTGGGTCACGTTGAATATAAGCTGCATTGGCAGCTACAGGAGGGATGAACCAATGCTTGATTTCCGTGTCTTGGAAGTTACAGAATTTACCATATTCACGACGCTTTTTTTGATAGGTGTAGTATTCGCCCATTTGATCAAGATAATTTTAAGGAGTTTTGTTTTTTTTGAATTTGATATTAGAAACTATTATTTCGAAACTGTTTTTTGATATTCGGATTTGATTTTTTTTTTTTAGCAAAATAAAGAAAATTATATTTTTTAATTAAAAAAATCTTATTTTGATTTTTTTTTTTTTAAGCATATCGAATTTTTTTAAATTCATTCTTTGGAGGTAAAAAAACTATTTTTTCAAAAAATTATTGAGATCCTTAATTATTAAATTTCTTCATTTATCTTCTATATGGACGAAGAATTCTCCCAAAAAAGCTCCTCCTCTAAATATCAAAGACATTCCCTCAAGTCTTTTTTCGAATCTTTTCATATTAATATTCCTCTTTTATAGCAGTAATGTTCGATCCTTTAATATTAACAAGCCTTTCTTTTCCGAATATCCCCGAAACAATGAGTCTGACATAGAAATTCTTCAGATTTCCAACAGTTTTCATAAGCTTCTTGACCTTGATAAAGTAACATTTTTTTTTAAAAGAAATTAAAAAAACTTGTTTGAATAGAGCAATTATCAAGAAAAAGAAAAAGGCTATCAAGACTTTTTCAAGAAATACAATGACCCTAAAAAAATCGAAGGTTCAATCAAAAGAATTTGTGAGGAAATCTTCAAAGAAGTCAATCGAAATTTGATCATCGGTGCTCATCTCATCCCAGTGAATTTCAGAGTATCCGAGCCTCAGAAATCAGCCAAAAATCCGGATATGATAGTTTTTGAACTCGAGAAAAAGAAACAGAAGCTTTGTAAAATTTTGGAAACACTCAAGGAAATGAAGTTGCTTCAAAATCCTGTCTTTCAATCAGTGAAGGAATTGATATTCGAAGGGATTGAAAAACTTGCATTTTCTGTGTCATTGCGTGAATTTCAATTGAATAATAACAGAAAAGACCTGACATTTTCCAAACATGATAATATAGTGAGAAAAGTCTTAAATCAATGGGAAGAATTGAAGTTGATTTCATCGAGTGATGCTACAAATTTGGGAGCTTTCTATTCGAAAATTGATAATGTTGAGGATTTTCTCTTTCAGGTTTGTCTTATGGCAAAGGAACAAGCAAAGAATTTCACGAAATATGGGAATTTCGATGAAATGATCTTGATTATGGATTATTTTATTGAATTCTTTGACATTTTGCATGGGGTCAGAGAAAGATATGAAGAAGATTATGTTAGCTCTATGAAGCAAATTTGGGTTTCGAAGGAAAAAGCTTATTTCAAGGAGAATTTGATAAATTTCTTGATAGCGAATTTATTGCTGAATCTGATAAATTTGAAGGCTTTTTTAGGCAATGTGAATGAAAATTTCCTGAAGAAATATGGAAAATTATGTAAAAATCTTATAAAATTTTAATAAAATTATTGGATTTTTTTTATATTTTAGGTAAATCTGTTGTCAGAGAATTGACTTTTCAAGGCAAATTGACCAACAAAAGGCAAGAAAATTTGATATTGGTTTATGAATGTCTAATTAAAATTGGGTTAATTAAAGAAGCTTTCAATACTGCTCTACAGTAAAAATCTTAAGTAAATTTGAAATAATTAAGCGAAAATTTCCAGAGAACAAGAATATCTTATCATAAACAAAATCTATTGCCTTCATAATATTGGAATCTCGGAAATCAAGCAATTAATGGTGAATAATGGTAAAATAACTAGTAAATTTTCTCCTTTAAATAAAAATCATAGAGAATTTCCTCAAATTATTTATTGATTTCTATTTATCATTTTGGAAATATCACATGAACGAAAATCAAAGCCTCAACCTTGAAAACAACCTAAAAGAATTCCGTTTATTCAGTGATTTCCCAGAATTTGAGGATGCTATTGAACAACATTTGAAAGCCAAATATCCTCAATTATCCTGGCTTATCACATTGAAGAAAACTCTTGAAAATTCATCTTCCACAGCACAATTACAAAATTTGCTTGAAGAATTGTTAAGAGAAGAAACTTCTGTGAGAATGAGAAAATTGTTATGTGAATATTGGAAGGCATGCGTTATGCTCGAAAGAAAAGATATTAATTTGAAGCATATTAATAGCTTGATTGAGATTGATAATATTCAAATAAAATATACTAAAGAACCACAGATTTCAAGCTTAATTGGAATAATTAATCACATCAGAGAAGGGAATTTTGGTATTTTTTAGAAATTTAAGAGAATATAAGAATTTTAATAGATAATTCCACAATAATCTGCCAAAGTCTGAACATTTTGAAAAATTACCTTAGTTTACTTGAATCAGAAGAACAATTCAAAGCCTTTCAAGATGATCCTAGCGAGCTTTTCTTTAAAATTTTGGGGTTATCTTTGCAATTTGATGAGAATTTGTTAGATAAAATCATAACCCTTCTCAAGGTAATGAATCACATGAATTATTTAAAATTAATGATATGAAAGAACCAAAGCAATGATCGAGAAGAACAATTGCATAATTTGATGAAACAATTGAATTTGTGGGATAATTTTAGTAGTTTCAGGGAGATCGCCTCTAGAATGGGTAAAAGCGATTGGGAAGAGGCGAAAATCATTTTCTTGGAACCATTCTGTGAAGATGAAAGAGCAGATTTTATAGGATATATATTTGGATATTTGCATCTTTATTATAAAGTA
>Ga0302320_10029800_pt1 | contig 10427 bp, 11 predicted proteins | sample Bog_T0_3_FD_202130 | JGI IMG/M metagenome (GOLD analysis project Ga0302320, IMG submission 202130) | Peat permafrost microbial communities from Stordalen Mire near Abisko, Sweden - Bog_T0_3 | ecosystem: Environmental > Terrestrial > Soil > Wetlands > Peat | place: Sweden: Abisko, Stordalen Mire... | reverse complement strand
CGGCTGCGAAGAAGCCTCGCCGCGTAGCCTGCGGCAGCCGATTCCGGGCAGCCGAAAGTGCGATGGCGCGCCACAAAAGCATGTGGCCGCGCGATCCGGACTTGGTGCTGGATCATGATGAGATGAGATTGAGTTGTTGCGGCGACGGAAGTGAACTCCCTCTCCCGCTTGCGGGAAGGGTTGGGCCGGGGGTGTCTCCGCATAACTGCTGCAGGAGTGCTGGGAGAGATTTCCCCCACCCGCGGCGCGAAGAGCGCGGCGACCTCCCCCGCAAGCGGGAGAGGTGAAGCGAGCCCGGCGCCGGACCGAATCGATCATACGTCATCACGTTCTAGCCGGCGCGGGCGACTTCCTGCCTCGGCTTCTCTTCTTCGCCGTGCTCGTGAAGCAGATCGAGCAGGCGCTTGCGCATCATCATTCCGGGCCGATCCGACGGCATGTGCTTCTCGATCTTGCGGCCCATATCGACGATGGCGTCGGGGTCGGTCGATTCCAGCATGTCGCGATCCTCGGCGATGATGGCGGCGTCCCAATCGATCAGTTCCTGGGTGGAGCAGTCCGCTTCGGTATCGTTGCGGAACAGGATTTGAACGACCTGGATCTGGCCGTCGGATATCGGTGTCGCGCAGTTGAAAATGATGTGGCGGATGCCGGAGGGATATTCCATATCAAGCCGCCGGCAGAACGGCATGAACCATTTGTTGCGCTGATGCCGCCTGGTGGTGGGATCGGTGCTCCCGCTGATCCGCGCCGCGTTCGGCGGATTGCGGATGGTGATGATGGTTTCGGCATCGAAGCCGTAATCGGTCTCGACGATTTCATACTTTTCGGGCTTGGGCTGGTTGATGTCGCCGAACGTGCCCTTGTGCACAAAGGCGAAATGGGCGTTGTCGAATGAGTTCTCCATCAGCCGAAGTGCTGCGGTGTTCCACTTTTCGTAGAACTGGTGAATCATCCGGTACCGCGGATCGTGATCTTCGGGAACGTCGGGGATGTCGTTCAGGGGTTCATCGAGCGCTACCCAGACATAGCCGTAGCGGGTCTGGGCCCGAAACGAGCGGGCCTTGGCGTCGGGGATCGGCTGTTCGAACGGAAACTGCGGAATCATGACGAGCTTGCCGTCGCGGTCATATTCCCATCCGTGATAGCCGCAGACGATGTTGCCGTCGTGACACCAGCCCTTCGACAGCTTCGCGGTCCGGTGGCAGCAGCGGTCTTCCAGCGCGGCCGGCTCGCCCTTGGCGTCGAGGAACAGCACGATCGGCTCGCCCAGCAGCGTGAAGGGCTGGGGACCATCCTTCAGCCGCGCGAGCGGCATGATGGCGTACCAGAAGCGGCGAAGCACGGGTTGTTTGGTGTTGAGCATGACCTTCTCCGGTGTTTAGGCAGCCAAATGCGCGACGACACGCGCCGCATCAGATCTGAGTTTTTGAACATCGAGGCCGGGAATGGCGCCGTTCTCGACGACGATCCGGCCTCCGACCAATAAATAACGGACGCTGGCCGAACCCGCGCATGTGACGGGAGCGATCAGGGGATCGTGCATGCCGAAACACCGCGGCTGATCCAGATTGAAGATGGCGATATCGGCCTGCTGCCCAGGCGCCAGCGTTCCGATCTGCGGCAGCCCCAGCACGCGGGCGCCGCCCGCGGTTGCCCAATGTACGACGTCTTCCGCGGTGACCGCATCGGCGCCTTTGACGGCCCGGTGGGTGTGCCAGGCGCTGTGCATCTCGCTGATCATGTCGGCAGATTCGTTGGATGCGGCGCCGTCCACGCCAAGCGATACCGCGCCGCCGAGCCGCGCCATTGCGTCTGCGGGCGCGATGCCGGAACCAAGCCGGCAGTTGGATTGTGGACAATGCGCCATGCCGGTGCCGGTGCTCACCAGCATCTGCACCTCGTTGGGATCCAGATGAACCAGATGCGCGAACCACACATCCGGTCCAAGCCAGTCATGGTCGGCCAGCCACTCGACCGGACGTTTGCCATGTACCGAAAGGCAAAACTCGACATACTCCGAACTTTCCGACAAATGGCTGTGCAGCCGCAGCTTCATCCGGCGCGCCGCCGCGATCGCTTCCTTCAGTTCACCCGGGTCGATCGACCAGGTCGGCGTGGTCGGCGCCAGCACCACCTGGGAAAGACTGCCCGGCGAGGTGTCGTGAAACCGCTGCGCGCAGGCTTCGACGGATTTGAGCATGTGCTCGAGCGTTTCGATCGGCATGGGCACGAATTCGTCGGTATCGAAGTGACGCCGTTTGGTGGCGCCGCCACGGCAGAAGACCAGACGGATGCCGAGACTGCGCGCGACCTCGAAGATCACCTGCGCGGGATCGAACCTGAAGCTGTCGCTGAACAGATAATGGTGGTCCGCAACCGTCGTCGTTCCCGACAGCAGCAGTTCGGTCAGCGCGATCCGCGCCGCCACCGCCAGCGCCTCCTCGTCGATCTTCGACCAGAACGTATAAGGCACCGAGCGGAGCCAGCCGGCGAGCGGGAGATTGATGCCGGAACGGACGCCCTTCATCACGCTCTGAAAAAGATGATGGTGGGTGGAGATAAGGCCGGGGTAGATCACGCAGCCACTGGCATCGAGCCTGCGCTCCCCCGGTTCGGCCTGCAAGCCGCCGATCTCGACGATCACGCCGTCGCGGACGCGGATCGACCCGCTGGTACGCATGGCCGCGCCAGGAAGCCCCGTGAAAATTCCCGTCGCGTTTTCGATCAGCAAAGCGGTCACGTCTCCGCTCCCACTTCGCTTTCGTGCCAGTTCGATAATGCGAGCCTGGATAACACCACCATCGCCCCAAACAATCCGACCCCTGTCAGGGTGATCAGGAACAGTGCGGCGAACATGCGCGGAATATCGAGCGTGAAGCCGGCATCCAGGATCTCATAGGCCAGTCCGGAGGAGCGGCCGCCGGTACCCGCCACGAATTCGGCCACCACGGCGCCGATCAGCGCAAGGCCGCTCGAGATTCGCAGCCCTCCGAAGAAATACGGCAAAGCGCCTGGAATTCTCAGCTTGATGAGGGTCTTGAGCCGCCCTGCCCGGTTCATCCGAAAGTAGTTCGCGAGTCCGGGATCGACGCTTCTCAAGCCCAGCGTGGTATTCGATATGATGGGAAACAGAGCCACCAGCGTCGCGCAAATCGTCAGCGAAAGCTGGGTATTCTTGACGAGAATGATGATGAGGGGAGCGATGGCAACGACCGGTGTGACCTGCAGCAGAACGGCGTAGGGAAACAGGCTCACCTCGACCGCCCGGCTCTGTACGAACATGAATGCGATCAGCGTACCGATAACGACCGCGGCCGCGAACGCCTGCAGCGTTACCCGCAGTGTCACCATTAGCGCCCGCAACAGTGACGGACCGTGGTGTATGAGGCTGGCGAAGATATCGCTCGGCTTCGGAAACAGATAGACCGGAATCGATGCCAGTCGGCAGCCAACTTCCCAAACACCTATCAAGATGACGCCCACGGCCAGCGGCGCCGCAATCTGGACAAAGGCTTCGGATTGCAGCAGCGGCTTCACAGCGCGGCTCCGGACGCCGACGGAAGCGACGCTTCGGCAAGCCAGGTCGATAATTCACGGCAGTAGGCCGCAAATTTGGGGCTGTCGCGAAATCCCTCGTCGCGCGGCTGCGCTTGGTCGATGGTCATGGTCCGGAAGATACGACCGGGATTCGCCGCCATGACGATGATCCGCGTCGAGAGGAATACCGCCTCGTAGATCGAATGGGTGACGAACACGGTGGTCAATTTGCGCTCCCACCACAGCCGGACCAGATCGGCGTCGAGCCGGTTACGGGTGAATTCGTCGAGCGCCCCGAAAGGTTCGTCCATCAGCAGAAGATTGGGATTCGTCACCAGTGCCCGCGCAATGGAGACCCGCATTTTCATGCCGCCGGAGAGTTGACGCGGAAAATGCCGGGCAAAGTCCGACAGGCCGACGCGCTCGATCGCCTCCGCCACGATCGGCGCCGCTTTTGCGTTGCTGATATTGGCAAGTTCAAGCGGAAGCCGGACATTTGAATCGACCCGCGCCCACGGCATCAAGGTCGGCTCCTGGAACACGAAGGCAAAACGCCGGCCTTCCTGCCCGACCTGTGCGAATTCGCCGCGCCACCACAACAGCCGGCCGTCCGACGGTTCGATCAGATTGGCGATCAGTTTGAGCAGCGTGCTCTTGCCGCAACCGGACGGACCGATCAAGGTCAGGAATTCGCCGTCCGCGATGCTCAGATCGATCGGCGCCAGCGCCCGCGTGCCGTTGGCAAAAACCTTCTCGGCCGAGAGCACCTCCACCGCCGGCGGCCGCTCGCCGCCGGCGGCGGTTTTGTCCGCGCTCTCGTTGAAGGGCTCGCCGGGCATGAGGGCGTTCATTGGCTATTCCTATTGAACGCCGATTTTGAGGTCCTTGACGAAACGGTCATCGAAGGCCTTGTGCCAATCCGTCTTCGGATCAAGCAGGCCGCCCGCGACCAGGAAATCATAGGTCTGCTTGTAGCGCGCGGCGGTGATGATCCCGATGCCCAGGGTTGCCGCATCTCCGCCAGTGAGAGCCTTGTTTTCCCTCAATTTCTCGAGCGCAAAAGCGATCTGCCCGTCGGTCATTTTGGGATTGTCGGCCTTGATCAGGGCGTTGCCCGGCGCCGGGTCCTTGATGTAGTCGCGCCAGCCTTCCAGCGACGCCTTCACAAAGCGCGCGATCACGTCGGGTTTCTCGGCGAGCATCTTTTCAGTGGTGACCATCGTGGAGCCATAGGGTGGATAACCGCCGTCGGCCAGCAGGAAGAATTTCACCTTTTCGTTCTGCTGCTGCGCCTGGTATGGCTCGGACGACGGATAGGCTTGCTGGGCGACGTCCTTGTCGGCGAAGAACGGCTGCAGGTTGAACGTATATGGCCGGATCTGATCATCGGTAAAACCGTATTTGGCACGCAGCCAGGGCCAGAACGTGGTGTGGGACGAGCCGGCTATCAGGATCGGCTTGCCTTTCAGGGCGGCGATATCGGTCACGTCGTCGTGGGTCATCAAGCCCTGCAGGTCGAACTGGAAGGAAGACGCCACCGTGACCAGCGGCAAGTTCTGTTCGCGCCCCTTCAAAACCTGGATATCATAGCCCATCAGGAGATCCGTCTCGCCGGCCAGCAGCAGCTGCGAGCCGTTGACCTGCGGACCGCCCATCTTGATGGTGACGTCGAGACCAGCCTTGTCATAAAGCCCGGTCGCCTTGGCCTGATAGAAGCCGCCGTGCTCGGCCTGGGCGAACCAGCTGGTGAGAAAGGTCACCTTGTCGGCCGCAAGCGTCGGCGCCAGCGAGCAGAGGAATGCGCCGGCTGCAACAGCGGCGATTGCGATCATTCGCGGCAGAAATTTCATGGCCATCTCAGCTACCTCATTCGGGGGCCGGCTTTCGCCAAAGATGCACAGGCCGCCTGTCATCTGAAAGCATTTTGATTCGAGCTATACGTTGCCTTTTCGGCAACAGCGGTTCTGGGCGGCGATCTTCCCTCGCGACGGCGACGCGTCGCCAAAATGGAAATGACGAAACCGCGAAAAAGGGCCTAATATCGGGCACTTTCCGGTTTTCCCCATTTGCCATGGAGGCACCGCCGCTTGCGCGCACTTTCTCCCTCATCGATCAAGCCCCCCTTTGCGCGCTATAGCCACGGAATAGCCGTGCCCGCGGGCTACCGGCTGGTGTTTACCTCCGGCCAGCTCGGCATCAGCGCCGACGGAACAATTCCGCCGGACAGCGAAGCGCAGGCCGACCTGTGCTTTGCCAACATCGCCGCGATTCTCGCGGACGATGACATGACATTGGCCAATGTCATCCGAATCAACGCCTATGTCACCGATCGCGACCATATGCCGGGCTATATGCGCGCGCGTGACCGGCAATTTCCCGGGACGCCGCCGGCCTCGACCTTGATGATCGTGAACGGCTTTACCAAGCCGGAATTCGTGGTGGAAATCGAGGTCGTCGCGGCCGCGGCGGCGCAGCTATCGAGCGGCAGTTTGCATTTTGCGGGCGCCGAGCCGCGCTAGAAACTTTCCATTTCGCGTCGGACCTTCGCCAAAAAGCGGCGCCGCCTCATCTCCGACGCCGTGTTCATGTGATAGAGCGCAAGATAGCGCACTTTTGCCCTGGAGCCGGTAAACCACGGCAGATAGCGCTTGATGATCTTGCGCGGCGGATCCGCCATGCCGATCGCCTGCCAGCGCGGGCGGCCATAGGTGGAGATACCCGTGATGCGCTGGATATGAAGCAACAGCGGCTTCGCCTGTCCGGGATCGGACAGGTCCATCGCAATCCCCGGGCCGAACATGCGGTCGAACCAGCCTTTCAACATCGCGGGCGGCCCGAATGACCAGGTCGGAAACTGCACGACCAGCGCGTTCGCAGCCATCAGTCGGTCGACATAGGCCTGGTTGTGGGCCCGATTGCGCTCGGGGTCGTGGTAGTCGCGACGCCGCTCCGCGGTGAGAACGGGGTCGAATCCCTCGGCATAGAGGTCGAGCAGGTCGATCGCATGCCCTGCTTGCCGCAGCCCAGCCAGCGCCTCGTTCCGGATAGCGGCATGAAAGCTGTCGTCAAGCGGATGACAATAGACGTACAGCACGCGCATTTTACGGCCTTACGGATACGAAGCTGCGCATCTTGCCGGGATTGAGCAGGCCATGGGGATCGACCTCATGCTTGAAGCCGAGTTGATCGGCATCGACGCGCTTGTACCGGCTGCCGTCTTCAACGGTAAAGACGTGCGGATTGGCGATATGAACGCCACGCTCCTCGTGCAGACGGATGATCTCGTTCAGTCGATCCGCACCGCTGTAGCGAACGACCGGCAGTCCGCTGCAGGTGACGCGGCCGCCAAAGCGGATGAATTCGAGATGCTGCAGCACCTCGTCCGGAAACAGCTTCCGCATCTCGGCTATTTTTTCCATCAGCCTGTCCTGCGGATAGAGACATTGCAGATAGGTGACGGAACGATCGGATTTGAGCACCTGCAAGGTGGTGTGGTTCCAGGTGTATTCATAGAGCGGAACCTGGCCCGGACCGTCATCGGTCGGCGTCTCCAGCGTGATCGTGCCGCGGCGGCCGAGCAGGGTCCTGAAGCTTTCAAGCGAGGGCAGCGCGATCATCGCGATCAGGATGCTCTTGCCCTCGGGGCAATAGGGCTTCAACGCGCCGAAATAGGAAGGCAGCGGCGAAGTAATCGGCGAAAGCAGCTTCTTGACGATACCGTCGGCAAGTGCTGCCTCGTAGCCGAACGCCGCCGCCTCCATGAAGTCATCGAAGACGACCACGACGTCGATCCACGTCCAGGCCGGTGCCAACGGCATTTCGAGCGCGGTGATGATCCCGGTCGTACCATAGGCGCGATTGACCTTCTGCGCCGCATCTCCGCGCAGCTCGATGACCCGCGGCTGCTCCTCGATCGTGACCACCCGCGCGGCGAGGATGTTGCCGGGCTCGCGCAGTCCGCCATAATTGACCGAACCGATACCGCCCGATCCACCGGCGACAAACCCTCCGATCGTGGCGGTCCGCTTGGTGGAAGGATGCATCCGCAGCTCCCAGGCCGACGGTGCAAGCTCGGCGTCTATCGCGTTCATCTTCGCGCCGGCACCGACGCGGACAATGCCGGGTTTGGTCCATTCGATTGCCTGCAGCGCCGTGATGTCGAGCAGCACGCCACCCTGCAGCGGGACCGCCTGCCCGTAATTGCCGGTGCCGCCGGCTCGCACCGTCAGCGGCACGCGGTGGCGCGCGCAGGCCGCAGCTATCCTGACAACCTCAGCCTCGTTACGAGGTGCGGCGATCAGATCGGCCGACTTGCCGTCGAGCAGTTCGTTCAGGACCGGGCTGTACCAGAAGAAATCACGCGAACGCCGGCGCACAACCTTGGGATCGGTGACGGTGGGAACCCCGCCGAGATCGGCAACAAGCGCCGTCAGGGCGCTGGAAGACAAATCGTTCACGGCCCGGTGACCATGGGCACATGCCCGTCGCTTGCCAGTTGCGCCGTTATCGTCTCCGATCCGACGACGAAGCCAAAGCACTGACGGACATTGTAGAGGGTCGCCGCCAGACAATATTCCGGCGAGGTCGTGGCAACGCAGTCCCTAAGCAGCAGGCAGTCATAGCCGCGAAAATTCGCATCCTGCAACGTACACAGCACGCACTGATCGGCATTGATGCCGGCGAACAACAGCGTCGCGACACCGAGATTGCGCAAGATACTGTCGAGTTCGGTATCCTGAAAGCCTGACATCCGGTACTTCGCGACGTGAATATCGGATGGCGCAGCCTGGAGCTCATCGACAATCGCCGCCGACCAGCTGCCGCGCTCCAGAACCTTGGCGCCGGAGCCCGGCAACCGGTCGCCGAGACCGACGCCGGTGCCGCTCGGGTTATAGACGTGCAGCAGCGCCGGGCTGAGATTGAGCCGGTCCGGCCGGTTGCCCCAATTCACCCAGATCACGGGCACATCATGGCTGCGCAGCACAGGCAGCAAACCCTGCAGCGGCGCGATCGGCGACTGGACCGGCGTGACATCGACGCCCAAATGAGCGAGCCATCCATCCGGATGGCAGAAGTCGTTCTGCATATCGACCACAATGATGGCGGTGCGCGCCAGGTCGAGCGTGACGAGCTTGCCTTCGGCCTGCACCGTCATCGGCCGCGGCGGCGTCGCCGCGCGCACCAGATTGGCGCGCGTCTCCGAGACCGACCAGCGATTGCGCGCGCTTGAGCCCAGCGGTCGCAACCCTTCGTCATCGCCTCGGTCCGGTATGGCGTTCATGAGCTAGTTTCCCTGCAAGATGCGGATATCGTCCGCATCGAGTTCGACGCGCTCGCCTGCGCGAATCAGCTCGGCAAAACCCTCGTTCGGCGTCATCACGGTAAGGGTGTAGAGCTTGCCGGCGCCGGTGTTCTCGATCACGTGCTCGGAGCCGGGATGCAGCAACAGCGAGTCGCCCTGCTTGACGGGCAGTGTCTTGCCGTCACAGCGGGCGACGCCCTCGCCGTGCAGCACATGGAAAAACTCGTGCGCCCGGGCATGCTCGTTCGGTGGCGTGGCCCCGCCGATCTTGAAGATCTCGATCACGAAGATGTTGTCGATCGCATCGGTTTGTTGGTCGAAAAGCATCACGAAGTAGTTGGTGTCGGCCGGCGAGATACGAAATGCCTTCGCCTGCGTGATGTTCGCAAAGCTGAATGCCATGGTTTAGCTCCCTCGTTGTCCAGCTTTGTTACGGCTTGTCGGATGCCGCACGCGCAGCGATACGCGACAGCGGATAGCGGCTGATCTCGTCAATCAGCACCAGCAGCCGCGCAGCCGCGCGCTCTACCGTCAGCCTGCCAAGATCGGCTGTTGCCTTGGTGGCATCGCCGCAGGCGCCCAGGGGATGAAGGTCCTGGGCCTGCCAGCCGAAGCGGGCGCCGCCTTCCGGGCTCAGCATTTCGGATTCCCGCTCGATCTGCACCGAGAGCGGTACAAAATTCTCGGCCAAGTTCATCTCGACGAGCTCTGGGTGAAGATGCAGCATGATGCTGGTTTCGCTCTGGCCCCCGTGAATGCCGTGCCTGTTTTCGTCCGCTGAAAACAGCTCGTCCTTGTCGATCAGCCGCGACCACATCGCCGATACCGCAAACATGCCGAGCCTGACGCGCAAGTCCCGGCAAACGATATCGAGCAGCTGCGGCTGGCCGCCATGCGAATTGAAGAACAGAATTTTACGAATTCCGGCGCGATGAACGCTTGCGCCCAGTTCGAACCAGACCCGTCCCAATGTCTCCCAGGGCAGCGTCAGCGTACCCGGAAAAGCGAGATGCTCGTCGGACTTGCCGATCGGCATCATTGGCAGCACCAGCGCGGGGCAATCGGCCGACATCAGTTCGATCGCGCGTGCGACGATGCCTGCGTTGATGGCGGCATCGACGCTGACCGGCAGATGAGGCCCGTGCTGTTCAACGGCGCCGACCGGAAGGATCGCCACCGTGCGCTCGGGGTCAAGGCCGGCGAAATCCTGCGTGGCGAGATCCCACCACCAATGCGAGTTAACGGTCATGCGTCACGGTCTCCGGCTACCAAGGCGCCGGCGCCCGGGAAAGCCCCGCCAAGTTTATCCGTCACCGCCGATTGAACACGCATGGCCGTCTCTGAAAAGCGCTTTGATTCGGCAAGTCCGTTGCCTTTTAGGCAACATGAAGCCATGCTGACCGTTCATATTTCTCAGCGCGCGGTCCGAAATGCTGCACAGCCGGTTGCTTTCTTACGTCGACGAGGTTGCCAGAACGGGATCGATCCGGAAGACCGCCAGCCATCTCAATGTTGCGGCTTCTGCCATCAGCCGGCAAATCCTGGCGCTCGAAGTGCAGTTGGGGACGCCGATCTTTCACCGCCT
>Ga0302320_10029799_pt1 | contig 10428 bp, 7 predicted proteins | sample Bog_T0_3_FD_202130 | JGI IMG/M metagenome (GOLD analysis project Ga0302320, IMG submission 202130) | Peat permafrost microbial communities from Stordalen Mire near Abisko, Sweden - Bog_T0_3 | ecosystem: Environmental > Terrestrial > Soil > Wetlands > Peat | place: Sweden: Abisko, Stordalen Mire... | reverse complement strand
CTATTCCACGACAAAAGGCGCCGATTGCGCAATCTCTTGTTTTGAGATTCCGTCATTTATTTTGATCGTCACCTTGTATTTTCCCGGTTGAAGACCCGCAAGTTGAAGAGTTTTCTCTACAGTCAACTGATCGCTGTGAGCGCCCAAATCCTTGGAATCCAATTGTTTCTCAAGATCCACATTTCCCGTCGCTGTGTCGACGATCTGGTAGGTCACCGTAACCTGGTTGCTCTTGGTGGTCTCGTCGATGCTCAGGTTGTAAACCTGCATCCAAAAACTCAAATTCTGGGCGCGCTTGAATTTGATCGGACTGGCAGGCGTCGGGCTGTTGACCCTCGGTCGAATGAAAGTGTTGCCGATGATGAAGTTCCCGCTGCCGATCTCGTGCGAGGAGACTGTTTTCATCTGGTCGGCCAGAATCAGCGAAGAGGCGCCCAGCTTTTCTTCCGGGTATTTGGGCACTTCAATGCCGCGACCATAGAATCCCATGTGGTCGGGGTTGTTCACGTCTTTTATGGCGATATCCAGGCGGTAGAGTCCCGGCAGCAGCGGCAGCGCCTTCCAATAAACCGATTGCCGGTCAAGGCTCTTCTCCAGCAGTTCGGCCGGCTCCTCGACCTCGACCGTATCTTCAAAGGTCTGCACTGTCTTGTGCGTAATTGTGGTGACTTTGCCCAGAATGTTCACCACGCCTTTAGAGACGCCGTCCTTGGTTACAAAAGTGATGTCGCGATTCTTCATCTGCAGCGTGATCGGAACCAGAACGGTATTCTCGGTCACCCGGACAAAGTCGGTTCGCACATCGAAGGGAAAGATCGGCCCGGAGAGCAGTTTATGCTCGGACATAAAGTTCTCCAGATCCGTGAACTTGATCGGCGGCGGCGCAAAGAGCTTGGCGGCCATGTCGATGCGGTCGAACTCCTTGGACTGCAATGAGGAGGACATCGGGCCGGGGCCAAGTTTCTCCAGTCCGCCCGTGAAGCGCTCGGACTTCTTGGCCATGCCCATCTCTTCTTCTCTTGTCTCGCCGCCTTGCGTGTGCAGCAACGCGTCCTTTTCGCTGCGGTCGATGGTGAAGTGGAAATCGCTGCATAAGCAGGGATCCACAAATTCCATGTCGATATTGTCCCCCACGCCCTCAATGTGGCGATAGTGCCATACCTCGAAGGGATAGGTCACGGTGCTGCCGCCGCCTTCTTCCATGGGGCGCTGGTACTGGCCGCCTGCCGGGTGTGAGTCGATCGAGTCGGGCGCGCCAAAGGAGATGTAGATATGCCCGCGGTCGGTGCGCCAGCCGGGCTTTCCGGCGGCAAAATGCTCGTTGGCGTAAGCGATGCGCCGGTAATGCTCCTCGCGAAATTCATTCTCCGGCGAATCCGGATTAGGATTGCGTCGCAGCCAGAACTGCTCGATGAAGGCGTCGCGCTCCTCATCGTTGCTGAGGTTATGGAAGGCTTTGCGTTCCTCGTCGGAGATGATATAGGTCACATCCTGATCGAGCCAGCTCTTGTAGGCGTGGCTCAACTCGATGCGCGTGTTCTTCTCCGCCAGTCCGCGCTGCTTGTCGGTGCGCTGGCGCTTCAGCGGGTCGATTTCCTGACCCGATCCCTGCCCGTTGGACGGTTGTGCCTCGGCGGGCTGATTGCCCGCCTGTTGAGCCCGAAGGCCGGCGATGGGTGCGAAAACCAGGCCGCAACCCAGTACGGCGAAAAAGAAAGTAGAGCGGATAAGCGTCATTTGCCTTGGAAACTCCTGCAATCCCTTATTCTACGGCTCCGAGTAGGGCTGGGCAAGAATCCGTACGGAGTTGGCTGCCGGTTGGACGCCAAAGGCAGCCCTTGGTGAGCCGAAAAACCGTTTGCCGAGGGCAGAGAATCGGCTTCCTGCCCACGAAAATGCCAGTTGTCCACCAGCTTTCGCCGACCCGCGAGGCATGAAAACGCCGTCCACCACCTGCGGTGCTACAGTGGATTCATCCCCACTCTCTTATCGGAGTCGGTCTTGTTGCTGGGCTATCGTTCGTTTTTCGTTGCTCTTCTCGCGTTTCCCGTTGCCGCTCACGCCGCCTCCCGTGTTCAGGCCGTGCCCGTTCCCGCGGAGATGCGCTCGTCGGCTTTTACTGTCACCGTGAATGGCCAGGCGGTGGACGTGGCCCACGCGGCGGCGAGTTATGAGTTTGTCAGCTTTGACGGACGCGGTCCATTTGAGATCGAAATCACCGCAGCCGAACCTGGCTTCTGGGATAAAGGCGTCGACATTCAACCTTGGCGGCTGGGATTGCGGGCTGTAAGGCTCAAAGACAAAGGCCAGACGATTCGCTTCCGGCTTTCAGCGCCGGCCAAGCTCTCGATCTCGCGGCCGGGCGACTTTCTGAATCATGCCAAAATTCTGTTTCTCTTTGCCGGCGCGCCGCCGCCGCCCATGCCGCGCGATCCGAAGATTCACGCCTATCAGCCGGGCGTCTATCGCCAGAGTCTCAACCCCAAGAGCGGCGAGACGATCTATCTGGCTCCCGGCTCGTACTTTTACGGCAGCCTGAATCTGTGGAAGGTGCATGACGTGAAGGTGCTGGGGCGCGGCACCATTGTCTACGACGGCCCTCAAGACCCCAACACCGATGAAGGCTGGATGCAGAAGCCGGACTGGCATTGCATCGGCTCTCTGGAGGCGCACAACATCGAGATCGACGGGCTGACCTGCATCATTCGCTCGCGGACGTGGTCGATTCAGATGAAGGACTCAGCGGGATTCTTATACGACGATCTGCGGCTGATCGGCGGCAATGCGGCCAACGCAAACCAGGATGGCATGGACTGGCTGGGCAGCGGCGACACGATTGTGAGGAATTCGTTTCTGCGCGCCTCCGACGATGTTTTTGCCATGGAGGGCAACTGGGACGGCTACAAAGACGAGGACATGCTGCGCCCCGGCCAGGATGTGAATAATATTCTGATCGAGAACAGCGTTCTCTCGACAAGCATTTCAAACATTGTCCGCGCGGGATGGCCACGAAAGATCTTCAATTCCCGCAACTTTACGCTGCGCGATTCAGACATTCTGCATGGCGGCATTGGCGCCTGCGGCCAGACCTTTGGGCTGCTGGGCTTCTGGGGCGCTCAGGAGGCCAAGGGCGTCCACTCGGAGTTTACCTTCGAGAATCTCTTTCTGGACAACTGGTACTCGCTGGCGCAGATGGAGCAGAAATACAGTGGGCTGCATGGCTTTACTTTCCGCAATATCTGGGCGCTGGATCAGCCGCCACTGGCCGATTCTACGATGCAAGGCGACATAACGGACGTGACCTTCGACAACATCAAGTACGGTCAGAGCCGCACGGCGAGCGACGCCGATCTGCCGCTGGTGACTAGTGGCGGCGCAGCAGCCGCGACCTTTATTGCGCCGCATGGACCGTTGGCGCAGTTCACGGTGGACCCGCCGATTGCGGCTGCGGGTCAGCAGGTGACGCTGACCGCAAAGCCCTCGCCGGGCACGGAATTTACTTGGCTCTTTGGCGATGGAACCGAGGCCCGCGGCCGGCGTGTGCGGCATCGCTTCCCGGACGCCGAGGGAACGGATCTGGATGGCGGCGCATTCGGCGCGGGACGCTTCAGGGTTCTGCTGCAAGCCGTAGATGAGGACGGCAATCAGGATTGGGCCGCGCAGAATGTGGTGGCCGTGGCGCATTGGCACGATGCGGCAAGGCTTGCCGGGCCCACCACGCCGGGGCTCACCTGGCAGATCTATCCCGGCGAATGGACCGAACTGCCGAACCTGACCGGCCAACACGCGGTCTTCACGGGCGAAGGCCCAAATCTTCACGCCGACGCGCAAGGCTTTACGCACTTCGCCGCGGCATGGGATGGCTTTATCGATATTCCCGCCGACGGCGGTTATACATTTTATGTATTGGCCCGCGACGGCGCGCGGCTGGAAATCGACGGCATGGAAGTGGCCAAAACCGGCCCGCCCTTTGCTCAGGTCTGCGGTTCACCGGGTAATGCGATGCGCTATGATCGCGGCTCGCTGGGTCTACGCGCCGGCCGCCATACGCTGCACCTGGAGGGGCTGCATTCGATCAGCCAGGACGCGCCGCGTCTGCTTTGGGAAGGCCCCACGCTGCCGCTCACCGATGTGCCCGCCGAGGCTTACAGCCATTACCGCCAGGATGCGGTGCGGCAGGCCGCGGCGAAGTGAACCGGAGTTTGCTGCTATCGGACAGATGCGCGACCCTCGTTTCGGCACGAGAGACGGTCTACGCTATCTATAGCGCCCCGATCAGGGGTAGCAAGCCAATGCTTACAGGAGGAAAAACCATGCAGACGGCTCTTCAAAAGGTCGATTTGCCCGCGCGGCTGCGTCCTCCCGTGCCCTTGTCGGATGATGAGTTTCGGCATTATCAGGACTTTCGTTTGTCGAAACTAGGTTTCCCAGGATATCACAAAAGCAAATCGAGCATTCTGATTTTGTAAGTGAAGCCGCTGAGATAGGCCTGATTAATGACGGGTGTGATTCGGCGCCGTGCCCCCGCCCCAGCCGCCACTGGTGGGACAAAAAGGACTTACTCCGCATGAAAAACAGGGAGAACGCCGAAAGCCCAATATCAGCCATCGAACAGTTCACATCCGTGCCGCGCCGAGCATGGGGAAATTCCGCTCGGACCACGCGAAAGCCCGCCAAAAGCAACTCGAATATCTCCATACCTCAACAAAGCACAGTTCAAAGCCGCGGAAAATAGCTGCCTGGGTTCCTGGGGCTATTTGGAACTGCTGGCGTGTGTCGAAGATCGTTGCCAAGGTTGACGCGAATGTGAGAAGATTTGGTGTTTTTGAAGATACCCTCGGCAACCCAGAAAAGCGAAACCCAGAGATGGCTTGTTCTTTGTTTTTATCCTCCAGATGTATGCAAACAGGTCGAGAATCTCTCAAGGCTGCTGCGCTGGCCTTTCTTCTTGTTTGTCTCGCTGCTTGTGCCCATGGGGCCAAAACCGACGAATTCCCTATCAAGGTGGACCAGGTAGGCTATCCGTTGAGCGGCCCGAAATTGGCGCTGGTCAGTACGCCGACAGCAGATTTTGAAGTCCGGCGCACCAGCGACAACACAGCCGTTTTCAAGGGTAAACTGACACAAGCCAAGACGGACGAGAATACCGGCGACAGGGTGCGGGCAGCGGATTTTTCAGCGCTTCAAATTGCCGGGCGCTACTATGTGGAGATTCCCGGCGTGGGTCGCAGTTGGAATTTCGATATTGGATCGGATGTCTTTGACAGCGCGTATTCTTTGGCGATGCTGGGTTTTTACGGGCAGCGCTGCGGAACGGCGGTGGACCTGGGACCGGAGTTTCCCGGCTACTCTCATCCGGCCTGCCACCAGCATGGTGAATTTGACCCAACATCGGGTACGAGCGGCGTCAGAGACAACATCGGCGGCTGGCACGATGCGGGCGATTATGGCCGTTATATGGTCAACTCCGGCATTGCCACCGGCACACTGCTGTGGACCTGGGAGATATACGGTGAAAAGATCAAGAAGATTTCGCTGCATATTCCCGAGAGCGGCAACGGTACACCAGACATTTTGAATGAGGCGCGCTGGAATATCGAGTGGATGCTGAAGATGCAGGACACTGACGGCGGCGCCTGGCACAAACAGAGCAGTAGAAACTTTCCTGGCTTTATTGCTCCTGAGGACGACAAGTTGCCCAGCGAGGTGATTGGGACCGGATCGGCGCCTTATAAGAGCAGTTGCGCGACGGCGGATCTGGCGGTTGTGGGAGCGATTGCGGCGCGGGATTACCAGCCCTACGACGCAAAGTTTGCCGCGCAGGCACAGGACGCAGCGCGGCGAGCCTGGGCTTGGACGGAGAAATATCCGAATGTGACCTTTCAGAATCCACCTGGCATCAACACGGGCGTTTACGGCGCGGCAAGCTGCAGCAGCGAGATGCTGTGGGCGGCGGCCGAGCTTTGGCGCACGACTGGTGAGGCGCAGTTCAACCAATACTTCCTGGATCATTATGCGGACTTTCTTCCCAGCCTGGATTCGCCGCCGGGTGAGAGCTGGAGTTCGCTGGGTTCGATGGGGCTGTGGACTTACGCGCTTTCTGGGCGCAAGGGGCCAAATATCATAGCCAATGCCAAGGCGATTGCCGCAATCAAGGAACGGACTGTAGCGGGAGCGCGCGGAGTGGTGGAGCGCACCCGCGCCAATCCGTATCATGTGAGCCTCAAGGCCAGTGATTACGTGTGGGGCTCCAATGGCATAGCGGCTGAATACGGTATGTACTTGCTGATGGCCAATCTCTTCCAGCCGGATGCGAGTTTTGTGGATGGGGCGCGGGACAACCTGCATTATCTGCTGGGGCGGAATTCGTTTTCGCTTTCGTGGGTGACAAAGGTGGGCGAACACCCGTACCAGCATCCGCATCACCGGCCCAGCGCTTCGGGCAAGCAGCCAGGAGCCTGGCCGGGGCTGCTGTCGGGCGGGCCCAACAAGAATCGCGAAGATTGGGTGCTGGCCGCGCTGCCCAAGAATCTGCCGCCGGCAAAGGTTTATGTCGACACGCAGAACTCGTACGCAGGCAATGAGATTTGCATCAACTGGCAGGCTTCGCTGGTCTTCCTGCTGGCTGGTGAAATGTAAAAGATCCCATTTGGGATTCCGCAAAATGCGGAGAAAAGATGCCCGTTGGCATTGAGGAGTGGAATGCTTCAACTACACGTCGTTGACCTTGTTATCATCGTGGCCTACCTGCTGAGCACGGTATTTATCGGATATTGGGTTTCCAAGCGCGCCTCGCAGAGCATGCAGAATTACTTCCTGGGCGGCAATTCCATGCCCTGGTACATGCTGGGCATCTCAAACGCCTCGGGCATGTTCGATATCAGCGGCACCATGCTGCTGGTTTCGTGGATGTTCGTATACGGGCTGAAGAGCGTGTGGATTCCATGGCTTTGGCCTACCTTCAACCAGATCTTTTTGATGGTCTATCTTTCGGCATGGCTGCGCCGTTCCAAGGTGATGACCGGCGCGGAATGGATCAAGACGCGCTTTGGTTCCGGCCGCGGAGCGCAGTGGTCGCACATAATTGTCGTAATTTACGCATTCGTCAGTATCATCGGATTCTTCACCTATGCCTTCAAGGGAATTGGGAAGTTTGCTCAGACCTATCTACCATGGCACCTTTCGGCCAATGAATACGCGCTGATTCTGATTGCCATTACGGCAATTTATGTGATCAAGGGCGGCATGATCAGTGTCGTGATAACCGAGGTAGTGCAGTTTTTCATTCTGTCGATCGCCTCCTTTGCCGTGGGCATTATCGCCATGGCCAAAGTTGCGCCCGACATGCTGCACCGCGTAGTTCCGGCTGGCTGGGACAACATCTTCTTTGGGTGGCATCTGGGCCTGGATTGGACTACCATCTTGCCGGCGGCGACGCAGAAGATTGCCGAAGACAAGTACGAACTTTTTGGTTTTTTTGTGATGATGCTGCTCTTCAAGGGCATTCCGATTTCAATGGCTGGACCGGCGCCAAACTACGATATGCAGCGTGTGCTGTCGGCTAAGAACCCGCGCGAGGCCTCCATGATGAGCGCCTGGGTCAACATCGTCCTGACCCCGCCCCGTTACTTTCTCATCATGGGCCTGACGGTATTGGCAGCGGCATTTTTTGGTCCCGACCTGCGCGCCATGGGCACCCATATGGACTTTGAGCTGGTGCTGCCGATGGCATTGGCCCGCTTTGTCCCGATGGGTTTGCTGGGCTTCCTGATCGCAGGACTGCTGGCTGCATTCATGTCCAACTTTGCGGCCACGGTCAACGCGGCTCCTCCGTACTTTGTCAATGACATCTACAAGCGCTACATCAATCCCAACGCCTCTCCCAAAACCTATGTGCGCCTAAGCTATCTGGCTTCGTTCAGCGTGATCGTGATCGGCGTGGTCTTCGGCTGGAATGTTACTTCGGTGAATGAAGTTGTGGTCTGGATCGTCTCTGGCCTTTGGGGCGGCTATACCGCGTCCAACGTGCTCAAGTGGTACTGGTGGCGCTTCAATGGCTGGGGTTATTTCTGGGGCATGCTGACAGGAATAGGCTCGGCGCTGCTTGCCCCAAAGATCGTCCCCATGCTGCCTTTTGTGCAGAATCTGCTGGCGCGCTTCAACGTCAACATGGAAGTCGTTGTGATCTTCCCAATGGTTGTGGGAATTTCGCTGATCGGCTGCCTGCTGGGCACCTTCCTGACCAACCCTGAAGACGATGAAGTTCTAATGAGCTTCTATCGCCGTGTTCGTCCGTGGGGATTCTGGGGTCCGGTGCTGAAAAAGGTTTTGGCGGAAGACCCCACCTTCAAACGCAACAAGGACTTCGTCCGCGATATGTTCAACATTGCCGTAGGCATCGTGTGGCAGGTTTCTCTGGTGGCGCTGCCTTTGTACATTGTGATTCAAGAGTGGGCGCGAGTGGCCATGGCCGCGACTTCGATCGCGGTGACCTCACTGATTCTAAAATTCACATGGTTCGACCACCTGAACGAGCGCGAGTTGGAGATCGAAAAAGAAAGTGCTCAAGAGGAGCAATTGGCGCTTAAAGCTTCGAGCTTGTAAATGTCGAGGCAGTTTGAACTGAATGGGCGGCTGCATTTCCGCAGGGAAAGGCAGCCGCTTTTCAGCATTGAATAGAGATAAACTGAAGCTACCGAGCCCAGCGCCAGAAAGGTCCATGAGTTGAAAAGCGACCGAGCCATACCGATGAAAATCGATTCTCAAGGGACTGGCGTCTCCGTCACGCGCATTGCATATCATGGCTGGCCGGATTGCTATCTGCTGGCCAACAGCCAGATCGAAGCCATCGTCGTTCCCGCCATCGGCCGCGTGATGCAGTTGCGGCTGAAGGGCGAATCGGACGGCGCCTTCTGGGAGAATCGGGCCTTGGATGGGCAACTGCCGGCAGCGGATTCGCAAGATTGGAATAACTTTGGCGGCGATAAGTGCTGGCCCGCGCCGCAGTCGGCTTGGCCGGCGATTCAAGGACGCGAGTGGCCGCCGCCGGTGGCCTTCGATTCCCGCGCGATGGAGGCGACTGTCACCGAGCGCGGTGTCATGCTGACCTCAATGGTCGATCCGGGTTATAGCATTCAAGTTGTGCGGCAGATCGAGTTGAATGCGAAAGAACCCAATTTGCAAATCAGAACCGTGTATCGCAAACTGGCCGGTGTACCGGTTCAGGTGAGCGTTTGGACGATTACCCAATTGCGGGAGCCGGAGCGAGTCTTTCTTCTGCTGCCGGAAGAGTCGAAGTTCGCTGAGGGGTTTGTTCGCTTGATGGAGGGTGAGCCGGAAGCGCTGCGGGTTGCAGGCGGTCTGCTCTCGCTGGCACGCCACTGCGGCGTGTGCGCCAAGATTGGCTCGGATGCGCTCAGCATGGTTTGGGTGGGGGAGCATTGCGCGGTCCGGATTGATGCCGAGGCTGGGACGGGCGAGTATCCCGATGGCGGCTCGATTACTGAGATTTATACGAATCCCGACCCGCTTGCCTACGTCGAGTTGGAGACGCTGGGGCCGCTGGCGGAGTTGCATGTGGGTGAGCAGATGGAGCGGAGCGCTGTTTATACAATCCTGCCCCGGACCACGCCAGATGCCGAAGCGGAAACCCGCAGGATACTCGGTTTGTGATCCGTCTCCCGAGCAACCCAAGCATTCTTCACAATCGATTGAAGGCATTGCGGTAAGGTGGATGTGACTTCAATGCGGAGGAATCATGCAAAGAGAGTTCCCCGCCGCGCCGCTAGTGGGCGTGGGCGCGGTGGTGTTTGAAGCGGGTCGGGTGCTGCTGGTGCGGCGCGGGCGCGAGCCGCTGAAAGGCCATTGGTCGCTGCCCGGCGGGCTGGTTGAACTCGGCGAGAGGCTGCTTGACGCAGTAGTTCGCGAGGTGAGGGAAGAGACTGGGCTCACAGTCGAGCCGATTGAACTGGTCGAAGTTGTGGACCGTATTCATTGGGAAGAGAGCCGCGTTCGCTACCATTACGTAATTGCCGATTACCTGTGCCGTGTGACTAGCGGCAGTTTGCAGGCAGCCTCCGACGCGGATGCGGTGCGCTGGGTGGAGCGGGCCGAGTGGGATGCGCTGGGCCTTGATCCGGTAGCGGTGCGGGTGATTGAGGCGGGCTGGCAGAGGACGCAAGAAAGGTCGAGCGGGAGATGAGAGCAATCAAACGTCTGCTGTGGGTTGTAGTTGTTCTGATTTTGCTTGCCTGCATAGGCTTCTGGGCGCGGCCAATCAGTTATATCAATGAAGCTCAATATGCGTGGGAGTGCGTCACTGACGTGGAGAGCCGCTCGGTCCAGGTAGCGGGCCATCGCGTACATTACCTTGCCGAAGGACCGGCCGGTGGGCCTGTGATTGTATTGGTGCATGGGTTGGGCGGGAGC
>Ga0302320_10029798_pt1 | contig 10428 bp, 9 predicted proteins | sample Bog_T0_3_FD_202130 | JGI IMG/M metagenome (GOLD analysis project Ga0302320, IMG submission 202130) | Peat permafrost microbial communities from Stordalen Mire near Abisko, Sweden - Bog_T0_3 | ecosystem: Environmental > Terrestrial > Soil > Wetlands > Peat | place: Sweden: Abisko, Stordalen Mire... | reverse complement strand
TGCAATGACCAGGTAAAAGAAATTCCTCTTAAATGTTCCAAAGCTGGATGCAATACTGATGTTGATTATTACATTTTACAAGGCAACTTAGAATTAAAGGTTTTTGCAAAATATGACCAATTTTTATTGGATCGTTCGATTTTACAAATGGAAGAACCAAAAAAAGAAATAAAAGAATTGTGCACAAATTGCAAAAATAACAAAGTAAACCAATTCAAAAACATAAATAAAGAGACTCCTTTTGCAAAGCAATGTCAAGTTTGCAATCAGTATTGCTGCTTTCTTTGTGGAATTAATTTCCAAACATTATTCTTTTTGAAGGATCATCTTTCTACTCATTTGAATAAAGGTGTCTAATTAATTAAAAAAAACAAAAAAATATTTTTTTTCTGTTTTTATTATAAAAAAATCCATTTTCAATTGTCTTTAGTAGTTTTTTTCAAATAATTTTTAAAAAAAATCATTTTTTTATGTTTAAACATCTTCTAAATTATATTTTAAATAAATCCGCACTTCATATTTAAAAGAAAATGTTTGAGCAACAAGAATCAATGGCCTTATTAGGAGGCATAATTATCTCCATTGCCACCTCTTTTAATTACTACACCACAGGTCGCGTGACCGGAATGAGTGGCATTTATAGTGGCTTCATCTTCTTCGAAAAATATTCTTTCCATTGGAGAGCCACCTTCATTTTTGCCATGATGGCAACCACTGTTTTTCTGTGGAATTTCTTTGGTTTCGGTTCTTGCTTCGATGAACCAACCGTTTTTGTCAAAAATCTCAGCAAACCAGGTTATTTTGTTGCTGGTCTTCTTGTCGGTTTAGGCACAAAATTAGGAAATGGCTGCACAAGTGGTCATGGAATCTGTGGTTTGCCTAGATTATCTATCAGATCCTGGGTTTTTGTGCCTATTTTCTTAGTTTTCGGGATTTTGACAGCCACTTATAGAGATTCGAACCCTTTTTTTGTGGATGAGACGCCATATGAGGGTTATAGTATGAAGCAATATGGCTTGATTTTAAATAGTGTTTTATTGACTGCGTGTACTATAATTGTTGTGCTTTTCACATTATATTCGTTTATTTTCACAAACCGAGACAAAATGTTTGATATTGTGTTTGCCTCAATCACTGCAGTTTTATTTGCAATTGGATTGATAGTTTCAGGCATGAATAAAAGAAGCAAAATCTTAGGTTTTTTAACAATTAACCAAAATTGGGATCCCTCTTTAATGTTGGTTCTTTGTGGAGCTGTTGGATTAAATTTCATCACAATGAATTTAATGACAAAAACAATTTTGGGAAAACGTTTGGAGGTTGTTACAAACAAAACAATAGATTTCAGATTAATTTTGGGTGGAATTTTGTTCGGTATTGGATGGGGATTGGGAGGATTATGTCCTGGACCTGGATTTATTTTATTTCCTTTTTTCACCCCACATATCAGTTTATCGTGGTTTGGAGGATTAACGATTGGACAATATATTATCAAGATGTATGAAAATATTTTGAAGCCCAAAAAAAATTAATAAATATATATTAGAAGGGAAAAAATTTTAAATTTCCGAACTTAATAAAATTTTAAAAAAAGAAGGAAAAAGTAAAAATATAAAAAATCAAAAAAATATATAATGAAAAATTGCAAATCTGTTTAAAAGTCAATAAAATAGGAAAAGCTTAAAAGTTAAACTTCAAACCGATTTCGTAAGAAATGTTAATACTTTTTTGACAGTTTGTGACATATTATGAAAAACATATAAGATGATTATAATTATAATTTATTTTAAAAACAATGGAGGAACTATATATCAAAGCTCATGAAATGTCTTTTGAGATCATCGACGAATTAAATAGAGGTCGTATTTCCATCGAGAATTTCACTATGCTCCGTATAATTGGGAAAGGTTCCTACGCAAAAGTTGCATTAGTTCGAATGAAAGACACTAATAAAATTTATGCTATGAAAATCCTCAAAAAAGAGTTTATAAAGCAAAAAAAACAAGTCATCCGCATAAAAGAAGAAAGAACAATATTGGTAATGAAATTTCTTTGTATTTTTCTTCTATTTATTGTTTTCATCCATTAGGCAGAAATTTATCATCCTTTTGTGATTCAATTGAATTATGCCTTCCAAACGGAAAAAAAACTTTATTTCGTTCTAGATTATTGTCCCGGTGGAGAAATGTTCAATCTCCTTTCCAAAAAGCAACGTTTCAATCAAGATCAGTCTGATAAAAACCCACTATTTTTTCTCATTGTTTTTTCTTTAGAACTAGGTTTTATACCGCACAAATTGTTCTAGCCCTTGAGCATCTCCATTCCAAAAACATCGTCTATCGCGAGTCAAAAAAATATCGAACTATTAAAATTTATCATAAAAAATAGCTTGAAACCAGAAAACGTCCTCATCGACCTTGATGGTTACATCAAAATCACTGATTTTGGGCTATCCAAACGCAACATCTCAGGCAACAGCGGGGCTTTTTCAATATGTGGGACTCCTGAATATCTTGCTCCAGAAGTGCTCCAACGAAAAGGCCATGGAAAAGCAGTGGATTGGTGGGCTTTGGGCTCTATAATTTATGAGATGATGACAGGGTTTCCTCCATTTTATAGCAAGAACCATGAAGTTCTTTATCAAAACATCATCGAGACAGAATTAAACTATCCAAAATATGTTGATAAATGCTTAAGGAATCTACTTGAAGGATTGTTCCAAAAGAACCCTTTATTAAGATATGGAGCCAATGAGATAAAAAACCATGAATGGTTCAAAGGATTTGATTGGAAAGCGTTATTGGCAAAAAAACTAATTCCTCCATTCAAGCCAGTATTGAAATCTGAGACGGATGTCACTTATTTTGACCCTGTAAGACTTTTTTAATGTTTCAATGTTTTAATTAAGTTTAGGAATTCACTGAAATTGCAGTCAATTCGCCGAAGAATTCGAATATTGTGCTTGCTGATAGCTTTGATAACAATTTCGATGGGTTTTCCTTTGTGAAATCTTCAAGCAATGTGGATGAAAGCATAATGGTGAAAACATCTGAGAAAATCAAAGATTATGAAAAAGCTAAATATGAGAGACAATTATCATTGGAATTGGAAGAAAATTACTTGAAAAAGGAAGAAAATCTACAAATGCTTGATGAAAAGGAGTTGCAGGAAATCATTATGGAAGAGTATTTTTAAGTGATTAAATTTAGTAATTGTTTTTTTCATTAAGAAATTTGAAGAATTTTTTTTTTAAGAAATTTCATGAAATTTTAACAAAAAATTTAGTGTTTTTTATCCTTTATTTTTAATTGGACTTCATAAATCAGGCTTTTATTTTATTTATACAGCTTATTAGAACATAATCGTAATTCTGAATTTTTTTAAAAGCATTTCTCATAAATTTTTGGTTTTTCACTCATCATAATTTTATTTCTTTTGCCTCCAATAATGAATCCAGATGACAATATAGAAATCCCGCCCTCTCCTCCAGACCAATTCGAAGACCCTCATTTCAGCAAATTTTTGGAAAGAGAAGAGAAAAAAAAGCCGAGTTTTAAAAAAAACAAGACTCTTGATAAATTGGAAATTCTGCCTGCTCCATCTTCTCATATACATCGTTTCGAGAAAATGCATAGTCCTTTGAACCTTTACAATACCTTTTCACCTACGCATTTTTCTCCGAAAAACATTTCGCCATTGAAGAAAAAAATTAGCAGATTTGGCTCAACAACGCCTTCTTTAATTTCATTGAAACCAACGAATTCCTCAGAATATAACAAATTCATCGAGCCAGTTCCAAGGGAAATGACAGAAGAATTGAAGGGTTTCCTATTGAAATCGTTTAAAAAGCATTTCATTTTCGGGTTTATGGATGAAGGAATTTTGGAAAACATTCTGAGTTCAATGAAATGCTTTTCCTTAATTCCGCTTCAAATTCTTCTTCCAAGAGATTTATCTTCTGAGTTCCTCTATATAATAGAGAAAGGGGGTGTGAAATCCATTGAGGATCCAGATAAAGAAATCCATACTTATAAGAATGGAGATCTGTTATTTGATGACCTTTTCTTTAATAATCATCCATCGAATTTGAGATTTGTGAGCATTGAAAATACAATCCTTTGGGGAATGCCGAATTCATTGATTTCGTTGATAATTCTGCAAATAACTGAGAAGAAATATAATGAAAATAGAGCTTTTATCGATCCCATTCATTTTTTTTCTAAACTCACGAATCCACAAAAAGACTCATTGGCCTATAATATGAATAACCTCAAATTCAAGCAAGGGACAGTCATAATAGAAGAGGAACAAATGGGCATGAATTTCTATATTTTAAAGGAAGGACTATTGATAAAAAAGGTGAAAGAACAATTTCTTCATTATTTGAAACCAGGTGATTGCTTCGGAGAAAGCGTTTTCCTTCAGAAAAATAGAAATTATACTGTTATTGTTGAAAGCGAAGCTGCTGAATGTTTATCCATTAAGAAGAAATGTGTTTTGGATTTATTCGAAGAAGATTTCGAAAGGGTGATTTATAAGAATTTGGTGCGAAATTCAATCAAAAATTCAGAGAAATTTTCCAGATTGACTTCCATGCAAATCGACCATTTGATAAATTTGATTAAATATAAAAATTACGCGAAGGATGATAAGATTATCCCTGAGAAAACCAAAGAAAAATGTCTGATTTATATGCTTTTGGATGGCAAATTAGATTCTTTTAATGGGAAAATTGAATATGGTGAGGGTTTTATTATAGGTGAAGATTACATTGAGGATCCTAATCAAAAGTTGCCCATGTTTTTTGCTAAAGAAGATTTAGTGATGGCAGAATTAGACTTATATGAATTAGAGAAAGAATTAGGTGGTAATTTGAAAGACATCCTTGAACAGAATACTTTTTCTCATGAAAATCTCATTTTATTTCAGAAAAAACTGGATTTAGATAGCAGCACTTTAAATAAAAAGGTTAAGGCTCAAGACATTCATGTTTTGAAGGTGTTGGGAGAGGGTTTTTCTGGAATTGTGTTATTAGTTGAATATGAAGAGAAATTATTTGCTTTGAAGATAATTTCCAAAGGATGGATAATTGAGCAGGAATTGGAGGAATATATTCGTAATGAGAAGGAAATCTATATGTTCATTGATTTCGAATTCATAACTCGCTTATGTTACACATTCAAAGATGACCTTAGCATTTATTTCCTATTAGAATTTGTCAATGGAATTGACTTATTTACTCATCTGTGCAATTCTAAATGTCTTTCATCAGAAGAAGCAAAATTTTATATCGCCATCCTGATATTATGTCTTCAATATCTTCATAATAAAGGTTTCTTTGATTTCTTTTTTCACTCATATATCTTAATATTTAATCTAGGCATTATCCATAGAGACATTAAGCCTGAAAATATCATTGTGGATTCCACTGGATATATCAAATTATGTGATCTTGGAATAGCCAAACTAATGCCTTCCAATACCAGTCGAACCTACACTTTATTAGGCACCAAACTCTATATAGCACCGGAAATGATCATTGGTAAAGGATATAGTTTTCCTGTGGATTTCTGGTCTGTAGGCATCTGTCTTTATGAATTCGTTTGTGGAGATGTCCCCTTTGGAGCTAATGAAGAAGAGCCTTACAAAATTTATCAATCAATTGTCCTGGATAGATTAAAATTCCCCTCATTTTTTAAAGACAAAAGTACTAAGGATTTAATTAAAGGTCTTTTAATCAAAGCTCCTGAGAAAAGATTAGGGAAAAGCTTCGGTGAACTCAAAGGACATCCATTTTTCATGAATTTTCCTTGGGATGATCTGATGAATAGAAAGATCATACCTGAGTTTGTGCCTTCTGATAAGAATCTGACGCTAAAAAATGAGGAGTTGGAGGTTTTACAGAAGAAGAAAACGACTTTGTCACAATTGTTAATGAACCCTGATGTTGTGAAGGTGAAGGAAATGACTCAGAAAGTGAAATCGGAGTTTGTCAATTGGGATGATATATTTTAATTAGACAAGACTAAGAAATTTATAATAATTGTTTTCTAAGATATTTGCTTTTCTCTTGCTTTTTATAAGTCTGAAATTGCAAAATATCTGATTAAACATGACCATTTTTTATAGAGAGCTGATTTAAATATTAATAAAGAAAAACAATGAAAACAAACATTGCCTTGCCTTCAAATGTAATAAAACTTTTCATTTTTAAAAAAAATTCATCTCGAACTGATCAATAATTTGCAATATTTCTGTTGAAATACTATAATTTTCATTTCACACTTCTTCTTTTTTTTAAATCCCTTCCAACTTTTTACTCATTTCCAATGGGTTCGAAATGTAGTTCCATATGTCATTCCAAATCACCTCAACATCAACAATATCCTCCCATTCATTCATATCCCATTCCCAATCCAATTCCCAACAATGACTTAAATTTAATCGAGCCTGCTCTTTCAAAACCCAATCTTAATCCCCAACCCAACAATGACCCCCAACCAGAGAAAGGAAAGGAAAATAATAGATCTCCACTCACAAAAAACAATTCAGCTCCTACTACCCAGATCAAGAATAACCAAAATGAATCAAAACTCATTAAAAATAGTCTACAAAAAAACTCCCCCTTTGTGATCCAAGAAAAAAAAGAAGGCGAATTAAATATCCATAGATCTTTAAGCGCTTATAAGCTCAATAAAGAAGATCTTACACCCAGCGCCGCCACGAAAAGAAATATGGGCACGAACTTCTTCAGAACGAAAACCGTCAAATATTTCCAAAAAGATGAAAAAGAAATCACAATCATCCATAGTAAACAGAAAAAGAAGACTCTAAAGTTCAGAAACTCACAATACCTCAACCAATTCCTCATCGAGAAATTCGAATTGAAGGTGAATTTCGAACAAATTCCAAAGAAAGAAGGTGATACTTCTCTTGATAACCCGCCTGATATTTCGCAAATCCTTCCTGCTATAATTAAAGAAGAGACCCCAAATAAGCGATCCCCATCTCTTCCTCCTTTGAAATTCTACTTCAAAACAGAATTCCTTCAGGAATTGCTCGGGAGCATCTATGAATTGAACACGGCGCCTTTGAAGAAATACGAATTAATATATGAAGAAAAGACCCAGGAGCATAAAATGAAGATCTATTGCACGAATTACACTACATCAGAAAAAAACAAAGTCAATATCTTCAGAACAGAATTTATGGTGCCCTGTCATCCGGAATTCTTTCTGAACTTCATGAATAATATCCCAGAACAGACAAAAATTGATTTACTTCTGGATAAATATTATATAGCAGAAGGGTCTTCTGAATCGACTAATGTCATTTATCTTTCATATAAAAAGACGATCATTAGTTCAGCGAGAGACTTCATTTATTTGAAACATTGGGGGAAACTAGAAAGAAATGGACAGGTCTTTTATTGCGACACTTCGAGGTCAATTGATCATCAAGATTATCCTGCATTTAAGAATATCGTCAGAGGGGATATTATTTATAGTGGACATGTGGTGAGTCTGGGGAAGGATGAAAAGGGAAATGATATTAGTTTATGCAAATTATATTCAGAATGCGATTTTAAGGTAAATGTCCCAGCGTTTATTTCAAAAAAATTCTCAAAGGATGAGATGAAAGCTTATACGGAGAGATGCATTTCAAGAATCAAAGAACTGCTGAAACAAAATAAAAAATGAAAAAGATCTTTTTATTTTTTTAGTCTTTTTTTGTAGATCTTTGTTTGTTTTGTTTATTTAAGAGTAAATAAAGTCTTTGATTTATGAAAAAACTATATTTTTTTTTGCGTTTTTTTTTTTAAAGCTAATTAAAACAAATTAATAAAGATTTTTATGAGAAAATAATATTAACATAATCAATAAATTTTTTGAACTAAGAAATTTTGAGTGCTGAAACTATATTATATATATATTCATGTAGAAAGAGTTTATAAAAAGAGGGGATTTCTTCAAAATCGAAATGTTTTTCCAACCCATCTTTCTTTGCTTTCATCCCTATATTTATGATTTGAAATAGGGGTATATTTTGCCTCATCGTCATTTAAAAACTGAACTCTTGTGATTAATTTCGTCGGTTTTCTAATCGTGAATTTCGGCCCAATGTTTTTTTCTTCTTGTCGCTAAATTTTCACTTCAACTTCATTTTTAAAGTCATTTAATTAATTGCCTTTTCATCTAATCTTCTTTGTTTTTCAATCTCTACAAAGGGTGTCTTCGGGTTAATTGGGCTCTATAAAATTGAATAAAGCCTTAATTAAACTTCTTTAATATATACCATTGGATAGAATAGCTCCTTTGTTAAGGCATTATGTTTCGCAGTGATGAGATTCCTCTTGATTTTGCTTATCGTTTGGCTTAGATTAGTGGCACTTTTCAATCTAATCACTTGTTTTTTCTCATAAATTCTCTTAAACTCAGAATATTGTCCAGGCACCTATTAAAAAACATATCATAATCTTTAAGAAATTAATAAAAAAACCCATAAATCCTCATCTTTCAATAAATCTTTCTCCAAATTAGGATGCAACAAGCCTCTCACATCTGCCTTCTTGAAAATATTCTCCCGTCCTTCAGTTTTCATTATAATCTTCTCTTTTTCCACTCCATCCATTTCCTTCAAAATGTCTTCGAATTTCTCATTCCCCAAGAAAAACTTCCTATCTGTAGTTTTTGTTGTATATGTTGAAAACGGCCTTGATTTCTTCGTTTTGTCATTAGTCGCATCATCTTTCCTCTCTGGAGTCAATTTCTTCTTCATTTTATAGACTTTATCAGTTACAGCATTTTGATCCACTAGAAATGAATCCCCATGTCTTTTCATCGCTAAGCCAGCATGTGCAAATTTATTGCTTTTTTCCGTCTTCTCATAATCTTCATATAATTTAAACGTCCGTTTGAAATTTCTGTTATGTTTAGAGCTTTCCTCCAATTGATGAAGAATTTCCATATTTTTCGATGCATTATAATAAGTCAAAATAATCGTTTCTGAGCTTCGGTTATAAGTTTTTATGAGTCTCAGATGAAACAAAATGAAATTCTTCAAAGGAATATGAGTTTCCGGATATTTGGGGTCAATTTCGAACTGAGTGGCTAAAATGTTCTTGAATTCGACAATGACAGGTCCTTTTTCGCATTCCGACAAAATATCAAATTTCTTCGATTTATTAGTGAAGGCAAATGAATGCACATACCATGAATTCTTAAAGGGGATTAAGAATTCCATAGGCAAGTCTTGTAAGGCCCAATGATGAAGATATATTTTCTTTAAATATCCAATGACTTCGGTGTTTCTTGAAACATATATGTTTCTGGTCGTATCAGTCACAGATTTTGGTCTATATACCGGAGCTTGGATTATAAATTTGCCTATGGTATGGAACTCCTGGGCTGCTTTCTGGAAATGAAGCCCAGCGTTTGCCTTGGCAACCCATTCTTCATTTTCGTAATTATATGAATAAAGATCTCCTGTGATGTTATCAAGAAAATAATCTGTTTGTTTTATTTCTTTGATTTCTTTATCGAGAGATTTGAACTCACCAATTTTGCCGCCACGGCCTTGTCCATTGATTATTCTGATATTCTGAAGAAAAATAATGAAAAGTCAACAACAAATCAAAAATTGATTTTTTTTTTGAAAAAAAAATATGAAAAACTGAACTTTTTCGAGGTTTGAGGCACTGAGGAAAATGAGACATTGCATAGCGAAAGATGATGCGAATAGGAATTTCTTAACTCGGAGACACATTCGTAGTAGGATTAGGATCTAAACCCTGAATTTATTTTATTCGGAATTATGGTTAGAAAGAACTTTATTTGCAGAGGGATGCCACGGTAAGAGGTTCGCGTCTCCCGTTATAAAGATCATATCCAAATAATCAAAAAGCTTGGCGGAATCCTTTTTTACATAGGAACTATCAAGCTCGTAAAGGAAATCGTCGAGATTTTCTTTGTCACGAATAAAAAATTCTGTCTCTGTATCAACCATTTCCTTTTGTTCTTTGAGAACCTTGAGAAAAAGAGTTAAGAGGAGAAGGAATTTTTATTGGGAAAGACTTTTTGGATAAAATATTGAAAATCGGAAAAATTCTGGATGCCGCCTGAGGATTTGGAATAACCATTAACAATGAGAATTTTCATTGTTTTTTATGAGTGTTGGTTAATTAATTAATGAAAAAGAAGTTTCATTTGAAATTTTATTCAATAATGAAGGGATTAATTAAATTTAGATTTATTTATTTCGATGAAAATCAATGTGTTTTTTTAATGCTTGGAGATTGGCAAAAAAGTTTGAACAAATAAAGCAACAATATTTTTTACATTTCGTGCATTGTGCAGAAACAGTTGTAGCTCCTTGTGTATTTTGATTTAAACTCTCTAAATTAGCAAATTGAGTAATATCAATATTCTT
>Ga0302320_10029797_pt1 | contig 10428 bp, 9 predicted proteins | sample Bog_T0_3_FD_202130 | JGI IMG/M metagenome (GOLD analysis project Ga0302320, IMG submission 202130) | Peat permafrost microbial communities from Stordalen Mire near Abisko, Sweden - Bog_T0_3 | ecosystem: Environmental > Terrestrial > Soil > Wetlands > Peat | place: Sweden: Abisko, Stordalen Mire... | reverse complement strand
CCCAGAAACTCTTCGGCTCCCGCACGGCGCCGCAGACGGAGAGGAATTTTCGCGTGACCGGCGTGTCCTGTTCCGCCATGCGCACGTTGTACAGCGTCTCCACGTTGTTGACCACGCAGCCCACGTTGAGCGGGATGCCCGCGGCGGGAATCAGCCGGCCGGTGGCGGAGTAGACCAATTCGTATTCGTCGCCGGAGGGGTAGTAGTCGCCCAGCATGACGAACTCGACGCGCTCCGCTTGCGGCGCGCCCTTCAGCGCCTCCAGCGACGCGGCGTTCTTGGTCTTAATTCCGAACTTGCCCGTGCGCGCGCCCACCGCATCCATCATGGACGCCATGCCTGCCAGAATCTCGGACGGAAAATGCTTCATGAGCTCGGCGTCCTTGTGGATCAGCGGCTCGCACTCGGCGCCGTTGGCGATCAGGAACTCCACTTGGGACTGCGCCTTGACGTAAGTAGGGAACCCGGCGCCACCGGCGCCCACCACCCCGTGTTCGCGCAGTTTGTCGGCAAGCATCAGACCCAGGATAGCTTACAGTGCGGTACAGTTTTGGATGATGAAGCTTCCGCGGGTCTACCCGATCCTGGACACGGAATCGCTGGAGACGCGTGGAATCGGCCTCCAAACCGCCGCTACGGCCATGCTCGCGGGGGGCGCACTGATCCTGCAATTCCGCCACAAAGCCCATTGGAGCCGCGAGGTTTTCGAGGCTGCCCGCGGCGTCGCGCGCCTGTGCCGCGATGCCGGGGCGCGCTTCGTGGTCAACGACCGCGCGGATTTCGCCATGCTCCTCGAAGCCGGCCTGCACGTGGGGCAGGACGACCTCTCGCCCCGCGACGCCCGCATGCTGCTGGGCCCGGATGCGCTGCTCGGCTTCTCCAGCCACAACGCGGAGCAGATCGGCGCCGCGTCCGCCGAGCCGGTGGACTACGTGGCCTTCGGCCCGGTCTTTCCCACCGCCTCCAAGCGGCATGCCGATCCGGTGGCGGGCATTGAAGCTCTGCGCCGCTGCCGCGCGCTGTGCTCCAAACCGCTGGTAGCCATCGGCGGCATCGCGCGCGGAAACGCGCTTGAGGTACTCAACGCCGGCGCGGATTCCCTGGCGCTGATCGCCGATCTGCTTCCCGCTGGCGCCACGGCGCGCTCTCTTCGCGAACGGATGGAAGAATGGCAACAACTAGTGAAACCGGCTTAGTCAAAGCTCTCGGACTGGTGGACGCCACCACGCTGGTGATGGGCTCGATGATCGGGTCGGGCGTGTTCATTGTGGCGGCCGATATCTCGCGCCAGGTGCAATCGCCCGGCCTGCTGATGCTCACGTGGCTCGCCACGGCGGCGCTGACCATGGTGGCCGCGCTCAGCTACGGCGAATTGGCGGCAGCCATGCCGCACGCGGGCGGCCAGTACGTCTATCTGCGCGAAGCGTTCGGCCCGCTGTGGGGCTTTCTCTTCGGCTGGACCATGTTCCTGGTGATTCAGACCGGCACCATCGCCGCCGTGGCCGTGGCCTTCGCCAAGTACTCCGGCGTGTTCTTTCCGTGGATTTCGGCGCAGAACTATCTCATCGGCAGCGGGCGGATCGGGCTGACCACACAACAAGCGCTGGCCATCGCATTGATCGTATTCCTCACCTGGTCGAACTCACGCGGCATCCGCACCGGGGCCAGGGTGCAGAACGTCTTCACCTTCGCCAAGGTGGCCGCGCTGCTCGGGCTCATCGGGTTCGGGTTCCTGCTCGGCCGCAACCACGCCGCGGTGAGCGACAACTTCGACCATTTCTGGCGCGGCGCCGGTTGGAACTGGGACACCTTGCGTCTGGCCGGAGTGGCCATGGTGGGCGCGCTGTTTTCTTCCGACGCCTGGAATAACGTCACCTTCACGGCGGGCGAGGTGCGCAATCCGAAGCGCAATCTGCCGCTCTCGCTGGCCCTCGGCGTGGGCATCGTTTCGGCCCTCTACATCGCGGCCAACCTGGTTTACCTGAACGTGCTGACGCTGCACGAAATCCAGACCGCGGCCGAGGACCGCGTGGCCACCGCCGCCGCGTTCAAGATGTTCGGCCCCGTGGCGGTTCAGTTGATGGCCGCCGCCATCATGATCTCCACCTTCGGCTGCAACAACGGAATCATCCTCTCCGGCGCGCGCGTTTACTACGCCATGGCCAAGGACAAGCTCTTTTTCCGCAGGGCCGGCGAACTGGACCCCGTACACCATGCGCCGCGCTTCTCACTCAATGCGCAATGCGCCTGGGCGGTCCTGCTGACTCTCACAGGCAGTTACAGCGAGTTACTCGATTACGTCATTTTCGCGGTGCTGCTGTTCTACATGCTGACCATCGCGGGCCTATTTGTGCTGCGGCGCACGCGGCCGGATATGGAGCGGCCTTACAAAGCTTTCGGATATCCGGTGCTGCCCGCGGCTTATATCCTGGTCGCCGGCATGATCGACGTGTTACTGCTGGTTTATAAACCCGGCTTCGCATGGCCTGGCCTGATCATCGTGGTGCTCGGCGTGCCGGTCTACTTCATCTGGAGGAAGAAAGCATGAAACGCCTCTTGGCCGCCGCCTTGGCGCTGTGCTGCTGCGGCATTCTCACCAACGCCGATGAAAAGGCCGTCAATCCGAAGGTTCGCGAGATTGTAGATGCCGTCTCGGAGGCGCGCATTCAGGCCATCATCGAGAAGCTGGCGGCGTTCGGCACACGCAATACTATGTCGGCGCAGGACGACCCGGCGCACGGCGTCGGCGCGGCGCGCCAGTGGATCTTCGACGAGCTCAAGAGCTACAGCCCGCGGCTTGAGGTGCGCTTCGACAAGTGGAAGGTGAAGAAGCAGGGCCAGCGCATCTTCAAGGATGTGGATCTTTGGAACGTGGTGGCCGTGCTGCCGGGCAAGACCATTCCGGAAACGCAGGTCTGGGTGACGGGCCACTACGATTCGCTCAATCTGGGCGCGCCTGCGGCTCCGGCCGCCAATGCGCCGGCGGCCGACGTGGGCCAGCCAACGCAATCGAATTGGGAGAAGAACGCGGACCTGCCCGCCCCCGGCGCCTGCGACGACGGCAGCGGGACCGCCGCCGTCATGGAACTGGCGCGCATCATGAGCCAGCACGACTTCGACAAGACGCTGGTCTTCGTGGCCTTCGCCGGCGAGGAGCAGGGCCTCATCGGCAGCACGCTCGAAGCGGCTAAGGCCAAGAAGGATGCGGCCTCCATCGAAGCCGTGCTCAACAACGACATCATCGGCAGCGAGAGCGGCGGCGACGGGCGGATTGGGAACACCGCCGTCAGCGTCTACACGGACGAAATCATGGATTCGCCCTCGCAGCAGTTGGGGCGCTTCATCCGCGAGGCCGGCGAGCGCTACGTGCCGTCCATGACCGTCAACATGTACCTCATGACGGACCGCTTGGGCCGCGGCGGCGACCACTCGCCCTTCCAGTTGGAAGGTTACGCGGCGGTGCGTTTCTCCTCGCCGTTTGAGAATTACGCGAACCAGCACAGCGGGACGGACCTGCTCGCCAACATGTCCGTGCCGCTGACGGCGCGCATCGCCAAAGTCAACGCGGCGGCGGCGGCCAGTTTGGCGCTGGCGCCGAAATCGCCGCTGGTGACGGCCGTTCCGCGCGCCGCGGCGAACCCCGCGCCCGCTCCAGATCCAGCCGCTCCGCCGCGCGTACCCACGCCCACCATCTCTCGCGGGCAATCCCGCTACGATGCCCTGCTGCGCTGGCGTTACACAGGCCCCGATGCGAATTTGCAGGGCTTCGCCATCGTCATGCGGCCCACCACCTCAGCCTATTGGGAGCGGGAAATCTATGTGGGCAAGGTGAACGAGTACACGTTGAAGGGCGTTTCCATCGACGATGCCCGCTTCGGCGTGAAGGCCATCGGCGTGGATGGCTCAGAGAGCCTGGTGACTCCCTACGTGTACCCGGCGCGCCGTAAGACCGAAATTCAGGTAGTGGAGTAGGGCGCCACGGCCACATGCGCGCCGTGCGCTTTTCGAAGGCGTACGTAGAGGACGCGCGCCAGCGCAAGCACGGGGACCGAGAGGAACGTGCCGGGCACGCCCGCCACTTCGGCCCCGGCGAAGACGCCGAACAGGATCAAGAGAGGATGCAATTCCACGCCCCGGCCCATCAGGTGCGGCGACAGGAAATAGTCCTGGAACATGCGGAAGGCGATCACGAAGATGACCACCGTAAGCGGATGCGTCCCGGAGATGACCGCCACCAGCGCGATGCTGATGCCGCCCACCGCCGGTCCCAGCATCGGGATCACCTCCAGAATTGCCGCGAACGCGGCCAACAGCAGGCCGTAAGGCATGCCCACCGCCGCGAAAAAAATGCTGAAGATGGTGAACGCCGCCAGCGAAAGTCCCACCAGAGCGCGAATGTAGTGGGCCAGCAGGGCGTCCATGTCGGCCATCACATCGTCGAGCAGAGACCGGCGCGGGCCTTCCTCCAGCGCCTCCAGCAGATGCCGCCGTATGAGGTGCCCGTCTTTTAGGAAAAAGAACGCCAATACCGGGATAATGATCAGGTAGATCAGGCGGCTGGCCACGGCCAGGAATTCGGCGCCGGCTTGCGGCAGGGCGGACATCATGTCGCTGGCTCGTTTGGCGATCTCCACCTGGGCCTTGTCGACGAGTTGGACCTCGTAGCCGCCCAGCGTCGTGGGCTTGTCCAGCCTGGCCTGTCTCCATTTCGCGATGTCGCCCGGAAGATGGTCGGCGAGTTGCCTGGTCTGATCGAACACGCGCGAGCCAATCTGAATGCATCCGAACACCGTTGCGCCGACGACAATCACATACGCCAGCGCCAGCGCCGCCGTGCGCGTCTTGTAAGGAAGGAAGCGATTCAGCAAATCCACCAGCGGCGTGAGCAGGTAGGCGAACAGCACCGCCAGCACGAACACGAACAACGTCGTCCGGACCAGGTAGGTCAAATATACCAGCAACGCGACCAACGCCACGGTCCAGGCGGCGCGCGCCGCGCTGCGGTCGATTCCAAGCATGCGGTGGGACGGTCCTCCGCTCCAATTCTAGCGCGCGGTCGGCAGCATCCGAAGAAAATCGCCGGGCTGAACGATAGCTATACCCTGGAAAAACTTCAGTTTCCGCAGATGGCGGTCGCCGGAGACAATTAAGTCGGCTTTGCCGGCCAGTGCGCACTCCAGAATCCGATCGTCACTGGGATCGGCGGCTATTACTCGCAGAGTCTGCCTTGGTGTGACGATCTCGGCAACCCTGGCGACGAGTTTCAGGTGGGCCACAATTTCGGATTCCCGCCACTTCAGGTCTTCGCGAAACACGCCTGCGATTTCGCGAAGGATTGTGGGAGACACGACCAAAACAAAGTCCCGGGCCACCGCCCTCCGCCAAATCCGAAAAGGCGGACCCTGGTTGGTAACGGCCGAGAAATAAACGTTGGTGTCCAGAACCACCCTAAGCTTGCTTGCGGGTTCGGTAGTCATGGACGATGTGGTCTACCGCTTCGGGCTCGATCCCGAGTTTCCTGGCTTGGCGCGCGCCGTAGCGGGCCAGGCGATCACTCTCTTTGAGCATGTCCTCGACGCTCATGGGGTTCTTCTTCTGTTCCGCTTTGGCTTCCGCAACGACGCCCGCGATCCACCGGTCCTCGTCGCGGTCCCGCTGCACACGGTAGCGCCGGTAGACGCGTACCATCTCCCGGAACAACTCGCTCTTGGTCCGGCGCTCCTCTTTGGCGAACGTCTCCACTTCCCTGATGATCGCCGGCGCGACCGAGAAGCCCATGATCTCGGTTGTTCTGCTCATAATTGGGTTAATCTTTGTTAAACCAATTATAACCCCGCCGGCGCCGCCTGCTCTGGCAGCTTCTCAATCTTCACCCGCGCGATGCGGTTTCGCTCCATTTCCAGCACGGTGTAGCGGCGGCCTTCAAACTCCGCCGAATCGCCGGCGACGGGGATCTGGCCGAGCCGGAACAGCAGGAAGCCGGCCAGCGTCTCGAAGCCTCCTTCGCCGGGGATCTCGATGCCGTACTCGCTCTCCAGGTCCAGAATGCGCGTGGTTCCGTCCAGTTCCAGATCCTTCGCGCTGGCTGGCCGCGGGATCTTCTGGTCGTGCTCGTCTTCGATGCGGCCCACCAACTGCTCCAGCACATCTTCCACGGTCAGCATCCCCACGATGGTGCCGAATTCGTCCACCACCATGGCCATGTGCGAGCGCCCCTGGCGGAACTCCTCCAACATCTGCGAGAGCGGCTTGGTCTCCGGTACCACCAGGTGAGGGCGCAGCAGGCGGGAAACCCGGAATGCGCGGCTGGGGCGGCCTGTGCGAATGGCCTGCCGCCGCTCCTCCCAGACCGGCAGCAGATCCTTATAGTGCAGGATGCCGGCGATCTTCTCCGGCGCGCCCTCATACACCGGCAGGCGCGAGTGCTGCCGCTCGATCATGGTATGCAGCACCTCGTCGAGGGTGGCGCCGGAGCCAATCGATACAATGTCGTTCCGCGGCGTCATGACTTCCCGCACGGAGATCGCGCCCAGGTCCAGGACCCTATGAATGATGTCCTCCTGCATTTCCGGCAGATATCCCAAGCCCCGGCTGGAACTCACGATCAGTTTCAGTTCTTCGGCGGAATGGCCGCCGCGCTGCGCCATTCCCTTCAACCCCATCGTGCGGGCGAGGGCCGCAACCGAGCGCTCAATTACCACCACGAAGGGGAGAGAGACACGGTAAAAGATCAACAGCGCCGGCGACGCCAGCGCGGCCAGGCGGTCGGCCTTGGCCATGGCCAGGTTCTTGGGCGCCACTTCTCCCAACACCACGTGAAAGTAGCCGATGATCAGGAACGCCAGCAAGAAGGCGGCGCCGTGCAGCAAATCGGCCGTAGCCGGGGTGATAGCAGGCTTGAGGAAGCCGGAGAGGATCCGGTACAGCGGGTCTTCGCCCGCCCAGCCCAATCCCAAACTGGCCATGGTCACGCCCACCTGAGTTACGGAGAGCAGACGCCCGGGGTTGGCCAGCAGGCTCAGCGCGGCGCGCGCGCCGGCTTGTCCGTCCTGGGCCATCTGGCGCAGGCGCGAGGGCCTGACCGAGAGGAGCGACACCTCCGCCGCGGCGAAGAAGCCGTTCACCGCGATCAACCCGGCCACCAGCACGAGGCGAAACGCGAAATAGTTCACAGGTACCGAGACTATTCTACTGATAATTCCGAACCGAATGCCGCCGAATGCGTCTTAGCCAGTAACCAATCCGATTCGTTTTCCGAGGGCGCGCCTCCATTGACCCGGATGCGCGCCCTGTTTTTGCGAGCGTGGTGTGCTAAAGATAATAGGCAGTTGAGCCTATGATCGACCGCCGCACCATCCTCAAAGCCGGCCTGGCAGCCATGCCCTTGGCCACTGCCTCCGGCGCTCCCGCGCAAGCGTCCGCAACCGCCGAACTGCCCTGGCAGCGGAGAATCCGCCGTGTGGGCCAGTTGAACATGACCGAGCACGACCCCGTCGCCATGAACGTGGAGGAATGGGCGGATTATTGGGCCAGCCTGAAGGTGGACGCCGTGCTGGTCAGCGTCACCGGCATCCTCGCGTTTTACCAGACCAAAGTGCCGTTCCACCGCAAGGGCAAGTTTTTGGGCGACCGCGATTTCTTCGGCGAATGCTGCGCGGCGGCCAAGAAGCGCGGCATCCACGTGATCGCCCGCATGAGCCCCGACCTCAATTGGGAAGACGCCGTGCAGGCGCATCCCGAGTGGTTCCAGCGCAACGCGCAAGGCGCCGTCCAGCGCCACACCGAGGATCCGCGCCTGTTCCGCACCTGCATGTTCACCACGTACATGACGGATTACATCCCGGCCATCATGCGCGAGATTAATTCGCTCTACCCCGTGGACGGCCACTTCACCAACGCCTGGCCGCCGCTCGGCAGCATGCCCGTGTGTTATTGCGAAGAGTGCCGCAAGTTGCCGCGGGCCGGCACGCCGGACTACTGGGATAAGTTCAACGAGCGCGTGGTCTATCTCTGGAAACTCTACGATTCCATCGCCAAGGAGAAAAACCCCGCCGGTTTCTATTTCGCGAATCTCGGCGGCGGCATCCATTCCGGGCCGAATCTCAAACAGCTCGGCGCAATGTGCGAATGGTTCCAGTGCGATAACCAGGGACGAGGCGGCGACGATGCGCCCATCTGGGGATGCGCCCTGCAAGGCCGTGTGTGCAACGCCGTGCAGAACGGCAAGATGAGCACCAACGTCACGGGCGCGTGGTCCACCGGAGCGCCGCGCTGGCGCAACATTCACAAGTCCACCGCCGAAGCGCAGATGTGGATGAACGAAACCCTTGCCAGCGGCATGGTCCCGTACTATCACTGGATCGGCGCGGAGAACGGCATGGGCGACGACCGCCGCTGGCTGGAGCCCGGCCGCCAGTACTTCCAGTGGACCGCCAAACACGACCGCCACTTCACCAACAAGCGCTCCGTCGCCAACCTGGGCGTGGTGATGGGCCAGCGCACGCACCTCTTCTACACGCCTCCGCGCGGCGCCACCGCCCAGCAATACATGGACGGCATGTACTACGCCCTGCTCGAAGGCCGCTTTCTGTTCGATTTCGTCCATGAAGACAGCCTTGCGCCGGAAGACCTGAAGAAATACTCCGCCCTGCTCCTGCCCAACATCGCGCTTTTGAGCGACCGGCAGTGCAGCCAACTGCGCGCCTACGTGGAGACCGGCGGCTCGCTGCTCGCAACGTTCGAAACCGGCATGTACAACGAGCGCGGCGAGCGCCGCACGGATTTTGGACTGGCTGACGTCTTCGGCGTCCACAAAGCCGGCGACGTGCAGGGAACTACCGGCAACGCGTTCTATGCGCGCATCGAACGGCCGCACGCCATTCTCGACGGCTTCACCAACACGCACTGGCTTCCCGGCGCCGAATACCGCCTGCCCGTCGCGCCGGTGGATAGCCCGGTGCTCACGGTGATCCCCGGCTTCGTGGCTTACCCGCCCGAGCTGTCCTATCCGCCTGTCCCGTCCACCAACGAACCCGCCGTGGCGCTGCGTGAAATAGGCAAGAGCCGGCTCGCGTGGTTTCCCGGCGATATCGAGCGCACCATGTGGCGCTGCGGCCATACCGACCTCAGCCGCCTGCTGCGCAACGCCATCCGCTGGGTGGCGGGCGCGGACGCGCCGGTCACAGTCGAAGGCGATGGCGTCATCGAGCCTTTCGCCTGGGAGACCGAAGCCGGTTACGCCGTACACATCCTGAACTACACGAACCCCGCCATGCACAAGGGTTGGATCAGGGATTTCTACCCCATCGGCCCGCAGAAGGTGCGAATGAAGCTGCCCACCGGCGCGCGGGTTGCGCGGGTGGAATTGCTCAGAGCCGAAACCACCGTCCCGTTCCGCGTGACCGGCGGCGCCGTTGAGTTCACCGTACCCAGGGTCCTCGATTACGAAGTCGGCGCTATCGTGACGTCTTAGCAGGCGGGACCGGCGGAGCTTGACCGATTTCGTGGGGCAGGATGGCATCCTGCGGCCGATTGGTAATCGGCCTGGCAATCTTCCTTAGGCTAGAGTGTCCGTTGACGGGCACGCAGCGCAGGGCCGATTGCCAATCGGCCGCAGGTTAACAACCTGCCCCACCAAGAGGACTAGCGTCCCTGCCATCTGGGCGCGAACTTCAGCGACGCCGAGTTCATACAATAGCGCAGGTGCGTGGGCGGCGGACCGTCGTCGAAGACGTGCCCCAGATGCGCATTGCAGCGGATGCACCGCACTTCGTCTCTGGTCATGCCGAGCGACTTGTCGGTGGCGACGGAGACGTTTTCCTCCGCGATGGGCTGCCAGAAACTCGGCCAGCCGGTACCCGAATCGAACTTGGTCTTCGAATCGAACAGGACCGTGGCGCAGCAGACGCAGCCGTACAAGCCGTCGCGCTCGTCTTCGGCGTACTTGCCGGTGAACGGCTCCTCGGTGCCGGCTTGACGCGTCACCCAGTACTGCTGCGAGGTGAGTTGCGCCTGCCATTGGTCGACCGTTTTCTCGACCCGTTCCACCTCAACCACGCCCGTGCGCCTGCCGGAAGCATCGAACTCCGCAATCCGCACCGTGCGCCTGGTCTCGGCCGCCAGTACGCCCACGGCGCCCGCAGCCATTAGGGAAACGAACCGCCTACGCCCAAATCCCATTTGCCCCTCCTTACCCTCTTGGTTCGAATTGTACCAACCGCCGCCCCGCCGGGGTACCCTGTAAGCAAAGGATGCTGCCATGACTTCTACTCTCGCGCTTCGCCATATTGCCGCCGGGCTTCTGCTTGCCGCCTTGCCGGCCTGCGCCAAACCTCCGATTCCGCCGCCGTCCGCGGATGCGCCGCTCGCCAAACAGCCGGGAAAAGAGACCGCGGTGTTCGCGGGAGGCTGTTTCTGGGGCGTGCAGTC
>Ga0302320_10029796_pt1 | contig 10428 bp, 8 predicted proteins | sample Bog_T0_3_FD_202130 | JGI IMG/M metagenome (GOLD analysis project Ga0302320, IMG submission 202130) | Peat permafrost microbial communities from Stordalen Mire near Abisko, Sweden - Bog_T0_3 | ecosystem: Environmental > Terrestrial > Soil > Wetlands > Peat | place: Sweden: Abisko, Stordalen Mire... | reverse complement strand
GCATCGCGCGTTCGCCGTCGGCCGCCGGGAAGAGGATCGGGGCGTCGGGCAAGATGAACTCGGAGAGCATTTGCCGGCAGGCGCCACAGGGTGGGCTGGCGGCTTGGTTGAGGTTGGCGACGGCTAAGGCGTCAATGCGAATGTCGGGACCGAATTGGGACACGGCAGTCACCAACGCGGCACGCTCGGCACAGATGGTGAGGCCGTAGCTTACGTTCTCGACGTTGGTTCCGGTTACGATTGCGCCGTTGGTGAGGCGCAGGGCCGCGCCAACTCGGAATCCCGAGTACGGCGAGTAGGAGTGGAGGGCGGCCTGGCGGGCCTGTTCCAGCATGTCTTCGAGGGCAAGATCGAGATTTGTGTTCGAGTTCGGCATGAAGCTTGAGGCTAAAACATTGCTCCGGGTGCTGTACATCCGGGGTATGGACTTCAGACGGAAGCTGGCGGTTCCAGAGCCTTTTCCGATTGCGAAGGGCGGGACGAACGGGGCGTCAGCCACTCATTTCCTCCTGGGCGCTTGGCCCAAATGTCTCAATTTCTCAAGTTGCGCAACTTCTCTCCGATAAACGTCATGAGTGCTCGCTGTGGTGTGGATTCCGAATTCGGGCGGGCGGATGAGCAGGCGCGATGGCATTGGATGAATTGACGAGAGAATTCCTAATCGAGAGCCAGGAAGGTCTGGACCGCATGGAGCGGTGCCTGACCGAATTGGAAGAACGGCCGGAGGATGCGGGACTTATCGGCGATATCTTCCGTTCGGTGCACACCATCAAGGGTACGACTGGTTTCCTTGGTTTCAAGCGGCTGGAGAAGCTGGCGCACGCGGGCGAGAACCTGCTGGGTCTGTTGCGCGAGGGCAAGGTGACCGCGGACAGGCCGACTACGACAGGGCTGTTGCAGCTTATGGACGGCTTGCGTTCGATTTTGAAATCCATTGAGGTGGAGGGCACTGAAGGCGACGGCGAGGATACGGTTTTGATTGAGTGTCTGGAGGAATTACAGGCCCCAGTCCATGTGCATGCGAGTGCGGCTGCCGGCCTCATTCAAGAACAGCATCCTGCCATGCCGGAAACAGCGCACGGACCCAGTCCAGAACATCCATCCGTTGAGCAGGTTTCGCCAACTGCGCCTGTTGCCGCTGTGGCCGCGGCACCGAAGCCTGGTCCGGACAAGGGTCCGGAAAAGGCGTCGGGCGACGCGGAAGGTGAGGGCGCCAAGGCGCGTGTGCAGAGCACCGGGACGGCGGCGGAGAGCACGCTGCGGGTGGACGTAACGTTGCTGAACCGGATGATGAACCTGGTCGGCGAACTGGTGCTCACGCGCAACCAGGTATTGCAGGCCACGGCAAACGATCCTAACCTGACGCTGCTTTCGCGGCGGCTGGACATGGTGACGGCGGACCTGCGCGAGAGCGTGATGAAGGCGCGCATGCAGCCGGTATCGAATATCTTCTCGAAGATGCCGCGGATTGTGCGCGACCTCTCGCAGTCGCTGGGCCGCAAGGTGCGCCTGCAGATGGAGGGCCAGGAAACAGAGCTGGACAAGAGTCTCCTTGAGGCCATCAAGGACCCGTTGACGCACGCGGTACGGAACTCGCTCGATCACGGCATTGAGCCGCCGGATGTGCGTCTCGCGGCGGGCAAGGACCCGGAAGGAACGCTGCGCCTGCGCGCCGTGCAGGAGGGCAGCCACGTGGTGATCGAGGTCTCCGACGACGGAGCCGGCATCGCTGTGGAAAGGGTGCGCCAGAAAGCCATTGAGCGTGGGCTGATAACGGCGGAAAAAGCTGCGTATATGGTGGAGCGCGAGTTGTTGCAACTGGTGTTTCTGCCCGGTTTCTCGACGGCTGCCGCGGTGACCAACGTCAGCGGGCGCGGAGTGGGAATGGATGTGGTCCGCACCAACGTGGAGAAGATCGGCGGCAAGGTGGAGATCGATTCGCGCACCGGCAAGGGGACCACGCTGCGGTTGCGGATTCCGCTGACGCTGGCGATCATTCCCGCGCTGATTGTGCACAGCGTAAAGCAAAGCTTTGCGCTTCCGCAGGGTGCGCTTTCGGAACTGGTTCATGTGCCGCCGGAACAGGCTGCGACCGCAATTGAGTGGATGGAAGGCGCGCCGCTCTACCGCTTGCGCGGCAAGTTTCTCCCGCTGGTTTTTCTCGATCGACTGCTCATGCCGAAGGGCGCGCACAAGGGATCGACGGAGAAGGAAAACTTTATTGCCGTATTGAATGCCGACGGACGCCAGTTCGGCTTGGTGGTGGATGGGTTGGCAGATCCGGAAGAGATTGTCGTAAAGCCACTATCGGCTGTGCTCAAGAACATTGGGTTGTACTCGGGGGCAACCGTTCTGGGCAACGCGGAACTGGCGCTGATTCTTGACCCCGGATCGATCGCGCTGAAGGCCGGCGTGACCATGAGCAGCGATGAAAAGACCGGGCGCGGAGCCGACGCTGAAACAGAGAGCGAAGCAGCAAAGAGCCCGGAGTATCTGCTAGTTGAAGTTGCCGACCGCCAGGCCGCGGTGCCCTTGGCCGACGTGCTGCGAATTGAGCAGGTCAAGATTTCGCGGATCGAGTACATCGGCTACCGTCCGGTGCTGAATTTCGAAGGGCAATTGCTCCCGGTAGAGGATTCAGGCGGAGTGTTGGCTGCCGCGCAGGCGGATCTGGAGGCGCCGGATGCTTCAGAGAGGCAGATCATCGTGGTGGTGTGCAGGGAAGGCAACCGGCACGTGGGCATCGCGGTTTCACATGTACTGGATGTGGCGGCGGGCGGAGACCTGTTCGAGGCCGGCACAAAGGCTCGCGCGGGCGGCGTGACACTGCTGAAGAATCGTGTGACGGGAGTAGTGGACCTTGGTGGTGTTCCGCCTTTGCCGGTTGGGGAAAGTGAGAACAGCGAGTGGGGACAGTCGACTAACGGAATGGTGGAGGCGGCGCGATGAGCAATATAGGCGTGGGTTTCAATCGCAAGGAAAAAGCAGCGGCGACGCTGGTGGAGATGTGTTCAGTGCGGTTGGGCACGACTCTTTTCGGGGTGCCGATCAAGCACATTCTGGAAATCGTAGGCGGAGCCCGGCCGCAGCCGGTTCCTCTGGCTCCCAGGTTCGTAGGCGGACTGGTTCACTACCGCGGAGATGTGCTGACAACGGTGAGTCTGCGGCAATTGCTTGATTTGCCGCCCAGGGATGGGCCGCAGGACATTCTGGTTCTGGAAAGCTCGGGAGGATGTTTCGGGCTGCTGGTGGACTCGGTGGGCGAGGTGCTGACGGTTTCGTCGCTCGATTACGAACCGAACCCCTCGATTCTGGATGAGCGGCGGAGAGCCTTGTTTGTGGGCGCGTACAAGCTCAAGGACAGCCTGATGATCATGCTCGATCCTGAGCGTCTCGATCCGGTGCGGCTTGATCCGGTCCTGCTGGAAGGAACGCAGCATGACAGGGCGCAAACGGAAACGATGCGGGGCCCCGCGGCACAGGCAGCTTGAGTTGAGCATGGCTGAGTCCATTCTTGTCTGGAGGTAAACATGCGAGCACTGATCGTCGATGACTCCCGCTTTGTGAGGGGATTTCTGCGCGGGATGTTGGAGGAGCGTGGCATCGAGTGCATGGAGGCCGGCGACGGTCAGGCGGCTCTCGACCAGATTCACGCCGGTGCGCCTTTCGATTTGGCACTGGTGGATTGGAACATGCCGGTTATGGATGGGCTGGCAATGTTGAAACAACTGCGCGCAGAGGGGTTCGGGGAGGTGAAGGTGTTGATGGTGACCACCGAGGCGGAGAACGATTTCATTTTGCGCGCTCTGGACGCAGGCGCGGACGAGTATCTGATGAAGCCCTTCGACGCGGAAGCCTTGAGCGAGAAATTGGCCATGCTCGGATTTGTGGAGGACTGAGCGATGGCGCGGAGCCGCCGGACCCGGATTCTGATTGTGGACGACTCGGCAGTCATGCGGAGCCTGTTGCGCTCGGTGGTGTGCGCCGATGCGGACCTGGAAGTTGCCGGGACCGCGGTGGATGGGGCGTCGGCTTTGAGCAGCATCGATGTGTTGCGCCCCGATCTGATTCTGCTGGATGTTGAGATGCCTGTGATGGATGGACTGGCGACTTTGAGCGCGTTGCGGGGACGAGGACACAAGATGCCGGTGATCATGTGCAGTTCGCTTACCCAACGCGGCGCCAAAGTTACGCTGGAGGCGCTGGCCGGCGGTGCGTCGGATTATGTGACCAAGCCCGCTGGGCAGGCCAACCGGGAGGCGGCGACCCTCGCATTGAGCCAGGACCTGACGCCCAAGATTCACGCCTTGACGGATCAATCTCAGGGCCAATTTCCGGGCCAGTACCAGCGGCGGGGCCTGGCGCAGACTCAAGGCCGACTGCAACCGGTTCTTCCGGCTTTGCAACGAGCACCGCTGCTTATGCCCATGCCGCCGCTGCCGCGGGCTCAACCCATTTCCTCCACCCCAACGGTGTTGGCGATTGGCGTTTCAACCGGCGGTCCGGCCGCGCTTGACGTGCTGCTACCGGCCCTGCCGGCAAGTTTTCCGTTGCCGGTGCTCATTGTCCAGCACATGCCGGAATTGTTTACCCGCCTGTTTGCGGAACGGCTGGACAGCCGCTGCAAGTTGCGCGTGCGAGAAGCGGCGGAGGGCGATGCGGTGCGTGCTGGAACGATTTCAGTCGCGCGCGGGAACTGGCACCTGGAGGTCTTGGCGGCCGCGCGCCACGGCCTTCCGCCAACAATGCGCTTGACCCAGGGACCGCTGGAAAACCATTGCCGTCCCGCAGTGGACGTTCTGTTTCGCACGGTGGCGTCGGTCTATGGCTCGGGCGTGCTGGCGGTAGTTTTGACGGGTATGGGCTCCGACGGAATGGTGGGTTGCGGCGTGATTCGTGAACATGGGGGCGCCGTGCTGGCCCAGGACCAGGCGACCAGCACCGTCTGGGGTATGCCCGGTGCGGTGACGAATGCCGGACTGGCGAACAAGGTGCTCTCCCTCAACGACCTTGCACCCGAAATCCTTCGGCTCGTAAGCCGAACGCACAGCGAAGCCCGAGAGCTTCGGGAACCGGTGGTCTAGTCATGCAAACTGAGAGGAGCGTGGACTACGGCTATCTTCGCCAACTGGTATTCGGGCTCTCGCAAAACGTGCTTGACCCGTCGCGCGACTACCTGTTTGAGACGCGTCTCACAAAGCTGTTGCGGAACCATGGCATGACTCACCTGGAAGATCTGGTGCAGCAATTGAAGCGGAGAAGAGATCCGGTGCTGGAGCGGTCGATTGCCGAAGCCATGACCATCAACGAGACCAGTTTTTTTCGCGACAGCCGTCCCTTTGAACTTTTGCGCACGGAACTGCTCCCGAAAGTCATTGAGGCGCGGCGTCATGCGCGTGGATTGCGGTTCTGGAGCGCGGCATGCTCAACCGGGCAGGAAGCCTACAGCCTGGGGATGATGATGCAGGAGCACTTTCCCATGCTGGTGGGCTGGAACTTGCGTATCGAGGGCACCGATATTTGCGCGGACGTGGTGGAGAAGGCACAGGCGGGATGTTATCACCGAATTGAAATCAACCGCGGGTTGCCGGCGCGTTTCGTGGTGCGCTACTTCGATCACCTTGGCGAAGACTGGGTGGTGAAGCCGGAGGTGAAGAAGATGTGCCACTTCCGCCAAGCCAATCTGTGCGGGCCTGTGTTACCTTTCAACCGCGCTGAAGATCGATTCGACGTAATTTTTCTGCGCAACGTGATGCTGTATTTTTCGCAGGAGACGCGCAAAGTTTTGTTGGCCGGCATTCACCGTGTGCTGGCGCCCGATGGGATACTTTTTTTGGGATCGAGCGAGCAACCGGCCGATCCATCCATCTGGACCGCAGTCCTTGCTGGAGGTACTTGCTACTTCCGGCCACGGCAGCCGAGTTAGAGCGAGCCGGCACTCCGCGAGTTCGCAAATACCGCGCTGCTTCGGCACTGTGAAAACTACCCGCCCGCTTCAGCTCCCGGCAAGGCAACAGAGGCAGCCAGAATTTCATCCCATGTTGAGGCGTAGGAGAGGATTTCTATGAGCTCAATGAGTATTGACTTTTCGAGTCCGGCGCTGATCGTTGGCGCGGTGGCCGTAATCCTTCTGATTTGTATTGGCATTGCTGTAGCTGTCCATCTGCAAAGGAAGAAGACAGCGAAGCTTCGCAGCCGTTTCGGACCCGAATACGATCTGCTTCTTCGCGAAACAGGATCCAGGAAAAAGACGGAAGAGGTTCTATCCGCTCGCCTCAAGCGAATGGAAGTCTTGAAGATCCGCGATCTTAGTCCTGTTGAACACGATCGCTATCTCTCGGAATGGGAGGTGGTGCAGTCCCGCTTCATCGATCATCCGCGAGGAGCAGTTACCGAAGCTGACGATCTAGTAAATTCTCTGCTGCTGGCGCGCGGGTATCCCGCGGGAGGAATTGACCAGAGAGCGGAAGATATTTCCGTGACCAACTCGTCGCTGGTTGAGCCTTATCGGTTTGCAACCGTCGTCAAGTCGCGCGCGGCGCGCAACGAGGCCACGACCGAGGAGTTGCGCAACGCGATGATTCACTACCGTACACTCTTTGACGCTCTGTTGGGCGTGAATACGCCGCAAACCCGCTTAAGAGCAGGGACGGCGACCACCCGCTTCGCATGATCGATGGCGTGGTTACGCCGTATTTCCTGTTGTGTTTCAGGAGTCGAGGAGAGTTTCCACCGCGTCGTGAAGCTTCGCCGTGATGCAGGCTTCCGTTTCGGTAGAGGCAAATCGCATGGGTTCACCAATGCGTACTTCGATTGTGCCCGAACGGAACCAGCCGCGCTCGCCGGTCTTCAACTCGCCCACGCCGCGAAGGGCCATGGGCAGTACGGGCGCCGAGGACTGCTTCACCAGCAATCCGATACCGGGCCGGAATTGAGCCAATGGACCTTCAGAACGCGCACCCTCGGGAAACAGCAGCACATGCATTCCCTTATCCAAAGCTTCACCTGCATGGGCAAAGCTGCGCTGAAAGTCGCGCTGCTTTGGCAGCGGAAAGACATTAAAAAGCGCCGTAACAAGGAAATAGAACAGCGGGCCGGGGAGAAAGAACCTGGTTCCGACGGTGCGGCGATCGGGGTTGCGGAAGTGTCGATAATCTTCCAGCATCTCTCCTGACATCGCGACTGCAATCCGCTGTCGAATTGCGGCTGGGAGCGCGTATGCCAGCAGCGGTCCGTCGAAAGCGGTCACGTGGTTGGCGACGATCAGCATGGGTTCGGCTGCGACGAGCGTTGCGGATGCGACGATTTTGGGTTTGCTGAGAAGCCAGACCAGCGGCCGCGTGACGGTCTCAAGAAAAGCAACGCGCAGCAATCGGAATACCGGCCACCACGGCCAATGCGGATAGAGGTACTTTGCGGACGGCGGCGGCGTAGGGACAGATGCCGGCACAGGTTCGTTTGCTCCCTGCCTTTCCGTGGATTGTCCCTCAACCGGCGCCTCAGACGATGCACCCGGCTGGCGCTGAACAGCAACCGCACTCTCCGCACCCAGGCTGATCATCCGGCGCAGGTCTCCAAGGGTCTGTGCGCGTTCCCAAAGGCCATTCTCGGTTGCAATGCCGAGCCGTTCTTCCAGCGCGGCGGCCAGCTGCACGCGCCCGAGGCTATCGAGGTGAAGATCTTCGGTGAGCAGCAACTTATCCCCCACGCCGTGAGGAGTTTCTCCGGAGATCTGTGCAATCAGGCTAAGCAGCCAATCTGAGGAAGCTCCGAAGTGCCCTTTACCATTACCATTTCCATTTCCATTGCCGTTGCGATGGCCGTTATGGCTGTTCCCATTGCGAACTGCCGTTGCCTGAACGCCGGCCAGCCATGCGGCTACAACTTTGCGGCGGATCTTCCCGGTAGATGTGCGTGGCAGGTCGGGTTCAGGCCACAGCACCCAGCGGCGCAGGCGTTGAAACTCAGCCAGGCGCGTATTGGCGTGCTCAATCGCCGCCTCAGCGTGGCCATTCTGCGCCCGCATCGCCAGCACTGCAATCGGCTCGGGGCCGTCGGGTGTTTCAATGGGGACCACGGCGCATCCAGCCACTCCCGGTTCCTGCTCGATGGCCGCTTCCAGGTCTTCCGGGTGAAGGTTGATCCCCGCTGCGGTGACGATCACCTCGCTTTTGCGGCCTAGAAAGCGCAGTTCGCCGGTCGGCTCGGTCCTGGCCAGATCGCCCGTGGCCAGCCACTCGCTGGTCCGTGGATGCAATGCGCCGCCGGACCATGTGGCGTGCGAGACAGACGCACCGCGCACCAGCACTTCGCCGTCCGGACCCAGCTTCACCTCGCGGCCGGGGAGCGGCTTTCCGATGGTTCCCTCGGCCACATGAAAGGGATGGTTGAGGGTGATGATCGCGGTGGTTTCAGTCATGCCGTAGCCCTGCACCACGACGAAACCGACCGCATTCCAGAATTTCTCCAGCGGCCCTGGAAGCGCGCCTCCGCCGGAGATGAGCGCCCAGAACTTGAGCCCGAACGCGCGATGCACGTCGCGGAACCGCCACCAGCGCAGCCATACCGGTACGCCTTTTGCAGTCCCCAATGGACCGGTGGCGCGCTCTTGAAGGCCGGGAAGCGTGGATTCAAGATGAGTCTTGAGCAGCGAGTGGACCCGCGGCACAGCAGCCAGCACGGAGATGCGCTCGCGCCGGATGGTTTCAACGATGCGCGGCGCGACCAGCCGGTTTTCAAAGTGCAGTTCGGCGCGATAGATGGATGGAACCCAAAGGCCCATGGTCTGGCCAAAGACATGGCTGAGGGGCAGCGTGTGCAAAATGCGGAGTGGGTGAATGAGGCGCTCATAGCGCAGATAGCGCTGCGACGCCTGCTCTATGGGTCCAAAGCTGGCCAGCACGTTTCCATGCGTGAGGACGATGCCTTTGGGATCACCGGTGGTGCCCGAAGTAAAGAGGATTTGCAGCGGCGTGTCGGCGGAGAGGCCGGGAACGGGGCCGGCTTCTTCCGCAGGGAGTGCGGAAAGCCAATCCTCGAAGGCGATCCGCGCAATGCCGACGGGCAATTGGCTGACGAGGGAGAGATCGCCGATGGCCAGCGCGGGGTTCACATCGGCGGCCACACGAGCGGCGAAGTCGGCGGTGCCGCTAGCGTCCAGGGGAACCGCGAGCACTCCGCGCAGCAGGCAGCCGTGGAACGCGGCGATCCATTCGGCGCTGTTTTCAGCCCAGATAAGCACGCGATCGCCGACGCCGATGCCGCGCCTGGCCAGAAGGGCGGCAAAACGGGCGGCCAGCACGGCGATCTGGCCATAGGTAAAAACGCGGCGTCGGTTGCCCTGGTAGCGAACCACGGCAATTTCGCGGCTGTAGCCGCGGAAGTCGTCGAGGAGTGTGGCCAAATGATCGCGCATGGTCGCTCCAGCCGGGTTCAGCTTGTTGGATGCGGAACCGGGCCATTTGTTCCTGATAAAAACAGGATTGGCCTAAGGATTTGGCCCGGTTGTGACACTTTCTTTTTTGGGACATGACAGAACAATTAAGAAACAGTTTGATCGATGCTGTTTCCCGGAGTTGATGCATGCCCAAGCGACATGGTTGCAGACTCTGGACCGAATTACATTAGAGTGGGAGGTGAAACACATAGATGCAAGTCACAACGCTCTATCGGCCTACTGGCGAGAAGGAGCTATCCTTGATCCGCGAAACCGGCTGGCAAGCGTTTCCGCCGCGTTTGCCTGAACAGCCCATCTTTTACCCCGTGCTAAACGAGGACTACGCCACACAAATCGCCCGTGACTGGAATACGCGGGATGGTGGAACGGGGTATGTGCTGCGGTTTCAGGTGGAAAGCGATTATCTCGAGAAGTTCCCAGTTCAGACTGCCGGTGCGCGAATCCATCAGGAATACTGGATTCCCGCGGATGAGCTTGAGGAATTCAACCGTCATATCGTGGGTCGAATCGAGATTGTCGGCGAGTTTCGGGCGGCGACGGAGTAACAGCGCCGCCGAATGGATGGGTTGACTGCGGACGCGTCCTATCTTTCGCTTCCTCTTCGCTGCCGAGTGCGCTATTCTTTCAGAACATCGTGTTCCCGGACCCGCCCAACCCGCCTCAGACTAGCCAGGACTCGCCCTCCACATCGGCTGCAACGCCAGATCCATTCGCCTGCTTTCACCCGGTCACTGCGGAGTGGTTCCGCGCTGTATTCGATGCGCCGACCGCCCCCCAGCGGATGGGCTGGCCCGTGATCGCTCGCGGGGAGAGCGCACTGATTCTGGCGCCCACAGGAACCGGCAAGACGCTGACAGCCTTCCTCTGGTGCCTCGATCGCTTGATGCTGCATCCTTCCCTTGCGAGCCAGAAGAAGGGCTGCAGGATTGTTTACGTGTCGCCGCTGAAGGCTCTGGCCGTGGACGTGGAGC
>Ga0302320_10029795_pt1 | contig 10428 bp, 8 predicted proteins | sample Bog_T0_3_FD_202130 | JGI IMG/M metagenome (GOLD analysis project Ga0302320, IMG submission 202130) | Peat permafrost microbial communities from Stordalen Mire near Abisko, Sweden - Bog_T0_3 | ecosystem: Environmental > Terrestrial > Soil > Wetlands > Peat | place: Sweden: Abisko, Stordalen Mire... | reverse complement strand
CAAGCACGAGGCAGAATCCCGAATAGACGACCAGCACACTCCAATAGAGCCAAGGTGACGACGAAGAGTGGCGGAATGTAAGATACCTGGGTTCACCAAGTTGAAACTTGAAGACTGTAAACGAATCGGTCTTTAACCCATCCCAAATTGTTAAGCCCCCAATAAATAGCAGCATAAGACCTATCCAACCGAATATAATTCTGAGCATCCAAATGTCCCAGGAAGCTTTCCAAAAAGGATAGAATTGTGAACGAGACATTCGAGCGTTAGTCGATGGCGATAATGGGTTTTGCCGAACGTTGATTATACCGCGGGGTGCGGCATATTCGATTTTGTAAGCGTTTCCAGGACATGTCCCTGTGAAAAATCGGGCCTTACTTTTGGGAAGTGCGGCATATTCTATTATTTCGATTACCGGCTTTCGACGCGTGATTAAGATCAGCTGCTTCGTTAGTGGACTGCAAGGGTCCAAAGACCTTAGAAAAGCGTAGTGGATTGACAACAAAGCCAGTTATTAGACATGTCTAATAATATGATTCTAAGTTGCGAACCAAGGAGGGTATTTTGAATGAAGTCTCGCTCCGAGGTTGTTGCTGAAGCGAGGGCAAGGATACGTGCAATGCACTTGGCCTACACCACCGAGGACGTGTACTGCGGCTGGATAGCACGGTACTACGACCACTGCCAGACGCTCGATCCCGGGCTGCCCCCGGAGTCCAAGGCCGAGGCGTTTCTGACTTATCTCGCGCTAAAAAGGCGCGTCGCAGCGATGACCCAGAACCAAGCGTTTTCGGCGGTATTGTTCTTGTACAAGGAGGTTCTGCGCAAACCCCTGGGCAATGTCGACGCACTCCGCGCCAACAAGCCCACGTACCAGCGAGTCTCTCCATCTCGCGAGCAGGTAAGGGTATTCAGGGCGGCCGTGGAGGACACCTACATGACCCCAGCGCGCCTCATCGTGGACATGCTCTACGGGTGTGGCATGCGGGTGTCAGAGCCGGTCGAGTTGCGCATTAAGGATGTACTATGGGACGAGGGGGCTCACGGGCAGTTCCTCCTTCGCGGGGCAAAGGGAGGCAAGGACCGCCGCGTGCCGATTCCGCGGTGCTGCGTTGAGACCCTCAGGCAGCAGATCGACCGGGCAAGGAAAGTGTGGGAATGGGACCAGGCTAACGCGTCAGACGTCGGCGTCGCGTTGCCCTTCTCCCTGGCGACCAAGTACCCTAGGGCTCCCTTCCAGTGGCAATGGTTCTGGGTGTTCCCGGCCGAGAATCACTGCGTCGATCCCCGCACGGGGAAGACCATCCGCTTCCACATACTGACCGACTGCATCCAGAGGGCCGTGCTCAAGGCGGCGCAGAAGGTCGAATTGGACGGCTTCCTGACGCCCCACGTGCTGAGGCACGCCTACGCGACGCATTCCAGGGAATCCTTGGACTCGCTGAGGCAGCTCCTCGGGCACTCGTCGCTGGAAACCACTGCCGGCTACCTGCATCCCGTCGTCGAGCGGGCGAGCAATCCCCTGGACGACATGATAGATGCTCCGGGCAACCCCGGGCGGAAGCACTGACGCCCTAGCTGACGCCGGCCAGCAGTGCCTCGACGCGGGCCTTCGACGCCAGGACGCCCTCGGCGTCGACGCGGGGGCTGAGCTCGATGACAAAGAGGTGCGACGGCTTGAAGAAGGAGCGAACCATCTCGAAGTCGATGGAGCCCGTTCCGACGGCGCAGTGGTCGTGGCCGTCCTTCACGTCGTGGATGTGGAACCCGAGGAGCCGGCCCGCGTTCGCCTCAAGCTGTCCCTTGTGGCTGACGAGCCCGGACTCCTCTTTCAGGTGGGCGTGGCCCGTGTCGTGCCAGTATCCCGCCGGAGAGGGAAGCGGCATGCCGGCAAGGAACTCGGGGAAGTCCGCGTCGATCGGGAGCTCCTCGAAGCGCTCCCTGTTCTCAAGGCCAAGCCTGATGTTCTTCTCCGCGGCGTAGTCGAGGACGGCCTCTACGGAGTCCCTGGTGTTCTTCCAGAAGGGCTCCATCTTGCCCCGAATCTTGGAGAGCGCCTTCTCGACCAGGGCCTTGTAGGCCTTGTCGCCCGATAGGACGGCGTCGGGGTGCTTCTTCAGGTAATCCTCCATGTGGCGGTCCGGGAGGAACCACGTGTACTTGACGCTGCCCAGGTGGCAGACGAGGAGCGACGCCCCCACCTGGGCGGCGAAATCGATCGAGCGCTTCGTCTGGCGCAGCCACTGGTCCCTCTCGCGCTCGTCCTGGGACGAGGGCTGGAAGAAGTTGGGCGCGGCCTGTGTGACCCCCATCGGCAGCGGGCAGAAATTGTGGATGGAGCCAATCTTCACGATCCCCTCCTCCACCCCCTTCAGTATCCCGGGGACGAGCGTTATCCGGATCCCGTGGCTGAGCTCTACCTTCTCGAATCCGAGGTCCGCCATCTCCCGCAGCATCTCGAAGCCATCCTTGTGCCGCTGGGAACACCAGCTGGTCGATAGCGCGGGGGTTAGGGTCACGGGTGCCCAAAGTCCGGAAACCCGGCCCGATTTGCAAAAAAAAACCGCGCCAGACGGGGTCTGGGCGCGGTTTTGAAGGTATTTTCGCCAGCCTAGCTGTCGTAGCGGCGGCGGAGCATCGCGGTGAAGGCCATGACCTTGTCCTTGCGGCGGCGCTTCTCGCAGGGCTTCTCGTAGTACCGCTTCGCGCGGGTGCCCTTGATGATGTTCTCGCGGTCGAGCTTCTTCTTCATGCGGCGAAGCGCACGGTCGATGGGCTCGTTCTTACGTATCTTGATTTCGATGGACATGGCTGCTTGTGAAAGGAAAAGCCGGTCAATAAGCCATGCGCCAACTCCTCCGTCAACGGTTAAAAAGGCCCCCAGGGGAGGCTTTTCTTCATTCCGGCTTGCGCATCCCGGGGGCTGATCTTGCTTAGGCCAAGCGTGCCCTCAGCCGACAAGAATTTCGTCCATCTCCATGTCCACTCGGACTACAGCCTCCTAGACGGGGCCTGCCGGATAGACCAGCTGACGGAGCGGGCGGGCGAGCTTGGAATGAAGTCCCTGGCCCTTACCGACCATGGCAACTTGTTCGGGGCCATCGACTTCTACTCAGCTGCCAAGAGCAAGGGGATCAAGCCCCTGATTGGGTGCGAATTGTACCTATCCGATGGCTCCAGGCTCGAGAAACAGGGCCGAAGCGACGAGGGCCGGAGCATCTTCCACCTGGGTCTCCTGGCCAAGAACATCGAGGGCTACCAGAACCTCCTGAAGCTGGTGAGCGACGCCCACCTGAAGGGCTTTTATTACAAGCCAAGGACCGACCTGGACACCCTAGCCCGCCATGCCAACGGACTTATCGGTTTTACGGGCTGCCTGGCCTCCCTGGTCCCCCAGCACCTCCTCAATGACCGCAATGAGGAGGCAAGGAAGGCGACGGCCCGGTTCGTGGACATCTTCGGCCGCGAGAACTACTTCGTGGAGATCCAGGACCATGGGATCGCCGAGCAGCGAAAGATCATCCCCGGCCTCCTGAGGCTGGCGAAGGAGTTTGGGCTCAAGGTGGTCTGCTCAAACGACGTCCACTACGTCCATGCGGCCGATGCCGGTTCCCACGACGCCATGCTCTGCATCCAGACGGGCTCCAAGATCGAGGACGAGAAGCGCATGCGCTTCGAGGGCCAGCAGTTTTACCTGAAGACCCGGGCCGAGATGGAGAAGATCTTCATCGAGGTGCCCGAGTCACTCGTGAACACCGAGGCGGTGGCCGAGATGTGCGACCTGACGATCCCCTTCCCCAAGGGAAGCGAGCGGTACCCCAAGTACCCTATCCCCGTCGAGGTCGGGACCGACCGGGCGGGGTACCTGAAGACGCTCTGCATCGCGGGCCTGAGGACGCGCTACGGCGTCGACTTCGCGAACCCGGACAAGGCGTCCGATCCCGTCCAGGCCAAGGTGCTGGTGGAACGCGTCGACTTTGAGCTCAGCGTCATCGCGAAGACGGGCTTCATCGACTACTTCCTTGTCGTCTGGGACTTCATCGACTGGGCGAAGAAGCAGGGAATCCCGGTGGGGCCGGGCCGCGGCTCGGGCGCCGGCTGCCTGGTAGCCTACCTCCTCGGGATCACGAACCTCGACCCGTTGAGGTACAAGCTGCTCTTCGAGCGCTTCCTGAACCCCGAGCGCGTCTCCCCCCCGGACTTCGACATCGACTTCTGCATGAGGCGGCGCGGCGAGGTGATCGCCTACGTGCGCCAGAAGTACGGCGAGGCCTGCGTGGCCAACATCGTGACCTACGGCACCATGGGGGCCAAGATGGTGATCCGCGACGTGTCGCGCGTGCACAGCCTGCCCTACGCCGAGGCGGACCGGCTGGCGAAGATGATCCCGGACGAGATCAACATCAGCCTCGAGCAGGCTGTGGCCAAGTCGGCCGAGCTCCGGGCCGAGGTGACGAACAACCCCGCGGCGAAGAAGATCTTCGAGCAGGCCAAGGTGCTCGAGGGCATGGTGAGGAACACCGGCAAGCACGCGGCCGGCATCATCATCACGGACCGCCCGCTCGAGGAGTTCGTGCCGCTGACGCTCCAGGAGGGCGACGTGACGGTGCAGTTCGACATGAACGCGGTGGGCAAGCTTGGGCTGCTCAAGATGGACTTCCTGGGCCTGAAGACGCTGACCGTCATCGCGGACACGGTGGACAATATCCGCCGGACCGTGGACCCGTCCTTCGACATCGAGAAGATCCCGATCGACGACCCCAGGACCTTCGTCCTCCTGAACAGCGGCAAGACGACCGGCGTCTTCCAGCTGGAGTCGGGCGGCATGCAGAACCTTTGCCGCCAGCTGCAGGTCTCGTCCATCGACGAGATCATCGCGCTGATCGCCCTCTTCCGCCCGGGCCCGATGGACTGGATACCGGACTACATCAAGGGCAAGAAGGACCCGAGCACGGTCAGGTACCCGCACAAGCTCCTGGAGGAGATCTGCAGCGAGACCTACGGCGTCATGGTCTACCAGGAGCAGGTCATGGAAGCCGCGAAGGTCGTGGCGGGATACACGCTGGGGGGCGCCGACATGCTCAGGCGCGCGATGGGCAAGAAGGACGCCGTCGCGATGGCCGAGGAGCGCAGCAAGTTCGTGAGCGGTGCGAAGAAGCTCCATGGGATGGACGAGAGGACGTCGGACGCGATCTTCGAGATCCTGAACAAGTTCGCGGGCTACGGCTTCAACAAGTCGCACTCGGCCGCCTACGCGCTCCTGAGCTACCAGACGGCCTACCTCAAGGCCAACCACCCGGTCCACTTCATGGCGGCAATGCTGAGCGCCGAGCTGGGCAACTCCGACAAGGTCTCCCACTTCGTGGCGGAGTGCGAGTCGATGGGGCTCGTCGTCCTCGGGCCCGACGTCAATGAGTCGCGCGAGATGTTCACGCCGGTCGGCGGCAAGATCCGCTTCGGCCTGGCGGGCATCAAGGGCGTGGGTGAACTCGCCGCGCAGCGCATCATCGCCGAGCGTGAGGCCAACGGGCCGTTCAGGGACTTCGAGGACTTCGCGACCCGGGTCGACGGCCGCGCGGTCAACAAGCGCGTCTTCGAGCACCTGGTGAAGACGGGCGCCTTCGACTTCAGCGGATCCAGCCGCCGGCATCTCTTCGAGGGCCTTGACGCCGCCATCTCGGCCAGTTCCGCGCAGGCGCGGGACAAGGCCGCGGGACAGGACACCTTCTTCGGGACGCTGGCGCCGGCTGCGGAATCTCGCAACGGCAAGCACAAGGCCAATGGCTCCGGAGCGCCGGACTTCAGCCCGCATGAGCGGCTGACCTTCGAGAAGGAGCTCCTCGGGTTCTACGTCTCGGGCCACCCGATGAACACCTACGCGGGGCTCTGGGAGGCGATCGACACCGCGCCTGCGGAGGCGCTGTCCGGCCTCGCCGACCGGGGGGAGTTCCGGCTCTGCGGCGTCGCCGGCAACCTCGTGAAGAAATACGCGAAGAAGGACAACCGGCCGTGGGTCGCCTTCACGCTCGCGACCCGGAAGGCCACGGTCTCGCTGAACATGTTCGCGGACGCGTTCGCGAGCTACGGGACCGCGCTCTCTGAGAACGCCCCGGTGCTCGTCCAGGGAAACATCATCCGCGGCGCCGACGGCCCGCGGGTGAACGTGAAGGAATGCTATCCCCTGGACGCCGCGGTCTCCAAGACCGTGCGGCGCATCACGTGGCTCATCAGGCCCGGCGACCCGAACCTTGAGTCGTTCCTGCGCAAGCTGCGGGAGACGATCGTGCGCGAGCAGGGCGACACGCGGATGGAGTTCGCCGTCCTCCTTGAGGGCGGCGTGGCCCCCGTCGCGGAGGCGAGTGCCGCCCTCTCGTGGCGCCTCACCGGAGCCGGCTTCCAGGAGCTGCGCTCCCATCCCGCCGTAGCCGGCGTGCGCATCGAGACCAGGCCCCTTGAACTAAAGGCCGAGCAAAGATGGGCGAGACGCTAGAAAACCACGCGGCCATTGTCGTGCAGTCGGTGCGCCCGGGCGTGCCGGCCGATGCGGCGCTGCGCGAGTACCTCTCGCGCAACACGACGCTCGGCGCGGTCGGCAAGCGCTCGGTGAGCCGGGCCGTCTTCACGTACTACCGGTGGCTCAATTGGGTCAGCCGTTCCGACTCCTTCCAGAAGCAGGTGATTGCCGCGATCGGCTACCAGCAGCGCTTCGACAGGGACCCGATGTCGATCAAGGAGGAGGCGCTGCGCGCCCGCGCGGTCCCCGAATGGCTGAAGAACGAGATGGACGTGACGGCGCCTTTCCTGCGCCAGCTCCAGACGGAGCCCGCCCTCTGGATCCGCGCCAAGGCGGGGACCGCGGCCAAGCTCGCCCTGGCGATCAACAACGCAACTGAGCCCAAGCTTCCCGCCTCGCTCAAGGCCCCGCCCCAGATGGCGGCGCTGCGGTACTCGGGCACGTCGGACCTCCACAAGATGCCGCAGTTCCAGTCGGGGGAGTTCGAGATCCAGGACCTCGCCTCGCAGATCGTGGGCCTCGCCTGCTCGCCCCGCAGCGGGGAGACCTGGTGGGACGCCTGCGCCGGTGAGGGTGGAAAGGCGCTGCACCTGTCCGACCTCATGGCGAACAAGGGCCTCATCTGGGCGACAGACCGCTCCGCAAGGCGGCTTTCGATCCTGAAGAAGCGCGCGGGCCGGGCCGGGATGTTCAATTACCGCGGCGCCGCATGGACCGGCACGACGCCGGCCCCCTTTAAGACGAAGTGCAACGGAGTGCTCGTCGACGCGCCGTGCAGCGGCGTCGGCACGTGGCAGAGAAACCCCCACGCCCGCTGGACCACCTCGATGCAGGACGTGACGGAGCTGGCGGCCGTGCAGGCGGGGCTTCTCGCCAAGGCGGCACTTTCGCTGAAGGTGGGCGGCCGGCTTGTCTATTCCGTGTGCACGCTGACCCGGAGCGAGACGACGGCCGTGGCCGACTCCTTTGAGGCGGCGCATGCTGACTTTGAGCCGGAGCCGATCGCCCTCTCCGCCGATTCAAATAGCCGCCTCACGCTCCTGCCCGAGGAGCTCAATGCGAACGGCATGTTCCTGGCAGTCTGGAAGAGGACCCGCTAGCCGCAGGCGAGCCATAAGGCTCGGGAGTGGAGCAAGTTGCCTTCCCCCTTGTTTGGTTGGGCAATGCCTCCTTTCGGTGGTATAGTCCGGGCATGATCACGCGTTACCTGCTCGCCCTGGCGGCCCTCGCCCTCGTCCCAGCCGCCGGCCTCCGCGCCGACCCCGAGTACCCGCACATGGGCCAGGACATCTACGACGTGCACGCGGACGGCGAGGCCCAGGTCGCCGCCGCGGTGGCGACGGCGGCCGTCACCAACAAAGTCGTCCTGGTCGAGATCGGGGCGAACTGGTGCATCTGGTGCCGGCGTCTTCACACGGTGTTCGAGACGGACCCGGCGGTCTCCCAGCAGCTGAAGGACGGCTACGTCGTCGTCATGATCGACGTGAACGGCCGCCACGGCGAGAAGCGCAACGCGGAGCTGAACGCGAGGCTCGGCAATCCCTCGGCCAAGGGCATCCCGGACATCGTGCTGCTGGACTCGACCGGGAAGCAGCTGATGACGAAGGACACGAGCGAGCTCGAGGACGGCGAGGGCTACAGCCTGCCGAAGATAAAGGCGTTCCTCGCGCAGTGGTCCCCGAAGGCCCACCCCTAGGCTTGCCGGGACGCGCCGAGCCCGGTAGCGTCTTCTCTCCATGTTTGCCGACCTGTCCGACCGCCAATGGCTCTGGTGCGCCGCGGCGTTTTACACCGCGGGTCTCATCCTGGGCACGGTCTCCCTGATCCGGGGCCAGAGGACGTCGGGCTTCCTGATCTCCTGCGCGATCATGGCGGGGTACCTCCTGCAGTTCGTGGGACTCGGGATACGCGGGCATGCGACGGGCGGCTGCCCGCTCGGCAACCGCTTTGAGATCCTCCAGTTTACGGCGTGGTCGGCGATCACCCTTTACCTTGTGGTCGGCGTCACGTTCCGCTCGAGCCTCCTGGGGTATTTCACGGCGTGCCTCGGAGCCGCGCTGACAATCGTCTCCCTGTCCATTCCGAGCTGGGACGCGGTCCTTAGGACGCACATCTTCGGCGGCAATCCCTGGATCGAGCTCCATGCCGCCCTCGCCATCTTCAGCTACGGGGTGTTCGGGCTCCTGGCCCTCACGTCGGCGCTGTTCCTGTTGCGGCATTTCTCGCTCAAGAAGAAGCATGTCGGCGGCTGGTTCTCCCTCCTGCCCTCGATTCTCGACCTGGACCACATCGAGGTACGCCTCCTCGGGACCGGCCTGGCGCTCCTGACATTGGCCCTCCTCTTCGGCTCCGTCTACTGGACCCGGGACACGGCGACGGTCGGCCACGCGAAGCTGGCGGCGACAATTGCCGTCTGGGCCGCGGCGGCCCTCGCCTTCGGACTGCGCGCCATGGGCCAACTGCTCGCGAAGCGCTTTGCATGGACCTGCCTCGCCCTCTTCGCTGCAGCGCTCCTCTCGCTCCAGGCCGTGGATGCCAGCCGCCACCCGGGTGCCGCCGCCGTCGAAAGGACGTCGCCATGAGCGAGCCCTGCTTTTTCGTCCTTGGTGCCACCCACCACAACGCCCCGCTTGAGGTGCGAGAGCGCCTGGCGATCGAGTCGGAGAGCGCGCTCAGGGCCGACCTGGCCTTGGTCAAGGGCCTGCGCGAGCTCGCGGTCCTCAACACCTGCAACCGGGTGGAGTTCTACGGCGTCGGAACGGATGCCACGGCCGTCGAGGCCGTGCAGGCCGCCTACTGCGCGCGCCAGAAATTCGAGGTCGCGGAATACGAGCGGATCCGGATCCGCCTCACCGGCAGGGACGCCGCGCTCCACCTCTTCGAGGTCGCGAGCGGAGTGGATTCCCAGCTGGTCGGCGAGAACGAGATCTTTGGCCAGGTGAAGGACGCCTACGCCGTCGCGCAGGCGAGCGGATCGACGGGCTCGGTGCTGAACCGGGTTTTCCAGAAGGCCTTCCAGGCGGCGAAGCACGTGAGGACCCACACGGGCATCGCGGCCGGCACGGTGAGCGTGGCCAACGTGGCCGTGGACCTCGCGACCAACATCTTCGGGAGCCTTTCAGACGCCCGCGTCCTGGTGCTAGGGACCGGCGAGATCGGCAGCGCGACCGCCAAGGCGTTCTCCAGCCGCGGAGCCGCCCACTTGGCGGTGGCCGGCCGCAGGGGCGAGGTGGCGCTCGAGATCGCGGCGACCCTCGGCGCCGGCACGGTCCCCTTCGAGGAAAGGAACGGCCTCCTTTCCGAATTCGACGTCATCGTGTGCTCGACGGCGGCGCCGAATGTCATCCTCACCGCGGCCTCCATCGCGTCGGCCATGAGGCGCCGGCCGGCACGCCCCCTCCTTCTTGTCGACCTCGCGATGCCGCGCGACATCGAGTCGGGTGCCTCGGACCTGCAGAACGTGTTCCTCTACAACCTGGACGACCTGGCAAAGATCGCCGAGACGAACAGGTCGGCCCGCGAGTCCGAGGTCGTCCGCTGCCGCGCGATCCTGGCTGAAAAGGCCGACGGCCTCTGGAGCGTTGTGCAGAAGGGCATTGAGTCCGCGGGTGAATCGAAGTCCGCGCCCGAGGGCCGCAATTCCGCCGCCGGCCAGGCCGCCGCGCCGTAACGGCGCTAGGCGATCTTGCCGAGGAGCCAGTCGGCCTCGGTCACGCCGTTGGGATTGACCAGCATCGAGCGCAGCTCCGACGCCTGCATCGAGGTCCTGTCGCGCCGCGCGGCGTCGGCTGTGCATTCCCTGAGCTGGGCCGCGAGCACCGAGGGTGACGAGGTCGCCTGGATGAACTCGGGGTACATCGCCTCCCCGAGGATGATGTTGGCGATGCCCAGGTAGGGCACGCTGACGATCCATC
>Ga0302320_10029794_pt1 | contig 10428 bp, 12 predicted proteins | sample Bog_T0_3_FD_202130 | JGI IMG/M metagenome (GOLD analysis project Ga0302320, IMG submission 202130) | Peat permafrost microbial communities from Stordalen Mire near Abisko, Sweden - Bog_T0_3 | ecosystem: Environmental > Terrestrial > Soil > Wetlands > Peat | place: Sweden: Abisko, Stordalen Mire... | reverse complement strand
TGTGAGTAAACACAGCAGCACCATAACGTTCTTGATCAAGAATTTCTCCTCTTCGTAGCATGGGTCTGCCCCGACATTCAGGCTTCATCCCATATGAGAACCATGCTGGTTGGTAACACACGTCAACCCCGCCTGCCAAAGCAGCACGCGAGATGTATACCGGGCCCCGGGCGATTTCGCTAATTAAGAGAGACAGTGTGAGTGTGTGAGGAGAACTTCAACTGTGCCGTGATCGGCATCTGTGAATGACTGCGATCTTAGGTTGGATTCCTTTTAGAGTCAAGAAGAATCTGAGCTAATTCATTGGGGGATTCAACTGCGATTCCCTTCCAACTGAAGAGTCCCGACCCTCGTTCTCCAGTACATCCGGGGCAGACGAAGAACCGGGCCGGTGCCCCACCCATTCCGCGTTCTGTGCGAAATTGCTGGGGGACGCACAAAGCCCAATCCGAGAGCCGAAGGCCTCTGCCCCACCGCAGGTGGCCGAAGGCGGCTGCCCCACCGCAGGTGGCCGAAGGCGGCTGCCCCACCGCAGGTGGCCGAAGGCCTCTGCCCCACCGCAGGTGGCCGAAGGCGGCTGCCCCACCGCAGGTGGCCGAAGGCCTCTGCCCCACCGCAGGTGGCCGAAGACGGCTGCCCCACCGCAGGTGGTGGTGCGTTATAGTTTTCGCATATGGACGAGAAACGCGAATTGCTCCGCCATACCCTTGCCGCCGTTGCCTATCGAGCAGCCCGCGCGCTCAACGATGCGCCGGAAAGCTTTGCCGGCTTTGATTTCGCCGCCAAACCGCCCGTCGTCATCCTCGCCCACATGAGCGACGTGCTCGACTGGGGCCTGTCGGCGGCGATGGGCAAGGAGACCTGGCACTCCTCGGAGCCGCTCGCCTGGGCCGACGAGAAGACCCGCTTCTTTGCGTCTCTTGGCGCCTTCGACGCTTTCCTCGCGTCCGGCGAGGCGCTGCAGGCCCCGATTGACAGGCTGATGCAAGGGCCAGTCGCCGATGTGCTGACCCACGTCGGTCAGATCGCCATGCTGCGCCGTCTCGCCGGCAGCCCCATCGTCGGCGAAGACTTCTTCATTGCCGAGGTCGTGGTCGGGCAGGTCTCCGCCGACCAGCCCGCCCCGGTACGGCCGTTCAAATAGGCCGTTCCTCACGGATCATTTGGAGCATCTTGCGGTCTTCTTTGCTTAGGGCGGCATTGGCCAGCAGATCCGGCCGGTTGGCCAGCGTTTTGCGCAACTGCTGCTCGCGTCGCCAACGGCGGATCTGCGAGTGGTCGCCGTTGAGCAAAACTTCCGGCGTCCGCAGGCCGGCAAACTCCGCGGGCCGGGTGTAGTGGGGATAATCCAGCAGCCCGCCCGCGCCATGCTGCGAGCGGGGAACGCCCTCCACATCGCCATGAATCTCCGCGTCAGGCACGCCAAAGCTTTCAAACTCGCTCGACGCCTCGTTGCCCAGCACGCCCGGAATCAGCCTCATCGCAGCGTCAATCACCACCGCGGCCGCCAGCTCGCCTCCGCTCAACACATAGTCGCCGATGGATAGCTCCATGTCGCAATAGAGCTGGTTGATGCGTTCGTCTACGCCTTCGTAGCGCCCGCAGAGCAGGACCACGCGATCAAGCGCCGCCAGCTCGCGGGCAACGGCCTGAGTGAACGGCCGGCCTTGAGCAGACAGCAGCACCACGCGTGTCCGCTTGCTCTCAACAGCTCGATCGTCAGCACCCACGCAAGCGTCAGGATCCAAGGCTGTGTCAGGGCACGACTTCAGTCGTGCCATACGGTCACGAGAATCAATGCGGGCTTTAGCCCCTGACGGAGGCTCCGCCTCCGATCCTGATTTCGCCTCAATCCCCAGCGCAGCCAGCGCTTCGGCGATGGGTTCGGGCTTGAGTACCATGCCTTCGCCGCCGCCAAACGGCCGGTCGTCCACCGTCCGATGCCGGTCGTGTGTGAAGGTGCGCAGATCGTGAACGCCCACCTCGACCAGCCCCTCGGCCAGCGCCCGGCGCAGAATTCCATTCTCGAAGATGCTCGAAAAGAAGCCGGGGAAAATCGTTACAATCTCGAATCGCATAACAATTCATGATAGACGGCGGAGTCATCACGGTGCGCTTGCGCTGGGTTGTGGTTTAATTGTCGGCAACTGCAATGGCCAACTATCAATCGCTTCTAACCCGCTGGCAAAAGGCCGGCGTCCTCGATGCGGACTCTGTTGCCCGCATTGGCGCCTTTGAGCTGGAACAGGAGCGCCCTGCGGGGTTGCGCTGGCAAGGCATCGTAGCGCTCATTCTCGGGGCCATCCTGCTGGCCTGCGGAGTGGTGCTCTTTGTCTCCGCCCATTGGGACCAGATTGGCCCCGGCGCGCGCTATGCGCTGGTGTTGGCGATGGTGGCCATCTTCCACCTGGGTGGCGCCTGGGCGCGGGAAAGCTTTCGCAGCCTCTCGACGGCTCTGCACGCCGTGGGAACGGTGGCCATCGGCGCCGCCATTGCGTTGGTCGGCCAGATCTTCAATATCCAGGAGCATTGGCCGGCGGCCGTTCTGCTCTGGGCCATTGCCGCGCTGGCGGGATGGGCGCTGCTCCGCGACGAGGCTCAGCAGATCTTTGCGCTTCTGCTCGTTCCTGCCTGGCTGTTCTGCGAGCTCTTCTTTGCCGCTGACGGGCACATTGGCATAAACATCTACGTAGGGCGGTTCCTGGTTGTGTGGGCAGTCCTTTACCTGACCTACTTCCTCGGCTCAAAGCGCAAGGCGGTGCAGGGCATTCTGTTTGCCGCGGCTGTGATTGCGGCGACCGCCGGCACCTGCCTTCTGCAGGTGGGATGGCGTTCCTACGGCAACGAGACGTTTCTGGCCTTCGGGCCTCGGATGTGGGGCTGGGCAGCGATCGCCGTTCCCCCGCTCGTTTTCGCGCTCATCAAATTGCGCAAGAGCATGCTTCCCGTTGCGGCAGCAATCGTCTTCTCCATGGTGCTGCCCTGGTGCCAGGGATTCGCGGCCGACCAGTCGCAGTCCGCGGCCTCCCGTTACAGCGGGCCGAGCCCTGCCGCTTACGTGCTGGTCGCTGCTTTTTCCGTCTTCATTGCCTGGTGGGGCTTTTCGCGGAAGGCCCACGTGCTGGCGGGTCTGGGCGTAGTCTGGTTTGCCGCTGCGGTCCTCTGGTTCGCTTCCAGCGACATCTTTGGTGAACTGGGCCGGTCGCTGATTGGTCAGGTTCTCGAAGCGGCCACGGCGCTCTTCATCATCCGCTGCGGTGTGCGCGCCGCTTCAAAAGCGCTGGTGAATCTGGGCATTGTGGGATTTGCCCTGGTGGTCCTCTGGTTCTACTTCAGCGATATCTACGACAAAGTGGACCGCTCGCTGGCGCTGCTCGGCCTGGGCGTGCTCTTTCTCGCCGGCGGGTGGGCTTTGGAAAAAACGCGGCGGGGGATCATCGGCCGCATGGACAAAAGCGGCCCAAACCAGGCTGACATCGCGAAGGAGGGCGCGCTATGAAACTGGGAAATATTACGCTCGCCAGAACATCCATCGCACTGCTCGTGATTCAGTTGGCGATTGTCTCGCTGATTGCGGCCAAGTATCTTTACCAGCGCTGGACCTGCCCGAAGGTCTGGACCCGCACCGTGGCCTACGATCCGGAGATGCTCATGCGCGGCCGCTATCTGAGCCTGCTGCTCATGGTCGATGGTTGCCAAAGCACGCTGCCGTCCGCAGCCGAAGCAACCATGCCGAGGAATGTGGATGGCCTGCCGGTGGGACAGAAGTATTCGGTCAATTCGCAGGGGCCGGTTGATTTTCCAGCCACTCTCAAGGTGCAGGGCAACAGGCTCGTTGCCATTCGGATTCCAGATCCCGACAGCCAGGCTGGCGGGCAGATGGTCGGCGGTCTGCCCGGCTTGTCGTGCGAAGATTTCAAATTGGATGCGCCGGTCGACTTTTACCTTGCCGAGCATGCGGCAAGCCCGACGCCCGTGAGGGTGGGGCAGCAGTTGTGGATCGAGGTAACCCTGCCGCCCAAGGGTCCGCCCCGGCCGATTCAGCTCGCGCTGAAGGACGGCAGCGCCTGGAAGCCGCTTGCGTTTCAATAGAACCGAACCTGAGGCGGAAATCTCTTACGCGTTCAGTTCAGTCAGCCCTTCTGGCAAGGCCATCTCGATGCGCTTGTTGGCGAGATCGAGGGTGCGAAGAAAGCTCTTCGCAAAAGGAATTAGAACCTCGCCCGTCGCGCCGCGCACGACAAGAAGCGCAACCGGCCCCGCGGTGCGGTCCACATCTTCAATCTCGCCGACTTCCACGGGAGCGGCGCCGGCAACATCGAAGAGCGTGCAGCCGACCAGGTCCGCGATGTAGACCTCGTCCTGGGCCAGCGGTGCGCGCTCGGCCAGCGGAATGGCGACGATCTGGCCGCCCAAGGTTTCGGCGTCGGAGATGGAATCGAAGCCGGCAAAATGAAGCACGATGCCGCCTTTATGCAGCCAGTGGGCGATGAGTTCAACTTGTTGCGGGAGTTTTTGCGCGTGGCCAACTGTCGCGCCCTCTTTGAGCAACCACAGCGTGCGGCGGCCGGCAAATTTCTCGGGGAAGTCGGTGAGGATGTCGGCGAAGACCTCGCCTTTGCGACCCTGGGGGCGGCGAATGCGGGCCAGCCACGCCCATTGATCCGTTTGCGCTGGCGGTTGGTCAGATGCGGTCATTGCGGCCTTCGGTATTTGCCGGATGGGGATTTAAGGAACCTCTGAATAAGTCGATGATTTGCAAGGGCACGACTTTAGTCGTGCCGCAACCTCTGAATAAGTCGATGATTTGAAAGGGCACGGCTTTAGTCGTGCCACAAATGCTGAATAAGCCGATGATTTGAAAGGGCACGACTTTAGTCGTGCCGCAAATGCTGAATAAGTCGATGATTTGAAAGGGCACGGCTTTAGTCGTGCCGCAACCTCTGAATAAGTCGATGATTTGAAAGGGCACGACTTTAGTCGTGCCGCAAATGCGACAAAAAGAACGCGGGCTTTAGCCCCTGAGGGGGCGAGCGGCCAAAATTGGAACCTGATCAGTGGTTCCTTAACTCCCGCCCTCGCCGCAAACACAAAGACGCGGCGAGGATGGGCTCCCTGTGCAAGGAGAGTGGCCCTAATCGTCTTCTTCCAGGATGTCGAGCGTGTAGCGATGGTGCAGCTTCATGCTCACAGCGCCCAGAATGGTGCGCACCGAGCGCGCAGTGCGCCCTTGCTTGCCAATCACCTTGCCCACGTCTTGAGGCGCGACCCGCAGCTTGAGAACAGTGTTCTCATCCCGCGCAACGGATTGCACATCGACGGCTGTCGGCTCATCCACCAGGGCCTGCGCAATTTCGCGAACAAGCTCGGCGACTGCGGTTGGTGCGGCCAAATCGTGTTGGGTCATGCTCGTGCCCCTGACCAGATGCGATAAAAATGAACCACTGCAATCTGTGCGCGAATAGTATCAGCACACACCCTTCGCCGTCAGCAAATGTGTCCGCGAACACCTTGGCGAAGGCTAAGAACTCCGCTCGCCCTGCCTTGAACAATCAATGCCCAAGGCCGGGCGCGGAAGAGAGCTGCGGGGGAATCAGGCTCCGACTGGCGTCAGAGGAGCAGCAGATGCTTCGCTTGCGGCCGGTGCGGGGTTCTTGGCTACCAGCTTTTCCACGATGGTAGAGAACTGTGCGCCAACGCTGCGCCAATAGGCGACGCGCTCGTGCTTCAGATCGACCGTGGCCGGGTTGGTGCGTGGGTTATAGGTGCCGACGACCTCAATCGAACGGCCATTGCGGGCGCGGTCTTTCTCGATGGCCACAATGCGGTAGTAGGGCTGTTTGCGGGCGCCAAAACGCGCCAAACGAATCATCACCACGGCGATACGGTTCCTTTCAAAATCCGGTGCTCTGTTGAGGGCTTTGGGGTTCTTCCCGGCCGGCGGCAGCTCCATCTCGAGCGCGCCCTGCCGAATCAAAGGCCAGGCAGGCAAGCCCGGCCACACAAGACTCAACATCTAAGTATCGCCGAAAATAGGGTTCGCGGCAAGTTTAAGCGCCGGCGCGAAGCAGATCGACGCGCGAATCTGACTCCGGCACCGCGCAGAAGCTTTGCTTTCTTTTCGGAGCCTCAATCGCTTGTAAGAAAGCCCTCCCTCCAAGGACTACCTTGAATGTGGGGCAAATTGAATCGATGTCGCAGACCGGGCCCAGCCAGGACAGCCAGTTTGAGCAAGCAGTAGTGCTGCATGGCGCGGCGCTTGAGCGACTGGCGCGCGCCTATGAGGCTGACCAGGAAGCCCGCCGCGACCTGCTGCAGGAGATTCACATCGCGCTTTGGCGGAGCCTCAAGAGTTTCGACAATCGCTGCTCGCTGCGCACCTGGGTCTACCGTGTGGCCCACAATACCGCCGCATCGCACGTGGCGCAGCGAATGCGCCTGAAGAGGCAGGTCTTTGTCGGGATTGAGGAGTTGCTGTTTCTGCCGGATAGGGTCGGAAGCGAAGAGGCGGCCGGGCAAGATGACGCGTTGATCAGGGTTTACGAGCTGATCCATCAGCTCAAGCCGCTTGACCGGCAGGTGATGCTGGCTTATCTCGAAGGCATGGATGCGGCATCGACCGCTGAGATCACGGGCCTTTCCGCGGGCAATGTGGCTACCAAGATTCACCGCATCAAACATGTCCTGAAATCCAGGTTTCAGGCCCAACGGTCCGAACAAGGAGGGGCGAGATGAGCGATGAATCCTCTCAGGATCGCCGCATGAAGCAGCTTTGGCAGAGTCAACCAACGGAGGGAGTGCGTATGTCAGTCGAGCAGATTCAAGCAGCCGCAGGCAAGTTTCAACGCAGGATTCATTGGCGGAATCTGCGCGAATACGTGACGGCAGTTTTCTTGGTGGTTTTCTTCAGCTATGAGTTCTTTCGGGGTGGTGACCTGCTGGTGCGCACCGGCTTCGGCCTGATGATCGCCGGGATCTTCTACCTGATCTGGCACCTGCTTTCCAAGGGTTCCTGGCGGCCGCTTCCGGCAGACGCCGGGCTTTCCAGTTGCATCGACTTCCAGCGCCGCCAGCTCGTACAACAGCGTGACCTCGTCAGCAGTGTTTGGCGGTGGTATTTGGGCCCGCTGCTTCCCGGCATGGCTGTGTTGCTGGTGGCTTTCTGGCACGCAAATCCGGGCCACGTGAAGTATCCGTCTCTGGTCGTTCTCCCCGAGGCAATCTTCTTTGCGGTCATCTCTGTTGCCGTTGCAAAGCTGAATGAAAGTGCCGCGCGCAGGCTGCAGCGGCAGATCGACGAGCTGGATGAAGCAAGCCGAGATATCTGAATTGCCACGGCCCAGCTTCCAGTTCTCTGACCGCATGTTGTTGCACCAGAATTGGGTGCCCCATCCTCGGCGCGTCTTTGTTTTTGCGCCTAGGGTGGGATACGTAGCACTCAATCACAACGAACGAATCCACACGGTCAAGGGCCTAGCCGGCCGGAAACAGAAACCGCAGCATAGGCCGCACACGCCTGGCCCAGCTGGCTTCATCGTGGGTTCCATTCAAGACCCGCTCAAAGTGGAGCGTTTCGCCCGGTCGCCAGCCGTTGGCCTTGAGGCGGCGATTGAGCTGCTCGGCATCGTGCAGGGTCTTGCGGCCTTCCTTGTCGCCCACGTCGAGCCAGAGGCGCGGACGGTCCCAGATATCGGGCGCTCGCTCATTCAGGTAGCCAAGGATGCTCTTGTTGTTCCACCACACGCTGGGCGAGAGTACAGCTAATCTCCCGAACCATGTCGCATAGCGCAGCCCCAGATAGAGCGATACCAGCCCTCCGAGCGACGACCCGCCGAGCCCGGTGCTTTCGCGGTCGGTGCGCACACGATAGTGCATCGCAACCCAGGGCAGGATTTCGCGCGTCAGCATCAGGCCGTAGTCAACCGCTTCGCCGCCACCCATCTCCCAGTCGCGCTCGTGGGTGTACTCGGCCAACCTTCGGTCGCCGGTGTTGTAGATGCCCACGATGATCAGGGGCTCCACCTCGCCGGCTTCAATGGCTGCGTCGGCCTGCTCGCGCAAAGCCCACGTCCGGCCGGGGATGAAGCTGGTCCTGCCGTCAAAGAGGTTTTGGCCGTCCTGCAGATAGAGAACCGGGTAAGTGCGGGCGGGATGAAGGTCGTAGCCCGGCGGCACGTAGACGATGAGGTCGCGGCGGTCGGGCAGATAACTGCTGGGAAAGCCGCGATGGAGGCGGACCCTGGGATGGAGCGACGGCTCGCCTGCCGTGAGCAGGGCCTGGTGTTCATGCGGCGTTGAATCTGTGGTTCTGAGTTGTGGATCAAGATTCAAATCGCAGGGGTCCTCTATTGCTCTATCGGCAGCCGGGCGGCGAAGCGCTAAAAACAACAGCCCAGGCTGTTACATTAACAAGAAATTGACGGTTCTCCAATCGTTCGCAATGAATCGTGCGACTCTTGGCAGCGCCGCCAAACTCTCTGGAGCATGTTTCATAAACCCGCCTTGTGTCAGGGCACGACTTCAGTCGTGCCGGAAATGGCCGAAAAACAAGGCGGTTTTAACCCCTGCGGGATGCTGCCGTAGATTCTGCGGACCATGATGAAACATGCACTCATAACCGCTGCAGACGAGGTTCGTTGACATGAATCGTGAGTATCACAAGTGGTATTCCAGCCGGTTAGGCAGAGACATGGAACTCCTCGTCTTTGGGCATGCGGGGCTACCCGTGATGGTGTTTCCCACATCCGGCGGCAGGTTTTTCGAGTTTGAAGACCGCGGAATGGTTGGGGCGCTGGGCGGCAAGATCGACGCCGGCCAGGTGCAGCTCTATTGCGTGGATTCGGTGGACATGGAGAGCTGGTATAACCGCGCCGTGCCTCCGCGCTGGCGCATTGCTCGGCACATGCAGTATGAGGACTACCTCATCCACGAGGTCGTCCCGCTCGTTCGCCTCAAAAATTGGAGTCCGCACTTCGCGTCGCTGGGCTGCAGCTTTGGCGGATATCACGCAGCCAACATCGCCTTCCGCCATCCCGATCTGTTTACCGGGATGCTGTCGATGTCCGGCGCGTTCGACATCTCGCAGTTCCTGCATGGCTACTACGATCAGGACTGCTATTACAATTTGCCTACGCACTATCTGCCTAACATAGGCGACCCATGGTTCTTTGAACGCTACCGCCGCAACACCTATGTACTGGCCACGGGCTGGGACGACCAATGCCTCGGCCAAAACCAGAATCTCGACCGCATCCTGAGCGCCAAGGGAATTCCGCACAAGCTCTATATTTGGGACTCGCACAACGCGCACGACTGGCCCACTTGGGAGCGCATGGTGCGCGAATATCTTTGAGGGAACAGGGAACAGGGAACAGGGAACAGGGAACAGGGAACAGAGGTCAGAGAATAGACAATAGGGAACCGAATGCTTCTGCGAAAGCAACCGCAGCCGGCTCTCTCAAAGATGGGCCTTGTGTCAGGGCACGACTTCAGTCGTGCCGCAAACGACCTCAAATGACAAGGGCTTTAGCCCCTGAGGGATTGCAACCAACATTTCATAACGACTCTTCAAAATCATTTATTTTCAGGAGGAAAACAATGAGCGATCTAAATCCCTATGACGGCTTTCTCAACGGCCAACCGCTGGAGACGATTCTCGGCTCCACGTCATCGGAGATTGGCAAACTGATTGATGCGCTGGGGCCAGAGAAGTCTCTGCTTGCACCCGCACCCGGAAAGTGGAGCGCGGCTGAGATCGTCTGTCACCTGGCGGACTGCGAACTGGTATTTGGATTCCGCCTGCGCCAGACACTTGCCGAAGATGCCCCCGTTATTGAGCCCTTCGATCAGGACAAGTGGGCTGCGCCGTATATCGGCATTCCCGCCAGCGCCGCGCTTGAGACGTTTACGGCGCTGCGCGGATGGAATCTGCGCCTGATCAATGGGGCGTTGCCGGCCGCGGCCCACAGGCCGGTCACTCACCCCGAGCGCGGGACGATGACCTTCCTCACCATCGTCGAAACCATGGCCGGCCACGATCTGAACCACCTGGCGCAGCTCAAGCGGCTGGCTGAGGTTGGGCCGTAGACGTTGAATCCGCAGTTTTTTCAAATAAGTTGATCTTGCCGTGCAAGATTTCGCCGCTGCCCCGTTCTTGAGAATGTGGGCAGCGGCGAATTTGCATTTCGTTGGGAACTATTTCGCTCTCGCCGGGGTCCAAGGGATTAGCATTGCTGTTTTTGAGACCCGAGGAGGTCCCGTGCGCCGGATTCTTGCAAGTTGCAGTCTTGCTGCCGTAACTCTTGCTTCACTCACACTCACCGTCTTTGCCCAGTCTGGGTCTCAAAGCAAATCCAAAACAAGCGCGCAGGCTGCCGGTCCGGCGGCGCTCGCTGCTCCAGCCGTCATCAAAGACCTACCCGTCCGCAA
>Ga0302320_10029793_pt1 | contig 10428 bp, 6 predicted proteins | sample Bog_T0_3_FD_202130 | JGI IMG/M metagenome (GOLD analysis project Ga0302320, IMG submission 202130) | Peat permafrost microbial communities from Stordalen Mire near Abisko, Sweden - Bog_T0_3 | ecosystem: Environmental > Terrestrial > Soil > Wetlands > Peat | place: Sweden: Abisko, Stordalen Mire... | reverse complement strand
ACCTGAACGTGCCGGCGCTTTACGAGCCGGACGGCGAATTTAGGTTCACGGGCGGTTTCAACCTCGTGGCCTTGGTCGCCCTGGCCGTTGGCGTGCTCCCGAGTTTGCCCGGATTTCTCGTGAATGTGAAATGGCTGTCTGCAAACAACGTGCCGCCCTTCCTCGCGCAACTTTATAATTACGCCTGGTTCGTGGGCTTTGCCGTGGCTTTCATTGTCTATCTCATTGGACGAAAGCTTGCGCCCACGCCGCAAAAATGATTTAACACAGAAAACCGCCGACTATGAAAACACCCGCGCTCCCTCCCACCAATCACCAGCCGCACAAATACACCGGCCCCTCCGCCGCTGAAGTGCTCGCCCTGCGCAAGCAGTTCATGAACCCCGGAATTTTCCTCTATTACAAGACGCCGCTCATGATCGTGGAAGGCTCCATGCAATATGTGTGGGACGAGACCGGCAAGCGCTACCTCGACGGGCTTGGCGGCATTGTAACCATCAGCGTGGGCCACTGTCATCCTTATGTCGTTGCGGCCGCAAACAAGCAAAACGAAATTTATCAACACTCCACGACCATTTATTTGCACCCGAACGTGGCGCAATACGCGGAGAAACTCGCGTCCAAAATGCCCGGCGATTTAAAGGCGTGTTATTTCGTCAACTCTGGCTCGGAGGCGAACGACCTCGCGCTCCTCATGGCGCGCGCCCACACGCAAAATTATGACGTGATCGCCCTGCGCAATGCCTATCACGGCGGCAACGCCTCTGGGATGGGCGTCACCGCCCACAGTACTTGGAAATACAATGTGCCGCATAGTTTCGGCGTGCATCACGCCCTCGCGCCGTATCAATTTCGCGGACCCTTCGGCTATGACGACGCCGAGGCGGGTAAAAAATACGCTCACGACGTAAAAGAGGTGATTGATTACGCCACGCCCGGAAAAGTCGCTGCCTTCATTGCCGAATCCATCCAAGGTGTCGGCGGATTCGTGGAATTTCCACAGGGCTACCTCAAGCAAACCTACGAGTACATCCGCGCCGCCGGCGGGGTATGTATCGCGGACGAAGTGCAGACGGGCTTTGGCCGCACCGGCACACACTTTTGGGGTTTTGAAACACAGGACGTCATTCCGGACATCGTCACCATGGCCAAGGGCATCGGCAACGGCTGTCCGCTCGCGGCAGTCGTCACCACGCATAAAATCGCGCAGTCACTCGTCGGCAAAGTTCACTTCAACACGTTCGGCGGCAATCCCGTCGTCACCGCGATTGGCAAGGCCGTGTTGGAAGTCATTGAAAACGAAAATCTACAGGCCAATGCGCTCAAAATTGGGACTCACATCCACGCCGGGCTGGTGAAATTGAAGGACAAACACAAGATCATTGGCGACGTGCGCGGGAAGGGATTGATGATCGGCATCGAAATGGTAAAAGACCGCGCCACCGCCGTGCCCGCCACCCTGGAATGCGCGCATGTCCTTGAAACCTCGCGTAATCTTGGCCTGCTCATCGGCAAGGGCGGACTTTGGGGGCAGACCATTCGCTTTGCCCCGCCGATGTGTATCACACAGGCGGACGCCGATTTCCTCCTGGAAGTTTTGGACGAGTCGTTTTCCGCACTGTGATATAGCGGCGGTCAATGACGGCCGCCATTCGCCCCGGTGGAGCTTTTAATTTTTGCGGAAATTTTCGTGCAAAGATTCCGGGCTGCGGTGTTGGATTTGTCATTCAAATTCTCTCCGCGTCCCTCCGCGTTCTTCGGGACTCTGCGTTTTGTTTGCAACCCCCCACTATTGCACCCGCCCAAACTTCTTCTCCAGCTCCCGGAAATTCATCTCAATCAGCGTCGGCCTGCCATGCGGACAAGTATAGGGCATGGCACAACGGCGCAAGTCGTCCACCAAATTTTCCAGTTCCGGGCCGCCCAGCGGGTCATTGGCTTTCACGGCGTGGCGGCAGACGGTTTTCGCCACGGTGTGTTCACCGAGCCGGGCCAGGTTCACCTCGCGCCCGGCGGCGCGCAACTCATCCACCAAATCAAACACAAAGCGGCGCGCGTCCGGCGCCTTCACAAACGGCGGCAGCGCATCCAGCAAAAATGTCCGCTCGCCGAATTCATTCAGGCCCACGCCCAGCCGCGTCAGCGCCGGCAATTGTTCGCGCAAAAACTGCGCGTCGCGCGGCGGCAGCTCTACCGTCTCCGGCAGCAGTAATTTTTGGGAGGGCGCAACGGTGTTTGACTCGATGCGCGTCATCATCTGCTCAAATAAAATTCGCTCATGCGCTGCGTGCTGGTCCAGCAGCACCAGCCCGCGGTCGGATTCCAGCACGACATACAGTTTGCCAATCACCCCAACCATGCGCAGCGGTACCTCCAGCAGCGGGACAGGCCCGCCGCCGCTGCGCTCCGGACCCGCCGGTGCCGCCGAAGCTGTCGGATTCAAAAAAAACGATGGCGTTTTCGGAGCCCCTGCGGGTTGTGTTGTTGGAACTGTCTGCGTTGGATCCCGGCGCGGCGCGAAGCCCATGTGCAATGGCGTTTGTTGTGCGGAAAACGTTTGCGGTGCGGCGGCTGGCTTTAGTTCTTCTGGAAATTGCGGCAGCGCTGGCGCGGAGGTTTCCGGCGTCGCGCTTGATGAAATGCTTGATGAAATGCTTGGTGAAATCTTCGGCGGAATAATTTCCGGCTGTTCCAGCCGGGCGGCATTGGCCCGGGCCGGCTCGGAATGAAATGCCAGCAGCGCTTCGCGCACCGCTTGCGCCGTGAATTTGCGGATCTCAAATTCCCGGTGAAATTTCACTTCGCGCTTGGCCGGGTGAATGTTCACGTCCACCGCCGCCGGGTTCATTTCCAGAAACAGGCAGCAGACCGGATACCGGCCTTTCATCAGCGCGGTGTGATAACCCTCAATCAATGCATAATTAAGGCCGCGATTTTCCACCGGCCGGCGGTTGACATAGGTAAATTGTCCGTCGCGCGTCGAACGGGACACGCCCGGCGAACCGATCAACCCCCAGATGCGGAGTTCTTTGTTCGAAGCGCCAACCACCGGCTTCTCCGGCGATGCGTTCTCAAAAATATCCGTTTCGTCCGGCGCGGCCTCCGCTTCATCAAGCAACGTGGAAAAATTCACCGGCAATAACTTTTCATCGCCCAGCAGCGCCCGCAACCGTTCGCGCAAGGCCTCAATGCGGCTGGATAGTGGCACAGGCGTCTCGCCTGTTCGACTCTGTCCGGCGCCGGGCCGATGCGATCCCTGCGCCACTATCGCCGGCAGTTGCCAGACCGGGCGCATGTCTTTAACGAACGCAAAGGCCACTTCGGGATATGCCAGCGCCGCCAGCGTAAGATAATGCTGGATGTGCGCCGCCTCCGTTTCCTCCGCCCGCAAAAACTTCCGGCGTGCGGGCAGGTTGTAAAAAATCTGCCGCACCTCGATGCACGTGCCCGGCGCGCTGCCGGCGGCTTTCACCTCCGCAATCGTGCCGCCATTGACGATGATTTGCGTGCCTTCGGGCGAATGGTCATCGCGTTCCCGCGTTGTGAGCGTGAACCGGCTAACGCTGGCGATGCTCGGCAGCGCCTCGCCGCGGAAACCCATCGTGGCAATGGACGCCAAGTCCTCCGCCCGCTGGATTTTGCTCGTGGCATGGCGTTCCAACGAAAGCAGCGCGTCATCGCGGCTCATGCCGGTGCCGTCATCGGTCACGCGCACCAGGCTTCGCCCGCCCGCCCCAATTTCGACCGTGATTTTTTGCGCCCCGGCATCGAGGGCGTTTTCGACCAGTTCCTTGACCACGCTCGCCGGCCGCTCCACCACTTCGCCGGCGGCGATCTGGTTGGCGACCTGCTCGGAAAGCAGCTTGATGCGGTTCATTTGCCGGACGTGGAAGCGTCGAAGAGTTGAAACGTTGAAGCGGTTTTCATCACGCCTATTTTCGCTTCAACTGTTCGCGTCATCAACGAAATTATTTCGCCAGCCGCATCGGAACGCCGGGCACCGCCCCGGCTCGATGGTAACATTTTGAACCCAGCCGGGACGCGGCCCGCCGCTCCCCAAATGTTTATCTCGCCAGCGGGAGGGTAAACGAAAAAATTGCCCCGCGCCCGGTTTCACTTCGGACCGCTATTTTACCGCCGTGATCCTCGATGATTTTCTTGCAGATGGACAGTCCCAGCCCCGTGCCATGGTTCTTGCCATGGGTGGTGAAAGGCTGAAACAGCTTGCTCGCCACCTCCGGCGCAATCCCGGGACCCGTGTCCTCGATTTCAGTCGTGATTTCCCTTTCATCAAACCGGAAGCGCAGAAAGATCATGCCCCCGTTAAGCATGGCGTCTGTGGCGTTGTGGACCAGGTTAAAAAAAACACGGCTCAGCCGGCGCCCGTCAAACCGCACCGGCAGCGGCGGCGGCACATTTTCCATTTCCACCTGTGCCGTGCGAAGTTCCGCCTCGGTGCGCAGGTCCCCGACAAGTTCCAGCACATAAGCCCGATAGTCGCCACTTTTCAGTTCCACCTCTTTCCGCTTCCCCTGCGTGAAAATCAGGATATCGCTCACCATGTCGCTGATGCGGTCAACCTGTTTGCGGATCCGCACCTGCGCCTTGGCCCGGAGTTCCGGACTGACACTGGGCATGTCAAACATCTCCGCCGACAGGCTGATGATGCTCAGCGGATTTTTGAGGTCATGCACAATCCCCTGCGCAAACCGCCCGATCACCGCCAGGCTTTCGGCTTGAACCACTTCCTGCAAGTGCAACTGGTTAAAATCCCGCAGCCGATGGCTGATTTGCCGGAGAAGGGCCAGGGCCAGGGCCGGTGACCGCTCGATAAACGTCAACATTTCTCCGCGCGGCAGAAAAAAAACCTCGGTGGCAACGGCAGCCGATGCGGTCGCGGAACGCGGACGATGCTCAATCACGGCCATTTCCCCAAAGATCTCGCCGGGCCCCAGGCGCGAAAAAACATGGCGCTTGTCCTTGCCGGCCGAAATCTCCACCAAGCCGGACTTGACAAAATATACCCCGTCCCCCGGAGCCCCCTCCTGGAAAATTTCCTGACCGGCCCCGAACTGCCGTTCCTGTGTGATAAAGCGAAGCGCCTGCAACTCACTCCGGTTCAAAAGGCGGAAGAGCGGGATCGTTTCCAGGGTCATCACAAACTCACTTTAACCAGAAACCCGCCGCCATAAAAGAGCGAATCCGCGCGATGCAACACAGGCTGTCTGATGTGTACGGAGCGAATCCGCCACCAGTTTTATTAACGACAGACTTTCGAATTTTTCATTGACGCGTAAAGCACTGGTGAAAAGCAGATTTTGCGTTTTATTGTGTGTTCCATGGTTGACAAATCGTTGCCCGACTGTAACATTGCCTCATTCGGGTAGCAGCACGTTTCTTCAGCGGGGTTCCCCACCCCCACCTCCTTGGCGTCTGCTGCCCGGATTTTATTTAGCTCAAAATTTCGTGCGCAGCTCAGACGAGGTGTTAATCTCAAAAAAGCTGAAAAGCAAAACTTGACGCGGGCGTCCGTTTTTTTTACTTTCACGTTCCCCTTCGCGGGGGTGTAGCTCAATTGGTTAGAGCGCTGCCCTGTCACGGCAGAGGTTACGGGTTCGAGCCCCGCCACTCCCGCCATTCTTCCACCTCGTGACAACCCATGTTAGTGGGTGGCAACTATTCCTTCCCTTGCCGCGAAGCCAAATCGCCGTCCATAGCCCAATGAAATCTCACACGGGGCATGCAAGACGGCGTTTCCCACCATGGTCAAGCATGCCCGATTTTGAGGCACAGGCGTTTTCGCGCATAATCCGTCGCCATTCCTAAACCTCTCGGCGGCAACCGCGAACACGGATCACCGCCCCCGTGGCCCATGTTCTGCTATCCGCCATTCAGTCAGAGCAGGTTCGGAAAATCAATTCCCTCAATATTTAACAGGAATATCCGATATTAAGAACACTGGCTTTGGCTTTGGGTCGTCGTATTTCAGAGAATAACCAGAGATTGTGATAAGCGTGACCGTAAACCAACTTCGCAGAGCGGGCTTTGAGAATCGAACAGTTTGGGGCTTGGTGGCAGGCTTCCTGGTGATTTCGAATGCCGCATTGTCAGCCGACCTGCCCGTCGCCCCCGCCGGCCCCGACTTGACGGCCATGAACTTTGAGGAACTTGCCGCGGTCAAAGTCGCCACCGTCTTTGGCGCCAGCAAACACGACCAGACCCTCAACGAAGCCCCCTCGTATGTCACGATCATCACCCAGGACGAAATCAAAAAATTCGGGTATCGCACCCTCAAGGATATTCTCAACAGCGTGCCGGGCTTTTATACGACCTCGGATGGCGTTTACGATTATATTGGCACCCGGGGGTTCAACCGTCCCGGCGACTATGGCGGCAGATTCTTGATTACTGTGGACGGTCATCGGATGAATGATGATATTTTTGACAGCGCCGCCATCGGCACGGAGTTTATCGTGGACGTGGACCTCATTGATCGCGTTGAGATCATTCGCGGCCCTGGATCTTCACTTTATGGCGACAATGCGGTTCTGGCAGTAATTAACATCATCACCCGCCGGGGCCGGGATTTCAATGGCGCGGAGATTTCCGGCAGCTACGGAAGTTACGACACCTACACCGGCCGCTTCAGCTATGGAAATCGTTACACCAACGGCGTCGAATTCGCCATTTCCGGATCTTATCTGGGCAGCGCGGGAAATGACGGCGTATATTTTCCAAAATTTGCCGGCCTCAACAACGGTTACGCCAGCCAGAACCAGGCAAACACCGATCCCAGCGCATTCGCATCCATCAGCTACAAGGATTTGTCCTTCGAAGGCGGCTTCGTTCAGCGCTCAGAAACAGATCCAACCGGCGCCTACGGCACCATTTTTAATGATTCGCAAAGCACCGTCCTGGATGAACGGGCCTTCGCCGATCTTAAATTTCAACATGATTTTAACGGCAGTTGGGAACTGACCACGCGCATTTACTACGACCACTACCGCTATGACGGTGATTATCCATTGCCAGAGTTTGCCTACGGTGATCCGCTTTATCCAGGCCAAGTAACCATAAACGAGGACCGGGACGATCAGGAATCCCTCGGTGGCGAGGCCCAGGTCACCAAGACCTTGTTCCAAAAACACCGGCTAACGGTGGGTGCCGAATATCGCCATGATTTTGTTCTGAAACAGCAGAATTTTGATGTGGGCGGTCCCACCTACTTAAATTCAAATCCAACCGAAGACACCGTCGGCGCCTTCATCCAGGATGAATACTCGATTCTGCACAATTTGATTCTCAATGCCGGCGCCCGCTATGATTATTTTTCGTCCTTCGGCAGCACCCTCAATCCGCGTGTGGCCCTCATTTACAGTCCCTGCACAAATTCCACCTTTAAGGCCATCTACGGCCAGGCATTTAGGGCGCCCAACGCCTATGAACTTTACTATGTGGCTCCGGGTTACGCTTCAAGTCCCAACCTGAAACCCGAGACCATCCATTCTTACGAACTCGACTATGACCAGGTGCTCAATTCTCATCTGAAACTGGTTTCATCTCTTTTCTATTACCAGTTTGATGACTTGATCAGTTTCGGATTGGACTCCAGTGGCAACTCGATTTTTGGGAACATTGACAACGCCACCTCCAAGGGTGGAGAACTTGAGTTGGATGCCAACTGGTCCAAGGGCTGGACGGCGCGCTTGAGTTACACCTATGCCGACGCGCGCGATGGGACCAGCGGTCAGCGCTTGACCGACTCCCCCGCCAACCTTGCCAAGTTGAGTCTGAGCGCTCCATTGTGGCAGGAGAAAGTTTTCGCCAGCGTTGAAATTCAGGGCATGAGCAACCGGACGACTGTCCAAGGGAACAATGTGGGCAGCTACTGGGTGGCCAATTTCAACCTCTACAGCCGGGAAATCGCCAAAGGTCTCGAAGTCTCGGCCGGCGTCTATAATCTTTTCGACAAAAAGTACAGCGACCCGGTGGGCACGGATTTCCCCGAGGATTCAGTTCAACAATATGGGCGCAGTTTCCGGCTGAAACTCACCTGCCGTTTTTAGCCATGCGCCTCCCGTTTCTATCCACCCCCGCAGCGATTCTGGCGCTGGCGTTTAGTTTCGTATTTTCGGGCTTCCCATTCCCCGCCTCAGCCCAGGCCACCACCAGCCAGATCTCGGTGGATGAATATAGTCTAAAAGCCGCCTTCCTGTACAACCTGGCCAAATTCATGGACTGGCCGCCAAATAAATTTGAAAACGACGACTCCCCTATCATCATCGGCGTCGAGGGCCCGGAGGCGCTGGAAAAATTCACTGTTGTGGTGAACGGCAAGATAATTGCCAGGCGCAAAGTGGTGGTCCGCCCGATCCGAAGCGATGCCGAAATTAAGGATTGTCAAATACTCTTCATCACACGCTCACAGGATGATCCCACGATGGAGTTGCGCAACCTGGCCGAAAAGCTCGCGATCCTGACAGTAGGCGAATCGGACAAATTCCTCGATTCAGGCGGCATGATCCGGTTCTACCTTGAGGCCGACAATCTTCGCCTCGAAATCAACAACGACTCGATTCACCATGCGGGTTTAAGCATCAAAGCCAACGCTCTTTCGACTTTGGTCAACAAGGGGATTGCCAAACTTAAAAAACTCCAGCCATGAAAGAGATAATTCGTCTTTTCAAAAATTTCCCCATCCAGCGAAAGATTAATTTCGCCATTCTCTTCACCTGCGCAACGGCCTTGGCGGTCACGGCGGCTGCCATCTTTTATGTGCAACTGGTCACGTTCCAGCACAGCTTCAAGCGCGATACCGAAACCCTTGGCCACATGATTGGCCAGACCTTGACGGCTTCCATTACCTTCAAGGATCCCCAAAGCGCCGCTGAAATATTGGCTGCGGTCAGCGCCAAACCACAAATTCTCCGCGCTTCGATTGACCTGCCCGACGGTTCTGAATTTGCAGTTTTCACGAATCAACAATTGACCGTTGCGCCGCTCGCCCCAAAAAATGACGGCTTCCATTCCGTCGGCCCCTATCTGGTCCTGAACCAGCCGGTCTTGCTGGCGGGCGAACGGATCGCGACCCTCCGCCTCCTTTGCGATTATCAGGCAGAATACTACCGTTCTTGGCGCCTCTATGCGTCTATTCTGGGAAGTGTTCTTCTGGTATCGGTAGTTTTGGCCCTCATCCTGTCCAACCGGCTCCAGCGTCTTATTTCCGCGCCCATACTTCGTCTGGCGGGCACCGCCCGGGCCATCGCCGAAAAGCAGGATTATACACTTCGTGCTCCCGCTTCTTTCGGCGATGAAGTGGGCGAGTTGACGGTGGCTTTCAATCAAATGCTCACCCGCATCCAGGCCCAGGACGAGGCCTTGACTCTTTCACAGCGCAAATTGGAAGCGCTCGTGAACTCAATTGACGGCATTGTGTGGGAGCGCACACCTGTGGGATTTCAGTTTACCTTCGTCAGCCAGCAGAGCGAGCAATTGCTTGGCTATCTGCCCGACCAATGGCTGGCCGATCCCGATTTCTGGCAAAAACATCTGCATCCCGAGGACGTTCTGCGCGCCATTCAAAATGCCAACCTCGCCGTCACCCGCCGGCAGCCGTACCATCAGGAATATCGCATGACCGCCGCTGATGGGAGGGTGGTTTGGGTGCGCGAAAGCGGTGTAGTGCTCATTGAACACGACCAGCCGGCTGCTGTGCGTGGAATCTTTACCGATATTACAGCGCAAAAAGAAGCCGGGGAGCAACTCGACCAGCTAAACCGAAAACTGGTGGATACTTCGCGGCAAGCGGGCATGTCCGAGGTGGCCACGGGCGTCCTCCACAACGTCGGGAACGTTTTAAACAGCGTCAACGTTTCAGTCAGCGTTATCAACGACCACGTCAGCCGTTCCCCGGCCGCCAACCTCGCCAAGGTCTGTGCCTTGCTGGATTCTCACCGTGAAGACCTCGGGAGTTTTATTACCTCGGATTCCAAGGGTCGCCGCATCCCGGAATTCCTCGCTCACCTGAACGGCGCCCTCCAGGAAGAGCGCACAGAAATCACCCGCGAAATGCAGACCCTTCACCACAATCTCGAGCACATCAAGGAAATTGTCGCCATGCAGCAAAGCTACGCCAAAGTTGCCGGCGTCACCGAGGACCTTCCCGCGGCCAGCCTCGTTGAAGACGCCATCCGCATGAATGAAGGCGCCTTCCTTCGCCACGGTGTCCAGCTTCAGCGCGAATTCACCGCCGTGCCCCCCGTCCGCGTGGATAAGCACAAAGTGCTTCAAGTGTTGGTCAATCTTTTTCGCAATGCCAAATACGCCATGGATGCCTCGGGCCGAAACGATAAGCGCCTGACTATCGCAGTGAACATGAACGGCAGCGGTCGCGTAAAAGTGATCGTCCGCGACAATGGCATTGGCATC
>Ga0302320_10029790_pt1 | contig 10429 bp, 6 predicted proteins | sample Bog_T0_3_FD_202130 | JGI IMG/M metagenome (GOLD analysis project Ga0302320, IMG submission 202130) | Peat permafrost microbial communities from Stordalen Mire near Abisko, Sweden - Bog_T0_3 | ecosystem: Environmental > Terrestrial > Soil > Wetlands > Peat | place: Sweden: Abisko, Stordalen Mire... | reverse complement strand
GTCTGCGCGATCGCAGGTGCCCAGGCAACCAACCCCGCTGCAAGTATGGAAGCGGACAACAAGATGGTCTTCATCGGATCTGCTCCTCTATTAAGAGATTGTGAATTTTGTATCTGAACGCCAAGAACACGACGCGCCCTCACGCCAGCCGTTACTTCATCAACGCCAGCAGTTTGGCGTCGACCTGATCTCTCCGAGGGTGATGCAAATGCCACGCGGCGCTCCCGTGAAGACCTTGAGCGTTGCGTTCCTGACCAGTCTCTCGCCGGGCCGGAGCGCGGGCGCAGGCGGGGCGCGGCTAGGAGACATCGCCATTCCATTGGCAGAAAGCGATAGCCGCGCGAGGTCAGGAAGACCATCTGATCGTCAAAGGCGTTGGCGCTCAGCCGCCCGTCGTGGCTGAAGACAACAGACTGCCCCGACCTCCATTCGTTGTAACAGATCGGAGTGCCGTCCTTCGAGGTGATCATGCTCATCTGTCTGACCGTCGGATTGAGACGAAGCTCGGTTTCGGTCGATCGCATTCAGGTCATAAATCATCTCGGGTCCGATCCGGCCCCGAGCGCCTTAGACTTCATCGCCCTTCCGCTCGAAATCGTCCGGTCTGCCGATCATCGCACGTCCGAGAGCCTCCACGCCGCGGCGCTTCTCCTCAATACCAATGATCTTGGAAACTGGAGCACATCTGCCTGCACGTGGCAACGCTTTTCCGCTGGATCAGCTCGGCGGCCAGGTCATCAATGTCATTCTTAGGGCGCATCGGAAGCGAACCGTATCTCCCCGCGTTTGCTGCCGACCGGGACGATGCCGATCATCATCGCGTCGTGGGTCCCTGAGGCCGTGAGCGATGCGGGGCGTTCTATTCGGCTGCGCGCAACGCTGGATGCACCCCCTCCCTCTGATCCGCGCGATCCTCGTCCGGACGATGGAAAATAAGCACGACCAGCACGGAAGACAGCGCCAGACCGGTCATCAGCATGAACGCGTACTCGAACGATCCGGACGCGCCAACCACCCAACCGGTGATTGCCGGTGCCAGAAACCCGGAAATCGCGAAACCGGTATCCATGATACCAAGCGCCGTGGCGGCCCGTCCCGGCACGATGTCGACGTTGATCGCATAATACGAAGCATTCGCGCCCATGCTGAACGCCACAGCCGTGGTGATGCAGGCGATCGCCACCGGCAGGCTGTGGACTAGGCCGATCGGTATAACCGCGAGCGCCGCGACGAGCTGGCTCACCCCGATCAACATGGTTCGGGATATCCGCAAACTCCCTGTACGCGCCAGCAGATAATCGGACAGGTAACCGAGCGCCACAAGCAACACCGCGGCGCAGGCCCATGGCAGGACGGCGAACAGGCCTACTTCCCGGACGTTCAACTGGTAGGTCTGAGCCAGGTAGTTCGGCAGCCATGTCATGAAGAAGAACAGGAAGTAGCCGAATACGAAGAACGCCCAGTAGTTCGCCAGCAGGGTGCGGTTGGTCAGCAGCAGCCGCCAGTCGGTGAAGCCGTGGCGCACATGCCCTGCGGTGCGGTCGCGCTCTGCCTCGACCCCGCCGCGGATATGCTTCAACTCAGCGTCGCCGACGAACGCGGACTGCGCCGGGTCGTTGCGAAAGAAAATGAGCCACAACGGAACCCAGATGCCGCTCAGCAGCGTCAACGCGAAGAACATGCCGCGCCAGCCGAACGCATGGATCAGTTCCGTTGAAACCGGCGCGCCGGTAGCCAGCGCAATCGGCACGGCGACCAGCGTGTTGCCAAGGGCGATTGCGCGCTCGTGCGGCGCAAGCCAGCGGCTGACCGCACCGGTGAGCGCCGGGAAATTGGGCCCCTCCGCCACCCCAAGCACGGTGCGCGCGATGTACAGCGTGAGGAAGCCGCCCGCAAATCCGGTGACGCCGATTGATGCCGTCCACATCAAAGCTGCAACGAGGAGTACCGCGCGGGCGCCCCACCGGTCAACCGCGATCCCGCCGAGGAACGTGGTGACCGCATAGCCCAACCCGAAGGCGCCAAGGATCAGTCCGATCTCGGTCGGGCCAAGTCCGAGTTCGGCCTTGATGTTGCCGATCGCGAACGCGATTGCCGACCGATCGATATAATTCGCCACGGTGATGTAGAACAGCAGGACGATGATGATCCAGCGGAAACTGCCCTTGGTATTCATGATTCCCCCGTGTCGCGGCTGGGTTTCTTTTGACCCTTCAGCATGGCCGGTTCGCTGGCCGATCATGCTGCGCTAGACCAGCAGATCATGCAAGTAGGGGCGGGTTTGCCAGCCGGTCCCATCCGTAGCTGTCCGACGAGCCCGCAACGGGCGCTGTCTTTGACAAGCCCGCCGGTCCGCGGGTCTGGATCTACGGTGAACCGATAACCCCGCTTGCTCCGAAAGGGTCGATGGATCACATTCGGACTTCACGAGGCGTCCCCCGGCCGGACAGGCCGAGCGAACAACACACAAAAAGAGACTGCCAGATGTCCTTGATCCAGTCCCGCCTTGAAGACGGCATCGCCACAGTTACGCTCGATCACTATGCGAAACGTAATGCGCTGGGCGCGGAGCTCATTGCCGAAGTACTTGCCGCGTTCGATCGTTTCAAAACCGAGCGGGCGCGCGTCCTGGTGCTGCGGGCGGCAAACGCCGTCAAGGTCTGGTCGGCAGGTCACGACATCGATGAGCTACCCTTGGCCGGCATCGACCCGTTGCCATACAGCGATCCGCTCGAGCAACTTCTGCGTGGCGTGAAGGCATTTCCGGCTCCCGTGATTGCCATGGTGCACGGTTCGGTGTGGGGCGGGGCGTCCGATCTGGTCATGTCCTGCGATCTCGTGTTTGGCGACCAAACCTGCACCTTTGCAATCACCCCGGCCAAGCTCGGCGTGCCCTACAATGCCGCCGGATTCCTGAACTTCATGAGCCGGTTGCCGCTGAATGTCGTGAAAGAGATGTTCTTCACCGCCGAACCCATCGCCGCGGAGCGTGCCCTGAGCGTGGGTATCCTCAACGCCCTGGTTCCGGCGGAGGAGCTTGAGGCCCGGACATATGCCATGGCAGCAACGATAGTCACGCGGTCTCCGGCTGCCATCTCGGCCTTCAAGGAGACCCTCCGCGCTCTGAGCGAGTCGGCCGCCATCAGTCCCTCGACCTACGAATATATTCAGGGCCTGCGGAGGGACATCTATTTTGGGGCGGAATACAAGGAAGGCATCGCCGCATTCCGGGAGAAAAGACCGGCAAAGTTCTGATGCGCATCCGTTTTCGTAGCCGGGATGCCTGAGTCTCCGAGATCGACCGCTCGATGGGATGAGAAGAAATGATCAACAAGGCATTCGGGCTGGGCAGCGACTTCCCAAGAATCGATGAGGCGGCCTGGCGCGCGGCAGTCGAACAGGAGGTCAGGCAGCCATTCGAAAAGCGGATGGTTTCGCAGACCTATGAGGGCGTGGCCCTGCAGCCGCTTTATACTGAGGCGATCTGCGCCAGCGGCGCCGATCCGGCCGGCATGCCTGGTTTCCCCCCGTTCGTGCGCGGATCCAGCCCGCTGGGCGCCACGGTCGCCGGCTGGGACATCCGGCAGGAACACGCCGCCCCCGATCCGGCCGAGGCCAACGCGCACATTCGCGATGACCTTGCGAATGGCGCAATGTCCGTCATCCTGCGGTTCGACGCAGCGTCCTCCACCGGTCATGATGCGGACGACCCGCGCGCGGCTGACCTGTGCGGGCGCGGCGGCGTGATGATCAGCACGACAGCCGATCTGTGTGGCGTGCTTGACCACGTTCAACTCGACCTCGCCGGCGCCTGGCTCGACGCAGGTGGCGCCTTCCTGCCGGCTGCCGCGCTTTTCGTGACGGCCGCGTGCCAAGCCGGCGTGCAACCCGCCCAACTGCTCGGCTCGTTCGACGCCGATCCGCTGGGCACCCTGGTGCACGACGGCAGACTGACGGTGCCGCTTGACGTGGCACTGCGGCACATGGCCGACCTCGCCGCCTGGACCGCAGTGAATGCACCACGAATGACCTCGGTCCGGGTGTCAACCAGAGCGTACCACGATGCCGGCGCGACCTCCACGCAAGATCTCGCTTTCCTCCTGGCAACCGGCGTCGAATACCTGCGTGCCATGACCGCCGCCGGGCTCGATATCGATGCTGCCGCGCAGCAAATCACCTTCAGCGTCAGCCTCGGATGCCGGTTCTACCAGGCGATCGCCAAGCTGCGTGCTGCCAGGCTGCTATGGGGTCAGGTCGTCGAAGCCGGTGGCGGGTCGCCGGCCGCTCAAAGGACCCGCCTGCACACGATAACCGGCCGCCGCGTCATCACCACGCGGAATCCGATGCTGTCCATCCTGCGCAACACCGCCGCGGCCTATGCCGGCGCGATCGGTGGTGCCGAAGCGATCACCACGGTGCCGATCGACGCGCCGGGTCTGCTCAGCCCCGATCTCAGCCGTCGCAACGCCCGCAACACCCAGTTGATCCTGGCCGAGGAATGTCATCTGAACCATGTCGTCGATCCAGCCGGCGGCTCCTGGTACGTCGAATGGTACACGCAGAAACTCGCCGAACAGGCCTGGTCGCTGTTCCAGGAGATCGAGGCCGAGGGTGGCATGATCGCCGCTGCCACCAGCGGCCGGATCGCCCAGCGGATCAACGTGGTGGAGGCAAAGCGCGAACGCGACATCGCCACGCGCAAATTCCCCATTACCGGGATCAGCGAGCACGCCAACAGCGCCGAGCCGCCGGTCCATCACGCCCCGGCGCCAAGCCTCGCCGAACGTCGAACCGCCGCTGCCGAACGTGTTGCGGCCTGGCGCCGGTCACACGCGCCCGAGGCCGCACTGCGTCGCCTGGCGGAGGCCGTGCAGTCCGGCCGCAATGGCGTCACAAGGCTGGCAATCGAAGCGGCCGAGGCCGGCGCCACGATCGGCGCGATCGCCGCGGCGCTGATCCCGCCCGCGGCCGAACCCGCCCACGTCACGCCGCTGCCCGTCCATCCGTTCGATGAGGCATACGAGCATCTGCGCGACGCCGCCGATGCGTTCGCGGCGCAGCACGGCCACCGTCCGCGCGTTTTCCTTGCCGGTCTGGGCTCGATCGCCCAGCAGATCAGCCGCAAGACCTACGCCAACAGCTTCTTCCAGGCCGGCGGCTTCGAGGTCCTGTCCCGCGAAGCCAGCTACGGCCCAGACCAGGCCGCTGCTGCATTCGCCGACAGCGGGGCGCGGATCGCAGTGATCTGCTCCACCGACAAGATCTACACGACCGGCGTGGCGGAACTGGCGCCGAAGCTAAAGGCCGCCGGCGCCAAGACCGTGGTGCTGGCCGGCCATCCCGGCACGCAAGAAATGGCCTACCGGGCGGCCGGCGTCGACCTGTTCATCTTCATCAGAAGCAACGTGCTGGAGACGCTGACGACGTTGTTGCGGCAGGAGGGAGCGCTGTGATGCCGACGATCCCCAACTTCGGGTCGGTCCCCTTCAAGCCAGCGCTCCCGAGGGCCACGCTAACCGACTGGCGGCACGCAGTGGAGGGGCAGGTGCCCGCGAACCTGACATGGGCGACCGCCGAGGGAATCCCGGTCAAGCCGCTCTACACCGCCGAAGACCGCGCCGGGCTGGAGCATCTCGACACCTACCCCGGTTTCGCTCCGTTCGTGCGCGGCCCCTATGCGTCGATGTATGTCAGTCGCCCCTGGACCGTCCGGCAATATGCCGGCTTCTCGACCGCCGAGGAGTCGAACGCCTTCTACAAGCGCAACATCGCCGGCGGCCAGAAGGGTCTCAGCATCGCGTTCGATCTGGCGACGCACCGCGGCTACGACTCCGATAATCCGCGCGTGTTCGGCGACGTCGGCATGGCCGGCGTGGCGATCGACAGCATTCTGGATATGCGCATCCTGTTTGACGGCATTCCGCTGGACCAGATCAGCGTGTCGATGACCATGAACGGCGCCGTGCTGCCGGTCCTGGCCCTGTATGTGGTCGCCGCCGAGGAACAGGGCGTCGAGCAGGGGCAACTCGCGGGCACCATTCAGAACGACATCCTGAAGGAGTTCATGACCCGCAACACCTACATCTATCCGCCCGCGCCCAGCATGCGGATCGTCGGTGACATCATCCAGTACACCAGCCATTATATGCCGTCGTTCAACAGCGTCAGTATCTCCGGCTATCACATGCAGGAAGCCGGCGCGACCGCGGACATCGAGCTGGGCTACACGCTGGCCGACGGCCTCGAATATCTCCGGACCGGCCTGAAGACGGGCCTCGCGATCGACGACTTCGCGCCGCGGCTGTCGTTCTTCTGGTCGATCGGCAAGAACGTGCTGATGGAAGTCGCCAAGATGCGCGCCGCCCGCATGCTGTGGGCGAAGATCATCCGCATGTTCGATGCCAAAAACCCGAAAAGCTACTCGCTGCGCACCCACAGCCAGACCAGCGGCTGGAGCCTGACCGCCCAGGACCCCTACAACAACGTCGCTCGCACCTGTCTGGAGGCGATGGCGGCGACCCAGGGCGAGACACAGAGCCTGCACACCAATGCCTTCGACGAGGCTCTGGCGCTTCCCACAGACTTCTCCGCCGAAATCGCCCGCAGCACCCAGTTGTTCCTCCAGGAGGAGACGGACACGGACGCCGTCATCGACCCCTGGGGCGGCAGTTACTATGTCGAGCGGCTCACGCACGAACTGGCACACCGCGCCTGGGCGCATATCGTCGAATGCGAGGAACATGGCGGCATGACCAAGGCGATTGAGGCTGGTCTGCCGAAGATGCGGATCGCCGAGGCGGCCGCGCGCACCCAGGCGCGTATCGACTCCGGGCAGGAGACGATCGTCGGCCTGAACAAGTACCGGCCGGTGACCGAGCCGCCTGTGCGGGTCCTTAAGATCGACAACACCGAGGTGCGCAACGCCCAGATCCGGCGCCTTGCGGAACTGCGAGCGTCGCGCGACCACAAGCCTGTCGCGGCGGCGCTCGAGGCGCTGACCCGCTGCGCCGCGTCGGGTGAGGGCAACCTGCTCGACCTGTCGATCCAGGCCGCCCGCCTGAAGGCGACGGTGGGCGAGATCAGCGACGCGCTGGAGCGTGTGTTCGGCCGCTTCCAGGCCACGCCGCGGCTGGCGACCGGCGTCTACGCCCACGACTTCGGTGAGACCAGCAGCGGGATCACGCGGGTCCGCGAAAAAGTCGCGGCATTCGCCGCCACCGAGGGACGCCACCCTCGTATCCTCATCGCCAAACTCGGCCAGGACGGCCATGACCGTGGACAGCAGGTCGTTGCCTCGGCCTTCGCCGATTTTGGCTTTGACGTTGATATCGGCCCGTTGTTCCAGACGCCCGAGGAGGCCGCGCAAACAGCCGTCGACAACAACGTGCATGTTGTGGGAGCAAGCTCGCTGGCAGCTGGTCACCTGACCCTGATCCCGGCCCTGCGTGCGGGCCTGGACGCGCATGGGCGGCAGGACATCCTGATCGTTGTCGGCGGCGTCATCCCCCCGCAGGATTACAATGTGCTGCACTCTCAGGGCGCGGCCGCGGTGTTCGGGCCTGGTTCGGTCATCTCCGACTCCGCTGCCAGAGTGCTCGACCTCCTGGCCCAGCGCACACGCCGTTGACGCTCGAGGGTCTGGCCGTCGCCGGACCCCGCGGCGCTCACGTCTGAAAACAACCTAGTTCCGCCACTCCCAAGACAACCAATCGCCACAACGCTCGCCCACCTTCTGCCCTGGAGGTAGTGCAATGCGTAACTTCATAGCTGGCTTTGCAGTTCTTGGCTCATTGGCAATCGGAACGGTGGCTCCGGCAACAGCGCAACCGCTCGCGGTGCCAGGCGCTGGGCAGTCTCTCGCCGTCCAGCAGGCCGACTGGGACGGGGATGGGTGCGGTCCCCGCTGCTGGGAACATCGTCGAGAGGCGCGTGAGCGTGAATGGGAACATCAACAACGCTGGGCAGAGCATAGGCGTTGGGAGGAGCATCAACGATGGGAGGAGAGCCATAGATATCCGCCCGCATATGGCCATTACCCAGGCTACTGAGGACAGACTCCATGCGGATGAAATTCGTCGCAGTGATCGCACTGCTGCTCGCCGGCGGGCTGCTCTCCGGCTGCATTATTGAGCCCGGCGGCTACGGGCATCACCACAGCGATTATCACGACCGCTACTGAACTGAAGATCGCATGCAGTAGATCGCATCGGCGAGAGCAGTCAGATGCGGACTGGCGGCGCGTGCGTGGATACTTTGCTTCCCGCGCACGTCTCCGCTGTGTCAGGAAAACACAGCGGAGACCCGAAAGGCCTTTCAAGGTCCAGCCAGGCCCTTCACCTGCGATGCAGGCGGCCGTCGGAGCCCGACAGCACGACCACCAGGCCGAAAGGCTCGGCTGAGATCGACGAAAGGCCTGTTCACCGTTCAAACCTTCGCGCTCACCCCTACTGATTTCGGCATGCGCATCGACAACTGCGCATATGCCGCGACGATGGCAAAGTTGTGAATAGACAACGAGCGACCGCGGCAGATAAAGCTTGCCCCACCCCAAGGAGCAACTTGGCAGGAAAATCATTATACTTCAATCACGAACGAGGTGAATAGAGCACGGACGCTTCTCGAAACGAGTTGCTCAGTCCGTGGCGGCATCTTTGCCTCACTTGCTGGATGAGATCGCGCGGCGCATGCCCGTGCGGTCGGCGCCGCGGGATTGACCGCGGCACTATATGTACCGATTATGGGAAGAACGGCGTCGCGTTTACGGTTGTCGCTTCCACTTCAGATGACGACGTTGAAATGCTCGATCGGCGAGCCGACGCCTATGATCCGTAAGAACTTTCGGCGCGCACGAAAGTTCGGCTGACCAACCTCGCAGACCCGTTCTTTGCTTCCGATCGACAAGTTTCAACCAATGACGCCCCGCCCGCCGGCTTATGCCACCACCAAGTGACTGCGATCGACATCAGCATGCCCGCATGGCCCGAACAGGATAGCACCGTGACCCGAAGCCTACGAATGCTGCAGCCGAGGTTGCCGCCAACGAGCGGCCGAGGCCGGATCAGAGGCGCAACCGCACTGTTCTGGCTGGGCGTCTCAGCCGTACTGCTCCAGTTCGTGTTTCCCTACGTCGTCCTGCAGCTGATGGGCGTCGATCCCGAGACGATCAAGCTGCATCCGGCCACCGTTTTGGTGGTGATCTTTGGGACATACGCATTGTTCGCGGGCCCCGTGCCTTTTCATCAGCTGTGCCGGGAATCTCCAGGGCTGGTGCTGTTTGTGTTCGCAATCCCGGTACTCAATGCTTATTCGATCTACTTCACCGGAATCAGCGGTGCAGCCCAGTATGTCGAAACGTACTGGTCGGCCGGGCTGCTGGCCCTGATGCTTGCGCCGGCCAGCCCGGCACAAAAGCGTTTGCTGGCGAAAATCCTCGTCACGCTTTGCGTTATCAACGTACTCATCGCGCTCTACGAGAGTTTCACCACGACCAACTGGTTTCCGCTGGTGATCGATCCGGATCTCAAGATGACTGACATGGACATCGATTTCCGGGCCAACGCGTTCTACAATCATCCTTTGACGGCATCGCTCATCACCTCCATGGCGATTTTCCTGCTGTTCGCGATGCGGATGAAGCTTGTGGTCCGCGCGCCGGTTCTCGGCATTTTCATCATCGGCCTGCTCGCTTTCGGCGGGCGAACCGCCTTGGGTGTCACTCTTCTCGCATGTGTGGTGATGGCGACTTATGTGCTCCTGGCCGGCATCATCAATCGCAATCTCAAGCTTGAGTTCGTGGTCGCGATTGGATTGGCGGCGATCATCCTTCCCGTCCTGGTCGGTATCATCGTCACCCAGACCTCAATCGCAGATCGCATCATCGACACGTTGTATTTCGACGACAGTGCCGAGGCCCGGATGACACAATGGGCAGTTTTCGGGCATCTGACGTTGAACAACTGGCTGTTCGGTATATCGCATGATGATCTCAATGTGATCAAATACCAGATCGGCCTCGGCGGAAAAGAAACCGATATCGAGAATTTCTGGTTTCTGATGATGCTGAACTTAGGAGCAATAGGCTTCGCGGCTTTCCTGGCCGTGTTCGGTACCTTCCTCTTCCACATAGCCCGTTATTCCCGCAGTATCTACGGATGGCTGCTCGTGATCGCTTCCCTCGTGATCGACTCAGGCTCCAATTCGCTCGGCGTCAAAACCGCTGATCTGTTCTGCGAGGTTGCGTTCCTTGTGGCGATGTCCGGATACGCTGGTTACGCTCCAAACCCCAACATCGTGCCCGTGCGGACACGCAGCCAGTTGCCGGGTCCTCCGCGACCGCAGGGGGCTCTGGCAATTGCCGCTCCTGCGAAATCGCGCGAATTGCGGAGATTGGGCTCGCGAGCAGTTTAAGTGTCCGTCCGAGAGGTCTGGC
>Ga0302320_10029789_pt1 | contig 10429 bp, 6 predicted proteins | sample Bog_T0_3_FD_202130 | JGI IMG/M metagenome (GOLD analysis project Ga0302320, IMG submission 202130) | Peat permafrost microbial communities from Stordalen Mire near Abisko, Sweden - Bog_T0_3 | ecosystem: Environmental > Terrestrial > Soil > Wetlands > Peat | place: Sweden: Abisko, Stordalen Mire... | reverse complement strand
AACTGATGGAAGATGTCCTCGGTTCCATCGAGGCGATACGCAACTCCCCGCAAAGGCTGCGCGGCTGCATCGCCCAGTCCGAGTTGTCCTTTTCTTTGCGCTAAAGCATTGCATTCTTTATGCAGAGGGCAATAGTGCCTCATGAAGCATCGTGGGAGAAGGCGGCAATTCCACAGCGTGCTTGGGAATACAACCAATCGCCGGTGATCATTCCCGAGGTGTCGCGAGAAATGTCCAGGTCATTCCTTGAGACGTCGGGGAACATTATCGTCGAGGCGATGCGGCGGGAGGGGGACCACATCGAGCTTCGCTTTGTTGAATGCCTCGGATTGCCTGGGACGGCCTCATTGAAGTTGTCGCTGCCCCACGGCAAGCTGCATATTACCGACCTCATGGGCCGCAAGAAGACTACACTCCCCCATGCCGATAGCTATTCGATTCGAGTTCAGCCGCAGGAGATTGTTACGCTTCACCTCGAAACCGCTCAAGTGTTGCCCGTGCCTGATCCCATTGAGTCGTGGGACGAATTCGTGCCCAAGGAAAAGCTGGCCGCCCTTCACGCCTACGACCCAAATGTGAAAGGTCATCCACCCTTTGGTGGAGGTTCACTGACTTCTTAAGAAGAAACGCCGGAGGAAGGCTTGGCTTGATAAGTGGATGATCTCACAACTTGAGGTAATCAATCAGCACGGAGGAATTGTGCTCGTTGGCGCGGACCTGCTGCTGGTCAAGTTTAAGGAAGCCTGAGTTCCGGCGGTGGAACTCAGAGAAGAAGCGTACAGTTTCATTCAATGGCGCCCCTCGATTTGATCGAGGACCAAGACGAGCACCCGGTAAAGAAGGAGATGTGATGATGGATAGACGTCGGTTTTCGAAGTTGTTTGCATTTGGACTTTCCGGGTTGGCTTTAAGCGCTAAATCTGCTTGGGCACAACATGCCGGGGCCAGCGCGACTCGCCACTTTGCAGCATCTGTCGAAGCCGCGTTGCCCCGTCTTTCACAGGCATACCGGGAGTACTGTTTTGATTTTAACTGGGTGGACAGGCTCAAGAATCATGTGGAGCCGCTTTCCGATTACTCAAACTTGAGTGTCGAGGAAGAACTGCAGGACCTCCTGGAAATGGATGCGGACTCTCTGATGGTCTTTTGTATGTCGATTTCCGGTTACATGTTTTATGACAGCAAAGTGGGCGTTCGACATCCCACCCTGAAGTGCGACTACACGAAAAGGATTATCGATCTTGGTCACCAAAAGGGCATTTCCATGGAACTCTATGTTCCGACAATGTGGGGTGACTATCTGATCCACGAGCATCCAACCTGGGGAATGAGGACACCGGAAGGTGAACTATTTACGGGAACGCATAGCGGTTACAACCCTGATCCAAACTCTCCTGCTGCGGATTGGTTTGTGGAGGTTATCAACGAACTTGTTCCCGCCTATAAGGGCGATGCGTTTTTTGCCGACGGCATAACGTTTCTGAAGTATGGGCAATCTGATTACACGGTCAAAGCATTCAAAGAGGAGATGGGGCGGGACTACCCAACGTCACTCGACAAGGATCCCGATTGGCGGGGTACTCTTCGTTGGGAAGTCACGCAGATCGAAAACTATTGGCACAAACTTAAAGACGCAGTGAAGTCGAGAGATCCTCGGGTTCAAGTTACCTTTAACGGGCCCGGACCTGAGATTGCGATGCCGGGTCGTGCGGGGGGGGCGGGGAGTTTCATTCCCGAGCCTCCACATCTTGACCAGGAAACCGATTATGTCTTCACCGAGGCAGGGAGCACAGGAGAATTTGCCGATTGGACGAGGGGGATCGCGTACCCCAGGCCCTTCCGCGTTTCCTTCTTGAACACAAATTCAATTCTTGATCCCTTCAACCTTGAGGAAGTCCGAGCAAGGGTAGGACGAACTCTCGGGATCGGAGGCCTTCCGTACCGATATGACCGCACGTCGGTTAATGGAAAACCCGATCCATACTTCGTCAAGTCCTGGGGTGTCATCAACGAAGAGATTAGCAAGAAAACACTGTATGTGAAGGGGGCCGAGCCACTGAAATACGTGGGCATTGTCAGTAGTGAGCCCACGATGTACTACAGGGGCCGTTCAGATAATGGGTGCCATTCCAGCGACCTGATTGGGGCGCTCAGAATGCTGGATGCGCTGCATATCCAGCATGAAGTCGTTGCGGACTGGAACCTGAAACTCGATTTCCTGAAATCATACCAACTGCTGATCCTTCCCAACACGGCTTGCATGAGTGACGAACAAGTCGCTGCTCTTCGCCAATACGTGAATCAGGGAGGGTGTTTGCTGGCAACGGCGGAGACATCGTTGTACGACACCGATGGTAACGCGCGGCCTGATTTTGCTCTCGGTGATGTACTGGGAGTCCGAATTGATGAAGTTCCCACTAACGCCATCCAAACAGACGACTCAAAGCTGCCGACCTATATCAATCCTGAGCAACTGAAGAGTCCTATTTTTCAGCATCTGCCGCCCACCGACCTTATTATTCCTGGCGATTCAACTTACGTGCTGCCCATCTCCGGTGAGCCTGCGGCTCCACTGATTAATGATGCAGGCACGCCCACGCATTCTCCGCTGCAAGCCACAAAGCGAGCGGCGGTTGAAGTGAACTACTTCGGAAAAGGCAAGACAGTCTACTTTGCCGGGTCAATCTTTGGCCAATCTGCCTGGCGTAGCGAAGGTTCTGAGGGTGTGCAATGGGTAGGACGGCTTGTTGCGAACACCATCCAATTCCTCGCTCCCAACCCTCCTTTTATGGCGAAAGCGCCCCAAGAGATATGGATAGGACTGAATGTTCAGCAGAGCCACAAGCGTCACGTACTTCATCTCGTAAACTGGGAAGCGGACCTTCCAGCACGGAATGTCACCATCACGATTGCCGACAGCATTGGGGTGGGACAAAGGGCTACTCAGGTTTGGCCAAGTCTGCGTCCCTTGAGAGCGGAGCGCCAGCAAGGTGGCATTGTGACTACGATTCCGAAGGCAGATTCCCATGTCATCATTCTTTTTGAATAGACGAGTTAGCGCGTCTTCCTTACTAAGGGTTGATCTGGTCAAGAACTATTACTCCAGATTCGGGGTTCCAATTGAAGGGGTGATCGGCCCCGGTCATTTTGCACCACGATAGAACCGGTCCCCGCGAATCAAAGCCACTGCGGGATCGATTCGCGCTGAAAGCGAAGTTCTGGATCTCAGCAAGGCGCTTGGAGACGAAGGTTACCAGCGTCTGAAAGTGGGTTTGTAAGCCCAAATACGCGAATTTGCATTGGACCAGATCGCTCCACTGCAGCTGGCCTTATGGGCATTGAAATTAGGACTTCCCAGCCAGCCAAAATTCATAGATACTGGATGAATTGCATGAGCTTCCGAGCGGGCGATGTGTGAAGGAGATCAACGTCTGCCCGGACGCTGATTGCATATGGCGGGGGCAATCTTCTCCCGTCGCCTGGGGGTGTGATTATTCGGATTTTGTGCAAGCAGCGTCAAGGCGGAGGGCTAAGAAGATTCATTTTTGCCACGTTGGGTCCCGGTGTCTTATGCGGTTGCTTTCTCGTCTCTACAGTTCCTCAATCAAACGCGCAAGACTCTCCCCGAAGGGATTTTTTCAAGGAAGGCCAGGCCTTGGTGGAGCAAGGGCGGCTCGCCGAAGCCGAGTCGGCTTTGGACAAAGCCGCGAACCTTTCGCCAAAAGATTCAAGTGTGCTCACTTTGCTCGGCAAGGTTAAAGGCCGTCTCGGTCAATTCCCGGAAGCAATTGCTCTTTTCCAGCGAGTGATCCAGCTTCATCCTAACTCAGCCGAGGCGCATGTAAACCTCGCAATTGCGTTCTCGGATGCAGGCGTCTTGCCGAAGGCCCTCGAAGAAACGACCAAGGCCCTGGCCATCGATCCGAACTTGGCCAGCGCACATTTGAATCGTGCTCGAATTCTCGATGATCTAAAGAGAGAACGCGAGGCGGCGGCTGAGTTTGCCGTGGCCCGTAAGCTTTCTCCGAGCGACCCGGATGTGTATTACTACTGGTCGTTTGTAGAGCACGCGGCGGGGAGATTCGCCCAAGAGTCCGCCTTGCTTGAGCGTGCTGTCAAGTTGCAGCCTGAAAACGAAAAGGCTTTCATTTTGCTTGCCAACAGCCTCCTTGATCAGTCCAAAAAGCCTGAAGCTGAAACGGTTCTTCGTAGCGCGCTGGCCGTACATCCCAACTCTGCCGAGGCCACTTATATGCTCTCGCGCTTAGTTGTGAAAACCAATCCCGGCGAATCAAGGCTACTGATGGATCGATTCACGGCGATCCGCGCTAGAAGCGATGTTCTAGATCGCAGCAAGGCGCTTGGAAACGAAGGTTACACCGCCTTCATGGCGCAGGATTGGCCCAAAGCAATCGGTCTGTTAAAGGAGGCACTCACAACCTGCGGAGATTGCGAAATTGAGGCGACGCTGCATAAGAACTTAGGGTTGGCGCTATGCAGGAGTGGCAATCTGACAGAGGGTAGAGGGGAACTGCGAAAAGCACTTTCACTGAATCCGAACGATTCCGATGCCGTCAAAGCCCTGTCTATCATTGGCCAGTAATGCCCGACGGTAATGAGAGATTTGGGGGCGATTGCACCTCAACCTCTTGCCGGAAAACATCGCTGAAAGGCTTCAGACGAACGTAACAACAGACACCGGTTGACCGACACACTTAACATGTGACCGGCTGGAACGGTCGAAAAGAAGGGGTAAGACGATGAGGAGAAGGAAAGTCCTGGGCGGGTTAATGGCTGCGGCCAGTCTCCCGCTAATTTCAAGTATTGAGGGGTTCTCGGTTCAGATGTCGAAACCAGCTCTCATCCCCGCACAAATCAAAGCGTTTGATATCGATTTCAACTGGGATCAGGGAAAGTTTGCACAGCCCGGTCACTGGGCCGCAGCCGATCCTGAGGAGCACATCCGCTGGTACGAGAGCCTGGGAGCCAATGTTGTGCAAACATTCGCTGTGTCCTGTAATGGTTACGCGTGGTACAAGCACGGATTCATACCGCCTCAACCGGGTTTGAAACACGACTTCCTCCCGGAAATGGTGAGGCTAGGACACAGAAAGGGAATACTGGTTACGGGGTATTTCTGCGTGGGCGCCAATTCAAAGTGGGGCAACGATCATCCCGACCTTTGTTATAAATCTTCTTCTAATTACCACATTCCCTTTACCGATCAATATCTGGACTATCTTGGCCTGTCTATGGAAGATGCGATCAGGAAGACCGGCATGGACGGCTACATGATCGACTGGGTCTGGAACCCGGCAGACGAACTTCGCAAGGCGGGATGGCTGCCGGCCGAGAAGAAATTATTCGAACAGCTTACAGGAAAGCAGTTTCCCGCCAGCGGGGAACCCGATGCCGAGCTGAAACTTGAGTACGAGCGAAAGGCCATTGACAGATGCTGGCAGCGCATCAAGGATAGCCGGGACCGTGCCAATTCGCGGTGTATCATCTGGCTGTCTTGCAACAATTTTGCTGACCCGACAGTTACGAACTCAAAGCTGCTTCAAGAAGTGGATTGGTCGATGAATGAATCACCGGACCCGAAACTCTTCGAAATTGCCAAGTCGATGGTTGGGGCTCACACTCGGATGATTCAAAATGTGGTTGGTTGGTCTGCCCACGACGCGTTGAAATTCCTGGCAAACCCAGACAATCGCAATCTCGATATGTACGGATTTGCCACCCCCAGGCCCTCCTCGCTTCTACCTCCCATCCAGAGCTATTTGAGCAAGCCGGTGACATGCTTCACAGGAGGCGATCCGGCGAGTATTAACGATCGAAACATTGCGGCGTTGGCGCGGTTCTATCGTGGCATGGCGCCCGCCGAAGACAGTGGTGTCACTCACTGCACTTAGCAAATCGTGGTTAGAGTGGTTGGATGATGCGGTACAAGACCGAATTGAAAACGTCTAACGAGTATGGCGATGGGGAGGCTGGAATGCCAGCAGTTCGAGCAGGTTGGAGAACATGCAGGCAGGTTGCCCCTATCGCTCCTGAAGTAAACAGCTCGTCCGCAAAGCAAGAACATGATCATTGAACCACAACTCGCGATGCGTGCGTCGACCGACAAGAGGAATTCAGTACGAAAGGTGAGAAAGATCTTGACGAAGGCCAAGTAAGACTGCTGGTTTCGGGGAGTTATGCTGCATAGGTGTGTTCCGGCGCTTTCAGGCAATCGTGATTCAGGCGCCGAAAACGATGATCAACCCCTCAAAACCGCTTGGAACTCCCAGCATTTACCGTTGTGAATTGCAATCGTGGACCAATACGGACTCGAATCAATTCGAGTCAATGATCTCAGAAAGCGAGGTTTTTCCCGTGAATCGTAGGCAGACATTGAAAAGCTTGGCGGCACCCTTGCTGGTCCCCGCTCTGAATTCGGCAGTGTCCCTTTTTGCCGCTTCGGAGCCATCGGTTGGACCGGCTGCGGCACCAACGCCGCAACTCGCCGAATTTGAAAAGCTGCGTTTTGGCGTCTCTTTTTGCTTTGGCATGAACACTTTTACCGGAGACGACTATGATGAGGGTAAAGCTTCCCCCACCACTTACAATCCAAGTCATCTGGATGTTAAACAGTGGATCCAAGTTGCGCACGAGTTAGGTGCTAAATATGCGATTCTGATTGCAAAGCATATGACCGGCTTTACTCTTTGGGATTCCAAGTATTCCGACTACAGTGTCGCAACCAGCGGCAACAAAACCGACGTTGTAGCTGACTTTGTGTCCGCCTGCAATCAATATGGAATTCGCCACGGATACTACTATTGCATTCTCGATCCGCACAATGAAGGCAAGTTGGACTGGACGGGGAAGGTAAGCGCCGATTATTATGCGCTGATTCGTCATCAGGTGGAAGAGTTACATACCCGGTATCCTGGCGCTTTCTACCAATTCTTCGATATCCCAGGAAAGCTGACCTCTGAGCAGCGTTGGGATCTCTATCGACTTACAAAGAGTCTCAACCCAAGTTGCCTGGTCGTCTACAACCAATGCTTTGACCTCAGTCGTCGCAATCAAGGCCGACTTTGTGCACCGGATAGCTGGCCATCCGACATCGTGTGTGGCGAGGACACGTTGCCACCGCTCGAAGGACACGACTCGCACATCGTTTTCGAAGGCAAGCCGTATTACATGCCGTACGAATCATGGTTGGCGCCAGGCCCCGTTTACAGCCCGGTACCATACACGCACTGTTGGTTCTGGCATAAGGGCTTCAAGACCCAGAGCGCAAGCATCATAGCGGAGGAGTATCGCATTTGCATGAAGAACAATGCCAACCTGTTGTTGAATCTTTCACCCGATGACACCGGGCGGTTAGGCGATGAAGCGGTGCAGACGCTTCGGCAGGTCTCTAAGCTGATTCATAGCTGAGGCCGCAGGTGGTGAAACCGCAGGCGAGTCGAAATCTGGTTCAGAAGCCATTGTGCCATAGTCTAGCGTCAGGAGAGAGGAGTCAGGGTAAACGCATCCACCCCGGTGAGATCCGCTGCTCGATTCTCGGGCGGTTTTGTGGCCTGGCGCAGCGGCCCCAAGAGCGGATTTTTTGGGAGAGCATCGGGTAAGATTGAGCCATGGAGATCGCCGTCCGGCCATATCTGTTCGGAAGTGCCGATAGCGTCGGGCGGGGATTGGCCCGGAGAGTGCCGGTGTACGAAGAGGTGCTGAACCGGTAGACGATTGAGCGGCGAGCAGAAGGCCTGAGCCGGCAGTTTGAACGGCAACGCTGTTCTGAGTTCGGGCGCAGCCAGCGGAAAGGATCCTTATGATCGCACTTCTTGTACTTCTTGTTCTGATGGCTCCATTGGGATTGTTTGCGCAACAGCTACCGGGAGCAAATGCCGCGCCTATCCACTCGAGCACCGGGCAGCCGCAGCCATCCCGGCCCCAGGGGGGCGGCATGGCGAATGCCGGCCCTCAGGCGGCGCAATTCGATAGCCTCAAGCGACCCATTACTGCAGGCGGCTTTGTGAAAAGCGGCCCGATCGTTTTTCAGAATACAGCTGGCCCCGCAGGGCTTACCCGCTGGCATCATATCGCGGGTACGCCGGAAAAGCGTCTCATTCTGGAGGCGAAGGGTCCGGGGGTCTGCCTGCTGGACTATGACAATGACGGCTGGCTCGACATCTACTTGGTGAATGGGTCTACCTATGATGCGCTCGCAGGCAAAGCCGCGTCGCCACAGGCCGCGCTCTTTCATAACAATCACGATGGCACGTTCACCGACGTGACGGAAAAGGCCGGAGTTGCCAACGACCGATGGGGCTACGGGTGTGCTGTTGGCGATTATGACAACGATGGATGGCCTGACCTGTACGTTACCAACTACGGGCAGAATCGCCTGTACCGCAATAACCACGACGGAACCTTTACGGATGTGGCGGAAAAGGCGGGCGTCGAGGTTGGTACAGCGCAGCAGCCGATATGGTCCGCAGGAGCCACCTTCGGCGACTATGACGGCGATGGGCGTCTGGATCTTTTCGTAGACGGATACGCCCAGATCGATCTGGCTGACCCTCCGCTCCCGTGGAGCAAATCAGCCGGCTTTGGTTCTTGTCAGTTTCGCGGTGTCTCGGTGATGTGTGGGCCGCGCGGCTTGAAGGGTGAGCACGACCATCTTTTTCACAACAACGGAGACGGAACTTTTACAGACGTTAGCAAAAAGCTCGGAGTAGATGATCCAAATGGCTACTATGGGCTAGGCGCCCTGTTTGTAGACGTGAACGGCGACGGCAGGCCCGACCTGTTGGTGGCGGATGACTCCACGCCAAACTATCTGTATATGAACCAGGGCAATGGGACCTTCGTGGAAGAAGGTTACCTCAGGGGGTACGCACTGAATGCGGACGGCCGGGAAATCTCCAACATGGGTATAGCAGCCGGAGATTATGAAAACAATGGACACCTCTCGGTGGTAAATACAGACTTTGCCGACGATTACAACGTTCTCTTCCAAAACGACGGAACGGGTTTCTTCACCGACGTCAGCTATCAGGCTGGAATCGCCGAGTCTTCTATGCCCTTTGTTGGTTTCGCCGATGGATTCCTCGATTACGATAACGACGGATGGAAGGACTTGCTCGTTATTAATGGTCATGTCTACCCAGAAGTGGACAAGCACCCGGAGTGGGGAGAAAGCTATGCCCAGCGCCCGCTGCTTTATCACAACCTTAAGAAGGGCAAGTTCGAACTGGTTCCAGCGGTGGAAGGGACAGGCCTGGCCGTCGTAAGTGTGGGCCGTGGAGGCGCCTTTGGAGATATCTTCAACGATGGCAAGATCGATGTGATCATCAACAATATGGACGGGGTTCCAGTATTGCTGCGCAATGTGAATCCCGACCATCATCACTGGGTCGATTTGAAGCTCATCGGCGGGCCCAAAAGTCCACGCGATGCGGTGGGAGCGACCGTGTATCTGACAGCGGGCGGAATCCGCCAACGCGGCGATGTGCTGAGCGGCGGAAGTTATCTCTCGTCGAACGATATGAGGGTTCACTTCGGCCTCGGCGATGTGAAAGTAATCGATGGAGTTGAGATTCGCTGGCCGAGCGGGAATGTTGAGAGGCTTAAATTACCATCCGTAGATCGGATTTTCACTTTGGAAGAAGGAAAAGGCGTGAGAGGCGAATGCTGCGATGCCTCTAGCCATTAAGGCGGTCCGCTCTTTGCCCAAGGGCAGCCTCTATGAGGGCGCGATGATAGCCGCTGGGAGATTTCCGACCGACGCCATCGGCCACAAACCAACGTGGTTACGGCGGGATGTGACGTGCCTCAGTTGAGCTTGGCGCCAGCTTCCGACCGTTGCCGCTCCGCCAGGCCTGCAGATCTGGCGAGTAGGCCGGAGGAATCCCACCGCCGGCCTCTCACAGCACCGTGCTTGAACCTCTCGATTCACATGGCTCATCACGGCGATTGAGTGGTTCCCTCGCGTTGTTCGGCCTGGGCGCGCACCTCATCCGTGTTTGACGATGGTGAAATCATGGGACCACCATCTTTCAGCAGCCGATTTCTTTCCTCCCCAACCGCGGGTTGCGCCTTTTGCTGCGCATTTTCAAAGTAACGTCGGCTCGCGCAGCTTTCTTCGAGTTTACCTGTTAGAAGGTCGCTGAGCCTCCGCCAAAGGGGGGATGACCTTTCACGTTTGGGTCGTAGGCGTGAAGGGCGGCCAGCTTTTCCTTGGGCACGAATTCGTCCCACGACTCAATTGGATCGGGCACGACCAACGCTTGAGCGGTTTCAAGGTGAAGTGTGACAATCTCCTGCGGCTGAAGCGGAATTGAATAACTCTCAGCATGAGGCAGGGTTGTCTTCTTCCTGCCGGTGAGGTCGGTGATATGCACTTTACCGTGGGGCAGCGATACTTTCACTGAGGCGG